>Ga0194111_10009256_pt1 | contig 10748 bp, 10 predicted proteins | sample TA2KigC300mmetaG_FD_146194 | JGI IMG/M metagenome (GOLD analysis project Ga0194111, IMG submission 146194) | Freshwater microbial communities from Lake Tanganyika, Tanzania - TA2015033 Kigoma Deep Cast 300m | ecosystem: Environmental > Aquatic > Freshwater > Lake | place: Tanzania: Lake... | reverse complement strand
GAGGCGGTAGTCGTCGTCTTTGAGATACAGGCTGCGGCGATGGCCTGGGGGCTGCTGATCGATGAAGCAAAACGGGCAGTGGTTGTTGCACTGCTTGAGGCCATCGAACAGGGCCTCGCTGAAGGCCAAGCCCAGGCCTTCATCGGCATCCTTCTCGAGCTCCACCACATGCACGCTGCCGCCTGGGTCTTGCACCTCGAGGGTGAGCTCTTCGGCGCAGACCAGAAACTGCAGATCGATCAGATCGCGCGGCCGCACGCCATTGATGCTCAGCAGCCGATCACCCGGCTGGATCCCCAGCTCATCGCCGATCGACTCGGGCTCCACCGCATCCACCAAAGCCGGCTGCGGCAGGCGCACCTCACTGGCATCCACCAGGGGAACACCGGCCGAGGGTTCCTTCCACACAGGCGCTGCCCGTTTGTGCTTGCTGCCTCCAGTGTGGGGGCTCAGCCCGCCAAGCGGCCAACCCAGAGCAGCAGGCCAACGCCGAAAAAGAGCCGATAACCCACAAACCACCATGTGCTGTGGTGCTGCAGGAAGCGCAGCAGCCAGGCGATTGCCAACCACGACACCAACGCTGATGTGGCGATCCCAACGAGCAGTGGCAGCACGCCACCGGCCACGGGCTGGGTGAAAGCCTCCTTCAGCTCCACCACACCGGCAATCGTGATGGCGGGAATGCCGAGAAGAAAGGAGAAGCGGGCGGCATCCGCGCGCTTCCAGCCATCGAACAACGAGGCGGTGAGGGTGCTGCCGGAGCGTGAAACACCCGGGATCAAGGCCAGCGCCTGAGCCAGGCCCACCCAGAGGCCATCACGCACCTTCACCTGCTCCAGCAGGCGGCGACGGGTGCCGATGCGCTCTGCCAGAGCCAGCAGCAACGCCATCACGATCGACACCACGGCAATCGAGGTGAGGCTGCGCAGGGGGGATTGATCAAAGTTGGGCACGCAGAGCTTGATCGCCAGCCCGCCAATCAGGATCGGAATCGTGCCCAGCCCGATCGCCAGGCCCAGCCGCGCCTGGGGGTCGTCCCAGCGGCGCTGTTGCAGACCCTGGCTGATCCCCTGCAGCACCTGGCGCAGGTCATCGCGGAAGAACCCCACCACCGCAAGGATGCTGCCGAGCTGAATCACCGCGGTGACAGCCACGCCGGGGTCTCCCCAGCCCAGCAGCACCGGCACCACCTTCAAATGGGCCGTGCTGCTGATTGGCAGAAATTCGGTGAGCCCCTGCACCACACCGAGAACCAAAAAGCGCCAGCAGGCTTGAAGCACCCCGAGCTGATCGGTCGGGGGCAGGGCAGCGAACACCGCGGGAGAAGCAGCACTGCAGCGACCCTATGCGGCGGAACCCGCCCTGGCCAGCAGCAGGAACACCGGACGCGTCCTCTAAGGTTGCACAACTTTCTTCACACGGTGGTGATCGGGGTTCCACCCAGCCTCACGGTGGCCGCGATGCCTCCCAGCCCCGTCCGGGCGACCACGCGCTCCAGCCTGAGTGCGGGGATCGGGCTGGCTGGCGCTTTGCTGGTGGCCCTGCCGGTGTTCCTGCAGGCCCCATGGGTACGGCTGGCCCCGTTCAGCGCTGCGCTCTTCACCGCCCCTCTCCTGCTGGTGGGCGTGTTGCTGGCGGAGAACCCCAACCCCAACCTGAGCCGAGCCGGCACCTTGCTGGTGGGTTTCAGCGGCAGTTGGCTGGGGGGATGCCTGTTCTGGGGTTGGTGCCGGCTGCATCCGCTCTGGCATCTGCCGATCGAAGCGTTTGCCCTGCCCCTGGCCCTGGGCGGTCTGAACAGCCGCTGGCGCCTGGCCGCCAGCTTCTATCTCGCTTCGCTGCTGGGCACAGCCTGCACGGATGGGGTGATGGCGATCACCGGAGTGATGCGCCACTGGAGAGAAGTGCTTCTCGCCCCAGCCGATCAGGCCGCCCAACATCTTCAAGCCGCCGCCCTTGAGGTGGTGGAACCCCTGCCCCTGGCGGTAACGCTGCTGGCCGGAGCGCTCCTACTGGGGCTCTGCCGGAGGTTCTGGCAACACCCCGATCCCGCCTGGCGCCTGGCCGCTTCCGCCATGGCCACCACGCTGGCTGTGGATGGGGTGTTTCTGGCAGCGGCGCTCTGGGCCCCGCAGCTCAGCGGCCTGATCTGAAGAACTGCAAAAGCCTGCCGCTCTGGCCTCAAGGCCAAGGCGTCACACCTGTAGCTTTGCAACGCTGCTTGGCAGTCCCTGTGATTCCCGTTCAGACGGAGACTTCGATGAAACGGCTGGTTTCGTGGCTCATGAGTGGCGTGCTGCTGGCCAGCCTGCTCTTCGGCCTGGTGATAGCACCCACGGCCCAGGCGGCCGATCTGAGCAACGTGGCCGACGAGAAAATCGCCGAGCGGGGCGACAAAATCGACCTCAACAACTGCTCAGTGCGGCGCTTCCAGGCGTTCCCGGGCATGTACCCCACCCTTGCCGGCAAGATCGTGCTAGGTGGCCCCTACAACACCGTTGACGACCTGTTCAATCTAGATCTCACCGATCGCCAGAAAGAGCTGGTGGAGAAGTACAAGAGCAACTTCACCGTGACTCCGGCTTCGATCGCTCTGAACGAAGGTTTTGACCGGATCAACGACGGCCAGTACCGCTGAATCCCAGCGCTGGTCTGATCCCTCAGGTTTAAATTCGCTCACCGGTTCCAGCCGTCGGGCCCTCCCGGCGGCTTTTTTGTTGCCCTTCACGCCTCGGGCTCCGTGGTTCAGCTGCCCTCCAACTGGGATGTGATCGTGGTGGGCGGCGGGGCCGCGGGGTTGATGGCGGCTCTTGAGCTGCCCGCTGAACTTCGGGTGCTGCTGCTGAGCAAAGACCACGCCCCCCGCTCCTCCAGCCGCTGGGCCCAGGGGGGTATTGCTGCTGTCACCAACGCCGACGACAGCTTCGCCAGCCATCGCGACGACACCCTCAGGGCCGGCGGCGGCCTCTGCGACCCACCGGCCGTGGAGCTGCTGGTGCGCGAAGCACCAGCCTGCGTGGAGCGGTTGCTGGAGCTGGGGATGGACTTTGATCGCCACAATGGCGGTCTGAGTACCACGCTCGAGGCAGCCCACAGCCACCGGCGCGTGCTCCACGCCCAGGACCGCACCGGCGGCGCCCTGGTGGATGCCCTGGAGCGAAGGGTGCTGCAACGGCCAGGGCTGGTGCGCCTGCAAGGAGCACTGGCCCTGCAGCTTTGGATCGAGGCTGGCCGGTGCTGCGGTTTGCAGATGCTGCACGCCGGAACCCTGCGCTGGCTGCAGGCCGGGGCCGTGGTGCTGGCCACCGGCGGTGGCGGCCACCTGTACGCCAACACCACCAACCCATCGCAAGCCAGCGGCGATGGCATCGCCATGGCCTGGCAGGCCGGGGCGGTGATCCGGGATCTGGAATTCGTGCAGTTTCATCCCACGGCCTTGATGCTGCCGGGGGCGCCGCACTTTCTGATCTCCGAAGCGGTGCGTGGCGAAGGAGCGCGGCTCCTGGATGGCCGCGGGGGCAGCCCGGTGGGCCAGCTGCCCGGAGCCGACCTTGCCCCCCGCGATGCCGTGAGCCGCGCCCTGGTGCAGTGCATGCGCGAGCAGCAGCTCGAGCACGTGTGGCTGGATCTGCGCCCGGTGGGCCGCGAACGGCTGGAGCTGCAATTCCCCACGATCCTGGGGCGTTGCCGGGAGCTGGGGCTGGAGCCCACCAACACGCCCATCCCGGTGGCGCCGGCGGCCCATTACTGGATGGGTGGCGTTCGCACCAATGCCATGGCCGCCACCACGATTCCCGGGCTCTATGCCGTGGGAGAGGTGGCCAGCACCGGCGTGCATGGCGCCAACCGCCTGGCCAGCAATTCGCTGATGGAATGCCTGGTGTTTGCCCGCCAGCTGCGGCAGCTCGAGCCGCCGCCGGCCCTCCCACCGCTGCGTGCCACACAGCGGCCGATCACCGGCCTACCGGTCCCCACCGGGGAGCAGTTCCGCCAGCTGGAGCACACCCTGCAGGCGCTGCGCAGCCTGTGCTGGCAGGTGGCGGGAGTGGAGCGCCAGGGCAGCCAATTGCGGCATGGACTGGAGAGGCTGCAGCGCCTTCAGGGCACGATCCAGCACGACCCCTGGCTGGAAGCGATTGCGGCGCTGCCACCAGCCGATCACACCAACCTGGATGCCACGGAGTGCGCCTGGATCAGCCGTGCTCACGACCTGCGCCAGCGCCTGGTGGTGACCCAGCTCCTGCTGGAAGCAGCCCTGTTCCGCGTGGAGAGCCGGGGCGGCCATTTCCGGGTGGATGCACCGGCCACGCAACCGTTCTGGCAGCGCCACAGCGTGCAGCGCCGCCACCAGCCGATCAGTACGGAGGCGGTGGCCCCAGCGGCCCCGCTCAGTTGAGAGCGGGGCCCTTGTAGCCGATCAGTTCCGCCAGCTTCAGCAGGGGCTTCACGCCTGAATCGAGCGTTCCATTGATTTCCCAGGTGGGATAGCCCTCGATCTTCTTGGCGTCACAGAGCTCCTTCTGGCTGTTGCGGCCATCGGGAGCGCATTCGATCACGGTGAGCTTCTCGGTGGCTTCCCGCCCAAACAGCTCCTTCTGTTCATGGCAGTGGGGGCACCAGTAGGCGCTGTACATCACAGCGCCACTTGCGGTGAGCTGTTCCGCCAGGGCAATCGTGCCGACTGTGCTCTCAGCGCGCACCGGCGGCGGCACCCCTTTGCCGGTGTCCACCGCCGGTTGCCCCACTGATGCGGCCCAACCCAGGCCGATCACCGCGACCACCAGGGCCGTGATCAAGCCACGAAACAGCAACTGGCCGCGATCATCCCAATCACCTCCCACCACACTCAGCACCAGCAAACCGGTGCTGAGTGCCGCCGAGAGGATGCAGAAGGGGCAGCAATCGCGAATGGCGAAGGCCATCACCCCGATCAGCACAGCGCTGAACACGGTCATCCCGGTGCCGAGCAGGGTCATCCCCCACCAGCTGGGTTGGGCCAGGGTTTGCCGGGCCTCCCCCTGCAGCACCAGCGGCACCACCGCCATCAACAACATGGCGGCGTACGCCAAAAAGCCAAACAGCGACAGGGGCTGGCCAAACAGGCTGCCCCAATCGCTGGAGAGCACCTTCTCGCAACCGTTGCAGCCGAAAAAGCCCTGGCTGCTGCAGCTCAGTGAGGCCAACAAGCCCCATTTCTTCAGGGTGATCGAGCCCGTATCGATCACGCCGATGGTGGCCAGCACGGCCATCGCCACGCGGATCCATTTGCTGCCGGAGTCGCCGCGGCGCCGCTGGCCGGCGAGGCGCTCACTGAGGCGAGAGGAGGTCACTCAGGAGATCTCACTGCTGGGCTGATTGTGGCAGGCACAATCCGCTCCAGGTGAAGCTGATCGGTAGGGTTGGGGATTGGCCAGCGCGCGGCCCCTACCCCCAATCCGATGAGCCAAAGCACCGCGGCATCCACGGCGGCCCCATCCAGCAAACCCACCGTGGCCTTCGCCCATCTGGGCTGTGAAAAAAACCGTGTGGATACCGAGCACATGCTCGGGTTGCTGGCCCAAGCCGGCTACGGCGTGAGCGCCGACGAAAGCGACGCCAACGTGGTGGTGGTGAACACCTGCAGCTTCATTCAGGACGCCCGCGAGGAATCGGTGCGCACCCTGGTGGAACTGGCGGAGCAGGGCAAGGAGCTGATCATTGCCGGCTGCCTGGCCCAGCACTTCCAGGACGAACTGCTCGAAAGCCTCCCCGAGGCCAAGGCGATCGTGGGCACCGGCGATTACCAGCACATCGTGAGCGTGCTCGAGCGGGTGGAAGCCGGCGAGCGGGTGAAGCAGGTGAGCGCCAATCCCACCTTCGTGGCGGATGAGCACCTGCCCCGCTACCGCACCACCAGCGAAGCGGTGGCTTATCTCAAGGTGGCCGAAGGTTGCGACTACCGCTGCGCCTTCTGCATCATTCCCCACCTGCGCGGCGATCAGCGCTCCCGCACGATCGAGAGCATCGTGGCCGAGGCCCAGCAGCTGGCTGCCCAGGGGGTGCAGGAGCTGGTGCTGATCAGCCAGATCACCACCAACTACGGCCTCGATCTGGCGGGCAAACCCCAGCTGGCGGAGCTGCTGCGGGCCCTGGGTGAAGTGGAGATCCCCTGGATCCGCGTGCACTACGCCTACCCCACCGGCCTCACCGAAGCGGTGCTGGCGGCCTACCGGGAGGTGCCCAATGTGCTCCCCTACCTCGATCTGCCGCTGCAACACAGCCATCCCGAGGTGCTGCGGGCGATGAACCGCCCCTGGCAGGCGGATGTGACCAGCGGCGTGCTGCGCCGCATCCGCGAGCAGCTGCCCGATGCGGTGCTGCGCACCACCTTCATCGTGGGCTTCCCCGGAGAAACCGAGGAGCACTTCCAGCATCTGCTCGATTTCGTGGCCGAGCAGCGCTTTGATCATGTGGGCGTGTTCACCTTCTCGCCGGAAGACGGCACCCCCGCCGCGGATCTGCCCGATCAGGTGCCCGCCGAGGTGGCGCAGGAGCGCAAAGACCGGCTGATGGCCCTGCAGCAACCGATCGCCGCCGAGCGCAACGCCGCCTGGGTGGGCCGGATCGTGGATGTGCTGATCGAGCAGGAAAACCCCAGCACCGGCGAGATGCTCGGCCGCTGCGCCCGCTTCGCGCCTGAAGTGGATGGCGAGGTGCGGGTGCTGCCCGGTGAAGGCGGCTTGTGCGCTGCCCCGGGCACGATGGTTCCCGTGCGCATCACCGCCGCCGACACCTACGACCTGGTGGGTGAAGTGGTGGGAGCGAAGGCGATGGTGAGCGATGCACTCGCCGCCCGCCAGGCAGGGGCTTGAGCCAGCCGCGCCGGGCCCTCGGGCGGATCCGTGAGCGGCTCACCCGCCACCAGCGCACCACCTTCCTGCTGGCCTCGGGCCTGAGCACCGCCGGCTCCTTCGCCGGGCTCACCGCCAAAGGCTGGCTGCTGATGGAGGGATCGGGCAATCCCTTCCTGCTGGCCGCCAATTTCGCCCTGCTCACCCTGCCCACCCTGGTGGTGAGCGGGCCTGCGGGAGTGCTCACGGATCGGCTCGGCAGTGAGCGGGTGTTGATCCGGGCCCAGTGGGCGCTGCTGCTCGCTGCGGTGCTCGGTGCCATTGCCATCCCGATCAGCAGCGGCGGCCAGCAGGATGCCCTGCTGCTGCTCAGCACCCTGGGTGTGGGGATCGCCAGCACCTATGAGCTCACCGCCCGCAATAAATATGTGGCGCTGCTGGTGGATGAAACAGCGCAGCTGGGGCCCTATCTAGCCAGCTTTTCGGTGATCTTCAACGTGGGCAAGCTGGTGGGTCCGCCGATCGGCGGCCTGCTGCTGGCGGCCACGGGCCCCACCCTGGCCTTGAGCCTGGATGCGGCCACCTACCTGCTGCCGATCGTGACGCTGCTCTGGCTGATGGCCCCCTACCGCGAGCGCGAGCGCCGCAGCGCGCGGGGCAGCGGCGCCAGCCTGGCCACCGCCTGGCGCGATTGCGGGCCAGCCCTGCGCCACGTGCTGCTGTTCTGCGGCCTGGCCTGCCTGGTGGGTTTCTTCCATCCCGGCCTGGCACCGCTGATGGCCCTGAACCTGCTGGGTCCGAGTCCACTGGCGCTGGGACTGTTCACCAGCGTGATCGCCTGCGGCAGCATCACGGCCGGCGTGGTGCTGCAGCGCAACGCCACGCCGTTGAGCCGGCGGCCGGGTCTGTTGCTGGGCATCAGCACCGTGATCACGGCTCTCGGTCAGCTGGGGCTATCGCTGCCGGGCACCCAAACCTGGGGGCTGGCGATGGCCTTTCTGATCGGTGGCGGCACCGCCTCGCTGCTGGCGGGTACCAACCTGATCATTCAGGTGCATGCCCCCCAGGTGATCCGCGGCCGCATGGCCGGATTAGGGCAGATCGCCTTCCTGGGTGGCGGCGGGATCAGCGGCTTGATGGCTGCCGCGCTCACCACCTGGCTGCCCGGAGGGCTGTGGAGTTGCTTTGCCCTGCTGGGAGCTCTGGGCTTAGCCCTGGGCTTGCTGGAAGTGCTGCGCCAGGGGCGAACACGCCTGGCCTGACGCAGCGAAGGCGATCAGCTTCAGATCAGCTTGATGCCGCGCAGCACGAAGGAAATGGCCGCCGCGGCCACCAGGCCGCCGCCCACCAGGGCGAGATAAATCACAGGACCCATCGCTGCATGTGTTGGGAAAGTCAAAGCCATTACAGCAGAACCCCACTGCCACCTGGCGCCCCACCTAGGGTTGTGTGTAACCACCATCGGTGAAGCCCGTTCGGGCCGCCGTTGCTCTGATCCCTCGGATCGCTGAATCGCGGCATGCGCACACTGCTGATCTACCCGGAGTTCCCCAAGACCTTCTGGAGCTACGAGAAGATCCTGGAGCTGGTGAACCGCAAGGTGCTCCTCCCTCCCCTGGGGATGGTGACCGTGGCCGCCCTGCTCCCGCAGCACTGGGAGATGAAGCTGGTGGATCGCAATGTGCGGGAGGTGAGCGAAGCGGAGTGGGACTGGGCTGAACTGGTGGTGATCTCCGGGATGATCGTGCAGAAGGCCGACATGGCCGTGCAGATCGCCCGGGCCAAGGAGCGGGGCCTGCCGGTGGCCGTGGGCGGCCCATTCGCCAGTTCCACTCCGGATGCACCCGAGCTGGAACTCGCCGATTTCAAGGTGCTTGATGAGGGTGAGATCACCCTGCCGATGTTCATCGAAGCGATCGAGCGGGGCGAACCCGGCGGGCGCTTCTCCGCCAATGGCGACAAACCGGATGTGACCGGTACGCCGATCCCCCGCTTCGATCTGCTCGAGCTCGATGCCTACGACTCGATGAGCGTGCAGTTCTCCCGGGGCTGCCCGTTCCAGTGCGAGTTCTGCGACATCATCGTGCTCTACGGCCGCAAGCCCCGCACCAAAACGCCCGAGCAGCTGGTGGCTGAGCTGCAATACCTCTACGACCTGGGCTGGCGACGCGCCATCTTCCTGGTGGACGACAACTTCATCGGCAACAAGCGCAACGCCAAGCTGCTGCTGCCGGCCATCAAGGAGTGGCAGATCGAACGGGGCTATCCCTTCAGCTTCACCACGGAAGCCTCTGTGGATCTCGCCTCCGATGAGGAGATGATGCAGATGATGGCCGAAGCCCGCTTTGAAGCGGTGTTTCTCGGCATCGAAACACCGGATGAGGCCAGCCTCTCGGTGGCGGGCAAGCACCAGAACACCCGCAGTTCGCTGGAGGAATCCGTGGACCGGATCACCAGCTACGGCATCCGTGTGATGGCCGGCTTCATCATCGGCTTCGATGGCGAAAAGACCGGTGCGGGCGATCGCATCGTGCGGTTCGTGAGCCAAACCGGCATTCCCGCCGCGATGATGGGCATGCTGCAGGCCCTGCCCAACACCGGCCTCTGGCATCGCCTGGAGAAGGAAGGCCGGTTGATTCAGGAGAAGGCCGACGCCAAGGGCGTGAACCAGACCAACCTGCTCAACTTCGTGCCCACCCGGCCGATCCGCGATATCGCCAATGAGTATGTGGATGCGTTCTGCCGGCTTTACGAGCCGAACGCCTACATCGATCGGGTGACGCACTACTACGTCAACAAGGTGGGCGCCCCCCGCTGGAAAGCCTTTTACAAGCCCGAGAACTCCGACAAGCCAGCGCTCCCGCCCCTCACCGACGTAAAGGCTCTGGCCAAAGTTGTCTGGCGCCAAGGCTTCAAACGCAACACCCGCTTCCGCTTCTGGCGCTCCCTGGCGCGGGTGGCACGCCGCAATCCCGCCAGCTTCGAGCAATACGTGGTGACGCTCGCCCACAACGAGCACTTCCAGGAATACCGGGCGGTGGTGACCCGCGAAATCCAGGAGCAGCTGGCCTGCCTGCCCCCCGAACCCCCATCCACGCCGGCCTCACCCGCCCGCGAACTGCAGCCGGTCTGATCCCGGGGCCGAGCCGCCGTTAGTCCTGGATGTAGGCGCTGCCGTCCTCAAGGCAGCGCTCGGCTTTCTGCAGCTCGCGGCCCAGATAGAGGGCGTGATCGAGGCAGCTGATTGGATGGGGGCCCTCGCCTTCAGTGAGGGCCATACCCAACTCCTTGGCGGAACGGCCGCGGTAGATCTTCATTGGTGCGCGCGGTCCAGCGCCGCGGCAGCTGATTACCTCGCCGGTGTCGGGATCGGTGGCCAGGCCCCGCTCATCGATGCCATTGCCGTAGTGCTCAGCGATCAGCTCTCCGGCCTCGAGGTCGAGCTTGATCAGGAAATACCCCGCCGGATCCAGGGCGATGAAGCGCTGCGAGAGCCGCTCATCGAGGCTGCGGCGCTGCTCCACGGAAAAGCTCGTCATCTGCGGATGCTACGCAGCCGAACTGAGCAGATCTGCGGCGCGAGCCTTGAAGGGAAGCTCGGCATTGATCGCCTCGATCTGCTCGAGCTGCTCAGCATTGGCCTCCGGCAGCCAGCGGCGCACGATCGCCTCAAAGCGCGGGTGATACCAGCGGTGCAGGGAGGCGTGGGGCCGAGCCAGAAAACCGCGGCGGCGCTTGTGGCTGCCGCCGGCACCAGGATCGAACTGCTGGATGCCGCGGCTGATCGCCCATTCGATCGGGGCGTAGTAGCAAACCTCGAAGTGGAGGTTGTCGATCTCCTCATCGCTGCCCCAGTAGCGGCCCCAGAGCTGGCTGCCCGTGTGCACACACAGCGACATCGCCACGGGCTGCTCGGGA
>Ga0194111_10009253_pt1 | contig 10753 bp, 11 predicted proteins | sample TA2KigC300mmetaG_FD_146194 | JGI IMG/M metagenome (GOLD analysis project Ga0194111, IMG submission 146194) | Freshwater microbial communities from Lake Tanganyika, Tanzania - TA2015033 Kigoma Deep Cast 300m | ecosystem: Environmental > Aquatic > Freshwater > Lake | place: Tanzania: Lake... | reverse complement strand
TGATTTATAATGATCAAATTATTTTTAAAGGAAATATTTCTGATGGGACTCAATCGAGGGTTGTTGATTACCTTTCTCGGAGGCAGCCTTTTTATCCTCTTCTTCAATCTGTGGGGAAGGACTCTGGTGATGATGAAGCAATTTGAAGTAAAAGAATGGATTGAGACGATCCAGAGAGAGAAGGCCACACGGGCAATGCTGGTTCCAACCATGTTGAAAAGAGTGATTGATGATCCTGACTTTGGCAAGTATGATTTATCGAGTATTAAGGTCATCACCTATGGTGCAGCTCAGATGCCCTTTGAGGTTATTAGTAAAGCGATCAAGGTGATGCCCTGGGTGAGATTTATCAACGCCTTCGGGCAGACGGAGACAGCCTCGACGATAACAACCCTGGGGCCTGAAGATCATATTATTGAAGGAACAGAAGAGGAGAAAGAAAAGAAGTTGAAGAGACTCAGTTCCTCGATCGGAAAGCCCTTGCCGGATGTCGAGGTTAAGATTGTGGATGAGGAAGGGAAAACGCTCTCCCCCTTAGGGGTGGGAGAGATTTTAGCAAGAGGACCTCGGATCATGACGGGATACTGGCGGGATGAGCAAAAGACTTCCCAAGTGATGACCGAGGATGGATGGCTTCGGACGGGGGACATGGGATACATGGATGAGGAGGGCTATATCTATCTTACGGGCCGTGGGGATGATATGATCATCCGTGGAGGGGAAAATATCTCGCCAGAAGAGGTTGAAAATGTTCTCCATTCTCATCCTAAAGTAGAAGAGGCATCTGTTATCGGAGTTCCTGATCCGGAATGGGGGCAGGAACCTCGGGCGGTGATTGTGCTGAGACGAGGAGAAACCTCCACGTCCGAAGAGATTATCGAGTTCTGTCGATTAAGGCTTTCAGGGTTTAAGAGGCCTCGGTCCGTGGTTTTTATCGATTCTTTACCCCGCAACCCGATGGGGAAAGTCTTAAGAAAGAAGCTTCGTGAGGAATATGGGCAACATTAGAGATCGTCAATTTTCAATGAACAATGGTCAATGATCAATTATCAATGAAAATCTGAAATATGGATGAACTTTCATTGGTCATTGATCATTGGGAGTTGAACATTGATCATTGATTCTTTTCAGAGGAGGTAAACTAAAAATGGCGAATCAGGTTGGCAAGAGGTACGTATGTAAGAAGTGTGGTGCGGAGTTTATTGTGACAAGAGGTGGGAATGGGACCGTGCACTGTTGCGGTCAGGCGATGGAACTAAAGAAGTAGAGAGAGTGGAGAAAGAATTCTCTCTTGATTACACAGATTTCTTTAACAAGATTACACAGATTCCACCACAGGGAATTAGAATATCGGAGGAACGAGTTATGAGTCAGCTTGGGAAGAGATATCGTTGTTCGGTTTGCGGCACAGAGATTCTCTGTACGAAAACAGGTGAGGGGGTGGCTGTCTGTTGTGATAAAGACATGGAAGTCCAGGAACCCAAACCTTTGCCTTCGTCGGATTAGATAAAATCCCTTCACCGATTACCACAGGCTTTTCTTCCACAGACCAGCCAAGGGAAAATTCGGCATAATGTTTTCTGTTTTTGGCCCTATTCCGGGGAAAAAAAGAAAGAGGATGGCCAAAACTGTCGAGCCAAATGGAAAGTATCTGAATGTTAACGGAATTCGTTTCCACTATCTTGATTGGGGGAGTTATAAACTACAGCCCATTCTCCTCCTGCATGGGTTTATGGCTCATGCGCATGTGTGGGATGATTTTGCACAAAACTTTAGAACCCGATATCATGTTATAGCCTTGGACCAGAGAGGACATGGGGAAACCCAATGGTGCGAGGATGGGGCCTATTCCATATACGATCATTTTTCAGACATTGTATGTTTTATCGAAGCTCTTAATTTAAACGATCTAATTTTAATTGGTCACTCGATGGGGGGTAGGAATGCATTATTTTATACAGCATGCAGCCCTAATAGAGTAAAAAAACTGATTCTAATTGATGCCCGCCCAGGGAATGATCCAAAATCTTCCGAAGCATTAAAGAATCTTATTGACCATATTCCGCTTCAAGCTGGCTCTGTCGAAGAAGTTGTGAAGAAAGTTCGCACCCTCTCTCCGTATCTTTCCAAGGGAATTTGTGAGCATATCGTAGCTCATGGCTTCAAGAAAGCGCCAAATGGGATGATGGTACCAAAATTTGATGTTAGAATGATTCAGCAATTGGAAAAAATGGATTATGGCGCCGAAGACCTTTGGCCCTTCTTTAAGAATATAATCTGTCGCAGCTTGGTGATACGGGGGAAAAGGAGCTCTTTCTTATCCAAAAAAGTTGCTCAAGAAATTTGCAGATTTATTCCAAATGCCGAGTTAAGAGAAATACCGGAATCTACACATTTTCCAGCACAGGAGAACCCCATCGTCTTTAATAAGGTAATTTCGGATTTTTTAAATCAATGAAGGTAATCAGACTACCGAATTGATGAACGCTTGTTTACGAAAACACATTTGAAACTTATGAAACATTACGGGGGAATCAATGATTGAAGAAATCGTGACCAATCTGTATAAAATCGAAATTCCCCTTCCAGAGAGTCCACTCAAATCACTCAATTCCTATGTTATAAAGGCGCAAGATAGAAATTTGATAATAGATACGGGGATGAACCGGGAAGAATGCCTAAATGCGATGATGGCTAGTTTGAGGGAACTTGCAGTTGATATAAGGAAAACAGATTTTTATATTACCCATGTACACTCAGACCATCTTGGTCTTGTCTCGAGCCTCGTTACAAATAGCTCAACGATATACTTCAACCGGCCAGACGCTGATCGGATTAAAGCTGGCATCTTTCTGGATGATCTTATTGCCTTTGCCCGTTTGAATGGGTTTCCTGAAGATGAACTTCAAACCATCTCCTACACCCATCCTGGTTTTAAATACAGGCCGAAAGAGGATCTGGATTTTTGTATTTTGAAAGAAGGGAATACCATTCGTATCTCAGACTTCATATTCCGTTGTGTTGAGACGCCAGGTCATACCAAGGGCCATATGTGTCTTTATGAGCCAAGCAAGAAGATCCTTGTGGCTGGAGATCATGTTCTTGGCGATATAACCCCCAACATTCTATTAATGTCTGACGAGTGGGATCCCTTAAAGGCATATCTGGCAAGCCTGGACAAGGTCTATAAGCTCGATATTGAGCTTGTACTGCCCGGCCACAGGGGTATTATCAGGAATTGTAAAGAGAGAATTCAGGAATTGAAACATCATCATCAGGAGAGACTTGATGAGACCATTTCAATTTTGGGAAAAGGGATGAAGAGTGCTTTTCAAATAGCGTCCGAGATGAGTTGGGATATTGTTTATGATTCTTGGGATTTATTCCCTGTTCCGCAAAAATGGTTTGCTATGGGCGAGGCAATTGCTCACTTGAAATATCTCGAGGAAACAGGGATTATAAGAAAGGAGAAGGTAGAGCAGAGGATCATCTACTCTTTGAGTTCTAAGTCCTAAGTTTAGGGTATGGAGAAGAAATTTAGTTTTGAAAAGGAGGCTCTTGTAGTTTCAGGCGTAAATCTAAAAGGCGAATTAGCCATCTACGACGATAGGATTCATCTGATCCTCCAACAGTTTTTCTCTGAGATTTCACCAATTCTCGATCCATTCATAAAAGCGCAAGACCTTTTCAACTGGTTGTGGAAAGAGAAGCCAACTCGTTATGAACGGCATGGTCAGTTCAGATTAAGTGCTGTCATCGATGCCCAACTTTGCAAAGACAAAAGAGCTGTCGGAAACTGCTTGGGTCTCACACTCCTTTATAATTGCCTTCTTAGAAAAATGGGAATCGACGCAGAGGCACTCTACCTGGAGTATGCCTTTGGGATTGGGCCTCATGTCCTGACTCTTCTTCAAACCGAAGAATCAACAATCGATATTGATAATATTCTACCATACGGGTTTGATTATAAAGGGCATTTGGATCATCCATCGAGAACGAGATGGGGGGACAGAGAGCTTGTGGCTGATATTTTCAATAGTTTGGGTAACGAATGTTTCGAAAAAGGGGAATTCGCTAAAGCATTGACCAACTATGAGATGGCGATCAAACTAAATCCTCAATATCAAAAAGCACGCTTAAATAAAGCTATTCTGATGAACAAAATCCGGGGAAACAAAGACAAAGTCATTTGAGGGTAGATCATGAAGAAAACCCGTGTCTGCGACCTCCTTGGAATAGCATACCCTATTATTCAAGGAGGGATGCTTTGGATTTCCACGGCTGAGCTTGCTGGGGCTGTTTCCAATGCGGGAGGCATGGGTGTTCTCAGTCCTTTTGCAGGAATGGAAAAAAACGGAGATGCTTTAAAAAATCTAAGATTCCAGATAACCAAAGTCAGGGATCTGACGGAAAAACCATTTGCGGTGAATATTCCTTTGTATCTCAAACAGAGTGGAATTCTTGTTGATGTTCTCCTGAAAGAAGGAATCCGAATTGTAATAACATCAGGAGGAGATCCCAGCCATTTTACTGATCTTCTGCATCAAGCTGGGATGAAGGTCCTCCATGTTGTCAGTTCAGTAGCACAGGCCAAGAGGGCAGATTCCTCGAAAGTGGATGCCCTCATTGTTGCAGGGGTTGAGGCAGCGGCTTATGTGGGGTTTGACGAAATACCTCTTTTTTCTTTAGTCCCTCAAGTGGCTGATGTGGTCTCTATCCCCATCATTGCGGCAGGTGGGATTGTCGATGCAAGGGGGGTTGTGGCAGCCTTTGCGCTTGGGGCTGAGGGTGTGCAGATAGGCACCCGCTTTGTAGCCGTTGAAGAGAATATTGCACACATAAATTATAAACAGGCCATTATAGATGCCAAAGATACGGATACAGTCATCACTTGTCGGAAGCTGTTACCTACAAGGAGCCTCAGAACGGAATTTACAAGGCAATTATTAGAATTGGAAGCTTCCGGGGCTTCGACTGAGGAAATCAGAGACTTCCTGGGTTACAGCCGGGCGAGAAAAGGTCAAATCGAAGGGGACCTCGAAAATGGGGAAGTTTACAGCGGGTCCTCAGCGGGCTTAATCAGGGAGATACTTCCTACAGCCACAGTGATTCAAAGACTGGTGGATGGGTTTCAAGAAATTGTCAAGAAAATGGCTTAAGCGGTTGAAGTGCACCCACATCAGTACTAATACAAACGCATTCAATGAGATGCTGAAACGAGTTCAGCATGACAAGAATAAGTCTGTCATTCCGAACCAGGTCCTGAAGCAAGTTCAGGATCTAAGGATTTCGGAATCTCGATTTTGGCAATGACAATAAATCAATTGCCGTTGTATTAATAAGATATGATGCAAGCGAAAGACCCAAGAATTAGCTTTCTGGAAGGAATACGAATACTGGACTTAGCAGATGAGAAAGCGAGCTTTTGCTCAAAGCTTTTAGCGGATATGGGGGCATACGTCATTAAAATAGAGAGACCCGGTGGAGATCCATCTCGAAAGAGAGGCCCATTCTTAGGAAACTCTCCCCACCCTGAAAGGAGCCTGTTTTTCCTTTATAATAACACCAATAAACTGGGGATCACGCTTAATTTAGGGCATCCCGAAGGCAAGGGAATATTTCGCAGACTGGTAAGCAGGGTTGATGTTGTGGTGGAGAGCTTTTCTCCAGGATACCTTAAAGACCTTGGATTGAGCTTTGAGATATTGAGCAGAACAAACCCCAAACTCATTTTGGTTTCAGTGACAGGTTTCGGACAAGATGGTCCCAGGAGCCAATACAAGTCTTGTGACATAGTGAGTTCAGCATTTGGTGGACAGATGTGCGTGTCCGGTTCTCCCTCAACTCCTCCTCTTAAACCTTTTGGAGAGCAATCTTATTATACAGCCTCTCTCTTTGGTGCGATTGGCACTTTACTCGCTTTGAAAAAGCGGGCGCAGAGTGGAAAAGGAGAGCATCTCGACATCTCGATTCAGGAAGCAGTGGTTTCTACCTTGGAACATGTATGGATTCGCTATTTTTACGAAAACATTGTGGCTAAAAGACAGGGAGGCTTACACTGGAATAACAATTTCTGTGTTCTTTCCTGTAAAGATGGCCATATTCTCATAAGCCTCCATCAACAATGGGAGACCCTGGTTGAATGGATGGCCGGCGAGGGCATGGCAGAGGATTTGACAGAAGAGAGATGGAAGGAAGAGGAGTATCGCCAGAGACATCTGGATCATGTGATTGAAGTGGTTCAACGATGGGCCAGAATTCATACCGTCCAGGAGCTTTTTGAGATAGGTCAGCTTATGCGATTTCCATGGACTACGGTGTGTTCCCCAGAGAAAGTTCTGGAGAGTCCCCAGCTGAAATCGCGGGGATTTTTCGTCGAGGTGGGTCACCCGGAGATTGGAACATCCATTCAGTATTCTGGGGCTCCCTATAAGTTCGATGGTTGTTCATTGGATCGGTGGGAACGTGCGCCGCTCATTGGCGAAGACAACGTCCAGATATATCAAAAAGAATTGGGCCTTACTGAGAATGAATTACAAGAACTTTCAGCCATGGGAGTTATTTAAAGAGGGACTCAGATGGGAAATGGAATCCTCAACGGATTGAGAGTTTTGGATTTTACCTGGGTTCTGGCTGGACCCTATGCCACGAGGATTCTTGCTGATTTTGGGGCTGAAGTCATCAAGGTGCAATCTAAGAAGACATCCAGGGGAGCCGAATCTAATCTTACGGGATATTTCAACACCTGGAATCGGAATAAACGAAGCATTACTCTCGACATGAGTCACCCGGAAGCGAAAGAAATTGTCCTAAAATTGATAGAAAAAAGCGATGTGTTAATCGAAAATTTTTCTCCCCGGGTTATGGCAAACTGGGGCCTGAGTTACGAAGAAATAAAAGTGGTAAAACCTGATCTTATCATGGTAAGCCTTTCTGCCATGGGGCAGACCGGTCCATGGAAGGATTTCGTGGGTTTTGGACCAACGATCCAGGCCCTTTCAGGTTTAACTTATCTCACTTCTTTTGAAAAAGATTCTCCTCTTGGAGTGGGTTATTCCTATGCCGACATGATCGCTGGCCTTTATACTTCTTTAGCTATTTTATCAGCCCTGGAATACCGGGACAGAACAGGCCAGGGGCAGTATATCGATCTATCAGAATACGAAGCGATGTGCACTTTAATGGGGCCGGCCCTTATGGATGCTTCAATGAATCAAAGAGAAATATTCCCTCAGGGAAACCGCCCCAATGATATTCCTGCCGCCCCCTGTGGATGTTATAAATGTTCGGGGATGGACCGATGGTGTGTCATTGCGGTTTTCAATGAGGTTGAATGGAAAGCTCTCTGTCATGTCATGGGCGACCCTTCCTGGACTAAAGAAGAGAGGTTCTCCAGCTTATTGAAAAGGAAAGAAAACTCAAAGGAATTGGACGGATTCATTGAGCAATGGACAGTACAGCATTCTCCGGAAGAGGTGGTGCAGCTTCTTCAGGAAGTCGGCGTTTCAGCAGGTGTGGTTCAGAATGGAGAAGACCTGGCAAAAGATCCTCAGTTGGCGGCAAGAGAGTTTTTTGTGGAGCTAAATCATCCTGTGTTAGGGAGGACCACTACAGATACAACTCCTATTAAGTTCAGTGATTATCCGAAGGCCCGTTGGAAGGCAGCGCCCCTGTTAGGGGAAGACAATCGGTATGTCTATCTGGAACTACTGGGGTTTAAAGAAGATGATCTATCCTCATATATTGAGAGAGGAATTATTGGTTAGTTCATTTTGTCCCATACCACTTCACCACCAAGAATAGTCATTCCCACTTCAATATCCTTTACCTCATCTGCCGGAAGCTTTGTTGGATCACCACTCAAAACCACCAGGTCAGCCAGCTTGCCAGGCTCAATCGATCCTTTGACTCTCTCTTGGGAGGTGGCTTTAGCCGCGTCGAGTGTATACATCTTTATGGCTTCCAAGGGAGTGACCTTTTCATCAGGTAAAACGAAGTCTCCGGCCTCGGTCCTCCGAGAGACAGCTGCATAGACACCCATGATTGGATTTGCCGGCACCACGGGGCAATCCGAACTTCCGGCAACAGGGACCCCATTCTTGATGAGGGTGGAGAAAGGGTATAAGTGCTTCAGGTTTACTTCTGGAACGGTCTTGAGGTACCGATCTCCATTATAATAAATGAAAGAAGGTTGGGTAACCACCATGATTCCCAAAGAAGCTAAACGCTTTGCTAACGCAGGAGTACAAACAGAACAGTGTTCGATTCGGTGTCTGTGATCGGATCTCGGAGATTTCTTTAATGCATATTCGATCGCATCGCAGGCAGCCTCAATGGCTTTGCCTTCAATGGCATGGAGAACGGCCTGCAATCCAGATCGATGAATGTCAAGAACCATCTCATTCAATTCTTCTTGGGTCGGATAGAGCCGTCCGGTGGTTTCATGCAGAATAATCTTTAGACCTTGAACCCTGAGCCGATTTTCATCGATTCGAGTTTGAAAGGGATGCTTTCGATATTCCTCATAACCTTCCATACCGAGGGCCATGCATACCCTCGATCTTAGGAGTCCACTCTCTATCCAGCGTTCAAACATTTTCCAGCGGCTAAGATTGTTCCGAGGGGAGGCGTCGTGAATCGATGTTATACCCAAAGAAGATAGCTGTGTATTTGCAAGTTTAACTCCTAGCTCCATCTGATCATGGTCAATTGGAGGTATGAGTTTGGCAAGAGTGTCACCCATTCCATAGAGTAACTCCGTTGGTTCCCCGGTCTCAATATCCCGATCGATAAGGCCATCTGTTGGACCGGCTGTTTCCTTTGAAATATTAACAAGTTTTAAAGCAAGACTATTTAAGACATGAGCACGCCCTGAGCGATGCGTTAATTTTATTGGATGAGTGGAGGTCGCCACGTCAAGATCCCATCGTGTGGGGTGTCTTTTTTCAGCAAGATAGAATTCGTTATATCCTCTTCCCCTGATCCAGGTTCCCGGCGGTTGTTGCTGAGATGTCTCTCGAATTTTTGTTTGAATGTCAGAAATAGACCGAATATTGTTACGGGGTTTTAAATTAAGTGTCATCAGTCTTTCGGAAAAACCATGAAAGTGGATGTGGGCGTCAATAAAACCCGGCAAAACTGTTTTACCATGACAATCGATCACTTTTGTTTTTGAATTTCTTAGGTCCTTAAGATGGTCATTTCCCGCAACCTTTTCGATCTTTCCATTACGAATGGCTACTAATTGAGCGACGGGAGAGGTCGGATCCATCGTGATCACATTCGCATTGAATAAGATAAGATCTGTCATCGATGATGCTTCTCTTTCGCACTCAGATTTGGAATTCTTAATGTCAATCCTCTATAATTAGGTGAATCGAGAGAAGAACATTCAATCTAATGCAAACGCATTGAATGAGATGCTGAAACGAGTTCAGCATGACTAGAAAAAGTGTGTCATTCCGAACCAGGTCCTGAAGCAAGTTCAGGATCTAAGGATTTCGGAATCTCGATTTTGGCAATGGCAATAAATTGATTGCGTTTGTTTTAATAAATTTTTACGATTTATCACAAGGGAAGTCAACCCTTCGACTGCGCTCAGGACAAGCTGCTGGGGTTTGCCTTCGGCGTGAGCTTAAGTCGAACGCTCAGGGTTGACCAAATAACAAAAGATCGTGCGAACAGGGATATTCTTCTATTATCAAGAAGGTAATCGGCTTCGGGACTTTCCAAATGCACTGGAGGGAATTCTCGGAAGAGAAAATGTCTTCTTCTATGATGCATTCTATCCTTCAAAACCTGCCTCTTCTTTTGATCTGAATCCTGTTTCTTACGAAGCCCTGCTTCAAGTCCATACATCTGAGATGATTGAGGAAGTGAGGAGGGCAGGGGTTTTTGAAGGGGCGCTCCTGTCCGCATCCGGAACGGTGAGAGCTGCTGAAAAGATAGGGAGGGGTGAGATTGACAATGCCTTTGTTTTCACGGGATACGGTGACCACCATGCTGGCCCCGATTTTTTCGGCGGGGGATGTTACTTTAACGGAGCTGGGATTGCGATTCAGGAGCTTCGGAAAGAATTCGGAGTAAAAAGATTTGCAATCATTGATACGGATGCTCATCATGGCGACGGAACATGGGAGGTCTTTAGAGCGGATCCAGATGTCCTGTATGTTTGCTTTTGTGGATATCTTTTTCGGGAGGAAAACAGCAACATCAATATTCAGGTTCCTAGTAGGGTCAAAGATGAAGAATACTTAAGGCTTATTAAGGAAGGCTATCTCCCGAAAGTCAAAAGCTTCCGCCCTGAGATTCTTTTTTGGAACTGGGGATATGACGGAACCCAAGGAGAATATGGAGATATTGGACTTACACCTGAAGTTCATATCTTTTTAGCTAAGGAACTTAAAAAAATAGCAGATGAAGTTTCTAAGGGGAGATTCATTATTGCTTTATGCGGAGGGGGTCGGAGAGATCTCGCCCACTACCTGATCCCTCGGATGATTGAGGTTTTGGCAGAAGTGCAGATCCCTGCCCACAGATAGTGGGGCCTCACCATTTGCTTTACAAATTATGGATTATGGGATAAACAGTTATAAAAAGGAGGGGATACACATGGGTTTAATAGAGGCGGAAATATGATTCCGGACAATATTCTTCGTTCGCTTACTATACAAACCGAATCAAAGCTGATACTGATCGTGATGGATGGGATTGGGGGGCTTCCTGTTCGTGGTAAGACGGAATTGGAGGCGGC
>Ga0194111_10009252_pt1 | contig 10754 bp, 7 predicted proteins | sample TA2KigC300mmetaG_FD_146194 | JGI IMG/M metagenome (GOLD analysis project Ga0194111, IMG submission 146194) | Freshwater microbial communities from Lake Tanganyika, Tanzania - TA2015033 Kigoma Deep Cast 300m | ecosystem: Environmental > Aquatic > Freshwater > Lake | place: Tanzania: Lake... | reverse complement strand
CGAAAGCAGCTCTCTCGGAGAAAGGTCATGCAAGCAATCAGGGTCTCTGTGCCACGTTTCGAGCCGATGAGCGCCTGGGCCAACCGCATCCTGCGCATTGATCTGAGCGACATGAAGGTCAGCGTGGAGCCTGCGGGCTCGCGCGTGCCCACCTATCTCGCGGCGCGTGGCCTGGCCGCGCGCATCCTCTGGGACGAGTACCCGAATCCCGTCGATCCCTTCAGTCCCGAATGCCCCATCATGGTCTTTGCGGGCGTGCTGACGGGGTCTCGGGCGCCGTACTCGGGCCGGGCCAACGTCTGCACCTTTGCGCCCGTCGCCTATCCCTATCACTGGTTCACGCGCTCGAACTTTGGCGCGCACTTGGGTGGGGAGCTCAAGCGCGCTGGCTATGACGGCCTCATCGTCACCGGCGCGAGCGGAGCGCCGGTGCGCATCGCCATTCACGACGACGAGGTCAGCATTCTGCCCGCGGACGAGTTGTGGGGCCAGGATGCGCTGGACACGCTCGACGGCATCGAAGCCCTCGAGGGCAAGGGCACCCGCACGATGGCCATCGGGCCCGCGGGAGAACGGCTCTGCCGGATGGCCACGATCCAGACGGCCAGCTCCTCGGCCTGTGGGCATGGCGGCCTGGGGGCGGTCATGGGCGCCAAGAAGCTCAAAGCCATTTCTGTCCGCGGTACGGGGAGCGTTCGCCTTGCCGACCCCGAGCGGATGGATTGGCTGCTCAAGGAGATCGGCGCCGAAGCGCGGACGCAGCGCGGCCGGGCGGGACGCATCCAGGAGATGAAGAAGCGGATCGGCGAGGAGCACGGCGGGAGCGTGCGTATCTACGCCTGCACCGAGTCATGCCCTTCACCCTGCAACGTCTACTATGAGAACATCCCTGGGCTGGCCTACAACCGGCGCTGGAGCGGCCACATGACCTGCGTGGGCGGTATCTACCAGGGTATGGGCGATGAGCCCCTGAACCATGGCGGCATCCTCGACTGGAAGCTGGGCCTGCGCGGCGGCCTGGAGATGAACGTCCTCTCCAACCGCTACGGCCTGAACGAGTGGGAGATGATCACCTCGGTGGTGCCCTGGCTGGAGATCTGCCAGCGCGACGGGCTCATCTCCGAGTTCAACGGGCGCCCGATGAACTGGCAGTCCGCCGACTTTTGGGCGAGTTTTCTGCACGATATCACCTACCGCGAGGGCATGGGCGACGCCATCGCGGAGGGGGGCTGGGCGGCTGCCAGGATCCTGGGCCTGGGCGAGGACATCGTGCGGCGCTATTACACCGGTTGGGGATACCCCGGCCACTGGGATGGACACGCCTGCTGGCATAACCCTATCGCCTATCCCTTCTGGCTGGTCTCCGCGCTGCAGTGGCTGTCCGACACGCGCGATCCCATTCCGAGCGGCCACGGCTATGTCCATGCGGTGGCCCTCTATCGGGAGATGTACCATCCCGAGCGCGCCGCGGGCGATAACCCCATGACCTGGGACCACATGCGCGAGATCGCGCGGCGCATCTACGGGAATCCCGCTTCCCTGGACCCGTACAGCCACTACGAGGGAAAGGCGTACCCGGGCTTTTACCACACCAAGCGCTCGGTGATGAAGGACTGCCTACCCGTGGACGACTTTGTCTTCCCCATGATCTACAGCCCCAACACGCCGGACCACTACTGCCGGATCGGCGATATCGAGGGGCCCTCGCTGGAGTATCACCTCTTCAGGGCTGGCACCGGCGTGGACTGGGACGAGGCCGAGTGGGAGCGGGCGGCGGAGCGCATCTACACGCTGGAGCGCGCCAACGTCGTGCGTCACTGGGGCCGAGACCGCAAGATGGACGAGATGGTCCTGCCGTCCTTCGAGTACCTGGAGAACTGGCAGAACCCCATGCTCGACCGGCGCTACGCCCTGGACAGGGAGCAGTTCAGGCCTGTGATGGACGAGTACTATGGCTACCAAGGCTGGGACGTGGAGACCGGTTGGCCAACGCGCGAAAGGTTGGCGGAACTGGGCATCGAGGAGGTGTACGAGCCGATGGTGGAGGGCGCCGAGGCTGCGCGCGCCAGGCTTCCCGAGCCGCCGGTCGCCGAGCCGGTGCCACTGATCCACGGATGAGCGGCGCGGCATTCCGCCTCCTGCGCGAAGCAGAGAGAGCCCGCGATCCTGCTCACCCATCTGTCGCACGAGACGCGACACGTGAGCCTGCGGCTCACCGGCCCGCGCGGTCGCCTGACAGACGCCGCGGGCGCGCCGATAGGCGCTGAACTCGCGCTCGCGCCGGACGAGATACGCATGGTCTACGCTGTTACGAGCTGACGCGAGGTCGAGGGACAATGCTCGAGCGCGACAAGACGCTTCTGGTGATCGTCGACGTGCAGGGCAACCTGGCCCTGTCCATGGTGAACCGCGAAGCGCTCTACGACAACCTGAGCCGCGCCATCCGCGGCTGCCAGATCCTGGGCGTGTCGGTCATCTGGATGGAGCAGAATCCTCGTGGGCTGGGACCCACGGTGCCCGAGATAGCCAGTCTGCTGAAGGGCCAGGCGCCGATCGCCAAGCTGAGCTTCAGTTGCTGTGGCAGCCCGGCTTTTCTCGATCGTCTGCGCGCCTCGGGCCGCACTCAGGTGCTTCTGGCGGGCATCGAGGCGCACGTGTGTATCTACCAGACGGCGGCGGACCTCGTAGCGCTGGGTTATCACGTCGAGGTCGTGTCGGACGCGGTGTCCTCCCGCACGGAGCAAAACCGGCGGATCGGTCTGGAGCGCTGCCGTGCGATCGGCGCAGGCCTCACCAGTGTCGAGATGGCGCTTCTCGAACTGCTGCGCACGGCGGAGGATCCCCACTTTCGGGAGATCCTCCGCGTGATTCGGTAGCAGGCCCCCGCGCCGCGACGCGCGCTCCGGCACAGGTCAAGGCCTTATCTTGGCGCGCACAAGGACGTCATCCACGTAAGCGCCTTCGCCGCTGCCTGAAGGGCCGCTCGTGTACTTGATGCCGACCCACACCTCAGCTTGGCCCAAGCCGGCCGTCAGATTGAACTCCGCCTTCTGCCAGGTGCCCAATCCCCCAAAAGCCAAGCCGAAATTCGGATCGCCTTCGCTCCCATACGATAACCAGGCGAGCATGTCGTCGGGGTCGCCCGCCCCCATCAGGAACCAGAATGACAGCTTGGCCTCGACCGCGTTGCTGAGGTCAAAGGGCCCGTAGGTCATCTCTGTATCCAGGTTTGCCGGACACGGCGACGACGCCGGGTCCAGACCATCGGCGCCGCTGCGAGCGGGCCAGGCGCTACGCCGCCCCCCGTGAGCACGCGTGTCTACAGGGCCCCAGAGATACTCGCCGCCATCGTCGTCGCTCCAATCGTCGAGCTCCCAGGCCCCTGTGGGGAAGGCGCCCTCAAAGCCCTCCTCCACGATGGTGATCCACCCGCTGACAGGCGTCTCCGTGGCTGTGGGAGTGGGCGTCAGGGTCGCTGTCCTGGTGACTGTGGGCGTGCGCGTCGGTGTCGCCGTCCTTGCACCGGTCGGCGTGGCGGTCGGAGCTGCCTGGCCGCGCGTCTTGAGCAGCAGAGGGAGGAACACGCGGCGTGTCCCCTGGACCGTGGCGGTCGGGGTCGCTGTGGGGGCCTCGCACGGGCAGACCCTGAGCCGAATGCCGAGATCCGCCCCCTTGGTGGCCCCCAGGTCCGTCCAGGTGCCGTTCGTTCCGGTCGGGCTCACATAGGACCTCCCTTGCGAGGCCGGTCCGACTGTGTCTATGGCCAGCGGGCGCTCCAGCTCCTTGTTCCGGATCGTCGCGCGCACAAAGACGTCGTCGCCGGCCTTGACGCTGACGGGCTGGCTGAGGGCGATGCTGTGATACCCAGCCTGCGCGAGCGAGACGCCCGTACGCTGCCCCTTGAGCACGGAGGGCGCCGTGCCATCAAAGGCGTCGTAGATGGCCACGTCTACGTCCGCGGCGTCGAGGGTCCACAGCTCGATTCGGCTGACACAGCCATCGGTTTGAGGGGTGAGGCGCACGAGCCCCGTGCCTTCCTTCGACCCAGCCCAGCCGTACTTGTCCTTGACGCCTGCCTCGTCCAGGTGCAGCACGGCGCAGCGTGCATCGTAAGGAATCCAGTCCTGTATGGTGGCTGCATTGCCGCCCAGAGCCGCGGAGCCGTAGGATATCGTAAAGTACCCACCATCGGTGCCATAGCCGCAGGGACCGCCCCAGGACGTTCCCCAACTGTTCTTGACGATCCAGGCGCCCTTACCGCCCGCGTGGTTGAGGTTGTCGTCCCAGCCGATCAGGAGCACGAGGTGGTCCTGGTACTGCGTGCTCACGGAGGGGTAGTGCAGCGTGTAGGAGCCGTCATAGTTCTCGAACTCTTGCTTCCACTGTGCCGAAGAGCTGCCCGAGTCCATGTCCACTGAAAGGGGCCCATAGTCGTACACCCACTGCTTGATCGTGGCCACGTCCTGGACGTACTTGCCGCTGAGGGACCACATCTCGGTGACCGAGATCAGGGGCTCGCAGCTCGTCTTGCAGACCTGGTCTGCAGGATTCCAGGGGTCGCACGATTCGGCGACTGCCCCCTGAACCGACAGCAGGTTGGTGACAATCCAGATGTTGCCCTGATTGCAGCCAGTCTGCTCATAGTTGCACTCGGCAACGTGGTTCTCCGAGAGGTCCACATAGGGTTGACCGCGGCGGATCATCTGCGACTCGAGAGAGCCCAGAGCCGAAAAGGCGTAACATGCCTGGCAAGCGCCCTGGTCTTGCATGCGGGTGACCAGGCCATGCTCTCGCCAGTCCCAGCGCGCTGGGAGGGCGGCGGCCAGGCTGCCGGAGCTTTTCTGCGGACCGTCTGCGCTGGGCTCCAGGGCGGATGGCCCCTGGGACGCCGCAGGCGCCTGGAGGGGCGGGTCGGCCAGAGCCAGCTCAGGCGCCAAGAGGCCAACAGCGATCAGGACCGTTATCAGCGCGAGGAGAGAGACCGCCGACCGACGTACCCTGCAACCACGCCAGAACTCGACCATGCGCTACCTCCGCTTTCTGGTGTAAAGTGGCACGAACGCGGCCAAGAGCGCACCCGCTATCTGCTATCCCTCCGGCAGCTCCTGGGGCGCCTCTGAGGGCGCGAGTTTGCCCTCAGCGATCATGCGGTCCAACAGGTGCCGCGCCTCTTCCTGCTGCAGAAAGGCGGAGAGCAGCGCTTGCTTGTAGCGGATCGCTTTGGCGCTCTCCTGTATTCCGTCGTCTATGCGTTGCAGCAGTCGCTCGGTCGTCTCGGCCATCATGTCGCGGAACTGCTGTTGCTGGCGGGTGAGCAGCTCGTGGAGCTGCTCGTTCTCTAGCAGGAGCGCGCTCACGGCGTCGCGCTGCCGACCGCCAAACAGTCCCAGCACACCCGATGACGAGAGGCGGTCGCGCAGTCGCTCCACCTCGCGCTCGAGCGCCGTGATGCGCTCTTCCTTCTCGCGCAGCCTCGCCTCATAGTCGGCCACGACCTGTTCCTTGTCGTTCGTCATCGAGTCGAGCACGCGCTCCAGCGTGGTCTCTTGGTTTAGCCGCTGCTGGGCGAGCGCCCTGTCGCGCTGACGTCGCCCCAGCAGAGCCACGAGCCAGAGCAGAGCGGCGACGACGATCAGGCAGATGACGATAGTGATGACGACGGGAGGCGATAGCAGGACGGAGATGAAACTGGTCGGCTCTTCCACTGTGACTCCTTGCGATTTGCTGCTCGGCGGCGGAGGGCGCTGACGCCCGGCCAAGGGCGTCACCACGGCCCGCTTGCTCAAACAGGGTGTACGTACACTTGCCAGCGCTTGTAGATGCGCGCGCCCAGACGCTCTCCCAACCGCGGGGTCATCGGGTTCTCCAGGCCGGTGATGGACAGATCCGCCCAGCGGTAGCCCTTGGCCAGCGCTCGGCATCCCATCTCGTAGAGCATGAGGGCGTCCACGCCCCGTCCCCAATACTCGGGGAGGACGACGATGCTCTTGACGCACAGGCACTCGGGCTGGCGGCGCAGCGCCCACGCGGCGCGCAGCTTGTCCCAAGGGTAACGCAGGCCGTTGGCGTGGATCAACGCCTCGTTCAGGTTAGGGAGGCCGAGCAGAAAACCGACCGGCTGCCCCTCGACCTCACCGAACAGGGCTAGCTCGGGGTCTATCAGCTTGGCAAGATCGCGCGCCATCGCCTCAAAGCCCTCTCGGCTCCAGGGGATATAGTCTGCCAGGGTCTTGAGCGCCTCATTGAGCATAAAGATCACGTGGTCCACCTCGGCGTCCCAGTCGTCCAGGTTCGCCGAGCGCACCCGTATCCGGCCACGGGCCCGAACTGCCTCGGCGACGCGATGGAGCTTGGCCATGCCCCCGCCCGCCGCTGCGAACTGGGCCAGGCTCACTTCGAGAGCGATGTTCTGCTCATGCCCCGGAACAAACCCATACCGCTCGACGAACTCGCGGTAGTAGGGCGGCGAGTGCCCGCAAAAGAGGGCAGGTGGCCTGTCATACCCCTCGATCAGGATGCCATAGGCCTCCTCATAGTCGAGGTCATAGGGCCCGAGGATGGCGTCCTTGCCTCGAGCGGCAGCCCAGCTTCGGGCATGGTCCCACAAAGCGGCAGCGACGTCATAGTCGGGGAGGTAGTGGTTGAACCCAAAGACGGCGCGGTGTGGCCCCGGATACTCTGTGCTCCGCCGGTCCTCGGCGCAGCAGATCGTGCCCACTGGTTCGGCGCCGCGCCAGGCGATAAAGAACTCGGCGTCGCCGTGGCCGAACCAGGCGCCTCGAGCGGGGTCGATACGCTCTTCGAGGCGGCTCAACACGGGCGGCACCCACATTCGGTCCCCGCGAAAGACTCGCCACGGAAAGGTCAGGAAGAGGCGTCGCTCCCGCTTCCCTGAGACCGGCCGTATGCTTACGGCCCTGGGACCGCTGGTCATGGCGCGCTCACTTGACCTGCCGCTGCGCCAGGGCCTGGACCACCGCCAGGTGGCGTTCGCGACTGATGGGATAGAGCAGGGCAAAGACAATTCCGCCGCAGAGCAACAAGGCCGGCAACGGCCCCGTGAGCGCGCGGATGGCCGTCAACGCTAAGGTGGGCTGGATGTCCGCGTTGGGCACATAGCCCGACCAGTCCAGCGCGGCCCCGATCACCAGGAGCGCCAGCCCGGATGCCCCCTTTTGCATGAGCATGACCAGGCTGTAGAACATCCCCTCGTGGCGCGCTCCGGTGTGCAGCTCGTCCCACTCGACGGCATCCGGGATGATGGACCAGGGAAGGACGTGGGCTGCCGACACACCAATCCCGGCCAGCACGCACAGACCGAACACGGCCGCGAGATGCACCCCAGGCCCCAGCATGACCAGCACGATCTGCACGAACGCCCAAAAGGCGATCCCAGCTACATAGGCCAGGCGCTTGTTGCTGTGTCGCGAGGTCCACTCCCAGAAGGGCAAGGCCACGAGCGCGGTGCAAAAGATGGCCGCAAAGATGGCGTCGCTCTGCTCCTCCATGCGGAGCTGGTACTTGACAAAGTAGAGGAGCACGGCCTGCAGCGCGTCTACTGCCAGCCAGGTGAGCAAGAAGAGGCCGGCGCTCAACAAGAAGGGCCGATTGCCCAGCGCGGCTCGCAGTGACGCTCTCAGCGCAGGCCGTTCGCTCACTAGGGCGCTGACGCGCTCGCGCGTCCCGGCGAAGGTGAGGAGCAGCGGCAAGGCGCTGACGACGGCAAAGATCGCGCCGTTGAGCAGCACGCGGGAAGCGTTCTCTGGCCGGAAGGAGCCCACGATCGCCCAGGGCACAGTAAAGGCCACCAGGCTGCCAAGGATCGAGAAGGCCATCCGATAGGAGGTGAGTGACGTGCGCTCGTCATAGTCGCGGCTCAACTCGGGCGTGAGGGCAAAGTAGGGCATGTAGACGAACGTGGCTGCCGTGTCGTACAGGGCGTAGATGGCGCCGTAATAGATCGCCAGCCATCCTTGCGCCTGGATGGGCGGACGCCACCACATGAGCGCAAAGACGAGCCCAAAGGGCACAAAGCCGAACAGGAGGAAGGGGCGGCGACGCCCCCAGCGGCTGCGCGTGCGATCGGATAGATGCCCGATAAGGGGATCGTTGATCCAGTCCCACTGCCTGGCAATCATCAGCGCGAGACCTGCGAGCGCCGGGCGCAGCCCCACCACATCGGTGAGAAAGAGGAGAAAATACACCCCGATGAGTGTGCTCGTCAGGCTAAAGCCAGTGTCGCCCAAGCCGTATAGGATCTTGGTGCGACGGTCAAGCTCTGGTGTGTGGGACACGCTCAATAAGCCTCCTCCATGGGGCCATCGGACGCATTATAGCCAATGGGACTCACCACGCAAGCGCAGATTGGGCCGCTATGCGCCAGATCAGCCGCAGGCTTGACACGCACCCGTGGGCGGCGTATAAGGCGCTGGTTCGCATCATGGAGGGGAGCAGCGAGATGAAGATCACAGCGATCAAGACGCTCATGGCCTTCGGCGGGCGCCAGTCCTGGGTATTCGTGCTGGTCGAGACGGATGCGGGTATCACCGGTGTGGGCGAGGCCAGCATCGAGGGCAAAGAGCGCGCCGTGGCTGCGGCGGTCGACGAGCTGGCGCGCTTCGTGGTCGGCCGCGATCCGACCTGCATCGAGCAGAACTGGCAGATCATGTACCGGCACGGCTTTTGGCGGGGCGGGGTGGTGCTCAACTCGGCGCTGAGCGGTATCGAACAGGCGCTGTGGGACGTGTGCGGGAAGGAGCTGGGCGTGCCGGTCTGGCGCTTGCTGGGCGGCGCGGCCCGCGATCGCATCGAGCTGTACACCCACTGCGGCGGAGCGACGCCCGACGATCTGGCCCGCAACGCGCAGGCGCTTGCCGCGCAGGGATGGCGAGGGCTCAAGACGGGGAGCGTGGGCTTTGAGAGGTTCACCTCTGAGAAGCAGTGCGTGCAGGCCTTTGAGGAGCGCATCCGCCTGATGCGCGATGCCGTTGGCCCTGATGTCAAGATCATGGTGGACGCCCATGGACGGCACACGCCGGGGCAGGCGCTCAAGATGATCCGCGCCGTGGAGCCCTATGACCTCTACTTTTTCGAGGAGCCGGTGCCGCCCGACAACGTGGCTGCTTTTGCCAGGCTGGCGGCTGGGAGCTTGAACGTCAACGTGGCCACCGGCGAGCGCCTCTTCACCAAGTGGGAGTATGCGGAGCTCCTGGAAAAGCAGTACGTGGACATCATCCAGCCCGACGTGTGTCACGATGGCGGCATCCTCGAGACGCGCAAGATCGCGGCGATGGCAGAGGCGTACTATGTCCGGGTGGCGCCTCACAATCCGAACGGTCCCGTGGCGACGGCGGCTTCGCTGCAGCTCGCGGCCTGCCTGCCCAGCTTTTGCGTGCTGGAATACGCGCAGAACCAGCCCTGGCGCGACCAGGTGATCAAAAAGCCTCTGGAGATCGTGGACGGCTATGTGCCCTTGCCGCAGGAGCCCGGCCTGGGCGTGGAGCTGGACCTTGAGGCCATCGCCAAGCTCCCCTATGAGCCGCGCGACTATCACGGCGCCTTCTGGCCCGATGGGGGTGTAGCCGATATCTGATCCCTGATCGGCGGAGGTTGGGCGCAGCGCCGGGGCTGGACGGTGTTTGGGAGAGGCCGCGCGGTATGGTAGAATCGGCGCAAATGTCCGAGGCTGCATTGGTCAAGAGCTCGATAGAGGGGCTCAGTGCGCGAGAGGTCGAGATCCTCGAGCGGGTGGCCACGGGTGCGACCAATCGACAGATCGCTCATGAACTGGGCATCAGCGAGAACACTGTCAAGGCGCACCTGCGGAACATTTACGGCAAGCTCGGCGTGGAATCGCGCACCGAGGCTATGCTCATCGCCATCCAGAATGGTATCATCTCCGTGGAGCAGCCCTCTGGCGTGTCCGCGGAGGGCGCGCCCGCACAGGAGACCGTCGCCGATACGCCCGCTGAACAGGCGCGGCGCGCATTGCGCGGCTGGGCGCCTCATGCAATGCAACATGTCAGCGTTCTCCTCGCGGTGATCGTGGTCGCCGTTGCCATTGCCTGGCCTTTCGGCCGCACCGAGCCACCCGATGATGGCAATCGGCTCGTCGACGCGCCGGCGGCCTTGCCGTCAGAGCTGCGATCGGAGGCGGGCGCACGCTGGAAGCCCAGGGCTCAGATGCCGACCCCTCGCGGGCGCTTTGCGCAGGCCGAGTCCGATGGCGTCATTTATGTGATGGGTGGGCTCGGGGCCGAGGGGTGGAGCGATCGCGTCGAGGCGTATGACCCCGGCGGAGACCGCTGGGAGCGTCGCGCTCACCTGCCCGTAGCGGTGGCGAACGTGGGCGCCGCCGAGGTGGATGGCCTGATCTACGTCCCTGGCGGGCTGACGGCCTCCAATCGGGTGATAGCCACGCTTGCCGTCTATGATCCCGTCGCGGATGCCTGGCATGCTGGTCCCCCTCTGCCGGTCCCGCTATGCGCGTACGCCATCGCGCGACACGGCGATGGGTTCTATCTCTTCGGCGGCTGGGATGGCGACCGCTACACGGACTCGATTCTGTACTTTGATGCGCGTGCCAAGATGTGGCGGAGCGCCGGGCAACTGAGCTCTCCGCGGGGGCTCGCGGCCGCGGCGTCCACCGCTGATGGCATCTACCTGCTGGGCGGCTATGACGGGAACCGCGAGTACAACCTCTGCGAGTCGTTCCATCCTGCTGCCGGCCCCGACAGCAGCGACGTATGGCGCAT
>Ga0194111_10009249_pt1 | contig 10755 bp, 9 predicted proteins | sample TA2KigC300mmetaG_FD_146194 | JGI IMG/M metagenome (GOLD analysis project Ga0194111, IMG submission 146194) | Freshwater microbial communities from Lake Tanganyika, Tanzania - TA2015033 Kigoma Deep Cast 300m | ecosystem: Environmental > Aquatic > Freshwater > Lake | place: Tanzania: Lake... | reverse complement strand
CTTGGCTACAACCAAAAAACCGTCCAGATTGGCCGACTGGGTTCCGAGAGCCGTTACATAGACCCGGATTTCATCGGCGATTTCGTGCTTGCCGACAACAAAGGCCCCCGCAGTTTCCCCACCTTTGTCCAGACCGCGGCGGGTTCACTACCCTTCGCCACCGAGAGCGTCGATACGCTGATTCTGCCGCATTTTCTGGAATTCGTGGCTGACAGACATCAAGTGCTACGAGAAGTCGCCCGCGTACTCAAGCCGGAGGGCAGATTGTTCGTTCTCGGGCTTAACCCCTGGAGTCCTCACCGAATACTGCAAATGACGAGACGCTCCTCATTCTGGAATGCTCGCCTCATTGCGGGCCATCATTTGCTGGATTGGCTCAGTCTGCTCAAGTTCGACGCTGACCTGGAGGCGGCCTTCGGTGGTTCGCAGGGAAAACCCATGACTCATCCCCATACCCCCTGGGATGAATGGAAGGCAGGCCTATCATTAGCCTACTCGATCAAGGCAATCAAACGCTGCTACACCCTGATTCCGATTGAACCGGAGTGGTCAAGACTCACTCAGTTGATTTCCTCCCCCCTGATCGAAGCGCCACGTCTCGTGCAGGGCGAATAACCTTGTCGACACCCGTGATGATCTACACGGATGGCGCCTGCCGGGGTAATCCCGGTCCCGGCGGGTGGGGTGCTTTACTGCGCTATGGCACAAAAGAGCTGGAGATCTTCGGGGGCGACCCGGATACCACCAACAACCGGATGGAACTCATGGCAGCCATACAGTCCCTCCAAGCGCTCAAGCACCCTTGCCGGGCTATCATTACCACCGATTCTACCTACGTCATGAAAGGAATTACAGAATGGTTGCCGAAATGGATCAACCAGGGCTGGCGTACCTCGACTCGCCAACCCGTCAAGAATGCCGATCTCTGGCGCGAACTGATCAAGGCCGGGGAACCGCATCAAGTGGAGTGGCGATGGGTGAAGGGGCATGCTGGGCATGCCGACAATGAGCGAGCGGACCGGCTCGCCAACCGTGGCATCAATGACATGCTGAAAAACAACAGGAGCTGATGTTGAGCAAACGCCAAATCATTCTCGACACCGAAACCACGGGTCTCGAACCTTCGCAAGGTCATCGCATCATTGAAATTGGGGCCATTGAGCTCATCGCCCGCAAGCCATCGGGAAACCGGTTTCATGTCTATCTCAATCCAGAGCGCGATGTTGACGCGGGTGCTCTCGAGGTTCATGGGTTAAGCAATGATTTCCTGGCCAACAAGCCCCGCTTCAGCGAAGTTGCCCGAGACCTGGTGAGCTTCATCGAAGGAACCGAACTGATCATTCACAATGCGCCGTTCGACGTCGGTTTTCTAAATCATGAATTGGCTCTGTTGGGTTCAGGGTACAAGCAGGTCAACGACTACTGCGAGATCCTTGACACCCTGGTGATGGCCCGTAAAAAACATACCGGTCAGCGCAACAGTTTGGATGCCTTGTGCAAGCGTTACGGCATCAACAATCAGCATCGTACCGTGCATGGCGCCCTGCTGGACGCGGAGATACTGGCCGAAGTTTACCTGGCCATGACTGGCGGCCAAACCGTTCTGATGCTGGAAGAGGAGGACACAACAAATCCAGATGCCACCGCAAGCAGCCCGCTCCCTTCCTACACCCCCATTCTTGATCAGAACCGTCCCCGCTTAAGGGTCATTCATCCCGGTGACTCCGAATTACAAGCTCACACTCAACGTCTTGCCGACATCGATAAGGCCAGTGGCGGCCATTGCCTCTGGGTCTCCTTGAGTCCGGTGTAGCCTCATGACCCAAAACGTGTGTTATTGGGTACAGTCCTGTTTATACTTATACTATCCGATCACTACGCTAACCCAGGAATAACGATGCGCAGGGTAGTCTTCAATCAAAAGGGTGGGGTGGGCAAATCCACCATAGCATGCAACCTTGCGGCTATCAGCGCTGCCGAGGGTAAAAAAACGCTGGTGATCGATCTCGACGTTCAGGGCAACTCCTCCCATTATCTTCTTGGAGACAAAGTTGCCGATGCCGATGCCACGATTGCCTGCTTCTTCAGGGAATCACTCAGCATCAACCTCTTCAGCAAGGGACAAACCGAACGTCTCAACGATCAGATTCATGAAACGCCCTATCCGAACCTGTTCGTCCTGCCCTCGCATCCAGAACTCGAGTCACTGCAATCGCGACTGGAATCACGTTACAAGATTTACAAGCTCCGCGAGGCGCTGGACAATCTGACAGGATTCGAAAGGGTTTACATCGACACCCCTCCTGTACTTAATTTCTATAGTCGCTCTGCCCTCATCGCGGCGAAAAGCTGCCTGATTCCCTTCGATTGCGATGCTTTTTCCCGGGAAGCGTTATACACGTTACTCGCTGCCCTGGCCGAAATACGGGCTGATCATAATCCCGATCTCGAAATCGAAGGGGTTGTGGTCAATCAATTCCAAAGCCGCGCAAAGCTGCCGCAACAACTGGTCGACGAGTTGCTGCGTCAAGGTCAACCCGTACTGGAAACCAAGCTCTCCCCCTCGGTCAAGGTCCGCGAATCCCACAGCATGTCACGCCCATTAATACATTACGTGCCGGAGCACAAACTCAGCGAGGAGTTCCGCGCACTACATCGGGAACTGGACGAAAAGCGGATGAGCTAGCATCCCTGAGTGCGACTGGCCAGACCCTTGGCCAGGCAACTTTCAACTCGAATGCCCGCAGCAGCCTTTTGGCCAAGCGCCCGCAAATGACCCACTCATTTGCACGTTCCACTCACGGAACAAGCAGTCGACTCGATCCTGACAAGCATTTGATGCCCTGATGTCCATCAACCCCATCCGCTGGACCCTGTCGGCTCAGGTGCTTCTTGCTCTGGTTACCGGCATCCTGTTGGGCATCACCGGAGGTTCCGAAGCCTATGTCTATACTCTTGACAATGGTGATCTGGGTCAAATTGGCCTGTTGATCATTCGGCTGCTGAAGGCTCTTGCAATTCCGCTGATCCTTTTCAGCATCCTTGACACATTCCTGCAGACCCGAATTGCTGCCCGAAGCGGACTGCGGTTAATCGTGATCTGTCTCATGAATGTCACGGTGGCCTTCGGCATCGGTCTGGTCTTGATGAATGTACTGAAGCCGGGCCTGACATGGCGGGGGGAAATCGATCAGCTCCTTGCAAAGCTGGTTACCTCCGAGCACCTCGCGCCAGCGGGAGCAAAACCTTCGTTGGACCCTCTGCAAAACTTGAGCGGTTACATTCCGCAATCCCTGCTGGACCCATTGATCAACAACAATGTCATTGCCGTCGTCTTATTGGCTTTGCTGTTCGGCGCCGCGCTGGGTTCACTCAAACGTCATCCTCCGATTGACAGCCCCCTGGATATTGAGCCGTTGGCTGCGACGATTAGCGCCATTCATCAGTTGCTGATCAGGACATTACACTGGGTGGTCCGGTTAGTGCCCCTAGCCGTGCTGTGCCTGGTGGCTCAGGCGGTTGGCAAAGCTGGTTTGGGGATATTCAGCCAATTGGCGGGTTATGTCGGCATCATCACCTTGGGACTCTGTTTGCACGGGCTGATTTACTACTCGCTCATGGCCTGGATACTATCCGGCAGATCCCCCCGCGAATATCTTGGCAAGGGACTGAACGCCGTTCTTGCCGGCCTTTCGACCAATAGCAGTCTCGCCACGGTTCCCATCACTTTACAGTGCCTAAAACAGATAGGCGTTGCGGATGGCCAGGCCAGGCTGGCTGTCTGCGCGGGCACCAATCTGAACAATGATGGCGTCACGCTGTATGAGGCCATGACCGCGCTGTTTCTGGCCCAGGCGCTAGGCTTCGATTTGGACATTCTTCAACAAGTCGTCATTATCCTGGCCGCCCTCATGGCGGGCGTAGGGATCGCCGGAGTGCCTGAAGCAGGCCTGATCGTGTTGCCGTTGGTACTGAGCGCCGCTGGGCTGCCCGATACCGTGGTCGTTGCCGCCATTCCACTGGTCGCACCCGTTGACTGGTTCATTGCCCGCATCCGCTCAGGCGTGAACGTGCTGAGTGATCTGTTGGTGGCCATCCTTCTCGATGCTTGGGAAAAACGCTCCCCAACCGTGGAATGAATCAGGGCGGTCGCCCCATGAGCAAGGAGCCACGATACGCTTGGCCTGACGAGGCTGGAAGATGAGTCTCACCACCGCAAGGATATTTTGATGTTCATAAAAAAGCCCCGAAGATCGGGGCTTTTTCGTTGCATCAATCAATCCATGGGTCAGTGATTGATCCAGTAGTGCACTATGATGGAGGCCACATAGCCCGCGGCTATGGCCGGAGTCCACTTCAGGTGGCTGAAGAACGTATACATCCCCCGGGAGGTTCCCATGAGTGCGACACCCGCCGCTGAACCGACCGATAACATGGTGCCGCCAACACCGGCTGTCAGGGTAACCAGCAACCACTGATAGAGATCCATATCCGGGTTCATGTTCAATACGGCGAACATCACCGGGATGTTATCCACGATGGCGGATAGCAAACCGACCAGGATATTGGCGGTCGTGGCGCCGAGGCCGTCATACATGGCTATGGAAGCCAATTCCAGGTAACCGATGTAACCAAGGCCGCCGACGGCAAAAACCACGCCAAAGAAGAACAGGAGCGTGTCCCACTCGGAATCACGGACATTGTGAAAAACGTCGAAGTCGTGATCCTCGCTGGTGCTGAACAGCAGATGCAGGCGATAACCGTACAGCATCAGGAAGGAAAGACCGACCATCATGCCCATGAACGGAGGCAGATGAAGAAACTGCTTGAAGCTGACCGCCGTTGCGATAGTCAGCGCAAACAAGCCGCAAATGACCAGCGCACCCGGCTTCATCTGTACCTGAGCCTCATCCGGAAAGGAAGGGGTTTCATTGGGTATTGCAAAATGCATCATGGCTGCCGGTACGGCAAAGTTGACCACGGAAGGGACAAAGAGCTCGAAGAAATCGAAGAACTCCGCCTTGCCTGCCTGCCAAACCATCAGGGTGGTGATGTCGCCAAATGGACTGAAGGCGCCACCGGCATTCGCCGCACTGACCAGATTGACAAAGCCCAGCGCTACAAATGCCGGACTATTGGCCCCCACGGCCATCACCACAGCGCCTACCAGCAGAGCGGACGTCAGGTTATCCGCGACCGAGGAGAGGAAAAAGGTGATGATGCCTGTTATCCAGAAGAGTTTGCGGTAGTCAAACTTGCGACTGACCAACCAGGATCTCAGCGCCTCAAAAACATTTCGTTCCGCCATGGCATTGATATAGGTCATGGCCACCAGCAGGAACAAAAACAGTTCGGCGTATTCTTTCAGGTCATGCTCAAAGGCCTTATGCACCTGCTCGGCGGGTACGCCATTGGAGGACGCCAGATAAGCAACATGCGCCCAAATGATGCCTGCTGCAAGTATGACTGGCTTGGACTTGCGCAGGTGAGTGAACTCCTCCGTCATCACGAAGGCATAGGAGATGATAAAGATCAGAACGCAGTACCACCCACGTTGGGTTCCAGTCAGGCCGAGATTCGCCGATTCCTCGGCGGACGCCAGTTCGGGGAGTAGCAGTAACGACGACAGCAGCAGGAATATGCGTATCAAGGCGAAGCCCTCTTAATTCTTGAGTTGTTCGAAAGGTTCCATTGGCTGGCGGCGCGAAGGCAGCCAGTTCAAGCAAAAACAACTGGCCATTATAGGGGATTTGCGACTCTGATGGAGAAATAATGCGTTTTCCATGTCTTGTCGGCAAACCGGTCCGCGGTTGGGCTCCGGGCGCTTTTCCTGGCTCGCGCCGGACCGACCCGCACCGCCAACCAACACGTATCCCAATGATATCAATAGATTAATTGACACACTCAGCAATTTTTCAATGGCCTCCAGAAAGGCTGATACGCGAACGAGAAATTGAGCATCCGAGCGCTTCAGTCCCGCGGCATGTTTTTGCGCCCACCATGATCGTAGTATATTGAGAGGCCGATTTTTAAGCATTGTTGGCCGGAAGCGAGGGCAGATGTACCAATACGACCACTACGATCAAACCCTTGTCAATGAGCGTGCCGCTCAGTTCAGGGAACAGACCCGCCGCTTCCTCGCGGGTGAGCTGAGCGAAGACCAATTCAGGCCCTTGCGTTTAATGAATGGTCTTTACATTCAGCGGCATGCACCCATGCTGCGCATTGCCATCCCTTATGGTCTGCTGTCCTCTAGACAGGTGCGCATGCTTGCCCACATCGCGCGCAAATATGACAAGGGGTACGGGCATTTGACCACGCGACAGAATATCCAGTACAACTGGCCGCGCCTGGAAGAAGTTCCCGACATCCTTGACGATCTGGCGAGTGTTGAAATGCATGCCATACAGACCAGTGGCAACTGCATACGCAACACCACCAGCGATCACCTGGCCGGTGTAGCGGTTGATGAACTGGAAGACCCGCGTCCCTACTGCGAGATCATCCGGCAATGGTCCACCCTTCATCCGGAATTCAGCTTTCTGCCGCGCAAATTCAAAATCGCTGTCAGTGGATCCCAACGCGACCGGGCCGCAACCCAGGTTCATGACATCGGTTTGCAACTCGTTAAAAACGCGCAAGGCGAAACGGGATTCGAGGTACTGGTCGGTGGCGGATTAGGCAGAACACCGATCATTGGCGTCGTCATTCGACCCTTCCTGGAGAAAGCGCACCTCCTGTCCTATCTTGAAGCGATTCTTCGCGTGTACAACCGGTACGGACGCCGCGATAACAAATACAAGGCCCGCATCAAAATTCTGGTCAAGGAAACCGGACCCGAGCGTTTCACCGCCATGGTCGAAGATGAATGGCTCAAGATTCGTGATGGCATGCTGCTCGATGAAGGAGAACTTCAGCGTGTCAGCACTTTTTTCCAGCCCCATGACTATCTGGAGTTACCCTCAAAAGAGGCAGGGCTAGAGCAACATCTGCTGTCAAATGCCGAATTTGCCGCGTGGTATCGTCGCAATACCGTGCCGCACAAGGTGGCCGGATACAGAGCCGTTATCCTTTCGCTCAAACCTCATGGGACCCCGCCGGGCGACATGAGTGATAGCCAGATGGATGCGGTGGCTGATCTGATGGATACCTACAGTTTTGGGGAAATTCGTGTCACGCATACCCAAAATCTGGTCATGGCGGACGTGCGGCAGGACCAACTTTTTGATGTCTGGGCAAGACTTAAGCTGCTTGAACTGGCGACCCCCAATGTCGGCACCGCGACCGACATGATCACCTGCCCGGGCCTGGACTTTTGTTCCCTGGCCAACGCCGTTTCAATCCCCGTGGCTAATGCCATTCAGGCCCTATTCGATAGTTATGACTATCTCTACGACCTGGGAGATATCCGTATCAACATCTCCGGATGCATGAATGGTTGTGGTCATCATACGGTGGGTCATATTGGCATCTTGGGCGTGGACAAGAAGGGTGAGGAGTGGTACCAGATTACCCTGGGCGGTTCATCGAGTAACGATGCTTCCCTGGGCGAACGGCTCGGTCCCTCGGTACCCCGGGATGAAGTTCCCGCCGTGATGGAGCGGATTTTCCTTACTTATCGCGACTTGCGTGAGGAAGAAGAGAACTTTCTTGAAACCGTGCGTCGAGTCGGCATTCAGCCTTTTCAGGAACGTGTATATGAAAGTCATTAAGAACGGACAGCCTGAGGAAAAGTCCTGGACCCACCTTGCGGATGAAGAACCCTCACAGACCGGGCCATGTACGGTTTCACTCGCCCGTTGGCTGCAAGAGAAAGAGGAGTTACTCAAGTCGCCGAATGCCGTCGGAGTTCGCCTGTCCGCTGCTGATGCCCCCGAATCACTCGCCACCGATCTCGATGCCATTAGTCTGATCGTCCTGGACATGCATCCCTTTACTGATGGGCGGCCCTTCACACAGGCAAGAATCCTACGGGATAAGCTGGGCTATCCGGGTGAAATTCGGGCCAGGGGCGACTTCCTCCGGGACCAAATGTTCTTCTTGAGCCGAGTGGGTGTCGACGCATTCGAATTACCAGAGGACGTTGACCTTCAGGACAGACTCAAAGCCTTTGAGGAATTTACGGTAACCTATCAGGCGGCGGCCGACGCAAGGCGCCCTGTTTACACCCTACGCTAAGCCTCAAGACATCTACTCATACCACGCATTCGACCCTACTCTCATGTGTCCTCATGTAACCCGACCGACCACCTGGATCCTGGCCGCCATAATACTGTCTGGCTGTTCGTTTTCCGATTCCTCCGTATCCATCTCCGGATCAATCGAATCGAGTTCGGAGTCCTCAACCTCTTCAACGTCCTCGTCCGCGTCCAGCGGCAAGCAAGGCGTAAGCAAGGATAAACTCCCTTACCGTGACGATGTGGCTAACCTGACCTATTCGATAGCCGGTTCGACGATGTCTCCCACGGATTTCCCGAACGCTCTGGCGCGCACCGCCAGTCAGTTCAAGATCAGTGATTGGGCTGGCGAAAAAGCCACCTTCTACGGCATTGGCAAGGGCCTGAAGCGAGCCGGGATAGCCAAGGAGAATATCGGCAGGCAACCCTTTCTCGCTAACGTCCTGAATGCCAACAAGGACGCCCCGCACCTGATCCAGGAAGGCTACAAATACTAAGCCCGCCAAGGATCCAGAGGAGATGCCTGCGTCACCAACTCCTGGCGTTTCTTGTCATGCTCATGGTGGACCTCCCGGCTTGGGCGGCTCCACCCGCCTACATTGAATATCTCTACATCGACGCCAACGTCGGCAGTTCGAGTGGTGGGCATGCGGCAATAAAACTCGATGACTGGGTCTATCATTTTCAGAATGAAGATGGCTACACTCAACTGACCCGGGAGAGCTGGCATCGGTTCAGGTTGGTCTATAACGACATAGACAATCGCAACATATACATCGCTCGTGTAGCCCTGAGTGCCGCTAATGCCGAGCGTATCGGAAACCGACTAAGCCTGCTTCTTCTGGTACAAAATCGTCACTCGGAGTACATGGAGGCCCTGCGACAAGACCTGCAAGTGCTGGAAGCCTGGTCTCGCAATGAACCCATAGCCATCGACGGGCTGGGATTTTTCCTGCACACCGACCATCAGACCGCTGTCTACGGTCCACTACTGAATCACATCAATACCCGCTTGGGGAGCGAATACCTCCGTCAGGAACGTCGACGGCTCGGCCGACAACTCGATTCGCTGGTTTACGTTACCGCATCTGTCAGCGAACCTTTGAATGTGGATCGTTTCCCGAATTATCGGCCAACCTTCTCCGAGCAATGCCAGGACATCCTTGCCCGTCAACTGGCACTCGACATCATCACCCGAGCTTGGGGACTCGGGCCCAACCTGCTGATCGATGAGGCTCCACTCAGCCAAGCGGAACACCTGTGGCTGGGTCGATATGGAGAGCAACTCGAGGAGAACATCCAGCATCACCTTACGGCTCCCTATCCGGGCTCAGGCAAGTCCTTGCTGCTGGCTCTGGCTCGCTATCAGGCGGTTGCCCTTTCCTTGGCCAGCGGAAAACTTACACTGCTCAATATCCTGAATACGGAACCTCGTCCACCCCGGCAGCCACTGACAGCGTCGGAGCATTCAGATCTGATCCAGTTGAGGGATCACTTGAACCACCGACTGCCCGTGATTCGCGACGAGGTAGTGTCCTTGCAGGAGCCTGATGAAACCGGCTATCACCGTCTGGAAGTTGCGCTGTCTGAATTGAACGAAATCGAAACGGGTTTGGCCCTCAAGCAATCCATTCATTTCGGCCGCCCGGAAAGCCCACCCCTCGCCTCCGGACACGCCTGGCTAAACAAGCTGCCACTCTTGCCAACCACGTTCGACATTTATCAACAAACCGCCGAGTCTCGCGCGGATCGGTTCTTGAGCAAGATGCGGGAAACGTATGCGTACCATCTGATCACACATAACTGTGTGACCGAATTGGTAAGGGCGGTGAATTCCAGTTTTACAGGTGAGGATGAGCGCGAAGCCCTGGGAGGACACATTGAACCTGGCGCGGATCAGGGGTACGTTCCATTCCGATTTTTTGAGCTGGTCAAGCACCGTTACCGGGTTACGGAAATCCTGACGCTACCTTCCTACCGAAACCGGGCTCTGGCGAAATCCAGCCAGTCTGGCCAGGATTGGATTTCTGCGGCACTGGAGGCGAACACACTGACCTCAACCCTCTATCGACCCCGTGAGGGCGATAGCGCTTTTCTACTCTTCACGGAGCATGACCTATGGACACGCCCCCTGTTTGGCCTCATCAACCTCGGTTATGCCGCCGGGGCAACCAGCGTTGGAGCATTCACCAGTCCCGTGGATGGTGGCTCCGGACTACTGGAGGGACTATACGGGATGCTTTTCAGCCTGCCCGAAATCGGATTCTGGAACATACGCAAGGGCAGCTACAGCCAGATCAATCCCACTCAATAGCGCTATTCGTAAGGGGGGCGGGTTCCTTTTGCCCCCTTTACAGCCACCCGCCGAGTTAATGCTTGGCCCCGCTGGAGCCTCCACCCTTATGTCCGGGCTTGTTGACGATATTAATACCCTTGAGCAGATTCAATGCTTCATTGAGGGGGTAGTCCTGCAGGGCCAGCGCTTCCTCCATTTCCTCCTTGGTTTTTGGAGGCTCCTTGGGCAGCGGAAGCTCTTTGGCAGGCTCCTTTTTCATGCCGGGCGAGGGATTTTCAAGAT
>Ga0194111_10009245_pt1 | contig 10758 bp, 10 predicted proteins | sample TA2KigC300mmetaG_FD_146194 | JGI IMG/M metagenome (GOLD analysis project Ga0194111, IMG submission 146194) | Freshwater microbial communities from Lake Tanganyika, Tanzania - TA2015033 Kigoma Deep Cast 300m | ecosystem: Environmental > Aquatic > Freshwater > Lake | place: Tanzania: Lake... | reverse complement strand
ATCAAATTTTTCAGATGGCCTGAAGATTTTTATACGAACTTTTTCGGTTTATTCAAGAAATTTATTCAAACAGAGAACCAGGGCCTGGCCCCGGCTTGGTCCTTATAACAGCGTTCTGGTGTTGCGGAATAGAGTGTGAGGAAGGAGGCCGGGGGCGGTGACCCCTTGGCCCCCTCCCCCGCAGCAACCGTCTGCCGGAACCTTAGTTGACCACCCCCCGCAGTCCTTCCAACACCTGTGGGATGATGTCGGACCAGCCCAGGGGCATGAAGTGGATGCCCTGGACCATGGGCCCCATCTGTCGGGCCAGGCGCAGGGTGATCTCCGCGGCCTTGGCCTTGAGGCCCCCCTGGGGGGCGCTCTCCAGCTCCTTGATAAGGGACTCGGGCACGGTGATGCCGGAGACGTGTTCGTTCATGTATTTCGCCATCTTGGGCGATTTGATCACCACCAGGCCGTATTGTATAGGAACGCTGAAGGATTCCACCCGGCGGGCGAAGGTTTCAAAGAGCTTGGGGTCGTACACCGCCTGGGTCTGGAAGAATTCCGCCCCCTGTTCGATCTTCTTTTCCATCTTCAGGAGCTGCAAATCCAGGGGCTCAAAGCCGGGGTTGACCACCGCGCCCAGGGCCAGGTTGGTGGGCTGGGTGAGGGCGTTGCCCACCATGTCCCGGCCTTGATTCAGCCCCCGGGCGATGCGCAGAAGCTGCACCGAATCCACGTCGAAGACGGCCTTGGCGGCCACGTGGTCGCCCAGCTTGATATGGTCCCCGGTGAGGCACAACACGTTGTCGATACCCAGGGTGCAGGCGCTCATGAGGTCGCTCTGCAGGGCGATGCGGTTCCGGTCCCGGCAGGTGAGCTGGTAGATGGGCTCCAGGCCGTACTGCTTCAACAGCAGACTGGCCGCCAGGGAGCCCAGGCGCATCACCGCGCTCTGGTTGTCCGTGACGTTCACTGCATGCACATAATCCTTGATGTTCAGCGCCTCCTGGATAAACTCCGGGGGCGGGCCGCCGTTCACCCGGCTGCAGCCTTTCACCGGCCCCACTTCGCTGGTGATGACGAATTTGCCCTGACGAAAGAGTTCCGTGAGCTTCATGCCACCCTCCCTTCCTTGAAGAGCAAGGTCCGGGGACGGGCGGCCTTGCCGTAGTCCTTGGGCTCCAGGTATTTTTTCAGGCGATCCAGTTCCCCCAGGGCCGCCAGGCGGCTGTAGATCAGCACCCAGGCGCAGTCCCGCTCCGGGTCCACCTCGCACTTGCCGTGCTCCGCGCCGCCGCAGGGCCCGTTGAGCAGACTCTTGGCGCAGCGGGTCACCGGGCAGATGCCGCCGGTTTCGTTCAGGATGCACTCGCCGCAGTCGGAGCACTCCTCCATGGCCATGCTGCCCGGCACCACGGTGTCCATGTGGCCCACGGAGTTGAGGCCCACCTTGACGGGTTTGGTGAGGCCGAACTGTTCCGTCAGGTGGCGGGTGATCTGCACCGCGCCGCCGCAGCCCAGCACCATCAGGGCGTCGGCCTGCTGCATCTGCTCCGTCAGCGGCTCCAGCGCCGGCTTGGCCTTGGCCACATTGCAGGTGCGCTCCGGGGTGACTTCCAGGATCACCTCCAATCCGTTTTGCTTCAGTTCCTGGGCCAGCGCGGCCACCTCGTCGGCGCCGCCCGTCAGACAAATCTTGGCGCAGCCGTCGCAGCCCACCAGCGCCACCCGACGGTGGCCCTCCAGGGCCGCCAACACTTCCGCCAAAGGCTTCTTGGTCGTGGCGATCATGCGTTCCTCCTTGATCTTTCTCCTTCGACAATCGACGTGGAGATCTTCCCTTAATTCACCATAGATTAAAACCAAATTCTTCCGGTCCACACAATACGCGCAAATAACCGCGCCGGGGCGGGAAACCTTCTTCACAGGGCATTTCTGTGCAAAGAAGCTGCCAACATGGTCGAGGACAGCATCCTCTTCATTTTTTTGAATTTCTTGGAAAAATTCCCTTGCCCTTCGTTAATTACTCCTTTAACATTCGTTTACATAATGTTAATCCATGCCTGGAAAACTTTGTTGTAGGGGAGGCCACCCAGGGGCGCAACCCCTTACCTTCTTCCTTGCAGAAACCTTTATCCAAGGCAAACGGGAGGTGCGGACAGGCATGCGAGTCCCTGAGCGGGAACGGTACTGGGAAACGGTGGTGGAAAACTTAGCCGACGGGCTCATGATTGTGGACCCGGAAGGCAAGATCGTCTATGCCAACCAGTCATTGGAAGAGATCACCGGCTACGCCCGGGAGGAATTGGTGGGACAGTCCTGTCAGCTCCTGAAGTGCGACACCTGCCGGGGGCTGAGGCCCCGGAGTCCGGACAAGCGCTGCGACCTGTTCACCCGGGGCTCCTTTAAACGCATCAAATGCGTCCTGATCCGCAAGGACGGTCGCCCCCTGCCCTTTCTCAAAAATGCCAGCGTCATCCGGGATGGGAGCGGGCGCATCGTCGGCGGGGTGGAAACCTTCACCGACCTCACCGAGATTCTGAGCAGAGACCAGGTGATCTCCTATCTGCGCCAGGAGTTGGATAAAAAAGCGGAGGGCTTCCACGGCCTCCTGGGACGCTCTCCGGCCATGCTCCAGCTTTTTGAATTATTGACCGGCGCGGCCCACTCCGACGCCCCGGTGGTCCTCTATGGCGAGAGCGGCACCGGCAAGGAACTGGCGGCCTCGGCCCTCCACCGCCTCAGTCCCCGGTCCCCGGGTCCTTTCATCCGGGTGAACAGCGCCGCCTTAAACGAATCGCTGTTGGAAAGCGAGCTCTTCGGACACGTCAAAGGGGCCTTCACCGGCGCGGACCGCAACCGCATGGGGCGGTTCGAGGCCTCCCATCGGGGCTCCATCTTCCTCGATGAAATCGGCGATATGCCCCTGTCCACCCAGGCCAAACTGCTCCGGGCGCTCCAGGAAAAGGTCATCGAAAAGGTGGGCGACCACCGCCCCATTCCCGTGGACGTGCGCATCATCACGGCCACCAACCAGGATCTGGAACGCCTCATGAAACAGGGGCGCTTCCGGGAGGACCTGTTTTTCCGCATCAATGTCATCCCCATCCATCTGCCCCCGTTAAGGGACCGCCGGGAAGACATCCCCTTTTTGGTGGACCACTTCATTGAGAAGAGCGCCTCCAAAATCCAGAAAAAGATCAACGGGTTGAGCCGCGCAGCCCTGGAGATGCTCATGAACTACTCCTGGCCCGGGAACGTCCGGGAACTCATCAATGTCATCGACTACGCCCTGGTGCTCTGTCCCGGCGGGCAGATCCAACCGGACCACCTGCCGGCGATGTTGCAGCGCCAGGGTCTCCGCCCCGCGGCCGGTCGGGAACGCCCGGGGGAGGGGTCGGGTGCGGACGAGCGGGAGATGCTCCTCCAGGCCCTTTCCCAGGCCGGCGGCCGCAAAGCGGAAGCGGCGCGTCTTCTGGGCATCAGCCGGGTCACCCTGTGGAAGCGCCTCAAGACCCACAACCTGGAAGTGGCCCGGGTCATCCGCGGGGACGGCTTCTGACCCAGACAGGGGGCCCTCGCCTGCTCCGGAAAATGAAGGTGAAACCGGCATTGCCCCTTGCTGCGGGCTCGGGTGCGACCCGTCGGGGGCCGGCGCGTTTCCGGGCAGCAACCCCGGAACTGTGCTCCACCCGGCAAGAAGGGGAGACTTCGGCGCGAAATCTTTTGGCCTTGCGGGCCGAATTATGTTAAAAAAGGCACAATCAGGACAGGTAAAGCCATGACGACAGTGCGCACCCGCTTTTCCCCCAGCCCCACCGGCTCCCTGCATCTGGGAGGTGCGCACACCGCCCTGTTCAACTGGCTCTACGCCCGGCGGCACGGGGGCGTCTTTATCCTGCGCATCGAAGACACGGACAAAGAGCGCTCCCAAGAAAAATTCGTGGCGGAAATCCAGGAATCCCTCACCTGGCTGGGCCTCACCTGGGACGAAGGCCCCTACCGCCAGTCCCGGCGCCTGCATATCTATCAGGAGTACGTGGAGCGCCTCCTGGCCGCCGGGGCGGCCTATTATTGCGACTGTGACCCCGAAGAGCTGAAGGTCCGGCGGGAGACGATGCTGGCCCGGGGCGAGAAACCCCGCTACGACCGGCGCTGCCGGGAGCTGGGCCTGGGCCGCGGCCCCACCGCCGCGGTGCGTTTCAAGACCCCCCTCAGCGGCGCCACCCACTGGCGCGACCGCATCAAGGGGCCCATCGCCTTTGACCATGCCGAACTGGACGACCTGGTGATCATGCGGGCCGACGGCATCCCCACCTACAACTTCGCGGTGGTGGTGGACGACATCACCATGGCGGTGACCACCGTCATCCGGGGTGACGACCACGTGCCCAACACGCCGCGCCAGCTCCTCATCTATGAGGCCCTGGGGGTGGAGCCGCCCGAGTTCGCCCACATGCCCCTGATGCTGGGCCAGGACCGGGCCAAACTCAGCAAGCGCCACGGCGCCCTGCCCGTCCTGGAGTACCGCCGCCAGGGTTTTCTGCCCCACACCCTGAACAACTACCTGGCCCGGGTGGGCTGGTCCCACGGCGACCAGGAGATTTTTTCGCCCGAGGAACTGATCCGCTACTTCAGCCTGGAAAACGTGGGAAAATCCGCGGGCATTTTTGACATGGAAAAATTCCTGTGGCTCAACAGCCACTATCTGAAGGAAATGTCCCCCCTGGAGGTGGGGGGGAACCTGGCTTTCTACCTGGCCGCGGCCGAAGGGGGCCGGCCCGACCCCGGTTACTTCGCCCGGGTGGCGGCCACCCTGCAGGCCCGCTGCAAGACCCTGGCGGAAATGGCCCAGGCCGCGGCTTTTTATTTCCGCGACCCCCGGCCCTACGAGGCCCAGGCCGCGGCCAAGTTCCTGATTCCCGCAAACGTTGCCCTGCTGCGGGAAATCATGGGCCGCCTGGAGGCCCTGCCCGAGCTCACCGAAGCCGCGGTCAGCGGCATGCTGAAAGACGTGGCCGACGCGGCCGGCGTCAAGGTGGTGAACGTGGCCCAACCCGTGCGGGTGGCCCTGGCCGGCAAGACGGTGAGCCCCGGTTTGGGGGACGTCATCGCCATCCTGGGCCAGGAGGAAGTGGCCCGGCGGCTCCAGAACGCCATCCGGTTTATTGAAGAGAATTCAAGTCCCGATGAATCTGCGAGAAGAACCTGAGGAGGAAGCAACATGGCGCATCATGGAAACAATGCTTACCGGAAAAAGCAGGTCGTCCTGTGCATCCTGGTGTTCGTCTGCATCGGCATCGCCTTCTATGTGGGCACCGCCGCGGTGGCGGTGGGGGCCATCCTGGCGGCCTGCGCCATCTGCCTGTGGGCCGCCTCCATGGAGCCGGAGCGGGCCCCGGACGAACACCATCATCACTGATTTTTCAGGGTAATCAGGGGGAAGGGGGCGGCGGCCGGCGGCGCGGGCTTTCCAGCCGGCGGCAGCCCCGCCCCCCTCCCCCACCACAAAAACCCTCAGCCTGGGAGGAGCCCATGCGTATTGCGCTCATCGGGCAGGCGGCGTTCGGGGTGGACGCGCTCAAGGGTTTGCTGGAGCGCGGCCACAAGGTGGTGGGAGTCTTCTGTCCGCCGGATCGGGGGGAAAAGGCGGATCCCCTGAAGCAGGCGGCCCAGGCGGCGGGCGTGCCCGTCTTTCAACCCAAACGCATGAAGGACCCGGAGGCCCTGGAGCAGATGGTCTCCCTGGCGCCGGACCTGGCCGTCCTGGCCTTCGTCACCGACATCGTGCCGGGCAAGGTCCTGGCCGTGCCCAAGCTCGGCTCCATCTGCTATCACCCCTCCATCCTGCCCCGCTACCGGGGCGCCTCGGCCATCAATTGGGCCGTCATCAACGGCGAAGCCAAGACCGGCCTCACCATCTTCTGGGTGGACGAAGGCATCGACACCGGGGACATCCTCCTCCAGAAGGAGGTGGAGGTGGGCCCCGGCGAAACCACCGGGGAGGTCTATTTCAACAAGCTTTATCCTATGGGCGTGGCCGCGGTGGTGGAGGCGGTGGACCTCATCGCCCAGGGGAAGGCCCCCCGCATCCCCCAGGACCACTCCCTGGGCACCTACGACCCGCCCTGCGACGAGAAGGTGGCCGGCCTGGACTGGAACTGCCCGGCCCGGCAGGTGTTCAACTTTATCCGGGGCTGCGACCCCCAGCCCGGGGCCACCACCACCTTCCGGGGTGAAAAGGTGAAGCTATACAACGCCGCCTTCCTGGATGAGGCCCACACCGCCCAGCCCGGTGAGATTCTGGCGGTGACGGACCAAGGCCTCAAGGTGGCCGTCCCCGGCGCCGCCATTCTGGTCACCCGGTTTCGCACCAAGGAACTGGGCAAGGTGAAGGCCCCGGACTTCATCAAGGCCCGGGAGCCCAAGGCGGGGGAAAAATTCATTTGACAAAAATAATTGGTGATTTTAAGGTTTAACTTGACAGAAAATGTGTCGATAAATATTCTATAATTGGTTGGGAGGAATGCTTGCGCGCGTTCCGTTAGGGCATAAATCCCTTCCCAGCTACCAAGTCGGTGGGGAGGGCTGCATTATCGCGGTCCGCTGGGGTCCCAATCCCCGCCCTGCCGATTGACCCTTGAGTCTGTTCGGGGCTCAAGGGTTTTTTTTAAGGTTCCCTCATGTACCTCCTTTATCTGGATGATTCCGGTTCCGTTCCCAATAAGAATGAAAGATATTTTGTACTTGCCGGAGTTTGCGTTTTTGAGAGAAGAATTCATTGGGTGCAGGAACGTCTGGACAAATTAGCCGAGACAATCTATCCTGCCGACCCGAACGGAATCGAGTTTCATCCATCTGAGATTTTTTCAGGCCGAAAACCTCCTTGGAATTCTTTGAAACCTGATAGGCGAAAAGAAATCATTAAACAAGTACTACAATCTATTGATGCTGAGTACGAATCCACTGTTATTTTTGCTTGTGCTGTTCATAAAGGATCTTTTGTTGGTCAAGACCCAGTTCTTCTCGCTTTTGAGGATTTAGTCAGTAGATTTGACCTGCTTTTAAAAAGAAAATATAGTGTAGAAGGAGATTCACATAGGGGGCTCATAACGGCCTGTTTATCAAGATTGCTGTAATTTAACAATAGTAGTATGCAGGAACTTAACATCTTTCATCCTTAAAATTGTCTAACCGATCATTTCGGAGGCATCATGGGAAAATCCCCTCCGCCCGATGAGACAGTCCTGCTCTTCGAGTTAAAGAAAAGGTACCTGGCCGTAAATTTCATCGGCTTAGGCCTGATCTCTACAGTATTTCTTTATGCAGCTCTGGTGGAGTTGGTCAAGCGGGGCTATCTGCTGGGGCCGTTGGAGCAGCCTCTTCCCGCGTCCCTCTCCTCGCTGCTGTTTTCCGTCTTTCTGGCCCTGGCCGCGGTCATCTTCCTTTTTGCCCGCGTCCTGCATCGCCGGGTGGCGGCCAAAAACCCCCGGCTCCTGCCCCCCATCGCCATCGCCATCCTGGCGCTCTCGGAAATCCCGGCCGTTTTAGGTCTGGTGCTTTTTCTCCTGAGTCGCCAGTCCATATATTTTTACTCCCTCATGTGCGCCTCCCTGACCCTCTTCTATCTCTTTTTTCCACGCTACGACCAATGGGAGCAGATGGTCCTGGCTGACCAGAAAACCGGTGCGGAGTGAGACGTTATGAAGAACCGTGTCTGTTACCGGAAAATCGGTGCCCTATGAAACAGGTGGGCATATATTACCATCCTTCCTTCAGCCGCAAGAGTTACCTGACCGTCGGCAATCGGCTGCGGGACTTCCCCGAGGCCCTGGACGATCTCCTGAAGCTGCCCAACGTGAGCATGTTCCAGTGCCCCCGGGCTTCCGAGGAGCTCATCCTCAAGGTGCACGCCCGGGAAATGCCGGCCATGGTGGCTCGGGACGGCATGTGCAGCACCGCCTATGAATCCGTGGGCGGAGTGGTGGCGGCCATGGAGGCCCTGGCCCGAGGCGAGATCCAGCGGGCCTTCTGCTTCATCGGCGCCGGCGGCCACCACGCCGGCTACCGCCAGTTCTGGGGGGCCTGCTGCTTCAACGACGTGGTGATCGCCCTCACCCGGGTCCGGGAGGTCAGCCCCTGGCGGCGTTTCGCCGTTTACGACACCGACGCCCACCACGGCGACGGCACCCGGCAACTGCTGCAAAACGACCCGGAGGTCCTGCACGTCTGCTTTTGCGGCGCCGACTACCAGTCCCCGGACGGCTCCAAGGTGGACGTGGACGTCTACCGCCTGGGCTGGCGGGACGACGTCAACGCCGCCTACGTGGACGCGGTGCGCCGGCGTTTGCCCCTCATTCCCGCTTTCCGTCCCGACCTCCTGGTCTGGTACTACGGCTTCGACACCCACGCCGAGGACTACGGCGCCTTGGGGCTCACCGAACCGGCCTTCTTCGAGATCTGCGACCTGATGATGTTCGTGGCCGACGAATGCGGCATCCCCCTGCAGGTGGTGCTGGGGGGCGGGTCGCTGTCCCACCTGGCCGCCGACACCATCCCCGAAATCATTCGCCGTCTGGCCCAGGGGTGAGGAGTATCGGCGGATTTCCGGTGTCGGGTGTCTGGTTCCGGATTTTCGGTTTTTGGCATGAGCCGGTCTCATGCCGGGCCGGAATCCGGGGGGCTTCGCCGGCCGGGCGGGGCCCGTTATCCTGACAATCTTTTCTGCATCCCTGTGAGAAGAGCGCTCATGGCCATGCCCGAGGCGAGCCTGCCGCCCCTCTATGTGGTCACCGTCAACTACCGGAGCCGCGGCCACCTGAGGTCCCTGTTGGCCTCCCTGGCGCCGGCGCCCGCGGTGCGCGCCTGCCTGGTGGTCAATCACTCCCCCGAGGAAGCCCTGAACGATTTGCGCGCACCTTTTCCGGTGACGGTCATTCCCCAGGCTAATCGAGGCTACGGGGCCGGTTTGAACCGGGGGCTCAGCGCCATTGGCGATCCGGAGGCGGTGGCCCTGCTGGCTAATCCCGACGTGGTCCTGTTGACGCCCAGGCGCCTCTCCGACGCCCTGGCCTACCTGGCGGCCAACCCTCGGGTGGGCTGTCTCATCCCCCGGACGGTGGACGCCGCCGGCGCCGTGCTGCCCTCCTGCCGTTCTTTTTACACCCTGCGCTCGCTCCTGACGGCTCGTCTCCCGTCCCGCCCCCGCCTCTGGTCACCCCCGGGTCGGCAGACCACCGCCTCGCCCCGGGAAGGAAACGGCCTCCCGGAGGTGGACTGGGGGGCCGGGGCCGCCCTTCTTTATCGCGTGGCCGCCCTGAGTCCCGGGCCCGCCTTTGACGAACGTTTCTTTCTCTACTTTGAAGACGTGGACCTCTGCGCCCGCCTGTGGCAGCGAGGGCTCACGGTGGTGCATGACCCCCGCCTGGTCTTTCGCCACGCCGTGCAGCGCCAGAGCCGGCGTTCGCCCCGCTTTTTCTGCTATCACCTGGCCAGTCTGCTGAAATTCATCACCAAATACCGGGGCCTGCCCGGCCGGGAGGACCTGCGCCGGAGGTCACGGTGAGCGGCACTCCCCCGCGGATTTCGGTGGTCATCCCCGTCCATTGCCGCACCCCGGAGCATCGGCGGTATCTGGAAGAAGCCCTGGACTCGGCGGCCCGGCAGACATTCCGGGACTTCGAGGTGGTGCTGGTGGACGACTGCTCCCCTCTGGACATCGGCCCCTTGACAGCCGCGGCCGGTTTGCCGGAGGCCAGGGTTCTGCGCCAGGAGACCAACCTGGGCCACGCCCGGTCCCGCAACCGCGGCGTCCAGGCCGCACGGGGAGACCTTATCGCCTTCCTGGACCACGACGACCTCTGGCTGCCGGAGAAGCTGGCCAGGCAACTGGCGGTCATGGAGGCGCATCCGGAGGTGGGCCTGGTCTTCTGTGCGGTGGAACTTTTCGGCCCCCTGGCGGACCGCTTTCCGGTGCGGCCGGGGTACATCCCGACCCGGCCCGATTTCGCCTGGTTCGCCTGCCGGCCCAATTATGTCATCACCGCCAGCGCCGTGCTGGCCCAAAAGAGGGTGCTGACGGCCGCCGGGCTCTTCGATCCCCGCTATAGCAGCGCCGACGACTTCGACCTGTGGCTCAAAGCGGCCCGGCTGGCCCCGCTGTATTACCTGCCCGAAAAACTGGTGCGCTACCGCCTCCATGCCGCCAACGTCAACTATGCCGCGGACCTGCTGAACGACAACCGGCTCCTCACCCGCCTCCTCTGGCGCGCCTTTTTGCAGTCCCCCTTCACGGAACGGCTCAAGCTGTTGCCCGCCCTGGCCCGCAAACTCGCGGGCCGGGTCCGCTTGCTCCTGCTATGAAAGGTTTTTTGCATGGCGCAATTTATCTAGGATTATCAATTGGTTGTGCTGGTTACAGAGGCCCTCCCTACCGAACTTTTCATTCTTTGCGGGTGAGCCCCAGGCTCATGAGGAACTGCTATGAAAAGTTCCTTATCCCCCTCTCCCCCGGCGGGGGAGAGGGCTGGGGTGAGGGGGAGAACTTTTCATGCTTTGCGAGTGGGCCTCAGGCCCATGAGCAACTGTCTTGAAAAGTCCTTGGTGGCGCCGGCATCTTGCCGGTGCGGCGCACAGGCTGGAAGGCCTGTGCTACTGAATCCGAGTTTTTATTTTTTTGAGAAAGATTTTTCTTTCATGCTGCTAATTTAATTAAAGAATCGGTGTCGGCGTGCAGGGCGGCAATGATGGCTGAGATGGCCTTGGACCCACCGG
>Ga0194111_10009243_pt1 | contig 10759 bp, 8 predicted proteins | sample TA2KigC300mmetaG_FD_146194 | JGI IMG/M metagenome (GOLD analysis project Ga0194111, IMG submission 146194) | Freshwater microbial communities from Lake Tanganyika, Tanzania - TA2015033 Kigoma Deep Cast 300m | ecosystem: Environmental > Aquatic > Freshwater > Lake | place: Tanzania: Lake... | reverse complement strand
GGGCGTGGCGACCGGCGACTGGACTTTCCGATAGAGGTAGAAGGCGCCGTGAACACCGTGCAGGTCGTGCACGAGCAGATGAGTCTTGCCGTCCGTCAAATCCGCCCGTTCGGCCCAGCGCACCTCGCCGCGTACGCCCGCATAGGTTTGCTTCAAGTCGACCGCCTGCTCGGGCCCGTATGCGTGCGCGAAACCCGCCTCCAAGCCCGCCGTGGGTAGCGGGCCAAGCACCTGCCAAGGCTGGTAGCTGGGTGGCTCGAGGGCCTGTAGCAGCGCCTCCCCTAGCGCCAGGGAAAGGCGGAAGCGGCCCAGGGCACGGTGGGCGGGCGAGGACTCGAACCGTAGCCGCACGTCGAGTTCCGCCCCTTCCGGGATGGCCACCGGCTCGGCCAACAGGAACAGCGCCGTACACGGTTTGGGCGTGGGATCGCCGCCGGCCAACCAGCCGGTCTCCGCCTTGCCATCTAGGGCGCGCTCGGGGCTGTGCTCGCCCTCGACCGTGTCCGCCAAGGCCCGCGCGAAGCGCAAACGCACGGGTGGGTTGGTCCCGCCGCAAGGGGCCCGCAGTTCAGCCTCGATCTCCGAGAGCTGGAACTTGCCATCCGCAGCGCGCGCGGCGCCGGCCTTGGGCAGGGCCGGGTCCGGCAACGCCATGAGCCTTAGGCCGCCCAACCGCCCGGCCTCGAGCCGGTAGGTGAGGCGATAAGCGTCGGTGGGGGGCAACTCGCCGCTGACCAAGATCGAGGCGTCGTCCAGGGGGCGCAGAAGGACGTTGGTGTGGGTGAGGGAGTCTGCCCGGACGAGGGTGGCGGCGCGCCAACTGGTGCGGAGGCGGTCATGATGCCGCTGCATCCAATCGGGTTGGGTCCGATCCAGGTCGGCGTCCGGGCCGTCGAGCTTATCCTGGGCGACCCGCAGGCGCTCCGTGAGCCAGGCCAGGCGTTCGGACTGGTCGCGACTGGGCAACTTGAGGAACGGGTCCGGGTTCGGCTTGTTCCCGTCCATGACCGGCTCGTCCAGGTTATTGAAGAAGGCCAGCAGGCCGTAGTACTCTGGTTGGGTGATGGGGTCGTATTTGTGGGTGTGGCAACGCGCGCAGACCAGCGTCAGGCCCAGCCACGCGGTGGCCGTGGTCTCGACGCGGTCGAAGGCGTACTTGGCCGCATACTCGGCCTCGATGGCGCCACCCTCGCCGGTGCTCATGTTGCAGCGGAGGTAGCCGGTGGCGATGCGTTGCGCGGTGGTCGGCTCCGGCAGCAGATCGCCCGCCAGTTGCTCGAGGGTAAACTGGTCGAAGGACTGGTTGGTGTTGAACGCGTTCACCACCCAATCGCGATAAGCCCAAATGTCGCGTTGCGCGTCGATGTGGTAACCGTGCGAGTCCGCGTAGCGCGCGGCGTCCAGCCAAAAACGCGCTTGGTGTTCGCCGTAGCGTGGCGAGGCCAACAGCCGGTCCACGAGGGCTCCGTAAGCCGCCGGACTCCCGTCCGCCAGCAGGGTGTCCATCTCCTCGATCAAGGGCGGCAGACCCGTCAAATCCAGACTCGCCCGGCGCGCCAACGTCGCCGCATCGGCCTCAGGCGACGGTTCTTGGCCCGCCCGCGCCAACTGGGCGTGGACGAAGTGGTCGATCGGGTTGCGGGCCCAGCCTGCAGGCTCCAGCTCGGGCACCGCGGGCCGCTCCGGCCGGCGATAGGCCCAATGCTCTGGCCAGTCGGCGCCCTCGGCGATCCAGCGGCGCAGCTTGTCGCGCTGGCCCGCCTCGAGCCGCTTCCCCGTCGCCGGCGGCGGCATCAGATCGTCCGTGTCCTCGGTCGTGATGCGCGCGACTAACAGACTCCGCTCCGGTTCGCCGGGCACAACCGCAGCCTCGCCCGAGCGCCGCGGCTCGAGCGCCGCCGCACGCACGTCCAGTCGCAGCTTGGCCTTGCGCGCGTTTTCATCGGGGCCATGGCAGGTGAAGCAGTTGTCGGACAAGAGCGGCCGTATCTCCCGGTTAAAGTCCACGCGCTGCGCCGAAGCTTGCGCCGCCTGCACGACCCCAACCACACTTAGCAGGATCCAAGCAGTCCCAGCCCAGGCCCGGACCCAGCCGCGACCGTCCCGCCTCAGCGTTCGTGGGGCGACCCCCTGCCGAGGCGACGCGGCGAGCGGGGGACACCGCGGCGCGCCGGTTAACGCCGGCGGGGCAGGCGGTGTTGGTGTCGGGGAACCCATCGGGCTCATGTTTCTTTTGCTACTCTACAGCATTAGGCAACAGGGCAAAGGGGTTTTTGAGGTCGGTTTTCCTGTTGCGCGTCCCCCGCGGCTTTCGCCATGCTCGCGGCCGTTGGCAGCGCACAGCGGCGGGCCACTGCGCCGGATCGGATGGGGATGGGGAGCCTCGCTTGCGAGGGCGGCAGGTGGGGGTTGGTTCGGCCCGGGTTAAGGCCTTGCGGACATTGTGGGCTGGCGCTGTCTGGAGCTAAGTCACCATGCGCACTCTGGTTCTGGGAATCGACAGTGGGACCCAATCCACGAAGGTCCTCGTGTTGGACGTCGGCAAACGCAAGGTCGTTGCTTCGGCAGCGGCGGCGTACGGCCTGATCGAAGGGCTCCCGCCTGGGGCCAAGGAACAGCATCCGCACACTTGGCGGGATGCGACGGTCCAGGCGGCCCGGCGCGCCCTGAAGTCGGCCCAGGCCCGGCCGTCCGAGGTCAAGGCCATTGGGGTGAGCGGACAGCAGCACGGCTTTGTGCCGCTGGATGCGAAGGGCGAGGTGATTCGCCCGGCTAAACTCTGGTGCGACACGGCCACAGCAGCCGAGTGCGAGGAGATCACCGCAGCCCTCGGGGGGGCCAAGGCGACGGTGCGCGCGCTGGGGAACGCGGTGTTGCCGGGGTTCACGGCTTCGAAGATCCTGTGGCTCAAGAAACACGAGCCGAAGAACTTTGCCCGGCTGGCGACGGTCCTGCTGCCGCATGACTATCTGAACTGGTGGCTGACCGGCCGCGCCGTCATGGAATACGGGGACGCCAGCGGTACGGCCCTGCTGGATGTGCGTCGGCGGCAGTGGTGTGCGGGGGCGTTGGCGGCCATCGACGCCGACTTGGCCAGCAAGCTCCCGCCCCTGCAGTCCAGCGACCAACCGGTGGGAACGCTCGAAAGGGCGGCGGCTCAGGCGCTGGGTTTGCCGGTCGACGTGCTGGTGAGCGCGGGCGGTGGGGACAATATGATGGGGGCGATCGGCACCGGCAACACGCGCCAAGGAATTGTCACCGCCAGCTTCGGCACCAGCGGCACCATCTACGCCTGCGCCGAAAAACCGGTCGTGGACCCTCAAGGCGAGATCGCCGCCTTTTGCGACTCGACCAATCGCTGGTTGCCGCTGTTGTGCACCATGAACGTGACCGTGGCTACGGAGATGGTCCGCCGCGATTTCGACATGGACTTCGCTCAGTTCGACCGGGCGGCCGCCCAGGCGGCCGCGGGCTCGGACGGCCTGATTCTGCTGCCGTACCTCGAGGGTGAACGCACCCCCAATGTGCCGGCCGGGACCGGGGTCTTCTTCGGAGTCAGCCCGCGCACCTTCACCGCCAGCCACTTCGCGCGCGCGGCGCTCGAAGGGGTCACGCTGGGCATGAACTACGGCCTGCGACGCTTGGCGGAGTTGGGCGTGCGCGCGACGCAGATTCGCGCAACAGGTGGCGGCGCCAACTCGAAGTTCTGGCGGCAGTTGATGGCGGACATCTTCGACGCCGAGGTCGTGACCCTCAAGGTCAGCGAGGGCGCCGCTTACGGCGCCGCGCTCCAGGCGCTGTGGTGTTGGCGCAACCATCAAGGCGAGCAGGTGCGGATCGAGGAAATCACCGACCACTACGTGACGTTGAATCGGGCGCAGACGACCGAGCCCGACGCGGCGCGTGTGCCCGTCTACCAGGCGGTCCAAGCCCTGCAGGATGGCCTGTCCCAAGCCTTGCGCAGCCTCTTCATCAAGCACCGCACCTTCCTCACCGGTTAACCCGCTTTCTCCACGCCATCGTTCGGTCTGCCGCCGCACTTTGACTGGATTTTGGCCGAGGCAAACCGCATCTTTAGCCCATGAAGTTCATTCTCACGACGCACAACGTGACCTTAACCAAGGCCATCGAGGACCATATCCTCACCCGGATTTGGAAGCTCGAGCACTTGGATCGTTGGGCCGTCGATGCCCGAGTGAGCCTCGAACACGACCACACCAAGGTGCCCGAGCGGGCCTTCAAGTGTGGGATCCGACTCGGCGTGCGGGGCCCGGACCTTTTCGCTGAAGATGTCGAGGCAGACCTCTACGCCGCAATCGATGTCGTCTTTAAGAAGATCGAACAGCAAATCCGCAAGCGTCACAACAAGCGCAAGGCCGTCAAACACTCTCAGGCGGTCAAGCTGAAGGAGGCCTTGCAGGCCAAGCAGGAAACCGACGTCTGACCGGCACTCGCCCCATCGCCCTCCGCGCCCGCCTGGTCCTCCCGGCGTCCGGCCCGCCCATCGAGGACGGAGGCCTGGTCCTGGCTGAGGGCAAAATCCAAGCGGTGGGCCGCTGGGGCGACGTGGTGTCCACCACCGGCGCCGTGACCCACGACCTCGGTGAGGTGGTGCTGCTCCCCGGCTTGGTTAACGCGCACTGCCATCTGGATTACACCGGCCTCGCCGGTCAACTGCCCCCCACCGCCTCCTTCACCGATTGGGTCAAGTCCATCACCGCACTCAAGGAGGATTGGAGCCTGGACGGCTTCCGCGCGTCGTGGCGTGCCGGCGCGCAAATGCTCTTGCGCCACGGAACCACGACCGTCGCCGACGTCGAGGCGGTGCCAGACCTATTGCCCGCCGCGTGGGACACCACGCCCCTGCGCCTCTATTCCTTCCTCGAACTTACCGGCGTGAAAAGCCGCCGCGCGCCCGACCTCCTGCTCGCCGAGGCGGTCGCCCGGCGCGAAACCCTCGCGCTCGCCCACCACCGCGCCGCAGTGGGGTTGTCCCCGCACGCGCCCTACTCGACCATCCCGGAGTCGTTGCGCCAGTGCGCCGCCCTTGCTCGCCGCCACCAGCTCCGGCTCACCACGCACGTGGCTGAGTCGGCCGAAGAGTATGACATGTTCCGCCACGCGCGCGGGCCCATGCACGCTTGGCTGGCCCGCAACGAGCGTCCCATGACCGATTGCGGCGGCGTCTCGCCGGTCCAACACCTCGAGCGCACCGGCCTCCTCGGGCCGATGCTGCTGGCCGTCCATGTCAATTATCTGGATCCGGGCGATGCCGAACTGCTCGCCCAACGCCAGGTCGCAGTCGTCCATTGTCCCCGCAGCCATGCCTACTTCGGCCATCGCCCCTTCCCCCTGCACAGCCTCCACAAAGCCGGAGTCCGCCTCTGCCTCGGCACCGACAGCCTGGCCACCGTTATCAAGCCCCGCGAGGAACCGTTGGAGCTGGACTTGTTCGCTGAAGTGCGCGCCCTGGCGGCCGAGTTCCCCAACCTGGCCCCCGCGCAGATATTCGACATGGTCACCGTCAATGGCGCGCATGCCCTCGGTTGGCAGGGCAGGGTAGGGACGCTGCGGCCCGGCGCTGAAGCGGATGCGATCGCATTGCCCTACGCCGGCAGGATCGAGGCGGTCCTCGAGGCCGTCGTCCACCACCGCGGTCCGGTGCTCGCCTCGCTCATCGGCGGGCAGTGGGCGCTGCCGCCGTCCGGCCAAGTCTTCCCGCTCGACTGCCCCATGGACCGCTCGGCCCCCCGGACTTGAAGCGGACCAGGGTTGACAAAGTGACCCCAGCCAGTTCACCATGGCCCTCCGTAACCGGGGTTGTGGCGCGTTCGTCTATCGGTTCAGGACGCGGCCCTCTCAAGGCCGAAAGATGGGTTCGATTCCCATACGCGCTACCAATGAGCCATGCGCCCGTTTCAGATCATCTTTAATCCCATCAGCGCCGCCGAGTTGGCGCGCATGCCTAAGGAACTCCAACTCGAGATCCTCGGCCAGTTCCGCGGTCTGCCCCAAGAGGTCATCGGGACCGACCTCGAGCGCTTCGGCAAACTCAAGCGCGCCGGGAAGATCCTCCACCGCTTCCGGCTCGGGGATTACCGCGTCTATTTCGAGCGGCACGACCTGGGCGTGGTCGTGCATCGCATCCTCGGGCGCAACTCGCTCAAGGACTTCCAGTTCCGCTCGAACCTGACGCTGGCCGAGGACGAGGCGCTTCAGGACAATCCGAAGTTCTGGGAGTTGATTGAAGCCGCCACTCCCCCTGCGCCCGGGCGGACCTAGCCCCAGTGCCCCCGTGACCCAGGCGCCTCGCCCGGCCGCCGCCGGCTCAGCTCGCCTGGGCGCCCCGCAGGGGGCTCAGGCCGGGTCTTCGCCCAACTCCACGTTCCAGTAGGCAATGTCCAGGAAATGCTTCCAACTATCGTGGTAGGGCAGGGCGAAGCTGACCTGGACAAACGGGCGCCACTTGGGCCGCTTGGGCTTACGGATCAGGCTCATGCCGGCCTCTTGAGGCATGCGATTGGCCTTGCGCGTATTGCAGGCAATGCACGAGCAGACAATGTTCTCCCACGTGGTCGGCCCCCCGCGGTCGCGCGGCACCACGTGATCGAGGTTGAGGTCTTTGCGGTCGAACACGCGGCCGCAGTATTGGCAGGTGTTCTTGTCCCGCTCGAAAATATTGTGCCGGGTAAACTTGACTTCCTTCTTCGGCAGCCGATCGAACATGAGCAGCAGAATCACCCGCGGAATCCGGATCTTGAACGAGACCGTGGAGATCGACTCGGGATGCGGTTCCTGCTGGGACAAGTCTCGCCACTCGTTGAAGGTGTACGTCTGGTAGGAGCCGTCCCCGTCGCTGAACACAACCTGGGCGTGGCCCTCGAACAAGAGCGTCAGCGCCCGGCGTACCGTGCAAACGTTGACGGCCTGCCAGAGGCGATTCAGCACGAGCACATGTTGGGTCAGAAACGAGCTCATATCGGCCGCCCAAGGTGGGGGGCACGATAGCATGGCGCCCAAAAAGCTGTCAACGACCGCCACGCGCCAAACCGATTGCCAAGACCTGCACTTAGGCTTTACCATGGCACCATGAAGTCCATCGCCGTCCTCGGTCTTGGTCTGGGCCTGCTGGTGCTGGCGCTGCTGCCCCAGGGCGCCCGCGCCCAGGGACCGGATGACCAGTTCATCAGCATCTATAACCTCATCCAACAGGCCGACGTCCTCTTCGACAACGGCCAAGCCCAGGGCGCCCGCGAGAAGTATGCCGAGGCCCGGAAAGCCCTCGAACGGCTCGCCACCGATTACCCGCGCTGGAACGAGAAAATCGTCCGCTACCGCATGGATTACCTTACCGAGCGCCTCCGCGCCACCGGCGCCTTCGTCCCCGCCCCAACCGCCCCGCCCACCGTCCTACCACCGTCGCGACCCGTCCCCGCACTGACGCCTACGCCCGACGCGCGGGACGCTCAGATCAACACCCTCACCGAAGAACTGCGTCGCCTGGCCGCCGAGCGCGATACCCTGCAGGCCAAGCTGCGAGAAGCCCTCTCCGTCCAACCGGCCGGTGTCGACCCCGCTGAACTCGCCCGCGCCGAGGCCCAAATCCGCCAACTGCAACAGGACCGCACCCGGCTCGAGGCCGAGTTGGCCCGACAGACCGAGGCAGCCACCAAGGCCCCGGACCCGGCGACCCTCGAGACCGTGCAGTCGTCCTTAACCGCCGCCCGCCAAGAACTCGAACGCCAAACCCAGACTGTCGCGAGCCTGACCCAGGAAAAACGTGACCTCGAACAACGTCTGAATGCAGCCCTCGCCCTCGCGACACCGCCGGCCCCCGCAACGCCGCCTACCGTCGCCCCGGCCGTGACTCCACCAGCCGTCGCTCCACCAGCACCGGCCCCCGCCGAGGATAAGTCGCGCCTCCGCCAACTCGAGCGGGAGCGTGACGACCTCGACAAGCAAGTGCGCCGCTTGACCCAGGAACTGGCCGAACGTCCGGCCCGGAAAGGTGCCCCCGCCGCTGCCCAACTTGAAGAGCGCGTTGCCATCCTGCAGGCGCGCTTGGCGGCCTACGAGGCCCGCAAGGTCCCCTATACGCCCGAAGAACTCGCCCTGTTCAATCCCGCCGCCAGCGTGCCCGCGCCGGAGACCACCGCCGCAGGGCCCGCCCAGGCCCGCAAGACGGGTCGACAGTTGCCCACCGGCGCCGTCGCGTTGATGACCGAAGGGCGGCGCGCCTTCCAGGCCCGCAGATTCGCCGACGCCGAGGCCAAGTTCCAAGAAGCGCTCAAGTTGGATGACCGCAACGTGCTGATCTTGACAGACCTGGTCGCTGCGCAGCTCGAGCAAGGCCGGTTGGCTGAAGCCGACACGAACGTCCAGCGTGCCCTGACGGTCAATCCCGAAGACGCCGAGGCGTTGTCCCTGCTGGGGTTGCTACGCTATCGCCAGGAACGTTTCGACGAGGCCCTCGATGCGCTCAGCCGCTCGGCCAAGCTGGATCCCAACAGCGCCGTCACGCAGAACTATCTCGGCGTGACCCTCGGCCAGAAAGGCCTGCGTGAATCGGCTGAGACGGCCTTTCGCAAGGCGGTCCAGCTCCAGCCTGCATACGGCGAGGCGCACCACAACCTGGCCGTCATTTACGCCACCCAAAAACCCCCCTTCCTCGAACTGGCGCGGTGGCATTACCAAAAAGCCCTGGCCGGTGGCCACCCGAAGAATCCCGAGTTCGAGAAAATGCTCGACGCGGGTGCCAAGTAACGGTTGCCGTCGCCCCGAGCCTCTCTCGCGGACCGACCCCGCGCGTGCCCCAGCGCTGTGGATCCATGCTCACTCAAGTCATCCGCGAGCTCGTGGTCCCCACTCGCGGCCGCGGCTTGTATGAAATCACTCGCGAGATCGCAGGCTTGGTCCGCTCGACCGGCTGGCAAACGGGCCTCGTCACGCTCTTGCTGCAGCACACTTCCGCCTCCCTCTTGATCCAGGAGAATGCCGACCCCGAGGTGCGGCGGGACCTGGAGCGGTTCTTCGGCCGTCTGGTCCCAGACGGCGACGCGCTGTTCGCCCATACGAGCGAGGGGGACGACGACATGCCCGCCCACATTCGGACGGCGCTGACCGCCGTCCACCTCAGCCTTCCCATTGTGTGCGGCGAACTGGCATTGGGGACCTGGCAAGGGATTTACCTGTGGGAGCACCGTCACCGCCCGCACCGGCGGCGGTTGGTGATTCACCTGCTGGGTGAGTGAGCCGGCGCCTAACGACTCTCTAAGACCCTGAGGACAGGACGGGATGCATTGCCCCGGAACACTGAACAACCCCAAACAGCCTACGATGTCAATATGACCGGTAATTAATCGTTGAAAAAACGGATCCATGGAAAGTCATTGTGCCAGTTAAATAATAGTTGACAGGGCGCTTGCTCGTGTCTTATCCTCCGCCGCATCTAATCGATGAATCATGAACCCATGAGAAAGACCCATGAGAAAGACCCATGAGAAAGACCCGTATTAAAGTCAAAGGCCGACCCGCCGTCTACCACTGCGTCTCGCGCATCGTCGGCGCCCAACGGCTCCTGGACGACCTCGGCAAAGAAACCTTGGTCAGGCTCCTCCGGCGCCTGGCCACCTTCTGCGGCCTCGAGGTCATCACCTATTGCATCATGTCCAATCACTTCCATGTCCTGGTCCGCGTCCCGGCCGAGCAGAACCCGAGCGACGAGGAATTGGTCGAGCGCATGAAGGCCCTCTACGGGAAGGCCAAGCCCCGAGAGGCCGGCCTGCTCTATGAGGCCGAGAAGGGGTTGCACGAGCATGGTCGGGTGGACACGGACATTCGGAAACGGATGCTGGCGCGGATGGGGGATGTGTCGGAGTTCATGAAGGAGTTCAAGCAGCGGTTCAGCAAGTGGTACAACATCCGGCATCAGCGGTTTGGGACGTTGTGGGCGGAACGGTTTCGGAGCGCGTTGGTCGAGGATCAGCCGGGGGTGTTGGAGACGGTGTCGGCGTACATCGACCTGAACGCGGTGCGGGCGGGTTTGGTGGAGGATCCGAAGGACTACCGGCATTGCGGGTACGCGGCGGCGGTGGCTGGGGATGGGAAGGCGCGGACGGGGTTACTGAGCATGTACTCGAGTGAGAGTGAGGGAGCACCTCGGAGCGTGACTTCGGCGGGAGATGTTGGGGCGGGAGGGAGCCAGGCAGCAGGGGCAGCAGAGGAAGAGGCAGGGGCAGTGGCAGGGACGCGCGGGCAAGATGCCCGCGCTCCGTTCTTGGCCGGCGCGCAGGCTGCAGGGGGGGCCGAGGAGCCGCGGAAAGGAAGGGTGCGTGAGTGGAAGGAGGTGGGGGCGGAGTATCGGCGGCGGTTGTTTGTGCGGGGAGGGGTGTCTGGGAGCAGCGGGAAGGTGGCGTTGAGCCGGGAGCAGATTCGGCGTGTGTTGGAGAAGGGCGGGGAGTTGAGTGTGGGCGAGGTGTTGCGGTTGCGGATACGGCACATGACGGACGGGGTAGTGTTGGGGTCGAAGGGTTTTGTGGACGGGGTATGGCTGGCGCATCGGGAGCGGTTTGGGGGCAAGCGGCGGAGTGGGGCGCGGCCGATTCGAGGGGCAGGCGCGACGCTGGCGGGGTTGAACGCCTTGCGCGACTTGCGGGTGGCGGCCGTCTCGTGAACTGAGGGCCCGCTCCTCGGAGGGTCACGGATGCGGTTGGCGTCGGGGGGGGTGGGGCGCACGCTTGCGGCTGTGGGTGTGGGTGGG
>Ga0194111_10009239_pt1 | contig 10760 bp, 8 predicted proteins | sample TA2KigC300mmetaG_FD_146194 | JGI IMG/M metagenome (GOLD analysis project Ga0194111, IMG submission 146194) | Freshwater microbial communities from Lake Tanganyika, Tanzania - TA2015033 Kigoma Deep Cast 300m | ecosystem: Environmental > Aquatic > Freshwater > Lake | place: Tanzania: Lake... | reverse complement strand
CGGGAGAAGTGGCAGGCTCTGGGGGATAGAGCACTTCGGTGTTATCCCGGACGTCATTACCGTCTCAAAGGCGATAGCCAACGGGCTGCCCCTCGGTGTCACGCTCTACAAAGAGGATCTCGACTCTCACCTAAGACCTGGAGAGCACTACTCGACGCTGGGAGGGAATGCCCTCTCCTGCGCCGCCGCCATGGTCGTCTTGGATGAGTTGTTGAACGGCTTTATAGATAGAGCCAGAGAAACTGGGGAGTACTTCAAGAGATCGCTGGAGTCCCTTAAAGAGAGGCATGACCTAATCGGCGACGTGAGAGGTAAGGGCCTCTTCATAGGAATGGAGTTCGTAAAGGACAGGAGGACAAAGGAGCCCGCCAAGGAGGCTGCCGCAAAGTTCCTACAGGAGGTGTGGAGGAGGAAGGTCCTGGTGGGGCTCGGAGGGCTGGATGGCAACGTGGTGAGGATCGAGCCGCCTCTAGTCATAAAGAAAGAGAGCGTAGACCGAGCAGTCGAGGCCTTCGACGAGGCTTTAAAAATCATAGGTAATAGAAATAAAGAGGTTTTTGTTTAGTTATATGCGAAGGTGAGTATTTGCAACGACGAAAGGGTGAGGTAAAGCTTGACGATCTTGATCTTAAAATCGTGCATAGATTACAAAACAACTGCATGATCCATTGTGAGACGATTGCCTCGGAACTAAAAATTCCTGCGTCAACGCTTCGCTATAGGATAAAACAGTTAGAGAAGAACGGTATTATTGAGGGTTATTACGCAAAAGTAAATCCATTAAAGCTTGGTAAAGACTACCTAACTGTTGTGTTTATTCGTATTAAGTACGGTCGTAATTATAATGCCATTGGTAAGAGGCTCGCTTCGATCCCAGGAGTTTGGGCAGTCTACTTCGTTCTTGGCGAAATGGATTTCATCGTCCACCTGAGAGTACGCGATCGGGATGATTTTCTACGCATTCTTGATCAATTCCTCGACATGGAGGACATAGAAAGAATTTCAACACACGTTATCATTAAAGTGATGAAAGAAAACTCACGAGTCGAGATATGAGCGGAACTATGACCTTCAGACATGATCTTGTTAGGTGGGCTACCTAATTTGAAAGATTAAGCCATTAGAGCCGTGGGGCAAGAACCTGTTACCATCAGATTATCGACTGCTACACACTCATCACCCACCCGCACATTTCTACAACCACAACTGTAAATGACTGTGATTGGAGATACCACGAGAAAATTTACAGTATATTGAAAAAATAGCAAAAAATTTTGCTTTTTTAAAAGTAGATCCTAAAATTATATATACTAAAAACAAGGAAGTTCTGAGCGGGAATACACAATGACTGAACTAAAAAAGTGTTATGAACGAAAGGCGTTATCTCCAGAGTTTCCATACATGCCAAAAACGGAGTGGGAAGGACGCATAAAGAAAGCGAAGAAGATCATGGCTGACAAAGGCATCGACGCCCTCTTCCTGCTCAACAGGAAGAACTGGACCTACTACTTCGGCTGGGTAAAACCATACCCCTATGTATATCCAGCTGCTGGAATAGTGCCAAAGGACGGACCTGCAAGCTTCATAACCGAAGTTCTTGGCATCAACAGTCTCGAGCTAAAGGGCTACGCGGAAAGAGCCATAGGCTTCAGGGGGGATCCAAAGGCGCCAACACCAGTCGCTCCAGACCCTGTTGTTGCCATGGCGGACCTCATCAAGGATTTGGATCTAGATAACGGAACGATCGGCGTAGAACTTGGACCCTTCGGCTGGTGGACCGGCTTCACCCAAGCAGAATGGGAGAAGCTCAAGAAACAGCTTCCAAAGGTGAAGTGGGTGGACGCGCAGGAGAGCGTGGTCTGGCCCCAGAGAATGATAAAGACCCCATGGGAACAGGACACAATAAGGAAGATGTACCAGGCGGCATGCAGAGGCTACCTAAAGGCGATAGAGTTTGCGAGACCTGGCGTGAACGAAAAAGATGTATTCAAAGCGATGATGGAGGTATGGCTGAATGAGGGCATCATAGACTCCATATACCAGATGTACGTCCTACAGACATCCAGAAACATCGCAACAAGCTTCTATGAGGATCACATCCTGAAGCAGGGCGACTACATATTCCTCGATGGAGGACCCTCGTACAAGGAGTACGAGGTTGACTGCCAGAGGCAGATATGGATAGGCGACCCAGGGGACGAGGCGAGGAAGTGGGCATACTCCGCAGAAATAGCGCACATCGAGGTGGAGGACCTAATAAAGCCTGGAACAAAGATGGGTGCACTATGGCAGAAGGGACACGAGGTAATTGCGAGGTATCTGGGCAAATCCATCTGGCAAGACATCCGTTCTCCGCAGTGGATCGGCTGGGTGGGTCACTCTGTAGGCCTTGGGCTTCACGAGCCGCCCTACATAGTCGAGGGCGCACCTGAGGAATTACAGCCAGGAATGGTAATAAACCTCGAGTTTCCGGCGTTCAGCGTTAAGAAGAAAGTCTTCTACAACATGCCAGAGAACACGTACATAATAACTAAGAACGGCTTCGAGAACCTGACACTTGACCTCGGTCCGTACGGGATATACATAAAGACGTAGGTCGATATGGAATGATTACCACCTTAGATCTTGCGATTGTGTCGATCTTCGTCTTAGTGGTGCTGGCCGGTGGTTTCGTCGTACAGTACGTCAAGAAAGTGAAGACCCACCTGACGTTCATCGTAACGGCATCCCAGGCACCATGGTTCATAGTGATGGGCCTACTCGCCGCGGAGATGATCCATGGAGGGCAGACGGTTGGCTACATGGGCTGGGTCCAGCTCTTCGGAATATCGGCGCTGTGGTACCTCATAATCATCGCTCTCGGCTTCCTCTGGCAGATACCGTTAGCCGTCAAGATAAGGAAGGAGGAGCTAAAGACCATCCCTGAGATAATAGAGAAATACATGGACGCCAAATGTGCTATAATCGTCGGCCTAGTCAACATATTCTTCTACATAACTGTGCTGGGGGCTGTGTGCTACCTTTCCTTCGCCGCCTTCGCGGAGCCTCTCTTCGGCTGGCCGGCGTGGTTCTCCATGCTGCTTATCGCTGTCGTGTGCGTCGTCTACTCAGGCACCGCCGGGCTATGGTCCATCGGATGGCTCAACTTCATACAGTACTTGGTAATCATCGTAGGCGTATGCCTTGCTGGTTACTTTGGCGTGACGGCCGCTGGAGGCTGGGGACAAATGACTGCGGCTTTGCCTGCGGGCTTCTGGGACATGACCCCAGGACCGGTCGGCGTCGGCTTCATCACACTGATGATAATCTTCTTCTGGTTCTTCGGCTACATGATCTGGGCAGGAACAAACAGATCCCTCATGTCGGGCAAGACCCCGAAAGCCACCGCTACAGGTGCTATTGGGGCAACCTTGGGCTACATACCATTCCTCATCGGCATAACCGTCTGCGGAATAGCAGCATACGTCCTGCTGTGGCAACCGGGCTTGATAACGAATCCGGATATGGCGCTACCCGTTCTACTCAGAGACTACGTTCCCACAGGCGTGTCAGGACTTGCTATGGCGGCTGTGCTGGCCGCAATGATTACAACCGCCGCCAACTGCCTCTTCGCGTCCGGAACTACCATATCCTACGACTTCGTCCACAAGCACATCAAGAGGGATGCAAGTGATAGATACCTCATCTGGCTTGCGAGAGTATTCATGGCAGTTCTGGCATTTGCGTGGCTGGCGGTAACCCTGTGGTGGAGGCCCCTGGTACTTGAGGGCTTGATGTTCGCGTATGCAGTGGCTGCTGGCGGAATAATAATGCCCGCCTTCTTCACGCTCCTCGAGCATGCTTGGGGTCGAACACAAAAAACATTGCTCACGACAGGTGGCTTCTTCTGGGGAGTCCTTGTCGGCTTTGCGGTAGGCTTAGGTTACTACCTCTTCCTAAGAGATATAACATGGGCATGCCAGTACGGTGCCTTCGCCTCTGCTGTTGTATCGTTGGGCCTCAGCGCTGTTCAGAGAGCACAGGGTGGAGGAAGGAAGACGGACGAGCCTCCGAAGAGCACAGAGTGGGCGGTTAAACTAACTGCAATACTGACGGTGATCTTCCTATTTGCGCTAGTAGCATTACGCACATCAGGCATGATCTACTGAGCCACACCCTTCTTTTTCTTTTTTTTATATGAAAATATTCTATTTTTTGCCTGAATCGAAAAGACAGTAGTGGTTAAATTGATTTAAGATAAAAAAAGGGAAGTATAGGTAAAAGAGGGGATTGAAGTTTAAACGGCAAAATCGAAATTCGAGCGGTTACCTATTCCTTGCGCTATCTACCTTTGCCTTTGCGGCCGTTTCTTTAGGCTTCAATGGATATGCCGCTTTATCAAATTCCTTCATCTCTGAGATTAGCCTAACGTTCACCGACTCGGCTTGGATGATGTCATTCTTTGCGGTCGCCTATGCCACAATGCAGATCCCGGCCGGCTTTTTTAGCGATAAATTCGGCGGTAAGAGAATATTGGTCGTCGCGGTCATGGCCTTTACTATATCCTGCCTCCTCTTCCTCATCTCCAACAACTTTCAGACGGCTATACTCTCACGTCTATTAATGGGCGCTAGCGGTGGACTCGTCCTTCCGGCGGCGATCAGAACGCTTTTGCTGATGTTCCATCCTTCAGATCTCAGCAGAGCAACGGGAATTCTTGGAACTGGGTGGGGCTTGGGTCTGATCCTATCCTTTGTCGTGATCCCTTCGATCATATACGCTAGCTGGAGATCTGGTGTGCTCTTCATCACCATTTTTGCCTCGGTAATTGCTTTGGCAACCGTCTCCTTTTTGTTATTAAAAAAACCTGCTATTAGGGTCAGCGCTCAAATCCAATACCGGTTTAAGGAGGTATTTCAGAAGAGGATCTTCTATGCCATCTTGATCAATTTTACCCTTGTCGGGGTTTTGACGAACGTTACTACCTGGGCTCCCCTGTTCTTGACTACGGAATTGGGTATCCCTCTTGTTACAGGCGGGGTCATCTCTGCAACAATAGGTTTGGCAGGTATTATTTCATCCTTTGCAGGGGGAGTTATGGCTAAAAGATTTGGAGACGAGATTATTATCGCGATATCCATGTTGATGTGCCTGTTCTTCCCGTTTCTGCTGGCCTTTTCATCCACATCTTTGCTGGCCTTTGCAATAATTTTTATGATAGGCTGGGCAACGTTTTTTTGCTATGGACCTATATTAGCCCTTGTGACCTTATCTGTGCGCGAAGAAAACTCAGGTGCAGCATTTGGATTCTTTAATTCATTGAGTTTCATAGGTGCCTTTGCGTATCCGCTGATAACAGGTCCAATTCTAGATATGTCTGGGCAATTGGCGCTGAGTTTCTATGCAACAGGGCTACTTGCCATTATTGGAGTGATGGCATCTATTCTGATCTCTAGGAATAAAAAAGTTATATCACCCTGACAAAGAAATAGATGTCAGTCCTCAATCATGTTGGCTGTTGAGACCCAGTCCCTGACAAAGCAGTTCGGAACGTGCGCAGCCGTGGATCATCTTAGCTTTGAGGTGGAGGAGGGGGAGGTCTTCGGACTTCTGGGTCCTAACGGTGCCGGCAAGACGACCACGATCCGCATGCTGGCCTGCATAGTCTCCCCCTCTGGGGGTTCGGCCAAGGTCGCCGGATACGACATTGCGAAGGAATCGGTGAAGGTGCGCAGATCCGTTGGGATCCTAACGGAGAACCCGAGCCTCTACGAGAGGCTATCCGCGGTCGAGAACCTAGAGTTCTTCGCCAGGGCTTATGGGATAACGAACAGGCATAAGGTCTCGGATAGGATCAAGGAGCTACTCGACCTCTTCCAGCTCTGGGACAGGAGGGATGAGAGGGTTGCGACCTTCTCCAAGGGCATGAAGCAGAAGCTCGCGATCGCACGTGCAATCGTGCACGACCCGCCCATCCTTTTATTGGACGAGCCCACCGCAGGTTTGGACCCCGAGGCGTCGAAGCTTATCCGGGACCTGATAGAGAGGCTCGGTAGCCTTGAGAGGCATACCGTCCTCCTCTGTACGCACAGGCTCGAGGATGCTGAGAGGCTCTGCGACAGGGTGATGATCATCAGTAGGGGCGCCAGCAAGGTCGTCGGAACCACGAAGGAACTCCGCAACCGTATGGGGGGCACCCCAAGCTGGAGGTCGCCCTCAGGGAGGTCGCACGGGAGATGGTGGATAAGGTCAGGGGCATCGAGTCTGTCGAGGGCGTGGAGGTGGACGAGGGATCCGCACGCCTCTTGGTGGCGGCCGACGACGTTCAGGCCGTAGCGCCATACGTGGTAAGGGCGTTGGTTGGCGCGGGTGCGATGGTAATGGGGGTCAAGGTGTTCCTGCCCTCGCTAGAGGAGGCATACCTGAAGCTGGTGAGGGAGACCTAAATGACGCTGGAAAACGCTATGCTCGTCTTCAATAAGGACTGGCGCGAGATGAGGAGAAACTGGCAGATAGTCGGGCCCCTAGTGGTCGTTCCGATGCTCATCACGGTGATGCTTCCGCTGATAATCATACTCGTCCCCGCCATGATGGCGATACCCGGAACTTCATTCAACATCCCTACAACCATGTTTGAGAACCTGCCCCTGGAGCTCAAGCTCGAGATCACCGGAATGAACGCCACGCAGCAGATGGTCTACATATTTGCGCTGTATTTCTTCGCCCCCTTCTTCCTAATAATACCCATTATGGCGTCGAGCGTGCTCGCCTCGGACAGCTTCGCGGGCGAGAAGGACCGGAAGACGATAGAGGCGCTCCTAGCCACCCCTCTAACGGACGGTGAGCTGCTGCTCGGAAAGATACTGGTATCCTTCATACCATCGATGCTCGTCACCTTCCTAGCCTTCGCGGCCTACAGCGCCATTGTTGACATAACCGCGTTTGCTCTCTTCGGAGGGAGGGTACTGCTTCCCAACCTTCTGTGGTTGGCACTCATATTCTGCGTGACCCCGGCCGTTGCGCTCGCGGGGATAGGCGTGACCGTCATCGTATCCGTCAGGGTGAAGGGGTTCAGGGAGGCACAGCAGCTCAGCGCACTCCTTGTTCTGCCCGTGATGCTCCTCATATTCTCAGAGGTTGGAGGGCTATTGATGTTCGGTCCCACGATGCTGGCCATGCTTATCGTAGGCTTCGTAGTTCTGGATCTGATCGTATTCAAGCTGGGAACGAGCCTATTCCGCCGCGAGGAGATCTTGGTGAAGGCGGTGTAACCAAGCGCCGTGAGCCCATATTCCAGAATGCCCGGACAGCATACGCTTTTAAATGACGATATTAAATAATCACCAGCGTCACGGGGTGCGAGGTATGGATTACAAGGTCAAAGATCTCAAATTGGCCGATAAGGGAGCAAACCTGCTGAGATGGGCAGAGGATCACATGTCCGTCCTTATGAGCATAAGGAAGCGCTTTGCCAAGGAGAGGCCTTTGAAGGGCGTTCAGATCGTTGCCTGCCTCCACGTCACAAAGGAGACTGGGGTGTTGGTGAGGACCCTGCTGGCCGGAGGGGCAAAGGTCGCCCTCACTGCGTCAAACCCGCTCTCCACGCAGGACGAGGTTGCGGCCACGCTCGTGAAGGAGGGCGCCAATGTCTTCGCATGGAAGGGGCAGACGAAGGAGGAGTACTACGGCTGCATACAGAGGGCGTTGAGCTTCAAGCCTGCGATAACTATGGACGACGGGGCAGACGTGGTAACAGAGCTCCACTCCGGCAGAGGTGACATATCTAGGGTTATAGGGGGGACTGAGGAGACGACGACAGGGGTCGTCAGGCTGACGGCTATGGCGGAGAAGGGCGTATTGAAGTACCCCATAATAGCGGTGAATAATGCTGAGACCAAGTGGGACTTTGACAACGTCTACGGGACAGGGCAGAGCACCATTGACGGCATCCTTAGGGCAACTAATGTACTCCTCGCGGGCAAGAGGTTTGTAATCGCGGGCTACGGGCACTGCGGCAGAGGTCTTGCCAACAGGGCAAGGGGCATGGGAGCACACGTCATAATCACGGAGGTGGACCCCATGAAGGCGCTGAAGGCGGTGATGGACGGCTTTGAGGTCATGCCCATGGAAGAGGCCGCGGAGGCTGGGGACATCTTCGTCACAGCCAGCGGCAACAAGAACGTGATAAGAGGGGAGCACTACAAGAGGATGAAGAGCGGAGCGGTCCTCGCGAATACCGGCCACTTCAACGTGGAGATAGACATCAAGGAACTCGAGGGGATGGCTAAGAGCAGGCTCAAGATTAGGGACTTTGTCGACGAGTATACGCTGAGGGACGGGAGGAAGATCTACCTTCTCGCCGACGGGAGACTCGTCAACCTCGCGGCCGCGGAGGGGCACCCCAGCGAGGTCATGGACATGAGCTTTGCCAACCAGGCGCTGGCGGCGGAGTACATCCTCAAGAACAGCAAGAGGCTTAAGGCAAAGGTCTACGACGTTCCAAAGGAGATAGACTCCGCCATCGCAAAACTGAAGCTCGACGTGATGGGGATCAAGGTAGACTCCATGACGAAGGAGCAGGAGAGGTACGTGAAGGGATGGGCTGAGGGCACCGAATAAGCCCCTTCTTTATCCTTATAGATGGTGGACGCAAGACTTTTATGCGATAGTATCATGTTACATAGAGATATACGGATGGTGAACTCTTTTGGAAGAGCCGTTGGTTTACATAAACGGTGAGTTCGTTCCGAAGTCCAAGGCTGCGATCTCTGTATTTGATCACGGGCTCCTATATGGGGACGGGGTCTTTGAGGGGATAAGGGCCTACAACGGGTACGTCTTCAGGCTCAACGAGCACCTGGACAGGCTCTACGCCTCTGCCCACAGCCTGATGATCAAGATCCCGTTGTCAATGGAGGGGATGAGGAGGGCGGTCATCGATACGCTCAAGGAGAATAAGATGAAGGACGCCTACATCAGGCTCGTGGTCACCAGGGGGGCAGGGGATCTGGGCGTTGACCCCCGGAAGTGCTCAAAGCCCACCGTCTTCATCATAGTGGGGAGCATATCGGTCATACCCAAAGAGGTCGCCGAGAGGGGGATAAGGACCATTATAACGTGGATCAGGAGGGACCCCGTCGACGGTACGTCCCACGAGATGAAGTCGCTCAACTACCTGAACAGCATACTCGCAAAGATCGAGGCGAACAACGCAGGAGTAGACGAGGCCATAATCCTCTCGACACAGGGCTACCTCTGCGAGGGCACAGCAGAGAACGTCTTTGTGGTGAGGGGCGGAGAGATCTGGACTCCACCGGCGTACACGGGCGCCCTGCCTGGGATCACACAGTCCACAGTCTTCGAGATAGCCAAGAAGATCGGGCTAAAGATAGAGGAGAGGCTGATCACCGCCCACGAACTCTTCAACGCTGACGAGGTCTTCTTCACAGGAACAGGGGCAGAGATTGTACCTGTGACGGAGGTCAACGGAAGGGCGATAGGCACGGGCAAGCCCGGTGCCATAACCGCCAGAATAAGCAAGGAGTTCCAGAGGTTCACATCCGATCCGGCAAACGGCGTACCGATTGCGTGACATGCTCCCACCCTTAAAAGGTGTGGGCTTCCTGCTTCCCGGTCGCCCTATCGTTGAGGGCAACTCCACAGGCTTGACTTTCCGTATGCCCTACGGTAGATAATGCTCGGTTTAGTATATTTATTGAGGCATTCAGGTCGCGGTCAATTGATAGACCACATGAACATGAATGCCGTCTATCTTTCAACGTCTTCGGCACGATCTTCCCACAATTCGAACATTCCTGCGTCGTGCCCCCCGGCTCTACCTTTATCACCCGGCAACCAGCACTTTCAGCCTTGTTGCAGAGCTTGATTACGAAGGATGACCAGCCGGCGTCGTGGATGGACTTGTTGAGGTGCCGGCACGGCTGTTCGATTAATTCTTTCAGTGAAAGGTCTTCAACGGCTATCAATGAATATTTACGGACGAAGCTGAACGACAGTTTATGATGGAAGTCCCTGCGGGTGTTGGCAACTCTTTCGTGGGCTGCGGCGAGTATTTGTTTTGATTTGAACCAGTTCCTCGACCACTTATGCCTCTTCGAGAGACGGCGCTGAAGCCGCTTTAATTTACACTCATGCTTTTTCAAATGACGGGGATTGGCTATCTTTGTTCCGTCCGACAGCACCGCGAAGGACCTCAGGCCGAGGTCGAGACCGGCCGGCGGACCGTTGTTTGGGACGAATGGTTTTAGCGGCTGTTCGGTTACGAATATGGCGAACCACCTTCCTGACGCCTCGAGCTTCAGTGACAGCGTCTTGATTCTGCCTTCAACTGCCCGGTGGAGCCTGACCTTTATCGGGCCGAAGGGCGTCACGGATAAGTTCCTGCCTTCCAGCTTGAAGCCCGATTGAGGATACTGCAGCGACTTCATTCGGTGGAAGGACTTGAAGCGGGGAAAGCCTATGACTATTCCGAGGGCCTTCAAATGGAAGTAGCGGTCTATTGCGTCGAGGAGGCGGTCAACGAGTTCCTGAGCCACTTGGCTGTACAGACCTTGGCGTTTCACCATTTCTCTTAGTGACCGCTTCGTGGCAAAGCGACCGTACTCCTTATACATCATCTTCGTATGGGCGAGCATCTCGTTCCACAGCTGTTTTGAGAGCCACAAGTGGGAGCGCATCTGGGCGTCCTGCTGTTTCGTGGGATAGATGCGATACCGGTAGGCCTTCAGCATTACGTCCTCTTCCTGTACCAAGGTGACGCA
>Ga0194111_10009232_pt1 | contig 10766 bp, 10 predicted proteins | sample TA2KigC300mmetaG_FD_146194 | JGI IMG/M metagenome (GOLD analysis project Ga0194111, IMG submission 146194) | Freshwater microbial communities from Lake Tanganyika, Tanzania - TA2015033 Kigoma Deep Cast 300m | ecosystem: Environmental > Aquatic > Freshwater > Lake | place: Tanzania: Lake... | reverse complement strand
CTTTTGAGACGGTTTTTCCGGAGGGTTTTGGAGTCAAAGCCATGAGCAATATGAGAGATGATCTTACCCCCCAAAAGTAGACAAGAAGAAAAGGAAAAAACCTTAAATTATGTCTAACAAAAGGAGTAAGAAAAATGGAAATAATAAGACGTAGGAAATTTGACAAAGAATTTAAGCAGCGAACCGTTGGTCTGGTAAAAGAAGGAAGCCGAACGGTAATGGAGATAGCCGAAGATTTAGGAGTTGAATCAAGAAATATATACCGATGGTTACGAGAATATAATTCAGATCCAATCGATTCATTCCCTGGCAAAGGGAAATTAAAACCAGAAGATGAAGAGCTTAGGAAGCTAAAACGCCAATTAGCAGATGTAACAGAGGAGCGAGACATACTAAAAAAAGCAATAAGCATCTTCTCAAAAACAAAGCAATGAAATATCGATTTATAATGGAGAATCGAAGCACATACAGACTTGAGAAGATGTGCAAAATACTGGAAGTATCAAGAAGTGGATATCACAAGTATGTGAAGAGAAAAATGAGCAATCGCAAAAGGCAAAATATTGAGATAACGGAATTGATAAAACGAATTTATAAAGCCAAACGAGGAAGGTATGGAAGTCCACGCATACATTCTGAACTGCGTTATAGCGGAATAAAAATAAATAAGAAACGTGTAGCCCGGTTAATGAGTATTAGTGGAATAAGAGCTGTTGCAAAAATGAAGTTCAAAGCAACAACAGATTCGAATCACAGCAAATTAGTAGCAGAGAATTTAGTTAATCAACGATTTCAAGTAAGTTCCCCAAATAGAATATGGGCAAGTGATATTACCTATATACGCACAAAAGAAGGATGGCTTTACTTGGCTGTGATAATGGACCTTTATTCGAGGATGATAGTTGGATGGTCAATTAGTGAAAGTATGAACAGGGCATTTCTGATAAAGGCAATTGAACAAGCAATAGCAAATCGAAACCCTGAAGATGGATTAATATTCCACTCCGATAGAGGAAGCCAATATGCATCTGATGAAGTAAAGGGACTACTTAAACGAAGAAATATAAGACAAAGTATGAGTGGCAAAGGAAATTGTTATGATAACGCTGTTGTAGAATCATTTTTTCATTCATTGAAAACGGAATTAGTTTTTCAGAGAATTTTTTTAACAAGAACTGAAGCTAAAAATTGTATTTTCGAATACATTGAGATATTTTACAACAGACAGAGGAGGCATTCTACTTTGAATTATCTTACACCAAGTGAATTTGAAAATACTAGATTGAAACTTGTAGCTTAACTACTGGTACTCTACTCTGGGGTAGGATTAATAATCACTTTATCTGTGAAAAAGATGAAAAGTAAATCGTAACTTTTTATAGGTATTATACTTTAAATCATTTCGCTTAATAATTCTGGACGTGGTTGAGGTATTACTATTTTATTTACCAATAAACCTTTATCTGCAATTAATTTAGCTCCAGCATCAACTGCACTGGTTACCGCTGCAACTTCACCAGTTAAAGTACAAAATGCCTTTCCGCCTAATGCCATTGCGAGACGAATTTCTATAATTCTTACGTTTGCAGCTTTAACAGCTGCATCTGCTCCTTCAATTAAGGAAGCAACAGAAAATGATTCAATGACACCTAATGCTTCTAATAAATTAACATTAGAATGACCTGATAATGCCGGGAATATATCTTTATGAACATTTGGAATTACAAAAGTATCTATTACAGCAAATTCATTTTGTGTAGTTGCATTATCAACAGCTGACTGAACTTCTGCAACATCACCACCAATTAAAACCATATATTTTCCAGAACAGATAGTACGAGAAAGAATTAATTCTACATTGGAAGTTTTGAGCATAATGTCACAAGCTTGCATCCCAGCGGCGATTGAGGTAAGTTCGATCAAACCCAGAGAATTCATTTCCATCTTAATTTCCTTTGTTTATTTACTTACTAATTCTTATAAATTCATCACTTACATGAGTTATTCTGCCATTAATTGAAGCATGTATCTTTGCACCCAATTCATTCACAGAAACATCACCTATTAATTGACCTTCTTTCACATTTTCACCAATCGATACTATTGGTGTTGCTGATTTTCCAATATGCTGCTTTAAAAAGATTTTTACAACACCTGGTTCAACTGGTTTTTTATTAAATGGAGTATGAGCATCGAATCTTACAAGATCCAACTTTTTCAGTAACATTTTAAGAGGGACTCTTCTTCCCTCTTTCATCGGATGAACTTTTACCTCTTTTGGTTGATAATATTTTTCATTTTTCTGTTTCAGGTATACTTTGCCTTGGTCGCATGCTTCACGAGGATATAAATCTTCCGGGCAAGCATATAATGAACATAAACCACAAGAGCAGCACAAATCTGCAAATTTATTCCAAACTGCTTCACCTGAGGCTGTAAATCCAAGTGATCGCATAACTTTATGAGGTTGAACATCATATCCAAGTAAATATCTAGGACAAAATTCAGTACAGTAACTGCATTGATCACAAGCTGATTTTCCAATCCTATTCATATCTTGAATTGGTCGTTTTTGTCTATCAACTAAATAATGTTCCATTGGTAAGATGATTAAGCCAGCAGTTGTTTTTGTTACTACTTCATTAAGGTTAAATGTGAGGTTACCCATTAGTATTCCACTGACAAAAACTCCAAAATCCGAAATTGAAGCACCTCCACAATGTTCAATCAATTCTTTAAAACTTGTTCCAATTGGTACAAAAAAGGTGGAGGGTTTTTTAACAGCACCAGAAACAGATACTAATTTATGAGTAACTGGTTTATTTTTAATAGCTTGTGTTATGTTATAGAAAGTTTCAACATTATTAACTACACAGCTAACATCTAATGGAAGACCATGCGGAGGAATTAACCTTTTTGTAGCTGCATATACTAATTCATATTCATCACCAGAAGGATAAAAATCACCTAGCTGGCACAATTCAATTTTACTATTGGCAATTGATTTTTCAATTGCAAATATAGCCTCACTATTTTTTGCTTTAATTCCAAAAAAAGATTTCTTCGCCTGAGTAGAATTGATCATTTCATTAACGCCATTAACAATTTCATCAGGGAAATTCACCATCATCACAAAATCTTTATGAATTAAAGGTTCACATTCTGCACCGTTAACAATAACGTATTCAATTTTCGATTTGGCTTTTATATGTGTTGGAAAACCAGCTCCTCCGGCTCCAACAACACCAGCATTAAATATTTTTTCTGTTAGACTCATTCTTTAATTCTTTTTATAACTACAATTGTTTTATCATCCTGATATCTGCTGTTTGCTGTACTAAATTTAATAACATCTTCCAAAATTGAATGAGCAATATCCCGAGCATTTAAATTAGCAACTTTCTTTAACAAATTAGCAAGTCTTTTTTCTTCATAAAATTCGTATTTATCATTTGCTGCTTCTACTATTCCATCAGAGTAGATAACTAATACATCATCTTTACTAAAATTCAAACTGTCTGTTTCATACTTCGAATTTGGCGCCGGTCCTAATAATGGACCAGTCGGTAAAAGTTTTGATATAGATTTTTTTTGGTGATTGTAAAAAATTGGTGGATTCTGTCCAGCATTCGCATAAAGAAACAATCCTTTTTTATCAGCTGAAATTTCTCCATAAAAAAGTGATGAAAATTTATCATCACTAAAAATTTTATTTACAAGCTGATTTATTCTATGCATCATCGGAGATATTTTAATATGGAATGTACTGGCCATTCTAATTGCACCAGAAATATATAATGCTTCGGCAGCAGCGGCTAATCCTTTTGAAGCAGCATCTCCAACTGCAATGCCAAGTCTCTCTTCATCGTCACCAATTTTTAAATAATCATAGAAATCACCCGAAACATTTTCAGCTGGAATTGTAACGCCAAATATTTCATAAAAATGAAATTTATATTCATGCTCGGGTAAAATGCTGCGCTGCAGTTCTCTTGCTTTATCTATGTTTTCGATTAAATTATTTCGCGATTGTGTTAAATATTTTTCTCGAAGTTTTGATGTTAAAACTGTTGCAACAATATTTAAAGTATATCGTAGATCATCTCCAATATGGTCACTATTAACTGCAATTAAATATTCATAATACTTTTTGCCTTGAACAAAAATTTTTTTCCCAAAGCCGGATGCTGAATATTTAAATATCCCTCTTTCTTTTAATAAGTTATTTGTTTCGTCGGCAAGAATTGTTCTTTCTGAGGAGATTTTTTCAAAAATCGGATAATCCCGAAAATGTAATAAAAAATCTTCTGGAATTTTTTGAACATCCCCGGTTTGAAGTACAAGTTTATAAGCTTTCTTTGAAGGATTTAACTTCCATATACGACCGCCGTTAACATCGAATTTTGTACTTTTAACAATTTCCTCTACAACTGAATGTAGTAATGTAAATTCGTTTTTAAAGTTACCTGATGCAATTGAATCGAGTGTGCGTAATAATCTTTTTTGATCCATAATTATTCAGTATAGGACTTGATAATTTTTTGAAGTACATCTTTACATACTTGGTTAAATTCGTTCGAAGAAAATGCACGCATAATACTATTCGAAGTTGATCTGTAGACACCTTTAGGAACATAACCAGCGCCTTCAAAAGCTCCAATAACATTTTTGAATTTCGGTTCGTCCTTAGTTGGTATTGGAATGTTTGGATCCACTAAATTTTTCCATTTAGATTCAAAATTAACTAATGTAGTTATATTTGGCTCCCAGGGTTCCACATCAGCCGAATAATAATCTTGGTATGTTGGATCGTCTCCATACTCGTCTGCTAATCCAGCTAACCCATGCCCAAATTCATGAATAAAAACTTGCTTCGAAGCCGCATGATCAACTGATGTTACATTATAATAATTATAAATTCCGCCTCCACCATACTTTGCAGTATTAACCAAAATAAAAATTTGATCATTAGGTGCATTTGCCGCAATATCTCTAATGGTATGATAGTCAGTAGTCATTAAATAGCGTTCGCTATCAAATGTATAAAAGTGTGAATTTATTATTGTTTTAGCCCAAATGCCTTTTCCGGGAATATCTGTTCCACTTTCATCAGATGGAGATTCTACACCCCAAATATTTACATTATCCTTATTTTCTTTGAAAGGAGAATATTCAAATAAATACTCGGAAAATTTCTTACAATCATTTTTAAATTTTTCCATTTCATTTGCAGTATATCCTTCCGGGATCAAAACAATATCTAATTTCTCATTAGGATAACCAGAATAATGTACTTGGAAATTTGAAAATGGTTTTCTTTTTTCTTGGATAATAAAATAACTCTCAGGATCAACTACATACTCAAACTTCTTTTCAAAATTATTTCGTCTGTCCCTTTTGTAGATCTCTACTCTAGCTTTTCCTTTTGGGAATGGCATTACTACTGAACCTGAAATTGATTTCAACACTGTTTTAGCTTCTTGTGTCGACTGCCACTCCTGAAACAAGGTGGAAAATCCTCTTGAATAGATCAGTTCATTCGAAAATTGATCAAATACTTTCAGCATATAATTACCAAAATTAAAGCGATCAATTAAATTCGTTTTGCTACCACTCCAAATAAGTTCTTCAATTAATTTGTCGAATGAAATGATTTCTGTTGTCTTATCTCCAGTTTGATAGAAATCTAACCGTAAAGTTTTTTCAATAAAGAAATTATCAAATTTTTGTTGTGCAAAAACACTAATAGAAAGTAAAAGAGTTAAAAATATTTTTTTCATGACCATACCTTGATTGATCTTCTATTTAATTTTTCTTGAGCCTGGTTTTACCAATGGTAACTTCCCTTCTTTGCATAATGGGCATTCATCAGGTAAAAAAGAGATTACATCGAGCTGTAATGCACTGAATTGAGGTACTCTAAATTGAACTGCCCCTTTACTGCGGTCGACTATAAAACCAACACCAATGACATTACCTTCGTGCTTTTCAACAATATCAATTACTTCAAAAACAGAACCGCCGGTAGTTACAACATCCTCACAAACAAGATAATTTTTACCTTTTTCTATATTGAAACCTCTGCGTAGGGATAGTATTTGATCTTCGCGCTCAGCAAATATTGATTTTTTGTCTAGTAATCTTGCAACTTCCTGACCAACAATTATTCCTCCAATAGCTGGAGCAATTACAACATCTATCAGGAAATCCTTGAAATGCTCCGCTATTCTGCTGCAAATTATTTCATTGAATTTAGGAAACTGCATTACTTGAGCACATTGAAAATATTGATCACTATGTCTACCGGAAGTTAACAAAAAATGCCCATTCAAAAGGGCATTTGTTTTAGTAAAGATATCTAATATTTCTGAATTTACCATTAGTATAATTTTATAGCTATTTTATAATTAAGTAAATGACTTAATTTATTTTAATTAAATAAATTAGTATTATCATTAAAAATATAATATAGTTTAATTATTCTGCTCTTCTTCTGCAGTCGCTTTAGCAGAGGCAAAATGCAAATTTTCAGCATTTTTCTTGCATTTAGCAATAATCGTATCACCTTCTTTAAAATGATTCATCAATAGTTCTTCTGCCAATGGATCTTCGACGTATTTTTGAATTGCTCTCTTTAAAGGTCGTGCTCCGAATTTTGGATCAAATCCTTTATCGGCAAGGAATTCAATTGCAGATTTATGCAGCTCAATTTTCATTTTATTATCGCCAATGTTTTTAATTAAGTCTTTCATTTCAATCTTTATAATCTCCTTTATATCGTCTCTATCTAGACTTCTAAATACTATCGTTTCATCGATTCTATTTAAAAACTCTGGGTTAAACAATTTTTTCATTGCATCTTCAACTACATTTTTAAGTTTTAAATACTGATCTTCTTCTGAGGATTCACCAAATCCAAACCCACCGGTTGATTTAATATCTTTTGTACCAACATTTGATGTCATAATGATAATGGTATTCTTAAAATCTACCTTCCTACCTAGACTGTCAGTTAAAACCCCATCATCAAGAACTTGTAATAGAATATTAAAAACATCTGGATGCGCTTTTTCAATTTCATCAAATAAAACTACAGAATATGGTTTTCTTCTAACACGCTCTGTTAATTGACCGCCTTCTTCGTAACCAACATAACCAGGCGGTGCTCCAACTAGTCTTGATACTGCAAATTTTTCCATATACTCACTCATATCAATTCTTATCAGTGCATCTTCAGTATCAAATAAATATCTAGCTAGTTCTTTGGCTAATTCTGTTTTACCAACTCCAGTTGGACCCAAAAAGATAAATGTACCAATTGGTTTGGATGGACTTTTCAATCCAGCTCTTGTTCTTCGAATTGCTTTGCTCAATTTGGATACTGCATCTTTCTGACCAACAATTTTTTCTGCAATCGCGCTTTCCATTTTCATTAACTTTTCGGACTCAGCTTGCACAACCCGAGTAACTGGAATACCAGTCATCATGGATACAACCGTGGCTATATCATCTTCACTTACGTCATAAACAACATCTTTATTTTTAGTTTCCCATTCTCGTTTAGCTATTTCCAAATCTGATTGAAATTGGCGTTCTTTATCACGTAATCGTGCAGCTTCTTCGTAATCTTGTTGTTTGACTACAAGTATTTTCTGTTGTTTTATCTTTTCTATTTCTTCTTCAAGTTTTAGTACATCTTCAGAGACTGTAAAATTTCCCATATGAACTCTCGAGCCAGCTTCATCAATTACATCTATTGCTTTGTCTGGTAAATAACGGTCTGTCATATATCTTTCACTAAGCCTAACAGCAGAATCAATAGCCGCATCTGAATATTTAACGTGATGATGTTCCTCATATTTAAATTTAATATTCTCAAGAATTTTCATAGTTTCTTCGGGAGTTGGAGGATCAACCATAACTTTTTGGAATCTTCTATCAAGCGCACCATCAGTTTCAATATATTTTCTATATTCATCAAGTGTTGTCGCACCAATGCACTGTATATCACCGCGAGCCAATGCTGGTTTGAACATATTAGAAGCATCAAGCGAACCAGATGCACCACCGGCTCCCACGATTGTATGAAGTTCATCAATAAATAAAATTACATCATCAGCTTTCTCAAGTTCATTCATTAATGCTTTCATTCGTTCTTCGAATTGACCGCGATATTTTGTACCAGCGACTAAACCAGCCAAATCTAATGTAACAACTCGTTTGTCTTGTAAAATTCTAGGTACTTTTCTTTGAACAATTCTAAGTGCTAAACCTTCTGCAATAGCAGTTTTTCCAACTCCAGGTTCGCCAATTAATACTGGATTGTTTTTCTTTCTTCTACTAAGAACTTGTGCTACCCTTTCAATTTCTTTTTCTCTTCCAATTACTGGATCTAACTTATCTTCAATTGCTAATTTAGTAAGATCACGTCCAAAATTGTCAAGAACTGGTGTTTTAGTTTTATCAGCTTTTTTAGATGCAGCAACTGGAGTCTGACTCGATTGTTTTTCAGAACTGTGGCTGCTTAATATATTATTTAATTCTGCTCGTGCATTATCATAAACAACATTAAATTGATGAAGTATTTGAGTTGCTATATTATCTTCATCCCTTAGAAGAGAAAGTAAAATATGTTCTGTCCCAATTACATCTGATTTATAAATCTTGGATTCTATTTGTGTAATCTTTAAAACCTTTTCAGCTTGTTTGGTTAATGGAATATTCCCTATAGTTAAAGTTCCTCCAGAAGTTCTAACGGTATCTTCAATTGCCTTTTTCAGCTTAACCAGATCAACATCAAGATTACGAAGGATTTTAACAGCAACACCTTGACCTTCGCGAATTATGCCAAGTAGCAGATGCTCCGTTCCAATGTAATCATGGCCTAGTCTTAGTGCCTCTTCGCGACTTAACCTAATAACTTCTTGAACTCGTTCAGAAAAATTTCCTTCCATTTTTTCCCCTTTATAAACTAAAATCTAAACAATAAAAAACGCTAAACAGTTTCTTAAATATAAAGATTGACCCTCCTCTTATCAAGGTCGTTTTAATCACATTATCCTTCAAAATTGTAAAAATCTCACTTAATTGATATTTTAGATAAGTTAATTAAATAGATGGAGTAAAAATGGAAGCTTTAACTGGATTTTCAGTGTTAATCATAATTGTAGCAGTTATATTTTTGTTCATTCTTCTCTATTACGTTCCAATTGGACTTTTTATAACTGCCTACTTCTCAGGCGTAAAAGTTAAGATCTTCAGAGATTTAATTGGTATGCGACTTAGAAAAGTCTCGCCTATTGTAATTATTAGGAACCTCATCTCAGCAACAAAAGCCGGATTAGAATTAAACATTTCATTATTAGAAGCACATTACCTTGCCGGCGGAAATGTAACAAACGTTGTGAATGCATTAATCTCTGCAAATAAAGCAAATTTAGATTTAGGCTTTGCTAAAGCTGCAGCAATTGACCTTGCCGGCCGTGATGTTTTAGAAGCTGTAAAGATGTCTGTTAATCCAAAGGTAATTGAGACTCCATTAGTATCTGCTGTTGCTAAGGATGGAATTCAGCTTAAAGCAATGGCTAGAATTACGGTGCGAACAAATCTTGAACGATTAGTCGGCGGCGCCGGAGAAGCAACAATTTTAGCAAGAGTTGGTGAAGGAATTGTCTCTACAATAGGTTCCAGTACAACTCATAAAGAAGTTTTAGAAAATCCGGATAGTATTTCAAAAGTTGTGTTATCCAAAGGATTGGATGCCGGAACTGCATTTGAAATTCTTTCAATCGATATTGCCGATGTTGATGTTGGAACAAACATTGGCGCAATTTTACAAGCTGATCAAGCAGAAGCAGACCTCAAAGTAGCGCGGGCAAAAGCAGAAGAAAGACGCGCCGCCGCCGTAGCATCAGAACAAGAAATGAATGCTGAAGTTGCAAAAATGCGTGCAAAGGTTGTTGAAGCTGAAGCTGAAATTCCAAAAGCAATTGCTGAAGCTTTTAGATCTGGAAACCTTGGCGTAATGGATTATTACAATCTCAGAAATATTCAAGCCGATACCGATATGAGAAACACAATTGCCAAACCGGATGATAAAAAAGATAAAGAGAACAACTAATGGACAATATATTTGAACTGATTATTTTTTTCTTTGTCATTTACAGCATTCTATCTTCTCTTTTTGGAAAGAAGAAAAAGAAACCACAGACAGAGCAGAGAAAAAAACCAGTACAATATCGTTCAAAACCTGAACCTCAACAGAGAACCCAAACTTCGCAGCAATCTAATAAAGATATTTTGGAAGAGCTGTTTGGTTTTAAAATTCCACAACCGGAATCTGAACCTCAATCCTCTCGAAGTGAAAAATATAATGAGAATTTAGAATATTCTTCTTGGGATCCGGAAAAAGAATTTGAGAAAAAAGTTAAACAACGCGAATCAATTGAATATAGGAACATCGAGAAAGATATTCCTGATATTAATTATGATAAAGTTGCATCTTTAGAAAAGAAACAGATTGTTAAAACAAAAAGCAGTGTTCAGGCATACGAAGCGATTAAAAGTACAAATAAAAGAGCTGCTGGATTAAGAAAGAAATTAAATAATCCGGAATCGTTTAGAGATTTATTTATTATTTCAGAAATAATAAACAAACCAAAAGCATTGAGAAGTAGATGATATCGTTAATGTCACACTTGCCTTATTGTAGTGTGACATGATTTTGTCAGTCTGAGCCAGTCGAAGACTGATGAATAAATTATTTT
>Ga0194111_10009230_pt1 | contig 10767 bp, 8 predicted proteins | sample TA2KigC300mmetaG_FD_146194 | JGI IMG/M metagenome (GOLD analysis project Ga0194111, IMG submission 146194) | Freshwater microbial communities from Lake Tanganyika, Tanzania - TA2015033 Kigoma Deep Cast 300m | ecosystem: Environmental > Aquatic > Freshwater > Lake | place: Tanzania: Lake... | reverse complement strand
GCCCGTCTTCTCCTAAAATATTTCTTTGAAGGATTTTAAATTACTTAGCAACAAATTTTGTAAATTAACTGGACAAAATGAACATGATTCCAGATGAGCTTTGGGTTAAAAAAGCAGTTGAAGGCGATTTGAATGCTTTCGATGAAATAATGAAGCGTCATCAAGCTAAAATTTATAATCTTGCTTACCGTTTGTTAGGCAATGCGGAAGACGCGGATGATGCGACTCAAGAGACTTTCATCGAAGCATATAAATCTCTTAAAAGTTTCCAATATAAGTCGAAATTTTCTACCTGGTTATATCGCGTCGCCCTCAATACTTGCCATCAGCAAATTAGAAAGGCAGAATCTCGTAAGAGAACGCTAACAGCTTTCGCTGATAATTTTAAAATTTTAAATTCCGAAAATGGAATGGAAACTCCCGATAGTATTGTTTTGAAAAAGGAGCAGGAAAAATTGCTCCAGGCAGCAATTGATAAGTTGCCAGAAAAACAGAAGCAGGTTATAGTGTTATTTTACGTACAAAACCTCAAGTATCGTGAAATAGCCAAGATTCTTGGATGCCCAGAGGGTACTGTTGCTTCCAGACTCAATACAGCAATAAGAAATCTTGAACCAAAGCTAAAAGATTTAATGCATAATTAGGCATGTTTCAGAAAATAGTTCCCTCCTTGGAGGGGTAGGGGTGGGTACATTTGATGCGTGATGCGTGATACGTGATGCGTGATACGTGATATGAGGTTTTATCACTCTTCACGTTTCACGTTTCACTCTTCACGTTTCACGTACAGTCAACTAATTTTTTAGGAAATTTGAAACATATATTTAGGGTAAGAGTGTGTTTACTATGAATCTCAATTGTCAAAAAATACATGACCGATTAGTTCATTTTTTTAACGAAGAATTGCATCCGTCGGAATATATCTTTTTGGAAAATCATTTGTCAGAATGCTCTGTATGTCAAATCGAATATGAAAAATTGAACGATGCTATAGTGGCGCTTCGTAATCTTCCTCAACCGGAGCCGCCTGCTGATTTAGTATTGCAAATCAGAAGAAGGCTTGAAGAACAACAGCGGCAGTTTAGCGAAGCCGAAGTTGCGAGCAAAGCGAAGCAATCACGGCTGAACAAAGTGAACACCGCACAAAATACGCCAATCTTTGATTTAATCACACTAATATTCGCCAAAATTGTAGATGCTCTAAAGCTTGGACCGCGCCCGGTTTATATTAATTATGCCGCGCTTTTTTGTTATCTCATGCTGGCTATTTTCCTGATTAAATTGACTTTTCTGACAGGTAGCGGTTCTTCTCCACAAACTGTGGCGCCGAATCAATCTAATAACTACATGGCAGTTAATTCCGTAGCGAAAAATAAATCCGGCCGAAATGATATCACCTGGGCACAGGTAAAAATGGCAGGAGTGAGAACTTCCCTCGACCTGGCTAATAATAGAGAGCTTTCAGAAAAACCACAAATATTGAGACCAATAGGTTCACAAGTTTTACACGGGGGAAGTTGGTATGAATTTAGGTAAGCGCAATTTTTTAACCTTTCAACATTTTAGTCACCATTTATTACTTTGGTTTCGCACAGAAAGAAAAGGGCAAATGGGCAAGAGGGCAAGAGGGTTATTTCCATTTTGCTATCTTGCCCCCTTGCCATCTAGCCATCTTGCCATTCACGTTATAAACAAAGTATTCCCTCACTATCAGAAAACTTTTAGTTTTTCTTTAATCTGGAGATATTTCCTTCTAGTTGTTACGCTTTTGGGGTTTTTAAACTTACAGTGGAATCTCGCTTATGCAAAAACTGAACAAGACAAAATTTATCAATTGTTACACAAAATGGAAAGCGCCTATGCGAATCGAGACATCAAAGAGTATATGAGTGTTTTCCATGATAAATTTGAATATCAATCTGATGTGGGAACACCTGAAGATGAGAGTGATGATATTTCTGGCATTACAAAGGAATTAGAGCAAGAATCTGCATTGCACGTTTTTGAGCAGTTTTATACGCTGGAGATTGATTTATTATCCGGGCTGAAGGTAGAAGTCACTGGCGATAAAGCTATAGCAAAGTCGGAATATACCATAGTCGGTGAGACTTTTGACCCTGAAAACTGGACGTTGTATATGCGCGGGACAAATACCTTTTCTTTGGTCAAACAATCTGAACAGTGGAAAATTATTCGCTGGCAGGACAACGCTTCATCAACTAAAGAAGGAGAAATGGCAAGAGGGCAAGAAGGCAAAGGAGCAAAAGGAAGAATAACAAAAGACACAAAAATTGTAAATGAACATAGAAAATTTAATGATTTGATAGATGCTCTGGGAGGCGAATTAAAGGTATGGGCGCCTGCTATGCTAATACTTGAGGAACAAATTGATTCAGGCGCGGTGGCAGATAATCTTTTTACACTTGTTAAGCAGGGCAAGAATCCCAAAATTCGTGCGCGAGCTGCACGATTGTTAGCGCGTTCAAAACTGAATGAAGCCAAGATTTTAGATTTAGCGCGCCTTGGCGAAAATTCAAGGACGGATGTTGCCCTTCGCATAGCGATTCTATACGCTTTATCCGCACAAAGTGCTCAACCCGCCGCCGAGATGGTGAAAAAATCTGCTACGGATGGACATCCAGAGGTACGCGCGGTTGCGACTCTTCAGTTGAGCAAGCTAAAATCGGCAGATGTGAAAAAATATCTCATGGATGCGTTGAATGATTCCGCGGCAAATGTGCGTAGAGCGGCAGCCGAAGCAATTTTGATATATAATTTTTTACCTTATGATAATCTATCCGACCCATTGATGCAATTAATTCAGAATCCTAATGAGGAATTACCCACCAGAAAAGTAGCCCTACGCGCTTTTGTTAAACATACCGGTTCAACTGCTCGTTCAATGATTATTAAAATTCTTACCGATAACTCTTTCCCCGATGACCTTAGAGCTGAAGCCGCGCATATTTTAGAGGAAACCTCACCCCCGACCCCTCTCCTTAGAGGAGAGGGGCCAGGGGTGAGGTCAAAGGTTATAGAAGACCACTTGCTTACAATATTCCAAAATCCTAACGACGCGGAAATATTACGCGCCGCGGCAATATCAGCATTGAGCAGATATGCGACTGCAAAATCTACTATTCCACTGATAAAAGCTTTATCCTCTTCGAGCAAACGCTTCAAAGCGAGAGCTTGCAGTACCCTTGGACTTATTCAAGAAAAGAGCGCTATTGAACCGATACTGAAGTTAGCCCTGGATAAAAAGGAACATATCCATGTCCGGCGGTCGGCTGTCGAAGCCCTGTGGGTGCTTGAAGCAAATGATACGATGCCATCGTTAGTTCAACTTTTAAAGGATAAATCTGAGCCTGGGAATTTCCGCGGCACCATAGCAACTGCATTGGGTAAATGGCAGGATGAACGCGCGCTTAACGCGTTGTTAAATGTTATTAACAGTGAGAGTGAACCGTGGTGGCTTCGCAGAGCAGCAGTCAGAAGTTTAGAAAATGCGCGTGAACCACGGATCACGACTGTATTAAATAAACTGCTGAATAACAATGATGAGAGATTAAGACAGGCGGCGATGGACAAATTAAAGATGGCAAATTCTGAATTATGAGCTATTAATTTCCCTTGTAGTAACGACTTCAGTCGTTAAGTGCAAAACTCGTATCTTTAGGTAGGAGGACGGGTTTACTTTGTAAACCACGTTGCTTGTGCAAAAGTTTTATTAAAACCAGGTTCTGCGGTTAAATCAATGTAATTAACTTTCCTTGCTAAATTTTCCGCTTCAGCCCTCATGTTCCGTGAGATTACAACCATCTTAACTCCCATACCCGCCGCGTTTCCTACTTGTTCAAATCGGTCTAAAGGAATATCGGGCAGCATTCCGATAGTTACTGAGCTTTTGATATCTATGTAACTCCCAAATGCACCGGCGATTATTACTCTTTGAATATCATCTTGTGAATATCCTTTTTTATCTAATAAAACCTGAATGCCAGCTCGGATGGCACCTTTAGCTAATTGTATTTCTCGAACGTCGTGTTGGGTGATTGTAATCGCTTTGTCCCTTCCGCCTTCCGCCTTCCGCCTTCCGCCTTCCACCTTCCGTTCCTCTTCGCTAATTAACACGAACTCTCTAATTCCATCTTTGACGCGTACTCCCGGATGATTGCCCATCCTGCCTCGGAAATCAAGTATACCAGCTAAATATAATTGAGAGATAGCATCCAAAATTCCAGAACCACACAAGCCGATGGGCGGATGTCCGCCGATTGTCTGATATTCGACTCGGTTATCCACGAAGCGCAATCTTTCAATAGCTCCATTCGCGGCTCGCATGCCATCTTTGATATGTGCGCCTTCAAAGGCTGGGCCGGAGGCGCAGGAAGCGGAAGTTATCTCACCATTACAGATTAACGATACCTCGGTGTTGGTACCAATATCTAACGCGATGGTTAAATCTTCCGCCCGCCAGGCATCGGTGGCAAGTAACATTGCGACATGGTCACCTCCTACAAAAGCGGCGATGTTTGGCATCATATACAGATAAGCGCCGGGAGCAATATTAAGACCGACCTCGCGAGCTTTGATATTTAGAGAGTTGCTAACAGCGGGTATGTATGGAGAGAGCCCTAACTGTTCTACGGGCAATCCTAACAATAAATGGTGCATGGCAGTGTTGCCCGCGATTGCAACATCTACAATTTGCGCTGGGGTAGCTTCAATCTCGGCACACAAGTCGGCGGCAAACTGGTTAAGCGAATCTACGGTTAGTTCCTGTATTTTTTTAGCATTGGAGAGTGAATTTCCGACAAACGTCATGCGGCTTATAATGTCTTCCCCATAGCTAATTTGGGGATTCATGATGCCTTTAGCTGCCAGTGTTTTGCCGCTACTTAAATCCAACAAATATCCAGCTATTTTCGTAGTGCCCACATCTATGGCTAGTCCCAAAGGTTTATCAGCCCAACTTCCCACCGCTATTACCTCATCATTACGCACGAAAACACGGGCTTGCCAGTCTAAAGAACGCAACAAGGTAGAGAGATTTCGCAATACATCAATGTCAATAATGCGGCAACCGGGGCGCCCCTGAATTAGGTTTAAAGTTTTTAGCAGACGTTGAGCGTCGTCATAGATATCCGATAAAGTTGGTGGAGATAGTTCTAAATTGTATGCGAGAACAGATGGTTCGGGGATAACGTTGACTTGTAGGCTTTCAATCTGTATGCGTTGTGGGGCAGTCAAGGATTCGGCTGGGACTTTTACTTTGCAATCACTTTTAAGATAGACCTGGCAAGCTAAACGCCAACCATCCTTTAGTTCTCGGTCTGAGAAAACCTCTCGTTCATTAGCGGTTGGTTTTGAAACTTCGCCGCTTAAAATCTGCACTTTGCAATTGTGGCAAGTACCTTTTCCAGCACAAAGATTGGCAATTTCTATACCAGATGAAATGGCAATTTCTAAAAGTGATTGATTAGAGCTGCCATTACCTCTAAGTCCTAACAACCCCCTAACCCCCTTTATTAAGGGGGAGGGTTCAAAATCAATTTGATAAATTTCTTCCATTAGGTAGGATGCCGTAAATCTAAGAGTGTGTCTGAAAAGGCTTTGTAGTAACGACTTCAGTCGTTACTTGCAGACGTAATTTCAGGACTTTTCAGACAGTCTCAGCATTTTTCAAATAATTTGCTAACAAAATCATCCACTTCTTCTTCCAACCGCGCAACCTCATCAAGTTTATTCTTTGCTTTTAGGTCATGGAGAGTTTTAGAAAGTTGAGCCAGTTTTTGATGGAGTTCGTTTTGGGAATCAAATTTGGGAATACCAACGTGATTCATCACCGAAGGCGCGCCGAATCCTCTGCCGGCGGAAGAATAAGATTTGATAAACTCCCTGACCGGTGTTGAGTTAATAACAGCGCAAAGATAGTGAGCCTCGTCTTCGTTGTCGGTGGCAAATAGAGAAGTTGTATCCGTTGGGATAACCGTTTTGTATCCAAACGGTGTTTTATGCTGAGAAATAACCGCCGCAACAATATCACTTGCCATACGTTTCCAGATGACCTTGTAGTGTGCGATAGTATATAATCCAATACCAAACATCGCATAGAATGCTGTCCTCTCAGCAAGTTGACGCACAGTTTTTGAACCGCGTGACAGAAGAATATCTTTAAATCTTGTAAGATACCCGTAGGTTCTTGGCCATTCCCTCTTCATCTGAGATTCAGGATAGGGTTCCCGCTTTTTGGCATCCTGAGACATTAACACAAAAATTCTCGGTGTTGCACTCCAGCGGTCAATATCCGAACCACGGACAGCCGGGAAAACAAGGTCAGCCTCAATTCTTTCTTCTACCTGTTGAACCTCCCGTTTTCCCTTCCCTGGCAGATTGCGGACAATCAAATCCCCGTTAGTCAACACTTGCTTTACCTCAAGCCAGAAAACACCGTAAGGCTCGGTGCTTGCCCCTCGACGCGCTTGATAGACATTTCCCCCTTGAATGAGGGCGAGTCCTTTTTGGCTTTCGGCTAATGTTTGCCACGAACCAGTAGGTGAACCGATGGGTTGAGCAAGAAGTCTTTTTTTCTGGAGCAGCGGCAGCGCTTCTTCCAACGTTAAGTCGGTCGCAATCTTACATTGTTTTCCTCTTTTTTTCTTTTTGATCAAACTTTTTCTTTTAGGAAAAGAAAAAGTTTGGTTACCGATGCCTTTCTTTCTTGTCCAAACCGTATAAGGAACTGGATACTCTGTTTTCTGACCCTTCTTTAAAATGATGGCGGCGGTCTTATTGGCTGCGCCTTCAAATGGTTGCACCGAAACCAGGTCATGCGCCTTTATGACTTGCAATAAATCGCTATCACCAAGCTGAAACCGGCGAAAACCCTCGCCAGCTCCCTTTGATTTGAAAATCTCTTGTGTAATAAGAAACCCAAGCCTGGCATTTTTCTTGAGGTAGTAATCCGCCGCCGCGTAGGTAAAAAGCATTGAAAAATCTTTTTCTCCTCCACCCAGGCGCGCTGCATGTCCTCTAAGAGAAAAGAGGCCATATTCCTTCCACATTGGAAGCGTTGCATTGCGATATTCCTGCGAGAGATAGCCCCAACGAATCCATGGCGGGTTTCCGATAACAAAATCGAACTTTTCGGCAACCATTGGCGCAGAAACGTTTTTGAGAAACCGCGCCCAGATGCCATTTTTCCCATCTTTCTCAAGTTTGATAATCTCTTTATAAAAATCTTCCACGATTTGCTCGTGGGGTGGAAAGACTAAACCTTCCTTTTTGAAACGTTCCATCGCTTCGGAAAGGGTGTACTGGCTTTTAGCCATTTCTTCAATGAGCGGCGCGGCAATTCTCAGCAAGAATCCTTTGTCCCGCACCCAAATCCTGGGGATGAAGAAGGGTTGGAGCGAGGTGTGGATTTCAACCGATTCTCCCTGGGGTCTTAATAACATTTGCCTGCTTTTCTCCGGCCACAGGACTGAATCCGCAAGGTAAATGGGAATTTCCAATTGAGGCAGTTCATTAACCAGATGACCAAGCGCAAAAAGATAATTGGTACGAGCGGCGATAACTGCCAAAGGATTTAAGTCAAACCCCCAAATATTTGCAACGATTCTTTTTGCTGTTTCAAGAGGAGGCTCATTGTGAATACGGCCATAATCTTTTGCTCGTTGAATCGCAAGAACCATAAAGGTTCCAGAACCACAGGCCGGGTCAAGCAGGCGTTTAAGTGTGTCGCCGTCATATCCAACCTCATTCAAAACCAGTTCCGCAAGCCAATCGGGGGTATAGTATTCACCAAGTTTGTGTCGCACTTCTTGAGGCACCAAATATTGATACAGTTTTTTGAGAAGGTCACGGGTAGATTCTGGGTCGATTGTGGTTGTCGCCGGCTCAAACTCCGAGAGCCCTCTGGCTATTTCTCTAATTGCTTCTTCAAAACGTGGAGAAGAAGCATCAAGATACCAGCGGAAAAAGTCGCCCTCAAGAAAATTTGTAATGCCGCGTTTGGCATAAACGCCGCCGTCTTCAATATCGGTGAGTTGCGCCATTAACTCATCTTTTGAAGTATGTGTAAGCTGATAAGAAAATGAAGTAGTGAACGTACTTTCTTTGAGAGTGATAAGTTCAACGGCGATAAGCTTCATCAGAAGCGCCAAATAAGTGTGAACGGAAAAAAGCAATTCTTGGAAGTCTGTCTCTTTGCCTACGCCATAAAGACGAGAGAGCGTCTGCGCCTCTTCAGATTGTTGATGGCTAAATTGTTCGCCGTAAACTATGCCAAACAAGCGCTTCCATTCGTTGAAAAAGACAAGCACTCTTTCACTCCTCCAATTTTCCAATGCATCTGCGAATGCTGATATAGCCATCGGAGCAATTTTGCTTTTTGGCCCAAACTTATCTGCGAGATGTTCTGATGTAAGTGGCAAGCGGGCAAGGGCGCGCAGATATGTGAGAAAAGTGCGGGCGCTTTCCGGATTAAAAGGATAAGGACCGCGGCGAGTAAACAACTCTTTGTCTATTGTCGTTGTCTTTCCGTTCTTTTTCCGCGAATACTGAACAAAGAATATAGAACGGCCATCAAAACCCACACCTACAAGTCGACTTAATAAACCGAACGGCTCGGCTTTGTGACCTTGAGCTTCCGCGGTCATATAGCCGACCAATTGCTCAGATGCGTGAAGCACAGCGCGCTCTGAAGAAAATGCGTCAGGTGGTTCATATTCAATAATAACTTGCCCATGCACTGCGTCTGGACGGCCTCGATAAACTGTTTTTGTTTCAACGCCCAAACGTTCGTATTTTGGTTTCGATTCAACACCAATACTTTTTAAGAGTGGGTCTAATGCTTTCTCAAAACCAATTCGCAAATCTTCTTCGGTCTTTGCGGTGCGCATCAACTCAACGGTAAAACCAACCAGTTTATCAGACACCTGGAGAAGCGACTCTTGAGAACCTATATTCACTTTTTGCCTTTCACTAATGCTTTCCATAAATGTCCCTTCCAATATTTCAAAAAACGACTTTCTTTTTGTAATACGGAGTCTCTTTTAGTTCTACAAGTTCCCCTTTTCTAAGTCTGTTCGCTTCGCTCACCAACGACTTCGTCTTATGGGCGTAATCAATTTTGGGCGGCATAGCACTTTCATCAATCACAGTACCCCAATCCTCAAGAATTACCGCTCCGAAAAGAATATCTATTTTCCTTCCATCTTCTTCGCCAAGGTCATCGACTGGAAAAAGAATAGTGCCGAAACGGTACCTTATATTTTCGCTATCCTTCACCATTCCTTGAACAACACTGCTTTTTATGATTGATGATTGAAGAATGAAGATTGAAGATTGAAAAAGATTTCCTACAATCTTCAATCTTCAATAATCAATCTTCAATTCCTTTTACGCCGCCTGTTTTGCTCCCACCACTTTTAGAGCATAGTTTACACCTGCGGAGGCGTCTTTTCCATAAAAGTCGCAACCAGTCTTTTCACGCACTAATTCAGTAACTGGCCCTCCGCCTATCATGATAGACACCTTATCCCGCAGCCCCGCTTCTTTAATAGCATTAACGGTCTCAGCAGCGGCTTCATAAGCCATGGTTAAAAACACACTCATACCAACTACTGTTGCGCCGCTTTCCTTTACGGCTTCCACAAACTTCTGGGGAGGAACATCCACGCCTAAATCAATAACCTCAAAACCAGCCCCACGCAGCATTATGACAACAATATCTTTGCCGACATCATGGATATCCCCCTTGACAGTTCCTATCACTACTTTTCCGATAGTTGTTTCAGATTCAGGCGTTCCCTCTAACATCGGTTCCAAATCAGCCATGATTTCTTTCATAATCTCGCCAGCATACACTAATTCCGCGACGAAATACTCATCTTTCTGATAACGATTGCCCACTTCAATCATGCCTGCCTGGCATTCTTTGAGAATTTCTATAGCCGGAACTCCAGCCGCAAATTTTTCCTTAATGAGGTTTTTGATCTTTTCCTCTTCTAAGTTAGCCATTGCTTGGGACAAGCTTTCTTTTTGTGCCATTTAAAATATCCTCCTGTTATGCTTGTATTTATTTCGGTTCAAAGTCAAATTAAATTTGAATCTACAACATTGACTTCCCATAAAGCTACTGGAAAGTTTTTATCAACCCTTGTCCTCATTTTCGTGAAAATTATTTATGCTGCGCGGGCGGAAAAGCCCATTCGCGCAGCCAACTCTTCCCTGTCGTAGACCATCACAATGATGTCATATCCCTCGTCCATAAAGATGTCATAGCGACGATGCAGAAGGGCCTCGTGAACTTCATCAGCTTTACCGTCCGGTGTGACCACCTGGATAGTAGCATCCTCTCCTTCTATGGAGACACTCGATATCTCAATTTCTGCCTCTGGTGAAATGTCTTTTGCGAGACTGACTAATTCAGCGATAAACTTCTCTACTCGGTTGTTCATTTATTTAATCACCTCCTCTACTTTGGTCAAAAACTCAGCGGCGTGTCTCACCAAACGTCGTGTCTCCTTGACTCCCACACCACTGGCCAGATAGTGAGCGGCACGCCGAAGGTCGTAAGCGTCGGTGAACCACTCACCCATGCGCATCAAGTTAAGGGCAATCACGTAGATATAATGTTGTTCCTCCCCCTTGACGGGGGAGGTTAGGTGGGGGTGAGAGCGGCGCTCTCGCTTTTTTCACCCTCCCCTAACCCCTCCCGTCAAGGGAGGGGAATTGGGAAAAAACGCTTAACTTGATGCG
>Ga0194111_10009228_pt1 | contig 10768 bp, 14 predicted proteins | sample TA2KigC300mmetaG_FD_146194 | JGI IMG/M metagenome (GOLD analysis project Ga0194111, IMG submission 146194) | Freshwater microbial communities from Lake Tanganyika, Tanzania - TA2015033 Kigoma Deep Cast 300m | ecosystem: Environmental > Aquatic > Freshwater > Lake | place: Tanzania: Lake... | reverse complement strand
TGCCCTGGCCCGGTTGATGGGCAATGACAACCGCCTCGGCATCCTGCCAGGGTTTCAGCTTCAACAAGGCCTCTGAACGACCGGTGACATAGACGGCATCCGCCCGGTGCAACATCAAACCCTCACCGCCCTGTGCAACCACGGCCTCCAGACGCTGCTTCAACTCGGCCCGATCGGCCACCCGGAACTGTTCCACTGTCTGTATCCAGTACCGATTAACATGCACCACGAGGCGGCGCATCGCCGCGATCCGCGTTGTGAAATCCCCTTCGGCGCCCGGGATCTCAAAGATCATGTAACGCACGGCCCGCCATTCCTCATCCAGCGGCACCGCGCGCCGCACGGTCGCGGAGAGTCGTTCGAAGGCCCCGCGCCCCATCCACAACTCGCCGTCGAGCGGGATCTTGGGCAGGCTGGCGACAAACCAATCCGGCGCGGCGATACGCCGCCCGCTGCGAAACATCAGGGCCTGACCATCCCAATAGGCCCGCACCCCATCCATCTTCTCGCTGACCCAGTAGTCTGCCGGATCCACCGTGTCTGAATAGACCTCGGCCAGCAATAACTCGGCGGCCCACGCGGAGGGCATGACCCACCCCGCCAGCATGGCCAGACAAAATTTCCGTCGCTCCATTTAACCCCCTTGTTTTCGTCCTTGCTTTCGTCAAGACCATCCGTTTATAGCGATGGCATAATGGCGCAAATTTTCGCCTGCCATCATGAAACCCGTCACCATTTTCCGCCATACCCCCAGCGAGGGGCCCGGACATATTGCCGAATTCCTGCGTGCACAGGGCATTCCGTTTGTGCTTCACCTTGTTGATCAGGGCAACCCGATACCCACCTCCGCGACCGACAGCTCGGGCCTGGTCTTTATGGGCGGGCCGATGAGCGTCAATGATGACTTGCCCTGGATCGCCGACAGTCTGGCCCTGATTCGCGCCGCCGTCACCGCCGACATTCCGGTGCTGGGCCATTGTCTGGGCGGCCAGCTCATGGCCAAGGCGCTCGGCGGCACGGTATCGGCCAACCCGGTCAAAGAAATCGGTTGGGGCCCCGTCACCCCCCTTGGTGGCCCGATTGCGCAACACTGGCTGGGGGATACCCAACCATTCGACGCCTTTCACTGGCATGGCGAGACCTTCTCGATTCCCGATGCGGCAACACGCATCCTGGAAAGTGCCTACTGTCCCAACCAGGCCTTTGCGCTGGGCCCGCATCTGGGCCTGCAGTGCCATGTCGAAATGACCGCGCCCATGATCAACGAATGGTGTCGCGTCGGGGCCGACTATCTGGCCGGGGCGGCAGACAGTCCCGCCGTGCAAAGCGCCGCTGTCATGCAGGCCGAAACACCCGCCAAATTGCCCGCCATGACGGCCATCGCCGACCGACTGTACGGCCGCTGGATTCAGGGGCTCCGGCCATGAACCTCCTCGTCGGTGATATTGGCGGCACCCACACCCGCCTCGCCATTGCCGAGGTTGGCATCGGCAACAAGGTTCGCATCTCTCCGGTCGAGCGCTTCCTCAACCAGACACACACCAACCTGACCATTACGCTGCGCGACTATCTGGCCACCCAGAAACGCCTGACCCGTGCCAGCCTGGCCGTAGCCGGCCCTACTGATGGCCAATCGTGCAACCTGACCAATCTGGGCTGGCAGATTGATGCGCAGCAACTCGGTGACGAACTCGGCCTGCGTCTCACCCTGCTCAACGACTTTGCCGCCGTTGGCTGGGGCGTGAACGCACTGAGCCCGGAAAATATTCACAGCCTGCAAACCGGCAACCCAAAGCCCAGCGCCGCCCGTGTCGTACTGGGTGCCGGCACCGGGTTAGGTGTCGCCCTCTGCGCGCCGCAAGGCAAGGTCTGGCGACCGCTCCCTGGCGAAGGGGGGCATATCGCCTTTGCACCTCTGGATGCCGAACAAGATGCCTTGCTCGCCTTCCTGCGCAGCGCCCATCATGGCCGCGTCTCCGTGGAGCGCATTCTCTCCGGCCCCGGCATTCTGTCGCTGTATCGCTTCGAGTGCACCCGACTCAACCAAACCCCGGCGCTCCAGGACTCGGCCGCCATCAGCGCCGCCGCCCTGACCCGTTCGGATACCGCAGCGGAGGCGGCACTCCAGCTCTTCGCACGCATCTACGCGCAGACCGCTGGCGATCTGGCGCTGGTGGGCGGGGCCCACGGCGGGGTCTATCTGGCCGGAGGCATCGCCCCGCAGATCCTGCCCTTTCTGCAGACACCGGCCTTTCTGGACGCCTTTCTGGCCAAGAGCCGATTCTCCGACTGGATGCGCACCATCCCGCTGTCTGTCGTCCTTGACCCCGACATCGGCCTCAAAGGTGCCGCACTCGCGGCGTGCGAGACATGAAGATCCTCGGTATTGCCGGCTACAGCGGCGCGGGAAAGACCACCCTGGTCGAAAAACTGCTCGCGGCCTTTGGCGCGCGTGGCGTCACCGTCTCCGTCATCAAGCAAAGTCACCACGATGTCGAGGTCGATCGGCCCGGCAAGGACTCCTGGCGCCACCGCCAGGCCGGTGCGCACGAGGTCATGCTCACCTCGCCCCATCGCTGGATGCTGGTCGGCGAATTGCGCGGTGCGCCGGAACCGGGTCTCGACGCCTTATTGGCTCGACTCAGCCCCTGCGACCTGGTCCTCGTCGAGGGCTTCCGCCATGCCGACCTGCCCAAGCTGGAGGTCTGGCGTAGCGCCAACGGCCAGCCTTGGTTACACCCGACGGATGCCCGGGTCATCGCGATCGCCAGCGACGGCCCTCCACCTGGCGACCTGCCCCACTTTGACCTTGATGACAGCGCCGCCATCGCGGCCTTTATCCTCGACACACTGGATATCCCATGCTGAGTATTGAAGAAGCCCTGCAAAATCTGCTTTCCGCCTCTCGCCCCGTTGCGGACCTGGAATCGCTGCCCCTGGCCCTGGCCCAGGGCCGTGTGCTGGCCACCCCGCTGATGTCCAAGGTCAGCGTCCCGCCCCTCGATAACTCGGCCATGGATGGCTATGCCGTGCGTTGGGAGGAGTGGGCCGAGGATCGCCACTTCACGGTCTCCCAACGCATCCCCGCCGGACACCTGGGCACCGACCTTGAGCCCGGCACCGTAGCGCGCATCTTCACTGGCGCCCCGATCCCGCCCGGTGCCAACAGCGTGGTAATGCAGGAGGATTGCGTCGCCGTGGGTGAGGCGATCCGCATCTCGCGCCCACCGCGGCCGGATGAGCACATCCGCCGCGCGGGTGAGGATTTTGCTGAGGGGCAGACCATCCTCGCGGCGGGCACCCGCCTTGGCCCAGCCCAGCTTGGCCTGGCCGCTGCGGCGGGGGCAGCCCTTCTAAATGTCTTCCGTCCGCTCAAGGTCGCGGTATTTTTCACCGGCGACGAGCTCAAGGCCCCGGGCGAGGCGCTCGGCCCGGGCCAAATCTACAACAGCAATCGCGCCAGCCTCACGGCCCTCCTTCACCAGATGGGATGCCATGTCATTGACCTGGGCGATGTCCCGGACACCCTGGAAGCCACCCACGCGGCCCTGGAACAGGCCGCCGCCAGCGCCGATGTCATCGTCACCAGCGGCGGGGTGTCCGTCGGCGAGGAAGACCATGTCAAGGCGGCGCTAATCCAGATCGGCCGCCTCGATATGTGGAAGGTCGCCATGAAGCCCGGGAAACCACTCGCCTTCGGGCGCATCGGCAACACCGATTTCCTCGGCTTGCCGGGCAACCCGGTCTCTGCCTTTGTTGTGTTCTGCCTGTTCGCACGCCCCTTCCTGCAGGCTCGCATGGGCATGACCCCGGAGGCCCCGACCGCCTTCACGCTGCCCAGCGGCTTTGACAAGCCCAAGCCCGGAAACCGGCGCGAGTTCATGCGTGCCCGCATTCAGAACGGCCAAGCGGTGCTCTACCCGAACCAGAGTTCCGGCGCCCTGTCGTCCCTGGCCTGGGCCGAAGGCCTGGTTGACATCCCCGCCGATGCGCCGATAAAACACGGGGACCCCGTTCAGTACATCCCCTTGGCGAGCCTGCTGTCATGACCCTGAAACTGCTTTTTTTCGCCCGCCTGCGCGAGACCCTGGGCGTCTCCCGTGAATCGTTGACGCTGGAGGCCCCGGCAACGGTAGCGGTGCTCCTTGACCATCTGCGTGCGCGAGGCGGCGTCTGGGCCACGGAACTGGCGGTGGGACGCAATTTCCGCATCGCGGTCAATCAGGAAATGGCCCGTCTCGACACGCCCCTCAGCGCAGGCGATGAAGTGGCCGTCTTTCCCCCTGTGACCGGGGGCTAGGATGAAAATCGCCGTCCAGACCGAGGCCTTCGACCTTAACGCCGAGGTCTCCGCCTTGCATCGCAACAACCCCTCCGTCGGGGCCATCGCCACTTTTCTCGGCACGGTGCGTGGCGAATCGGGCCAGGTCAGCGAGATGGCCCTGGAGCACTATCCCGGCATGACCGAGAAGGCCCTGGCGACCATTGTGGAGGAGGCGCAGTCACGCTGGGCCGTGATCGACGCCACGGTCATCCACCGCATTGGTTCACTCGCTCCCTGCGACGCCATCGTCCTGGTGGCCGTCGCCAGCGCACACCGTGGCGATGCCTTTGCCGCCTGCGAGTTCATCATGGATTTTCTCAAGACCCGTGCGCCGTTCTGGAAGAAAGAGACGACCACCGCGGGTGGGCAGTGGGTCGATGCCCGCGATAGCGACGAGAGCGCCGCCCAGCGCTGGGACCCTCCATAACGAACCGGGTGGTTTTGTGGAATGAAAATCTAGGCCAGAAACAGCTTGTACGCCGGGTTGCGGCTTTCATTCCAGTAGCGATAGCCCAGACCATCCAGAAATTTCTGAAACTTGGCCTTGTCCCTGGGCGGCACCTGGATGCCACACAGCACACGACCGTGATCGGCGCCGTGATTGCGGTAATGAAACAGACTGATGTTCCAGCCCGCGTTCATGCTGTCGAGAAAACGCACCAGCGCGCCGGGGCGTTCCGGGAACTCGAAGCGATAAATGACCTCGTGCTCAGCCTGCGGCGCACGCCCCCCCACCAGGTGACGGATATGCAGCTTGGCCATCTCGTTGTCTGACAGATCCAGCACGGGCAGATCGTGCCTTTTCAGCGCCGTGACCAGCTTCTCACCCTCGGCCCGGTTAGGCACCTGTACGCCCACATAAATGTGCGCCACCTCCGAGCTGTCAAAACGGTAATTAAATTCCGTAATGTTTCGCGTCCCGAGCAGGTGACAGAAGGCGCGGAAGCTGCCCGGTTTTTCAGGGATTGTCACCGCCAGCACGGCCTCGCGCTTTTCGCCCAGCTCGGCGCGTTCGGCCACAAAACGCAGCCGATCAAAGTTCATGTTGGCACCCGAGGCGATCGCCACGAGGTTCTTGCCCTTGGCCTTCTCGCGCAGCGCCCAGACCTTGGCCCCGGCCACGCCCAAGGCCCCCGCCGGTTCCAGAATGGAGCGGGTGTCCTCAAACACATCCTTGATCGCCGCGCAGATGGCATCGTTATCCACCCGAATGATCTCATCGACGAACTGCTGACAGAGGCGGAAGGTCTCTTCGCCCACCTCTTTCACCGCCACGCCATCCGCAAACAGCCCTACCTGCGGCAGGCGCACACGCTCCTTTTTGCACAGGCTGCGCGCCATCGCATCGGCCTCTTCCGGCTCGACGCCAATGACCCTGATCTTCGGGTTCAGCCGCTTGAGATACACCGCGATGCCAGCGATCAGCCCGCCGCCGCCCACCGGCACAAACACCGCATCAATCGGCTGGCGCGCCTGACGCAACAACTCCATGCCGATGGTGCCCTGCCCGGCAATCACCTTCGGATCATCATAGGGATGCACAAAGATCTTCTTCTCAACGCGCGCCAACGCCTTGGCATGGTGATAGGCCTCATCATACGAATCGCCGTGCAGCACCACCGTGGCACCACGGCGGGTCACCGCATCAATCTTGATCTGCGGCGTGGTCGCCGGCATCACGATGGTCGCCGCACAACCCAGGCGCTGCGCCGACAGAGCCACGCCCTGCGCATGATTGCCCGCCGAGGCCGCCACCACGCCGCGTTTCAGTTGCGCCGGCGTCAGGCCGGCCATCTTGTTATAGGCCCCGCGCAGCTTGAACGAAAACACCGGTTGCAGATCCTCGCGTTTCAGCAACACCGTGTTGTTCAGGCGCCGCGACAGGTTCGTGGCCACCTCCAACGGCGATTCGATGGCGACATCGTAGACACGGGCAAGCAGGATTTTTTCCAGATAATCGGTCATGGCAATTTGTATTGAACGAGCTTCCCCGCTATTCTGGCGGGATTCCGGACAACTTCATAGAGAGACGACAAAAATGACTCAGGACGAACTCAAAAAAGCCGTAGCCCGCGCCGCCATCGAACATGTACCCAGCGGCATCATCGGCGTTGGTACAGGCTCCACCGCCAACCATTTTATTGACGCGCTGGCCGACATCAAGAGCCGCATTGATGGTGCCGTCGCCTCGTCCGTCGCCACCGCCGAGCGCCTGAAAAAGGTGGGCATCCAGGTGCTGGATCTCAACAGCGTTGGCGAGATGGAGGTCTATGTCGATGGCGCCGACGAGATCACCCGCCACATGGCCATGATCAAGGGCGGGGGCGGCGCGCTCACCCGTGAAAAGATCGTGGCCGCCTGCGCCAAGCGCTTTATCTGCATCGCCGACGACAGCAAGCTGGTCGATGTGATGGGCAAGTTCCCCCTGCCGGTCGAAGTCATTCCCATGGCCCGTTCCTTCGTTGCGCGCCAACTCGTCAAGCTCGGCGGCAACCCGGTTCTGCGTGAGGGATTCACCACCGACAACGGTAATGTCATCCTCGATGTACACGGCATGAGCATTATCGACCCGGTCGCCATGGAAACGGAGATCAACCAGATCGTCGGTGTCGTTACCGTAGGCCTGTTCGCCCACCGGGGCGCCGATGTGTTCCTGATGGGCACCCAGGACGGCGTTAAGACGCTGACGCGCTAACAGGCGAGGCACCCTTCATGGCAACGGCCATCACGGGCCGGAAAGGCGCTGCATGAAGCCGGGCAACCCTGAACCAGACAGACATCACATGCCGCAAGAAACGCCGCCAAACACCGTCCTCACCTGCCTGGAATGCTCTTTCAAGGGCAAGACGATCGCGCTGGAGGTTGTCGTCGATCTGGATCGCTGTCTGGCCAATAGCGAGGACCCGCCCGATTTTTATCGGGCCCTGGCCCGGGCGGGCAAGGTTGACCCGTATTCCTATCTGTATGAGGTGCTGGAGTCGGAAGAGATCCACTTTTCCGAACCCACCGGGCTGGCGATCGGCTGTTGCGTGGAGGGCCAATTCGACTGGAACGCCTTTGTGCAGAGGGTGCGCAATTCAGGGGATGTCCAGATTGTGCAGGCGATTGCCGAACGCGAGATGGGCGTGGTCGACCTTGACGCACAGGCCGAGCTGAAAGCGGCCCTGTTGGCGGCCTATCGTGAGGGACTGCGCGCGGGGAAAGCTGCCAGCTGCCAAGGCACCGTCGCCTGAAGCGTAGCGGGTGGATTTGCGCTTATAGCGGGTCGGCGTTGGGCGGCTCTTCCGCCGGGACGCGGTAACCTTCACGGGCCCACTCGCCCAGATCAATCAGCTTGCAACGCTTTGAGCAGAACGGCCGAAAGGCGTTCTCAGGCCGCCATTCCACCGGCTGGCCGCAGGTCGGACAGGCGACGATCTTGACGCTGTCGGTCATGGCCGATAGCCCCAGGCACCATGAACAAGGGCGGCTTGCGCCGCCCCGCAGAGTGACTCAGCGAGCATCAGGCTGAGAAGGACGAACCACACCCGCAGGTCGTGGTGGCGTTGGGGTTACGAATCACAAACTGCGCGCCTTCCAGACCTTCGCTGTAGTCGATCTCGGCACCGTTCATGTATTGCATGCTCATGGAGTCGATCAGCAGGGTCACACCATTCTTGCTCATGGTGAAATCGTCTTCATTCTGGGCTTCGTCAAAGGTGAAGCCATACTGGAAGCCGGAGCATCCGCCGCCCGACACGAACACGCGCAGCTTCAGCTCGGGATTACCCTCTTCTTCGATCAAGGCCTTTACCTTGGCGGCGGCGTTGTCGGTGAAATTCAACGGGGATGCGGCGGTCATGATGTACTCCAGATAAAAGTTGACTGATTTAGTATGCTATAAAAAGTCGACCCGGTCAATCAGGGCATGACCGGAATCTGGGTCAGACCCAGCGTTTCTTCAAGTCCAAACAACAAATTCATGTTCTGCACCGCCTGACCGGCCGCGCCCTTGACCAGATTATCAATGACCGACAGGATCACCACGGTGTCCCCGCCCTGGGGCCGATGCACGGCAATGCGGCACACATTGGAGGCCCGCACCGAGCGAGTCTCGGGATGGCCCTTGGCAGGCAGCACATCGACAAAAAACTCCTTGGCGTAGCGCTGCTCGAACAACGCCTGCAGGTCAACATCCTGGGTCAAACGGGCGTAGAGCGTGGCGTGGATACCACGGATCAGCGGCGTCAGGTGCGGCACGAAGGTGAGGCCCACATCGTGTCCGGCCATACGCGCCAATCCCTGACGAATCTCCGGTTGATGGCGGTGACCCGGCACGGCATAGGCCTTGAAGTTGTCGCTGGCCTCGGGGAACAGGGTATGCACCTCGGCCTTGCGCCCGGCCCCGGAGACGCCCGATTTGCAGTCTGCCACCAGGAACTGGGTATCAATCACGCCGGCCTCGATCAACGGCATGAAGCCCAGTTGCACGGCCGTCGGATAACAGCCGGGGTTGGCAATCAGGCGGGCACCTTTGACCTGCTCGCGGTTGATTTCGGGCAGGCCGTACACCGCCTCCGCCACCAGATCCGGGCAGGCGTGTTCCATGCCATACCACTTCGACCACACGCCGAGATCGGGGATGCGAAAGTCAGCGGCCAGATCAATCACCTTGACGCCGGCATCGAGCAGTTCGCGGGTCTGGGTCATGGCCACGCCGTTGGGGGTCGCAAAAAACACCACATCGCAGCCCTTGAGATTGGCATCGTCCGGCGTGCTGAAGGCCAGATCGACGCGACCGCGCAGCGACGGGAACATCTCGGCGACCGGCATTCCGGCCTCCTTGCGCGAGGTAATGGCCGTCAATTCCACCTCCGGATGTTGCGCCAACAAACGCAACAACTCCACGCCGGTGTAACCCGTGCCGCCGACTATGCCTGCCTTGATCATGTTTGAACCTCAAAAAAGGGATGTTGAAGAATATACCGGCAACAAAAAAGCCGCCATCGCGGGCGGCTTTTTTGCGGGGCAGCAATTAACGCTTGGAGAACTGCTTGCGGCGACGGGCCTTGCGCAGACCGACCTTCTTACGCTCAACCTCACGCGCATCGCGGGTCACCAGACCAGCGGCCTTGAGCGGCGGCTTAAGGGCTACATCGAAGTCGATCAGGGCGCGGGTAATGCCATGACGCACGGCACCGGCCTGGCCAGACTCACCGCCACCGTTGACATTGACCATGATGTCAAAGCTGGCGAGGCGGTCGATAAGAACCAGCGGCTGGCGCACGATCATGCGACCGGTTTCGCGGGCGAAGTATTCGTCCACCGGCTTGCCGTTAACAACGATCTGGCCAGAGCCAGCCTTGACGAAGACGCGTGCAACCGAGCTCTTGCGGCGGCCGGTTCCGTAATAGTATTCACCGATCATGTGCGTACCTTAGATAGAGAGTGTTTTCGGTTGCTGGGCGGCGTGCGGATGTTCTCCACCCGCATAAACCTTCAGCTTCTTCAGCATGGCGTAGCCCAGCGGGCCCTTCGGCAACATGCCCTTGACAGCGAGCTCCAGAGCCCGGCCCGGGTGCTTGTCTTGCATCTTGGAGAAGGTGGTCTCACGAATACCGCCCGGGTAAGTCGTGTGGCGGTAGTAAACCTTGCCCTCGTCCTTGGCGCCGGTCACGCGCAGCTTTTCGACATTAACAACAACGATAAAGTCGCCCGTATCGCAGTGCGGCGTGTAGATGGGCTTGTGCTTGCCACGCAAACGACGGGCAATCTCGGAGGCAAGGCGACCCAGCACCTTGTCGTTAGCATCTACTACATACCAGCCATGCACGACTTCGTGCGGCTTAGCGGAAAAGGTCTTCATGGCCTGTCCTTAACGGTTACTTTAAGCGCCCCACCAGAGAATCAAACCCAAACGGAGCACTAATGAATCTGAGAAAGCGGCGGATTGTAGGGGAATCTACCGCTGTGTGTCAAACCCATCCCACAACCCAACTCGCAGGCCCCCACCTGCGTTGAGTTTGCGGCACGCCACACCCCGCAGATCCTGCGCGCCACTCCCGCGCCCAACCCCACGCCTCCCGTCCCGGCCCATCTCGTGGATAATGCGCCTCCATGAATACCGGCTGGTTCATTACCAACACACTCGCGGCCTTCCTGCTGCCCCCGCTCAACCTCGTTCTCGTCGGCCTCCTGGGTGTGTGGCTACTGCGCGCTGCGGCCCGGCGCCGCCGCCCTCTGCTCGGCAAGACCCTGATTGTCGTCGCCCTGCTTGGTCTAACGCTGCTGTCCACGCCATGGCTCGCCAAGCGCCTGCTGGCCACGCTGGAGGCCCCGCCGTTGGTGAAGATTGACAAGAATTCTGCGGAGGCCATCGTTATCCTGGGCGGCGGCACCTACCGCAATGCGCCCGAGTTCGGCACGGACAACATCAAGGGCGAGGCGCTGGAACGCCTGTGCTAC
>Ga0194111_10009222_pt1 | contig 10772 bp, 9 predicted proteins | sample TA2KigC300mmetaG_FD_146194 | JGI IMG/M metagenome (GOLD analysis project Ga0194111, IMG submission 146194) | Freshwater microbial communities from Lake Tanganyika, Tanzania - TA2015033 Kigoma Deep Cast 300m | ecosystem: Environmental > Aquatic > Freshwater > Lake | place: Tanzania: Lake... | reverse complement strand
GGGGCAGACAAACTAATCCAGAAACCAACGATCTGCCAGCTTGGAATAACTATTTGAATTTAATACATTAGCTGACCGCTTACCTTAAAGGAAAAATCCCAGGATATAGTGCAGGGCCAGGCCGGAAATGATGAGGCCCAGGCCGAGGCGGATGATGACCGCGGAGACGAACTTCTGCAACCGGGCCCCGAGGTACATGCCGCAGAAACCGCCCAGGCCGAAGAGCACGCCCAAAGCCAGGTCCGGGGCCACGGCCTGCCCAGGATAGAAAGGGACTAAACAGTAGTAAATTCCCACCCCGGCCACCGAGGTGATCAGGGTACCTAAAAGAGCGGCCCCGGCAATAGTATAAATGGGCAACCCGAAGATGGCCGCCACAAAAGGCGCAATGATGGCCCCGCCGCCGATACCGTAGGCGCCGCCGATGAGGCCCACCACCAGGGCCAGGGCAAAGAGGGCGGGGGCATGGAAGGAGAAAGTTTCCCCCAAAAATTCGTAAGACACCCGGCGCCAGTTCCAGGCCGCGGTCTTGACCCGGGCCGCTGGGGGCAGCCCGGCACCCTGGCTCTGGCCGCTGGCCGCCAGCACCGCCTTGAGCCTTTCCTGCACCTGGGCCTCGAACCGCAATATCTCGGCCTTCTTGCGCCTGGCCAAGGGAGTCTGGTCATACAGCAGGCGGACCCCGATATAAAGGAGCACACAGCCCACAAACAGCTTAAAGTGTTTAGGGTCCGGGAGCCATTTGATACGGATCAGGGCGCCGAAGAGGAGCCCCGGCAAGGTCCCCAAAATGACCACCCAGGTCAGTGGCCAGTTCATCCGGCCCTCACGCAGATAGCGGTACACCCCGCTGGGAATGGCGACAATATTGTAGACCAGATTGGTGGGACTCACCGCCGGACTGGCAAAGCCCAGCACGCTCACCTGGAACGGCAGAAGCAAAAAAGCCCCGGAAACTCCACCCATGGAAGTGAAGGAAGAAACCACCAGGGCCACCAGAAAAGGGACGGCGGGATTCGTTTCCACACCGCTGACAGGAAAAAACATGGTCGTTGGCCTCCTGCGCTTGAAATGATCCGGGACAAAATCGGCACCAAGAGCTGCTTGAGATAAGAGACACGATTATTATATAATTCATGCCAATATATCAAGACGCCAAAACTCCTGTCAAGCAGATTAAAACCACCTGAGGCATTTTTTACGCTATAATAATGGACGAGAAATTTGTTTAAGAGGCACTCATGGCCAGGGAAAAAATCACTTCCAAGATCACGGCGCCGGATGAGCGGACGTCGGCAAAGGTGGGGCGCACCAGTCAAGCCCACCTGGTTGCCATACCGGACGGGAGCCGCTGCCTGGATACGGTTCAGCTCACCCGGTTGGAGCAGGATTTCCGCCGATGGGCCGCGGCCTCCCACAGGGACGACGTACGCCTGTCCCGCCGACGTATTCTGCTGATTTTCCTTTTTATTCGCTATACCGGGGCAAAGTTGCACGAGGTATTGGCTGTCAATCCCTTTCAGGACGTGGATCACCAACGGCAAACGGTGAGCTTCGGCAAATCGGAGGCCTCCCTGGGACGGGGGGGGCGGGAAGTCCAGATACCCGAGACCCTTTCCCAAGAGCTGCAGGAGGCTCTGGCCGATCCGGCCTTTCAGGAATTTTTGCATAGTCATCTGGCCGTAGACCCCGGGCACGTCCGCCGCAAGTTCTATGAACGGGCCCTGGCCTGCGGTTTTCCCAAGGCATTGGGGGCCCCGGACGTGATTCGCCGATCCCGGGCCGTGGAACTGATGCAGAACAACCTGCCCTTGCCGGTGGTCCAAAAGATGCTGGGGCATTCCACCCCTAACTTAACCGCGTCCTTCGTGGATTTTTCCGAGGTCGAGATCCAAAAAGCAGCCAGATTTTTTCTGGAAAAAGAGGCCCGGAGAAAGACCAGCGCCCGAAATACCTTTTTCGGCAAAATCAGCGCCATCAAAAAGGGGGATATCCAGGCCCAGGTAGAACTGGTCACCCTGGCCGGGGATCGGCTGGTCACGGTGATTACCAATGACAGTCTCCTACGCCTCGGCCTCAAAACCGGCATGTTGATTTCTGCCGAGGTTAAGGCGCCCTGGGTGGTGTTACAGAAAGGGGAAGAGGAGCCGGCCGGCAGCGCGGAAAACAGATTCCGGGGGACCGTGGAGCGTATCCTGAAAGGCAGGGTCACCACCGAGTACAGGGTGCGCATTGCCGATGGCACGGAACTCTGTGCCGTGGTGAGCCAGGCCGGCAGTCGGGGACTCGAGCTGCGGCCGAACGACACGGTCTGGGCCGTGTTTAACTGCTTTGCCGTGGTCTTGCATCTGGATTAACAGACGTATCAGGCGAGTTCTCCTTCCAGGCCGGTTCCTTAGCTTAATGGAAATAATAAAGATGGGTCTTTCTCTCTCCTTCCACGGTAGTATTTAAACTTGATCCCAACCGCTCGGCCGAGGTTCTTCTGAGCCATTTCAGTTCCGCTTCCACAGGCAGCATGGTCGCAGACCGCCGGTGCTCTTGGAAACCTTTGTCGAACCCCAGCGTTTTTCGGGAACCTGTTATAAAGCTGCCGACTGGATCTATGTCGGTCAAACCAAAGGTCGCGGCAGGTTCGAGGTTCACCAGACCTCCTCCATACCCGTCAAGGATATCTGGCTCTACCCCCTGGAACACTCTTGCAAACAAGCCCTGTGTAATACTTGATTCTTTGGCTATTACCGAGTTGGCCGAATATTTACCGGAGGTTATAGGTCTAACCGGCTTATATTCTCTCTGCCTGGCGTAGCAGATCACTATCACTTATAAACCTAAGTTCTTTTACTTCTATCCTTTGCTCCCGACCCTGTCTGCACCAGTCTTATCGTGTAAATATCTCTTTTTCATAATAGCCTGGCATGGTAAAATGAGGACTATCCTCTCCGTGTTAAGGATGCCCATGTTATGAGCCACCTTTTCCCTCCGAAAACAGTATTCGCCGCCGGGTTGGCACTGCTCCTGTGGCACTGTCTTGCCGGCGGCAGCCCCGGCTGGTGCCGGGGAGTAAACAGTCTGCCCACGGATCTGCAGGGATATATTACCGAAGCGTTCCAGGCCAACCCGGAAATAAAACAATCGGCCGCCAATAAAAAGGCCTCCCAGGAGGCGGTGAAGCCCGCCGGGGCCCTGGATGATCCCATGCTTGATATGGGACTGGCAAACCTGCCGGTGAATACCTTTTCTTTTACCCAGGAGGATATGACGGAAAAGGCCCTGGGGGTTTCCCAGAAAATTCCCTTTCCGGGCAAGCGGCGGCTGCGCTCCCAGGTGGCCCAGGAGCAGGCCCGGGCCGATGAGTTCGCCCTGCTGGATAAACTCAACGAGATCCGGGCCCGGGTGATTCAGGTATATTGGGGGCTTTCCCTGGCCCACCAGGCCCAGGAGATCACGGCTAAAAACAAGCTTGCCTGGGAGCAGGTGGTGCAGGTGGCCGAAACCCGCTACGCCACCGGCCAGGGAGTGCAGGCCGACGTGCTCCAGGCCCAGGTGGAGGTGGGGAACTACCTGGACCGGCTCCTGCAATGGCGACAGCAGCAGGAATCTCTCCAGGCCGAACTGAATGCCCTGCGGGACCGCCCCGGGACCGGCGCCGTCCCCCCTCCGGCCCGGCTGCACCCCAGGCAATTCGCCCTGAGTTTAGAGGAGGCGTTGCGCCTGCTGGAGTCCCGGCCCCAGCTGCAGGCCCTGAAAACTCTCATCCAGAAACAGGAAAAGGCCGTGGCCCTGGCCAGAAAGGATTATTGGCCGGATTTCACTATCGGGGTGGATTACGGTTTTCGGGAAAATAGCCCCACCAAAACCCGAACGGATTTTTTTACGACCTACCTGCAGGTTAATATTCCCCTCTGGTTTTACTTCAAGCAGGCTCCCCGGGTGCGGGAGGAGCAGGCCCGGCAGGCCGCCAGCCAGAACGCCTATCAGGCCGCCTGGAACCAGCTGACCGCCGCGGTGCAGGACCGGACGCTTAAATTGGCCCGCCTCAACCAACAGATCAAACTCTACTCCCAGGGCATCCTGCCCCAGGCCCAGCAGGCGGCCAGCGCCTCGCTGGCGGCTTATCAGGTGGGAAGCCTGGAGTTCGCCCGCCTGGTGCAGAATCAGATCACCGTTTACGAAGCCGAGTTGCGGCTGCAGGAGTATATAAAAGATTTCGAGGAAAACTGGGCTGAGCTGGAATTTCTCCTGGGGCAGGAACTGCCCCGGCAGTCGGGAGGGAAATTATGAACCGAACCCCTGCTTTTACTCTTTTGGGGGGTATGTTTGCCGGCATCCTGGTGGTCCTGGGCGCAGCAGCGGTCTTTTATTATCAGGGCTATCGCTTCATGCGCCATGATAGCCATACTGATACGGCCCCAAAAGAAAAAAAAATCCTGTGTTATGTGTCCCCCACGGACCCCTCTTATTACCGCTTGGAACCGGGCCAGGACCCTCAAGGCCAGGAGCTGGTGCCGGTGTATGAGGGCGATCCCGGGGTTCCCGCCGCCCTCCAGCGGGCCTCAGGAGAGCCGAAAATCAAATATTGGATTTCCCCTATGGACCCTACCTATGTACGGGATAAGCCCGGCAAGGCCCCCTGCGGCATGGACCTGGTGCCCGTTTATGAGGACGATGCCAGCGGCGACACCCCGCCCGGGGTCATCGTGGTCAACCCCGGCATGATCCAGACCATGGGGGTGCGCACCGCCACGGTGCAGGTCAAGCCCCTGGTCCGCACCATACGGGCAGTGAGCCGGGTGTCCTTTGATGAACGCCAGCTCTCCCAGGTGACCACCAAAATCGGCGGCTGGGTGGAAAAACTCCACGTCCGGGCCACCGGCGACCCCATCCGCCGGGGCCAGCCGCTCCTGAGCCTGTACAGCCCGGAACTCGTCTCGGCCCAGCAGGAGTATCTCCTGGCCCGGAACAATGCCCGGGCTTTGGCACAGAGCTCTTTCCCGGAATTGCCTGAGGGCGCCCGGCGGCTCGTCCAGGCTTCCCGGCAACGCCTGCTCAACTGGGACATCCCCGCCGCCCAGATCGCGGCCCTGGAGGCCACCGGGGACGTCAGGAAACATCTCACCCTGGATTCCCCGGTGAACGGCATCGTCACCAAGCGGTGGGTCACAGAAGGCCAGTATGTGGCCGCCGGCGCTCCCCTCCTGGAAGTGGCCGACCTAGGCACCGTCTGGGTGGAGGCCGACGTCTATGAATATGAACTGCCCTGGATCAAGGTGGGCCAGCAGGCCCGCATGACCTTGACGTCGCTGCCTGATGAAACCTTTGAGGGCCGGGTGAACTACATTTATCCTTATCTCAGCGGCCCCACCCGCACCGCCCGGGTGCGCCTGACCTTTCCCAACCCCAAACTCCGACTCAAACCGGACATGTTCGCCCAGGTGGAGATCCAGGTCCCGGCCACAGGGGTGGCCCCGGTGCTCCCCGTGGAAGCCATCCTGGATACGGGGGAAAAACAGCATGTTTTCATCGCCCTGGGGCAGGGCCGCTTTGAGCCCCGGGAGGTGAAGCTGGGCCTCTACGGCGAAGACGGCCAGCGCCAGGTCCTTTCCGGTCTGCAGGGCGGCGAGGAGGTGGTGACCTCAGCCCAGTTCCTGTTCGATTCCGAGTCCCGCTTCCGGGAGGCCAGGGCCCTGATGCTTAAAGCCGGGGAGCCGGAAAAAGGAGACCAGGCACCGGCGCCCATGCCCGGACATCAGCATCATTAAAAAAAGCGGAAAAATAGCCCCTGGAAGGATAATAAAATGCCAACCCCACAGGAACTTCTTCCTGACTCCGGCAAGGATTTTGCGGCTCACTCCGACCTGCGACTCCTGCCATGGTTCTCTTCGGCGAAGCCCGGGGGGAACCCAGCCAGACTCTTCAGGGAATCGGGCATGCCATCATTAACCGGGCCCTGAAACCTGGCTGGTGGGGCCGATCCCTCGAAGAAGTGATCCTCAAACCGTGGCAGTTTTCGTGTTTTAACAAAGAACAGGTTGTTCCGGTTTTGTGTAACTAAGAACCGGCGCCAAAGTGAGGCCTTAGGCCAGTGCCCCGGGGGAATCACCTGTCAGGTCAAATAAGCATGCAGGCCGGGCAGCAGGAAACTGACCCCGAAATAGGTGAACAAGACGGCCATAAAACCCACCACCGCCAGCAGGGCGATCCTTTTTCCCTGCCAGCCCCGCACCAACCTGGCATGCAGCAGGAGGGCGTAAATCAGCCAGGTAATGAGGGACCAGGTCTCCTTAGGGTCCCAGCTCCAATAGCGCCCCCAGGCGGATTCGGCCCACACCGCCCCTGTGAGGATGCCCAGGGTAAGCATGAAAAACCCGATGACGATGGCCCGGTAAATCAGCTCATCCAATTCCTGCGCCCTTCTCAGGGAGTCCTTCTCTTTGGCGCCGGGATTGGCGGACCGGGCCAGGAAGAAATACAGCAGGGCGGCGCCGAACCCCAGGGCAAAGGCGGCATAACCCAGAAAACAGGTGACCACGTGAATAATCAGCCAGTTGCTTTTCAGGGCCGGCATCAGGGGCATGATCTGGGTGGCATGCCCCCCGAAGGAGGCGTAGGCCAGAATCAGGCAGGCCAGGAAAGCTACGAAACTGCCGATATAGTCCCGCCCCTGCCGCCAAAAAGACACGTATGAGACACAGATGACGGCCCAGGAAAAGAAGACCAGGGATTCGTAAAAGTTGGAGAGCGGCGCCCGCCCGATGCTCATCTGGTGGGATTCAAGCCACCGCCAGAGCAGGCTCACGGTGTGTACCCCGAAGCCCAGGAGAGTGGCGCCCTGGGCGATCCTGTTGAGCTGCCTTTGCTGAAAGACCGCGGCCACCAGAAAGATCAGGCCACCGATGAAGTAGAAAAGCACAACCCATCCCAAGAGTTTGGAACTCATGCCAATTCCTCTAATTTGCCCTGCAACCCGGCCAGCCGCCGCTGAAAAGCGAATTTCTGCCGGTCACCGACGCCATACACCGTGATGCTGTACCCCCCTTTGCCCTGGGGACGTACTGCCACGGCCCAGCGCTGCCGGGGGACGAAAAAGGCCAGCCAGAATCCCGGCAGCAGTAGGATAAAGCCGGCATAGACCACGTAAACGCCGGGATCGTATTTGACCAGCAGGCCCGAACTATATGTCAGGTCCAGGTTCTCCACGCGAAAAATATGGGGTCCGGGCTGGGGCGGTTGCCTCAGGGAAGAGTCGGCCAGGACCCAGAAAAGCAGGGGATGACCTCCTCCTTCCGGCCGATAGGCCAACTGCACGGCCGGTCCCAGGCCGCTGATATTGCTCTCCAAACGCCAGACGATGACCATGCCCTTATCATCCGGGAGATTGAGCCGCTGCCGCAAGGGGGCTTCCAAGGTGTAGGTTTTATCATCCAGAGTGACCTGCAGGGTGACGGCGCCCCGGGGCCTGGCCTGGTAAGTGGACTGATAAAAAGTGATATCCTCGAAGGTAACCGGATCATTGACCCGACAGATGGCCTGCCGGACTTCCTGCCCGTCTTTGATAAAGGTCAGGTCCGAGCGGAATTCCTGGGGAGTACCGTTGGGATAAAAGCTTACCTGAAAACGATCCAGCCGGACGCCGAAATCCAGGGGCTTCCGGCCGGGCGGGTCATTGAGGGTCAGGATATTGCCGGTCTCCCCCTCCAGCAGCTCCAACTGTCCCTGGAAGCCCCAGATATTGCCGAGCATGGCCCCTGAGATAATCACAATGATACTCAGGTGGATCAGATATGGCCCCAATCGACCCCAACGCCCCCGCCGGAAGAGATGCCAGGTGGTTTCCTGCTCCCCCACCACTACCGTGGGGCGGCCCAGGGAACGGCTGAGCCGGCTCTCCAGATTCTGAAGGGACGCGGCATCCTGGCGGGAGAGGTTAAGCTGCAACCGCTGAGGAAGCTTCTTATACGCCTCCGGGGCCGGTCGGCTCCGCAGGAGGCGCAGGACCTCGGGCAGCCGTTTCAGGGAGCAGGCCGTCAGATTCAGGCTGAGCAGGCCGATGACACTCAGAAACAACGGGCTGCGGTAAATATCGTGCAGGCCCAGGCGCCAGTAGATTTGGGCCGGCAGCTGGCCGAACCTTTCCTGATAAAATTCCCAGGGCTGCCCCTGGGGCAGCAGGGTGCCGATTAAACCGCCCACGGCCAGCAGGAAGAGGGTGAGCAGGGCCAGACGGATGGAGGTGAGACCATCCCACAATCGGGACAACATCTGATTACGCCTTTAAGTTATATCTGTCGGTGGCAAGGAAGGAACAGCTGCAATCTAATATTATACGAACTTTCGAGGCGTTAGCGGGTGCAACAACCGGAGGCAGGAGGAAAACATCGAAAACCCGAGCGTCATGATCCCGACCTACTCTTCATCTTCTTCTTCCTCAGGGTAATCCTCTTCAAAATCCTCGTCAAGATCGTATTCCTCCATTTCCTTTAAATACTCTTCATATTCATCTTCGGTGAGCAGTTCGTCAAAGTCGGCCGGCGCGGTCAGTTCCAGGCGCAGCAGCCAGCCGTCGATATAGGGCTCTTCATTGACTAATTCCGGCACCTCGTGCAGTTCGTAATTCACTTCCACGATTTCACCGGAGACGGGGGCCAGAAGTTCTTCTTTACCGCCCTGGGCCTCAATAATGCTGAAAGCCTCGTCCTTGACGAGCTCTTCACCCTCTTCCGGCAACTGCAGGCCATAAATTTCCCCCAGGTTTTCCTGGAGATAATCCGAGATACCGATGGTGACGCGACCATCTGCTTCCAAGCGGGCCCAGAGGTGGTCCTGGCTGAAACGGAGCTCCCCAACTTCTCTCACTACCATCCCCTTTCCATGAGTTCTACCCGGATAAGCAAGCAGCTAACGAAAGTGATATATAAACGTCTCCTTACTTTTTTGCAAGACTTTTTTCCGGGGCTTTTTCGATAAATGATTTCAGAAAAAGGAAATAGGCTTCGCCCCCCACCTCATAGAGATCATTATGCCCGGCGCCGGTTACGGTGTGAAAGGTTTTGGGTTCCGCGGCCAGGTCATAAAGTTTTTGGCCTAGATGATACGGGACAATATCATCACGGGCCCCATGCACTACAAGTTTGGGGATAGGGGCATCCCGCAGCCATTTCAGGGCATTGAATTTATCGGCCCATAGCCGGCGGGTCGGCAGCCAGAAATAATGCTGCCGGGCCATGTCACCCACATTGGTAAAGGTCGATTCGATGATCAGGGCCCGGGCCGGGACCTCGGCAGCCAGTTTGGCGGCCACCACCCCTCCCAGGGAGTGGCCGGCAATGACAATCCGGTCCGGCGGCAGGTGCAGTTCCTCCACTAGATAGCGGTAGGCCGCCCGGGCATCCTCATACACTCCGGTTTCGCTGGCCGTCCCCTGACTCAAGCCATAGCCCCGATAATCAAAAAGAAACACCCCAAACCCCACCCGTTGCAGAGCCGCCATGAGCCCCAGCCGGTGGCTGATGTTGCCGCCATTGCCGTGACAATGTAAGATCACCGGGGCCGTCGCACCAGCCGGGGCATACCAGGCATGGAGGCGGATGCCGTCGGCCGTGGTAAAAAAGATTTCCCGGCAATCCAGGCCCATCTGCGAGGGCAGGTAATCCAAACTCCGGGTGGGAAAAAAGATGAACAGCCGTTCCACCATACTTTCCCGCACGGTGGCCAGGGTGAAGATGGCAATGGCCACTAATAAGGCTATGACAATACCGAACATGGCCCTCCCAACTGCCAGAAGAGAACGTATTAGGTGTCCCGAATAGGCCCCCTTGGGCTGCATGTCTCACCCGGTGTAAAAAATTCAACCGCAGAGACGCAGAGAACGCCGAGTGGTCCAAGCCAAGCTTACTGTCCGGCAAAAACCCGATAGTTTAAGAGTCGCAAGAGGCGTAAACCGCACCTGTGGCAGTTGCATAATTTTATTGTAACCGCTATTCTAATATGGTAATTCAAAAAATCGGTTTGGCAATTGCTAAACCTTAAAAAAAGACTGCATCCGAGGCATTGGCGCCTGAGTCCGAAGATACCTCTGGCCTCGGTTTCGAGGTTGGTTATGCATCCATTACGTAGCGGTCAGGCGGGGGAAAAACGCCTGCTGTTGGGGAACGAAGCCATCGTGCGGGGGGCCCTGGAAGCCGGGGTGGCCCTGGCGGCAGCTTATCCCGGCACCCCGTCATCGGAAATCGCCGACCGCTTTTATCAGATCTCCCAGGAATCCGAACTTTATTTTGAATATTCCACCAATGAAAAAGTGTCCTTGGAGGTGGCCGCCGGCGCCGCGGCTTCGGGTCTCCGGGCCATGTGCTCCATGAAACACGTGGGGGTCAACGTGGCCGCGGACACCCTGATGACCCTGGCCTATTCCGGCGTCAGGGGCGGCCTGGTGCTGGTGTCGGCCGACGACCCTTCCCTTTTCTCCAGCCAGAACGAGCAGGACAACCGCTATTACGCCACGCTTTCGGGCCTGCCCATGCTGGAGCCCAGCAGCGCCCAGGAAGCCAAGGATATGACCCGGTACGCCTTTGAGCTCTCGGAGCGGCTGTCACTGCCGGTGATCCTGCGCACCACCACCCGCATCAATCACAGCCGGGGCGTGGTGGTCCTGGGAGAGGTGACCCCGCCGCAGCGGCAGGGGCATTTTAATAAAAACCCCTTCCGCTACGTCATGGTCCCGGCAGTGGCTCGCCAGGCCCACGGCATTCTGCTGGCCCAACAGGCCAAGGCCG
>Ga0194111_10009218_pt1 | contig 10774 bp, 8 predicted proteins | sample TA2KigC300mmetaG_FD_146194 | JGI IMG/M metagenome (GOLD analysis project Ga0194111, IMG submission 146194) | Freshwater microbial communities from Lake Tanganyika, Tanzania - TA2015033 Kigoma Deep Cast 300m | ecosystem: Environmental > Aquatic > Freshwater > Lake | place: Tanzania: Lake... | reverse complement strand
GCGCGTCGCCGTTGGCGTCGGTAGTGACGTTTTTGAAGCCGGCGTAGGTCTTGCCCTGGATCAGGCCGTTCGAGCCGCAGCCTCCGGCCGTGAAGAACTCGATCCGGTAGCTCGTGTTGGCCGCGCTGTGCAGCGTGCCGGTGACGAACGTATTTCCACCGACGCTGGCGATGTTGGTCAAGGCGGCATAGTTCTGCAGGTTGTTCGCGCCGCCGTCGCCGTCGCCGCCGTCGTTGCGCGTCCAGCCGTCGCCGCCCAGGTCAATGCCGGCCAGCGTATTGGCGTAGATCGAGTTGCCCAGGATGGCGTTGTCTGTACCGAAGGTGACGAGCACCCCGTTGCCCGCGTTGAAGGCGATGACGTTGCCCCTGGCCGGGTCGGTGCTGCCGATGCGGTTCTGGTTCCCTTGAACGAAGACGCCGTCGCCGCTGTTGGCCAGGGCCATGCTGGCAGCCAGGTTCGTGCCGACCAGGTTGTTTTCCAGGACGTTGTTAGTGGACCCGCTCCACAGGTAGACGCCGTCGTTGCCGTTGCCCGATACCAGGTTGTAGCGCACGTCGTTATTCGACGAGCCGATCGAGAGGCCGTAACTCTGGTTGCCCAACGGAAACGGAGAATACCCGCTCGCGTCGCTGCCGATCCGGTTGCTCCCCACCGTGCAGGTGTTGGCCGTCCCCTGCAGGATGATGCCGCTGCTGGCGTTGCCTGAGACCAGGTTGGCGACCGTATCGTCGCGCCCGTTCGGGAGGTAACCGCCGATGATCGTCTGCGGCGCGCCGGCGACCATGATCCCCGGCCCGTTGTTGGCCAGCGCCGCGGTCCCGGCCAGGTCGGTGCCGATGAAGTTGCCCAGGATGCGGTTGCCCGTGGCGGCGCTCTGCTGGATCTGGATCCCGCCGCCGTAGCCGTTGCCCGAGATCAGGTTGCAGGGGCCATCGCACGCCGTCCCCGCCTTCTGGCCGCCGATCAGGTTATTGGGCGATCCGACGATCAGGATGCCCGTGCTGCCGTTGCCCAACGCCGCGCTGCCGCTGCCGTTCGTCCCGATGCGGTTGCCCTGGACGGTGTTGTCCGGCCCGCTGCCGCTCAGATAGACGCCGCCATAGAAGCCGTCTGTGCCTGCGATCACGTTGCCCAGGCCGGCGGCCGTCCCGCCAATGGTGGTGAGGGTCGTCGCGGCGCCGGATAAGTGAACGCCGGCGTTCGCGTTGCCCCAATCCAAAGTTCCGGTGGGGTCCGTGCCGATCAGGTTGCCCTGGATGATGCTCCCCGGGGAGGAATTGATGAGGATGCCGGCGCGAGGGTGATCGGCAATCACGTTCGACTGGATGGTATTGCCGCCCGAGTTGATGACATAGATGCCGTAGCCAGCGTTCCCCAGCGGCTGGCCGGCGGCGTTCACGCCGATCCAGTTGCCGAGCAGGTGATTACCGCTGGAATCCGGCCCCATGTAGATGCCGGCCTCTTTGTTGGCGGCGATCACGTTGCGCCCGGCCGGGTTGGCGTCGCCGATGGTGTTGCCCGACGCCACGGTGAGGTCAATGCCCCAAAATTCATTGGCATACGCCTGCGCGCCGGTGACGTTCGTGCCGATGTAGCTGCTGACGAGCATGTTGCCGGAAGTCTGCAATTTAATGCCGGCGCTCTTGCTGCCACTGATGATCAGCCCTGAGTAGGTGCTGTTGCCGCCCCACACGCTGCTATCCCAAAAAATCGGATTTCCAAACTTCACGGCGCTGCCGTCGAACATGATCTGCGGCGCGCCGCCGGCGCTGCCAATGAGGGCCGTGCTGGCAGGAAGTCGGATAATGTGATCGGGTTGGAAGACCGTCCCGGCCGGCAGGCTGAAGTTGATCGTCGTGCCAGGGAAATAGTGCGCAACATCTAGCGCTACCTGCAGCGTGCAGATGCCGCTGCGCGGGGATCCCTCGGGAGTGCAGCAGGGCGGCGGTGGAGGCGGCGACGGTGGACATTTCGGAGCGTAGGTGGTATCGCACACCCCGTTTTCTGCGGCGCACATATTTCCTTCCCAGCCGGTGGAATTGACCGTCGCGCCCGCTGCCGGCGCGGTCAGCACGACGGTTGGCTGCGTGGCGCCGCGCGACAGGATCACCAGGTCGCTCATCGCGTCCAGGTTCAGGCGCAGCGGCAGCACCGCCACCGGCTCACTGGCTACGTCCAGCGCGGTCACCTGCAAAGACGTGTACGGCCGGGGCAGCGATGCGGCGAGGCCGCCCAGGTCGCCCTGGACGACGTGCACCCGCTTGCCGATGGGGTCCACGACGGTGAGGGTGTCCACCGGGGCGAAGGAGACGCGGGAGGCCACGATTTTAGATTGTAGATTTCGGATTTCGGATTGCGGATGGGGATCGAGCGAGGCCAGGTCAAGCTGGACCGCGCGTAGCTCCTGGCCGGCGCCGTCCAGGAGATGCAGGCTGCCGTCTTCGGCCAGCAGCGCCAGTTCCAGGCGATAGTCAGTACTCCAGGCAAAATCGCCCGCGGCTATGGCGATGGCCGTGTACGGCAGCGCGCGCCGCTCCACCTGGGCGGGGGCGACCGGCGGGCGCATCCCGTCCGGCAGCGACAGCCCGCGATCGCGCCCGCGCACGATGGACAGCTCGTTCCCGGCGGCGATCGCCAGGTCATAGTACGAGTCGCCGTCCAGCGCAGCCAGGGCCAGGCCGGTCACCTCGGCTGCGGCGGGAAGGCTCTCCGGCGCGGCCTGCAGTGCGCCGGACGGGCCTTCGTAGACAAGCACCTGCGCTCCACCCGAGCCGCTGATTCCCACGGCCAGGTCGGCCAGCCCGTCGCGGCGGTTGACCTCGCCGGGGGCCAGGGCCGTCACTGCGCCGGGCAAGTCTACTGTTTGGGCCGCGCCCAAGCCGCCCTGCCCGTCCCCTGGCAGCCAGACCAGCGCGTCGCCGCCGTAGGCCGCTGCGACCACGTCGGCGCGACCGTCGGCGTCAAAGTCGCCGGCAGCCAGGAAATCGGGTCTGACCGGCAGTACAAAGACCCCCGCCGCCGACAGGAATGGCGCGTCCACGAATGTCCCGGTGGCCCGGTGCGCTTTGGCAGCGAGGCTGTCGGGATACATGAAGTCGGGGTTGCCGGCCTGCACGACGAGCAGCCCACCCGCGGCGTCGGCGTAACCGATCGCCAGGTCGTCCGTGCCATCGCCGTCGAAGTCCGCGCTCACCAACGATAACGGCTCCGCCCTGCCCTCTGTCAGGATGCGCGTAGCGGACTCTAGCCCTGTGTAGGTCGCCGCAATGGGCAAGCCGTTCTGCAGGTTGATCCATAGATTGTCCGGGACGGCGGTCTGTACGGCGGCAGGCGCGGCCTCAGCGACATCCGACCCCTGCGCCGCACTCCTCGCCTGGCCCGACCGCGAGAGGAACGCGGCGAGCGAGATGACCGTCAGCGCGACGGCTAGCAGGGGGATGAGGTGTTTGCGGTTCATGGGAAACCTCCATACATTCAGACCTTTGAGGTCTCCGAGACCTCAAAGGTCTATCTGGCGACCTCGAAGGTCTATCGCTTCACCACCAACGGCAAATAGTGTGACTGCCGGCCGGCCGGCATGGAAGTCGCACCCGGCAGGAAACCCGAACTGATCTGGGCGCCGACGCTCGCCGCCCACTGGCCGATCGCGTTGTCCAGCGCCACCGCGCCGGCGGTCGCATGGCCGCCGCCCCCGGCGATGGCCGACCAGGGAAGCGCCGGCCCGCCTTGGGCCAGAACGGTTCCGATCGGCAACAGACTGGCGACCAATGCGCTCAAGACTGCCCATCTTGACTTCTTCATAAGCGCCTCCTGTTCCTTGCGTGTGACGCTCATCATTACCGTGTTTCCTCCAGCTCCCCGAGCACAGCCTCGAACCACGGCCTGGCGCGCTCGCGGACGGCCACCGTCAGCTCAGACGCGGTCTGCCAGCAGGCTGCGCTCGGGGTGGGCTGGGATGACATCTCGGACATCGGATCAACTCCTCCATGCAGACACAACGCCTACGTCAAGGTCGTCTTTGGCGACGAAAGCCTCCGCGCCGGCCGCTTGCGCGGCCGCGCGGAAGAGATCGCCGCGATCGGCATACGCGCTGACCAGGATCACCCGCAGCCCAGGGGCCAGCGCCTTGAGCCGCGACGTGCCCTCCAGCCCGTTGACGCCGGGCAGCATGACGTCCACCACGGCCAGGTCGGGCTGCAGAGCCTGCACCTGCGCCTCGGCCTCCGCGATGTCCCCGGCCTCGCCGACCACGGTCAGCCCGGCATACGCCAGCAACCGGCGCAGTTGGCGGCGAAACGAGGATTGGTCGTCTACGAGCAGGACGCGGGTCATGGGATAGGTATTGGGTATCAGGTATTGGGTATCAGGTATTTGGTGACAGCATAGCACACACCCCGCAGTTTGTCATCGGGGCGGAGTACCGAGTTTGGAAGGAAAAGTCGGTACTGGGGTACCGGGTTGGGACGAATCCGGTCGGTCGGGAGATCCTTCGGCGGGCTGAGGACAGGCTCTCGTTCGAGCACACTGATGAAACGCTTGTCGTCTGGTGTGACGCAGGCTGCCGGAGCTATACAAATCCGCGCATTAGAGGTACAATCTACACCGACGACAATCTGTTTTTGTGGATGCGCTTATGAAACCCGCTGCCCCCGGCTTGATTTGCTTCCTGCTCTTGTGCGGCTGCGCCCTCTTGATCGCAGCTTGCACGGCTTATGCTGCGCCCGCGGCCGGCCCCACCGTGCGCCTGCATGATCTGCGCCCGCTGCCGCCCACCCCGCCGGCCAAGGTCGTGCCGCTGCGCGTGGCGGTGGCGGCAGTTATCTCCCCACGCGGCAACGTGGAGAGCTACACGCCGCTCCTGGATTACCTGGGCCGCGAGTTGAACCGGCCGGTCGAGATGGTGCAGCGTCGCACTTACATGGAGGTCAACGACTTGTTGCGTGACGGAGAAGTGGACGTGGCCTTCGTCTGCACCAGTGCGTACATCGCCGGCAGGCGTGACTTTGGCATGCAATTACTGGCGGCCCCCCAGGTAGCCGGCGCAACCGTCTACTATTCCAACCTGATCGTGCCGGCCGATAGTCCGGCCCGCAGCATGGCCGATCTGCGCGGCAAGGTCTTCGCGTTCACCGATCCCATGTCCCTGTCCGGCCGGGTCTATCCCACCAGCCTCGTCCACACGTTGGGCGCCGAGCCCGAGACCTTCTTCAGCCGCATCTTCTTCACCTACAGCCATGACAACGCCGTTCGTGCGGTGGCCGATGGCCTGGCGGATGGGGCCGGCGTGGACAGCCTGGTGTACGACTTCGCCGTGGCGCGCGACCCCTCATTGACGAGCAAGGTCAAGGTGATCCACCGCTCACCGCCGTTCGGCATCCCGCCCGTCGTCGTAGGCCCTGACATCCGGCCGCAACTGCGCGCTCAGCTCTACGACCTGCTGATCGGCCTCCAAGATGACCCGGCCGGCCCGGCGATCCTGGCAACCCTGGGCTTCGATCGCTTCGTTCCCATCAACGACGCCGCGTATGAAACGGCGCAGCAGGTCACGAGTGATACGGTGATACGGTGATGCGGTGATGCGGTGATTCGCTCATTCACTGATTCGTTGATTCGCCTTTCCCTCTTCGCCCGTGCATGGGCATTGGTCAGTGCGGTCAGCCTGCGCGTCAAGATCCTGGGGATGGTGCTGGGACTGGTCTTGCTGCTGGGCACCGGGGTCACATTGCAGGTGCGCGCCACACTGACTCGCACGCTTCTGGCCCAATTGCAGGAAGAGTCGGTGAGCCTGGGCCGCGATCTGGCCGCACGGGCCACCGATCCATTGTTGATCAACGACCTGTACAATATCCATCAACTGCTGCGCGAGACGCGGGCCAATAACCCGGATGTGCGTTATGCGTTTGTCCTGGACCGGGATGGCCGCGTGGTGGCGCATACCTTCGGCGGCGGCTTTCCGGCCGGCCTGGTCAACGCCAATGCCGTTGCAGCCGATGCGCACCACCATACCCTTGCGATCGCGACCGAAGAAGGTGTCGTGTGGGATACCGCCGTGCCTATTTTCGAGGGCAAGGCGGGCACGGCGCGCGTCGGCTTGTCGGAAGCGCGGATGCACGGCGCCATCGCAAGCGTGACCCGGCAACTGCTGCTGACGACCGCCATAGTGTCGCTGATCGGCATCGCGACCGCCATCTTTCTCACCTGGCTGCTGACCCGGCCGGTGCGTCAACTGGTAGCAGCGACCGAGGCCGTCCGCCGCGGCGACTTCAGCCCGCGCGTGGGTCGCTGGGCCGACGACGAGCTGGGCGAACTGGCCGACGCCTTCAACACGATGACGACCGACCTGGCTCGCGCCGACGCTGAACGCCTGGAGCGCGAACAGATGCGCGCCTTCTACCTGCGCCAGATCATCAGCGCGCAGGAAGAAGAACGCAAGCGCATCGCTCGCGAGCTGCACGACGAGACTGGCCAGGCGTTGGCCTCGGTGATGGTGGGTCTGCGCAACGTCGAAGAATCACCGTCGGTCGAGGAGCTACACACGCGGCTGGTCGACCTGCGGGGCGTGGCATCAGCCACCCTGGAGAACGTGCGCCGGCTGGCGCTGGAGCTGCGGCCATCGGTGCTGGATGACCTGGGGCTGGCGGCTGCGCTGCGCCGCTACGCGGCCGATTACACCGCGCGCTTCAGGATTCCGGTGGAGACACAGATCATCGGGCTGGATGACTGCCGGCTGGCGCCCGAGGTCGAGACCGCGCTCTACCGGATCATCCAGGAGGCGCTGACCAACATCGCCAAATATGCCAATGCCACCCAGGTCAGCGTGCTGCTGGAGCGGCGCGACGGCCAGCTCATGGCCATCGTCGAGGACAACGGCTGCGGCTTCGACGTCGAACAGGTGCTCCGCGCCGGTGCTCGCGAAGACCGCCTGGGCCTCTACGGCATGCGCGAACGCGCCGAGCTGATCGGCGGCACGCTGACCATCGAGTCGCAGATGGGGTGCGGGACGACGGTGTATGTGCGAATGAGCGAATCAGCGAATCAGCGAGTGAGCGAATCAGCGAATGAACGAATGAGCGAATCAGCGAGTGAGCGAATCGGCGAATGGGCGAATGGGCGAATGGCGAGTGAGCGAAGCCCTTGTCTACTTGTCTACTTGTCTACTTGTCTACTTGTCTACCTGTTTCCCAACCCACCATGACCAAAACCCGTATCCTTCTCGCCGATGACCATGCCGTGCTGCGCGCGGGGCTGCGACTGCTGATCGAGGCGCAGGCCGATATGACGTGTGTGGGCGAAGCCAGCGACGGCCTGGAGACCCTGGCGCAGGCCGAACGACTGCAACCCGACATCGTGCTGCTCGACCTCTCGATGCCGCGGCTGGGCGGCCTGGCCGCGCTGCCGGAGATCCGCCGCAAGGCGCCCCAGACACGCATCCTGGTCCTCACCATGCACGCCGACGATGAGTACCTGCGCCAATGCCTCAAGGGCGGCGCGGTCGGCTACGTGCTCAAGCAGGCGGCCGACCAGGAGCTGCTGCTCGCCATCCGGGCGGTCATGCGCGGAGAGGTGTACATCCACCCGGCCATGACGCGCAGCCTGTTGGGCGATCTGGTGGATCGGACGCGAGACCCCTTCAGTTTGGCGAAGCCCGAAGGGTCTGCCGAATTGAGCGAACGCGAGGCCGAGGTCATCAAGCAAGTAGCGCGCGGGCACACCAATCAGGAGATCGCCGACCGGCTGGGGTTAAGCGTCAAGACCGTGGAGACCTACCGGGCGCGGGCGATGGAAAAACTGGGGCTGGCGAATCGCGCCGCGCTGGTGCGGTATGCGCTGGAGCGGGGGTGGTTGGGAACGGGGTAGCGTTAGCATCTTTCGGAAAAGATGCTAACGCTGCACATCCTCAGGTTTTCCCCGACGTCCCTGTCCGGCTTTCCCCCACAAACCCGCACCAAATCATCCAACTTTCCCCGCTACACAGCCGCCCTGCTTTGTTGTAGATTTCATTCAGCTTGAATCGCTCTCCGAGCCTGTAGTCTACTGCGGGCCGTAGCTCGCCACGACGCAAGGCCGAACCCTCCCCTGGCGGAGGGGCCGCCGATTCGATTCGGCGGCGTGGGCCGGCGGGGAAACCTGCCGACCTCCTCGTGTTTGGAAAGGAGACGCGTGCGCAGCCACCTGCGCGCGCGTCTCCTTTTTGTTTTTTCATCTTGGCTCAGGCCGGTCTCCGACCGTGCCAGGGCAGGCTCGGTCAGAGGCCGGACCGAGCAGCGAGTCCATATCCCAGAAGGAGATTCATCGTATGGCCGAATCAGAGAAGGTCCCAACCACCCGGCGGGGCGTGTTGCGCGGGCTGGTGGGCGCCCTCGGCGCGGGGCTGGCGTTGACCGCGGCCCACAAGCAACCGGCCGCGGCCGCAGCGCCGGCAGCGCTTGCCGCACATCAGCCGGCCGCCGCCGATGCCGCGCCCCTGACGTCCGATCTGCTGGGCCGCATGCACGCAGAGCTGCGACGCGCGCTCGCCAAACCACGGGAACAACGGCGCTGGGTCATGGTAATTGACCTGCGCAAATGCGTCGGCTGCCACGCCTGCACCATCGCCTGCGTGGCCGAGAACAAGCTGCCGCCCGGGGTCGTCTACCGCCCGGTGCTGGAAGAGGAAATCGGGACGTATCCCAACGTCACCCGCCGCTTCATCCCCCGGCCGTGCATGCAGTGCGACGAGCCGCCCTGCACGCCGGTCTGTCCTGTCAACGCCACGTATACCAACGCAGACGGCGTGGTGGTGATGAACTACGAGCAATGCATCGGCTGCCGGGCGTGCATTGCTGCGTGCCCCTACGCTGCCCGCACCTCGGATTTCGGCCGCACCTACACCCAGGGCACGCCAGAGGCCGCGGGCGTGATCGTCGGGCAAAACACCGCCGACGATTACGAACGCGCGGCGAACTTCGAGTATGGCCGCGCCTATCCGCGCACGGAACGCCGCGCCAGTCCGAAAGGCAATGCGCGCAAATGTCACTTCTGCCTGCACCGGCTTAACGTGGGCGAGCTGCCCGCGTGTGTCACCACCTGCATCGGCCGCGCCACCCTGTTCGGCGACGCGAACGATCCCGACAGCCTGGTGGCCGAGATGATCGCCCGGCCCAACGTGATGCGGCTGAAAGAGGAGCTGGGCACCGAGCCGCGCGTCTATTACTTGCTGTAGGAGGTCCTCTCATGCTCAAAAAAGTAGCTTATGCCTTCGGCGTGGTGGCCCTCTTGGCCGGCAGTTGGGGGCTTTACAGCCGCTTGATTTTCGGCGAACGTGACGTGAACTACGGCTCTTACGTCATCTGGGGCTTGTGGGTCGCTATGTATCTGTTTTTTGCCGGCGTCGCTGCCGGGGGATTCATGCTGGCCACGCTCGATCTGCTGTTTCGTGTGCCCGTCTTCCGAGGCACTGGCAAGGTGGCCCTGTGGGGCGCGCTGGTCAGCCTGGCAGCCGCCCTGGTCTCCATCTGGTTCGACCTGGGGCACATGGAGCGCATCTGGAAGGTGTACCTGCAGGGGAACCCTGGTTCAGTGATGTTTCAGATGGTCTTGGGGTACACCGTGTTCGGCCTGATCGTTCTGGTTTCGCTGATCCTGGCCCTTCGCCGGCCCGAAAGCAGCCTCTTGCGGGTTATCATGGCGGTGGGATTGCCTGTTGCGCTATTCGTGTCCGGTGCGATCGGCGCGCTGTTGGGCGTCAACGCCGCGCGACCCTTCTGGCACGTGGGGCTGTTCCCGGTGCAGTTTCCCGTCTTCTCGCTGGCCTCGGGCGCGGCGATGATGTTGGTAGCCATCGGGTTGTTCGGCACCCGGCAAGACCCGAACCGGCCGCGACAACTCTGGATACTCAGCCTGATCAGCGTCGTGTTGCTGGTAGTCAAGCTCTATTTCATGTGGGCCGACTACTCGCAAAGCATCTACGGCAACGTGCCGATGAACGTGGCGGCGGTCAACCAGGTGCTCTACGGCCGCTACTGGTGGGCCTTCTGGATCCTGCAGATCGCCATCGGCACGCTCATCCCCATCATCGTGCTCACCCAGCGCAGGCTCGCCCAGCACAACGGCTGGGCCGGCTGGATGGGGCTGCTGATCCTGGTGGGTTACGCGGTGGCCCGTGCACTGATCATCTTCCCGGCCCTGAGCGTGCCGGAGCTGACCGCGCTGACCACGGCCTTCAGCGGGCCACACCTGACGTTCGATTACTTCCCCAGCCTGATGGAATGGTCGGTCACGGCGGGCATCGTCGGCGTGGCCGTGCTGGCTTTCTTGATCGGAACAGACCGCCTGCGGCTGTTCCACACCAGTGAGGTGACCCGATGAACGACGACATCATCACTTGCACCAACGAAACGCAACCCGCGGCTTGCGGCCTGTCGCGGCGCGATTTCCTCAAGCTGACGGCCGCCGCGGGCGGCACCGCGGCTCTGCTGGGCGCTGCACCGGCGTTCCAGAAGCTGGTCGAGGCCCAGGCTGCATCAGCTGCTTACCCCCTGGCCGAGCCCGAGAACCAGCTCTACACCGTCTGCCTGCAGTGCAACACCGGCTGCGGCATCAAGGTGAAGCTGCTAGACGGCGTGGCGGCCAAGATTGACGGCAATCCGTACAGCCCGTGGAATATGTGGCCCCATCCCGCCTACACCACGCCGATCGGCCAGATGGCGACGGTCGAGGGCGCGCTCTGTCCCAAGGGTCAGGCCGGCCTGCAGACCGCCTACGATCCCTACCGCATCGTCAGCGTGCTCAA
>Ga0194111_10009208_pt1 | contig 10781 bp, 9 predicted proteins | sample TA2KigC300mmetaG_FD_146194 | JGI IMG/M metagenome (GOLD analysis project Ga0194111, IMG submission 146194) | Freshwater microbial communities from Lake Tanganyika, Tanzania - TA2015033 Kigoma Deep Cast 300m | ecosystem: Environmental > Aquatic > Freshwater > Lake | place: Tanzania: Lake... | reverse complement strand
GCATAAAAAAAACAACAGAAACAGCCAAAAAACTGTTACAAAACCTTTGAAATCACTGAAAAAATAACCAACAAAAGACCCCCAAAAAAGAACAACCATCAACAAAAAAGATTTTCAGAATACAGCCTTATTCACCGTAAACTATTTAAACTATCATACGAAGTAAGATTTATCGAAGGTGTTTTTCGTGAAAAAAGCTTTAATAACTGGCATTACAGGGCAAGACGGTTCTTACTTAGCAGAATTACTATTAGAAAACGGCTATGAAGTTTACGGTTTGATGAGAAGGACCAGCACTTCAAGCGTGGAAAGAATAAAACACATACTCGACAAGATAAACATAATAAAAGGGGATATTGGCGATACCTCTTCTTTGTTTGATGTTATAAAAACGATTGAGCCTGACGAGGTGTACCATTTAGCCGCTATGTCTTTCGTGCCCCAATCATGGGTGGAGCCGATATCAACTGGAAACATAACAGGTTTGGGCGTAGCAAGAATACTAGAAGCTATAAGAAAGAGCGACCTGAACATTAAGTTCTACCAGGCTGCAAGCTCGGAAATGTTTGGTCAAGTACAAGAAGTTCCACAGACCGAAAAAACACCTTTCTACCCTAGAAGCCCGTACGGAGTGGCGAAAGTATACGCTTACTGGCTCACAGTGAACTACAGAGAAAGTTATGGTATGTTCACCTGTAATGGAATTCTCTTCAACCACGAAAGCCCAAGAAGGGGATACGAATTTGTTACTAGAAAAATATCAAGTGCTGCAGCAAGAATAAAGCTAGGCTTGCAAAAAGAGCTAAGACTTGGGAACTTAGACGCTAAAAGAGACTGGGGCTACGCTGGAGATTATGTAAAAGCCATGTGGATGATGCTCAACCATTCAAAGCCTGACGACTATGTGGTATGCACCGGCGAAACACATTCAGTAAGTGAGTTTGTAGAAGAAGCATTCAAATGCGCAGGAATAAAAGACTGGCAGAATTATGTTAAAACCGATCCACAGTTACTAAGGCCTGCAGAAGTTAATTTGCTGATAGGTGATCATACAAAAGCAAGAGAAAATCTAGGCTGGAAGCCAGAAGTCGACTTCAAGCAACTAGTAAAAATGATGGTAGAAGCAGACTTAGAATCAGAAAAACGCAATTTATAATTCTGGAAAGACTTAAAAAGTGGCTAATGATTTAATTAATAGAGGTTAAAATGCCAGAACTATCCATAGTGCTCCCAACTTATAACGAGAAAGAAAACATAGCTATTCTTATTCCGATACTTGAAAGAATATTGAAAGAAAACCGCCTAAAAGGGGAGATACTGGTGATAGACGATAGTAGCCCGGACGGCACAGCAAAGGAGGCAAAAAATTTAAACAAAAAATACAAAAATGTAAAAGTTATATCGAGGGCTAAAAAAGAGGGTATAGGTGTAGCATTAAAAGAAGGGTACAACAAATCCAAAGGTAACATAATCATTTCCATGGATTCGGATATGTCTTTTGACACTTTAGTGATGCCTGATTTAATAAAAAAAATAAGAGAAGGATATGATTTGGTAGTAGGGTACAAAGTAGGGTATAAGGCGCAAACTACAAAAAAATCATTGCAAGGCATAGTGAGCAGATTAGGCAACAAATTCATGAGCGTGATAAGCGGGGTGAAGGTTCACGATTTCACTCCGAATTTCAGGGCTATAAGAAGAGAAGCTTGGAAGGCGATAAATCCAAGGGAAAAAACAAACGTGTTCCTATTCGAAATGATACTATTGGCAAAACACAAAGGATTTAAAATAGGGGAAGTACCTGTAACTTTCAAAGACAGGGTATACGGGGAGTCAAAAATAAGGATATCAAAGGAAATACCAAAGTTTTTATCCAAATCAATCATATTATCACTCAAAAGCAGGCTGAATATGATAAAATGATACCAGTAGCAGAACCAAACTTAAACGGAAACGAGCTGAAATACGTAAAAGACTGTATAGAATCAGGATGGATATCCTCAATAGGGGAATACGTAAAAAAGTTTGAACAAGAATTTAGTGGATATTGTGGAGTAAAACATGGGGTAGCAGTGGCGAATGGTACAGTAGCATTACACTTAGCTTTGGAAGCCTTAGGGATTAAACCAGGGGACGAAGTTATAGTGCCTGCCCTGACATTCATAGCAACAGCCAACGCTGTAAAATATGTTGGCGCAAAGCCAGTGTTCATAGACTCAGAGCCAAGAACATGGAATATTGATCCTGAAAGAATAAAAGAAAAGATAACAAAAAAAACAAAAGCGATAATGCCTGTACATCTTTATGGACACCCTTGTGATATGGGCATAATCAATGAAATAGCAGAAAAGCACGATCTGAAAGTCATAGAAGACGCTGCAGAAGCGCACGGAGCAGAATACAAAGGAAAAAAAGTAGGGTCTTTAAGTGATGTTTCATGCTTCAGCTTCTACGGAAATAAGATACTTACAACAGGAGAAGGAGGCATGTGCCTGACTAACGATGAGAAAATAGCAGAGAAAATAGAACAGCTGAAAGACCATGGCATGAGCAAAGAAAGAAGATACTATCATCCTCAATTAGGATACAATTACAGGCTGACAAATATCCAGGCAGCGATAGGCTTGGCGCAACTGGAAAGAATTGAACAGACCATAGACACAAAAAGAAGAAATGCAAAAACTTACAACTCATTATTAAAAAATGTTAAGGGTATAACGTTACCGGTAGAAGAACCTTGGGCAAAAAACGTATACTGGATGTATTCAATACTAGTAGAAAGAGGCTACAAATTAAGAAGAGATGAGCTAATAGGCAAACTAAAAAAAGAAGGAATTGATACAAGGCCTTTTTTTATACCCTTACATAAAATGCCCTACTTAGATGAAGGACTGAAATTCCCAATAGCGGAAGAATTAGGGGAAAAAGGGATAAACCTGCCTTCTTCTGTAAAGCTGACAAAAGAACAGATAGAAGAAATAACCTCTTTTATAAAATAAAATGGCACTTATCATCCCAAAATACTCGCATCCTTATAGTTTTAAGGATTTTTTGATAGCCGGAAGCGGATTATTTTTAGATTATTCATCTGATTTGAAAAAAGAAATAACACAAATCTTAAAGAAAGACTGCAATATTTACTTCTTTGACAGCGGCCGTTCAGCTCTTAATGTCGTCCTACAGGAATTAAAACTTCCTCAAGGCAGTGAAGTTGCTGTTCCAGTAAATATATGCGAAGTGGTAGTAGAAACTATCCTTAACAATAATCTTAAGCCCTTGTTAATCGATATAACAGATAATTTGACAATCTGTCCAAAGGATCTCCAAAAGAAAATAACAAAAAAGACAAAGATGATAATACCTGTGCATACTTTTGGAAACTTATACAGCATTGAAGAAATACAAAAAATAGCAAAAAAACACAGATGTATAATTATAGAGGACTGCGCACAAACCTTAACTTCTAAATACAAAGGTAAAAATGTCGGGACTTTCGGTGATTACGCATTTTTTAGTTTTGACGTAACAAAGCATATATCCTCTTTCGGGGGGGGAGTTTTGATAGCAAAAAAGCATTTTCAGATAAACGCAAAACAAGATATAGGCATTAAAAAATTATTTGAACTTGTATTATTTAAATTTTTAACAAATAAAATAATTTATACGTTTTTAACGAAAAATATAACCTCTAAAATAAAATCTTTATCATATTACCTGCCTAGGAACAAAAAACTTTCAAAAATAGGGATTGCTGTAGCATATTCACAGATTAAAAAAATCAATCAAATAGACTGTTTAAAAGGAGAGAATGTTAAAAAAATAATCCCCATAATAAAAGATGTCACCCAAATTTATTCAGTAAAGGGTAATAAACATCCTACTCACACGGTGTTACCTGTAGGCACAACTAAAAAGACAAAAATAGAAAACTATCTTAAAAAAAGGATAGATCTTCCGCAACCAGTTCCGCTACTAACCCATATCACAAAATATAAGGATTATTGGACAAGCTGCCCAAATGCTGAAAAAATCCAAAATCAATTAATCCTGTTGCCTCTACATACTAAGATAGACAAAAATCTCGAAAAAATACTAGAAAACATAAAGAATATAAACTAACAAAAAGTTAGAACAAACATGGGAAAACTTTACCACCTAACAAAGGAAATACTAAGGCTTTTAGCAAACCATATGATAGGCAATAGCCTAAGGATTGCTTTATTAAAAGCATCCGGTGTAACTATCGGGAAAAAAGTCTTTACAAACCAAGGTTTGACGATTGTCGATAACGGGAACAAGGGGATGGTTATCATAGAAGACTATGTAACCTTTGCGCCTAACGTGACATTAGTCACAAAATCAGCACCGGGTCACATACATCCTTCTTTGACAAAAGAAGATTTGCCGATAAAAGAAAAAAAGATAAGAATCAAGGAAGGAACCTGGATAGGGGCGAATGTAACTATACTGCCTGGTATTACAATTGGAAAATGCTGTTTAATCGGTGCAGGGTCTGTTGTAACAAAAGACGTCCCTGATTATACTGTAGTTGCAGGGGTTCCTGCTAAAGAAATAAGAAAACTAAAATGAAAATTGTTTCTTTTACAGAAGACTATTCAGAAAAATGGAATATGTATATTCAGAGAAATGAACAAGCGACTATCTTCCATACCCTTGAATGGAAAAACATAATACAAAAGGTGTACGGGTTTGAGCCTATTTATCTGCTAGCAATAAAAAACGATGAAATCCAAGGCGTACTATGCAGCTTTTTAACAAAAGGGATATTTGGTAAAAAAATAGTGTCAACACCTTTCAATTTTTATAATCAACCTTTGTTTGACAATGAAGAAGCAGGTAAAAGTTTAATAGAACATGCAATCAACATAGGCAAAAAAGAAAATGTGGGTTATATCGAATTAAAAGCTTTAAAAAAATTTGATCCAGGATTAGTTTCACAATTGGACCTAAAAGAGAATGAACACTATTTCATATCAAACTTAAAACTAATACAGAAATATGAAGAAAAATATTACCTTCGATTGAGAAAAAATCTAAGAACTTTAAAAAGAAATGCAGAAAAAGAAAACATTAAAATAAAAGAATTAGAAAACGAAAACAATCTGAAACAATTCTATAATATCTTGGTAAAGCTGTACAGGGATAAGCATAATATGATTCCTCAGCCTTACAGGCTATTCTACGAGATGTATAATGTTTTCAACAAAAACTTTAAATTATTAACAGCCCAGCATAACGATAAGGTAATCGCCGGCATGGTATTATTATTCTTCAAAAAAAGAGTAGTTTACGCATACGGAGCGTCAGACCAGGATTATGTGAATTTCAGCCCGGGCACATTGTTAATAGACGAAACAATAAAAAAATCATCTGCAGAAGGTTATGAAGAACTAGACTTTGGGGTGACAAGCCCTTATCAAGAAAGCCTATTGGACTACAAGTCTAACTGGGGGGCAGAACCGTCAAAACTGCCTTACTACTATTATTTAATAAAGTCAGATAAAATACCCGACCTAGACTATCATACTTCATATAAAAACATCAGAAAATACTTCAAATATGTACCTTTAAATTTAGTAAAGCTATTGTCGCCTATTATAACCAAAAAATTGGGTTAGAAAGGTTTTTAATATACTTTCTTAATTAATCTTATAATGGAAAAGGATACTTTGGACAAATGGTTGTATTTTTTGGTTATAATGATGGGTGTCTATTTCTTAATAAGGATTATAGATCAGGCAAAACTGATAAACGTTTTTCCTTTGGTAAACAATGACTTAGGGTCTTATGTAGCGCAGCTTCATATGCTAAAAGTATGCGGTTTCCATGAGTTTTGCCCCTATTGGTATGGTGGCTTCATAACCTTTTTAGTATCTTCTCCCGGATGGCAATTCTTTGCATACCCCTCGTATTTGCTTTTTAGCAACATCTTATTGGCCACTTATATATCAAGCATTTTGATGTACTCAATGGGGTTCTTGTTCATATATCTCTTAGGGAAGGCTCAAAGATTTTCATTAACTAAGATAATTGCTTTCTTCTTGCTAATGTTTGGCAATAGCATAGCCCTAGGGAACTTTGTTTTTCAAGGCAGGATGCCTTCTCTTAATGCCACTATTTTCTTTTTAGGATTAGCAGCTATTGTTTATTTTTATAAAAATCATAAGGCAGATAAAACATTTGTTCTGTTCTTCGTACCAATTAATGTTTTGGTTATTCTGTCACATTATCAAGAGGCAGCATTGGCACAAGTATTAGTGTTAAGCTTATTATTGATAAAGAAAGGTTATGAAAAATTAATCGTGATACTGTCTTTTTTGCTGAGCCTTATATTATCCGCATTTTGGTGGCTACCCTTCTTATTGTCTAGTTTGGATCCTAATAAAAGTAGCATAATAACTCGTGAACAAGGAAAATGGTTCGTTTATAACATCATCCCAAAACTTGAATTTACTACGGCTTTTTTTACTTCATTGCTAATAATAATAATCCCTCTTGCTTTATTAACAGTGTTTTATTTTTACTGGAATTCGAGAAATAAATCAAAGAAGGAGATAATGTTCTATTCGCCTGTACTAACTCTCACGGTTTTATTTTGGTTAAGACTTACTGCATACATCCCATTGTTGAAGCATATTTCTCCTGATCCGTTCCTAATATTTTTTTTATTCTTTATTTTGATTATATTCTTTAAAACTGATTTTAATTTTTATCCTAAAACTCTAAGAATAATAATTATCCTATTTTTAATAATTCTACCTATAGCAAATATTACTGTTTCACATATAAAGACGCCTTATTTTAACATTTTTGAATATGGTGACATAGAGAAAAACACAATAGCTCTTATAGAACTAATCAATCCTGAGGGGAAATTTGTTTTTGCCTCAAATTTACCTTCTGGTGCAGTTAGGTATAACTCCTACTATTATGCGTACGCAACGATTTATAACAGTTTTTCAACACCCGAGGGGTATTATTATCATATTGCCCCATTAGAATACAGAGAAGGAATTCACGAAATAAAAACTACAGAAAATTGCGAAACTATTAAGATGATAATGCACAAGTACACCACGAATTACTCCATCGCTTACGGGGAAAGGTGTAATCTTTTAAAGGAATGTGGACTTGAAGAAATAGCAAAAAAAGATGATGCCTGCTTATATAAGGTTTAATGTTTTAAACTTTTAAATCTTAATTTTAAAACTTCTTGAAGGTATTTTAGGGCCATTTTTAAAAAAACAGTCTTTGACTTTCCCTTTATCCTATATTTGTGGACGTAGCCTATTTCGCAGATTCTCAACCCTTTCTTCCAAGCATAATATAAAAGCCTTATACAGTAATCACCATACCCATAAAAGATGGAATCAAAATCCAATACAGAGACTCTTTTTTTGTTCAAAAGCAAAAAACCTCCTGTATTATCCTTGATTTTAGAATTTAGCAAAATTCGGATAGCAAGATTCATCAAATAGCTCCCTTGGACACGATGCAAAGGTGCAACCATCTTTCCATTTTCTATGAACCTTGAAGCTATGACAATATCATAACCCTCTGATTTTTCTAGCATGTTAGGAAGCGTATGAGCATCATGGCTGAGGTCAGTATCCATGACAATCACAGAATTATACCTGGCTTTTTCTATACCTCTCCTTATTGCTGAGGCTAAACCACGCTCATTCTTACGAACAATCAAGTTTATATCCTTTCTTTTTTTCTTAAAATTTTGTGCTACTTCCCGTGTTCCGTCAGAACTGTTATCGTCAACTACGATAAGTTCATATATAAAATCACGGTTTTTTAGACTATCTTCTATCTCATTTATAAGCCTAGGAAGATTATCTTTCTCATTATAAGTTGGAAGTATTATTGAAATTTGTTTCATTTTGATACAGTCTCTTTTAATAAGTAAATCTTCCTTTTTAAATTATTCTAAAATTAATCAAACATAAGTAACAGAAATATCCGGAAACTCAGTACCATAAAATTCTTTAGACACTTCAATATTTTCAGGGTAAGAAACCTCCCATATTTTCAAAGGGCCGATTATTCTTCCTTGATAAACTGATAAAGGCATTCCTTGCTCATCAGTGTACACTAATTTGAAATAGTCCGATTTCTTATTAAACAGGTATAACTGCGCAAATCTTCCAATCCTTACTTTTGGCGATAAATATAACGCCGCTCCGATAGGCATCATCTTTTGGCCTTCTATTGTAGGGATGATTCTCAAACAGCCGTTTAATCCTTCAGAATCGAATATGAACTCTCCTGTTTCTTCAAAACCTAAAGGCTTCTGTACGTCATCTATGAAGACACAATTTAAAGGGACTTGAACTTGCTGACCATTATAAACAAGGACTGCGAAAGGCTGGTCAAAAACGGTTTTTTCACCATCTTTCTTGATAGGCACAAAGAAGCCTGCGATGCCAGCGGCGCCTTTAGGATAAAGCTTATCTTGGTAGATGAAGTCTTCGTCTAAAGGAGTTCCCCCCCTGTATAAGTACATAGTTTTATCTCTTAATTCTTGTATGTTTTTTGTATCTAAACTGAATGTGTTTATCCAAGAGTACCTGTCATAATTAACATCAGATCCTATGGATGAGTATGCTGGGTATTTGCCAATCTCATCAGATATGATAAGCAGGTGGGTAGCATCGTGAGCTTTTAGGAAAGATAAGGCTTCTTCATCGCTTTGTCCTGTAAGAACATGCCTTCCCATCAGGTGATTCCAGTAACCGATGGCGTTGCCTCCATCAAGAATGGTAGTTCTCTGAAATCCTTCCTGCACCCAGTAACCATAATCCCACCAGTGGGCAAAAACAGCGTTTTCAGGTATATTTTCCCTTACCCAACCACCGGTTTTCTGCCATTGCTGGTTATAACTAGGGCTTGTATATTTGGCTTGCGTGAGTGTAGTTTTTGAGAAACTAGAGAAAGTTGATATTAAAAGGTAGGCTATAAGAATATAAGCGATAATCTTCAACCAATCTTTTTTTAAAAATTCTTTAGCATAATCAAACATTTTGACAGCAAAATATCCAAACAGTACTGTTGTTATTGGTGCAAAAACAAAAACAAGCCTTATAGCCCTCAGAGCATTAGTTACTGTAATAAAAAACCAGACTATGACAAAAATATGACTTATATTAATATTTGACAAGATAGCAAAAGATTCTTTATCTTTATAAAAAGTGTATAAATAAAATACGAGCATGCCTACAAATAGTATTATTCCAGAACCCATAAAAGCCAACTTAGCAATAAACGTCTCCCCATTAAACACTGGAGAACTGCTCGAATACCTATGGAATACAAAGAATGATAATAAGATAGCATATGCTGTAACCAGTGATAATGAGTATTTCTTCTTTAAATGCTTAACAGATTCATAAACTAGCAATGCAGATCCTGCAAGGAACAATAATATGTATCTGAAACTCATCTGGCCAATCCAATCGCTTATAAAAGGCTCATGGTTTTCAGCGACAGTACGCACCCACCTGTTAGGCAAAGGATTTAAGACATCCTCTGCAAGGTGTTTTACGCTGTTGACAACATAAAGTGAATCAATAAAAATAGTCGTCAAGATCAAAATCAGCACAATAGCAAATAAAAGGGTTGTAAAACCAGGATATATTCTTTTTTCTATCCTGTCTTTTATTTTTAAAACATCTAATTTGAACACTAAAAAATCAATAAGCCCCATAAGAAACGCCACCATTACAAACGAGGATGTGGCTGAAGTAGTAAGCCTACTGATAACATCTAGGACATTTCCCCCGCCTCTAGAAAACTGAAGCATAAATATCAAAGTTAAAATCCATGAGGTGTATAAGTAGAAGTCTTTTTTTGAAAACTTATTAAGCATCACCCATAATACACCGAATAATCCTATTATCAGGTAAATGAATGTCACCCCTCCCCAGCTCATATCCATCAATCCAGTGAAAAATCCTGCAAGGACACCAAAGAGGACAGTGCTTTTAACAGTTTTTTCCTGCCAACCCCTTATAAAAAAATAAAAAACCATAAAAAAGAACATCATAGCCAAAGCTTCCTTATCAGAACTGCCCGCCATCGTCCTAAAAAGATAAGGCGGTATGATTGTAAGAAAAGCAGTAGAAACTATCGCTACTCGATAATCAAACAAGCGTTTAATAGCCAAGAAGAAAAATATTAGGCTTACTGCAAAAGTAACAGCCGGATAAAGGATATCTGCTTGTCCTATAGTAACAGAAGAATTAAAGAAATGTAAAAACTTATAAAAATAGGCTATAAAATAAGGCAAAAACGGAACTTCTGCCCCCATATTAAATCCTAAAGGATAATATCTCATAGGATCATTTGCGAATAAAGTACCATGCTCTACAATATACTTAGCATACCTCATAAAAACTGTAGAGTCTAATTCTACTGATATGAACTGATTAGTTGTTATATCTTTTAATAGCCATAAATTCCTAGTACGAGTATAATAACCGAACAATACGATTAATGTAAGAATAACATAGACTGTTATGTTCTTTTTACCAAATTTTTTAAACAATTCTTCCTTTCTCTTTTTTAACACATCCTCAGACATTGAGAGGACTAAACAAAAAACTATTTAAAAAGCTTTCTAACTTAACAGTATCTCCGAATGTTATTTAAGGTCTTCGTTTTTTAGTTGATTTTTTGTTTGGGTGTGTGGGATTTAGAAGGTTTTTGTTGTGTGTTGTTGGTATGTTTTTCTTCTAGAAATTGTTTTTTGCATA
>Ga0194111_10009203_pt1 | contig 10786 bp, 11 predicted proteins | sample TA2KigC300mmetaG_FD_146194 | JGI IMG/M metagenome (GOLD analysis project Ga0194111, IMG submission 146194) | Freshwater microbial communities from Lake Tanganyika, Tanzania - TA2015033 Kigoma Deep Cast 300m | ecosystem: Environmental > Aquatic > Freshwater > Lake | place: Tanzania: Lake... | reverse complement strand
GGGTCGACATGGGGCCGACAGAATTAAGACTGTTGCGGTTCCTGACACAACACCCCGGCAGGGTTTACACCAGGGATCAACTCCTCGATTATGTCTGGGGAGATGAGACCTTTGTCGAACCCAGAACGGTGGATGTTCATATCAGCCGTCTACGGGCAGCGATCGAAAAAAACAAAGACAAGCCCCAGTATATCCTCACCGTCAGAGGCATCGGGTATAAATTTGCCGACCTGAAGTAACATTGCTTTATAAAAACTCTCACCGTTTTTCCGTTTTCTTCTGTACTTCATCTTACCTTATCCTTTAGTGCCTGCATGCCCTTTTCACAGAGCCTGTCAGCCCATAAATCGGGTAACGATAGCTCTCGAAAAGAGAAAGGCAAGAAGGAGTGAAGGAAGAGCGATAATGAAGAGCGTCAGGTGTATTGCCTGATACAGATGATCGATCGACTTCCTCACTTTTACAAGAGGACGAGACAGTCGGATATACCCCTTTACCTCGGTATTTTCTTTCAGGGGAAGGGCAATATAGAGCATGCTTTCCTGGAGAGTCACACTGAATCTGGAGGTTTTCCCACGCCCTTCTGTTTTCGCTTGCTGGATCTCGGGACGGTTCAGGTGATTATCCATTTGCTTTGCATCACCCTGGGAATCCGATATCACCCTGCCCACCCTGTCGATGAGTGTTACCCGTAAATTCGTCTGCCCGGCAATTTCCGGGACTTTTTTTTCAATGTCGCTTCTGGGCATAAGGGTAATGATTTGTGCAATGTGGAACATGTCGTCCTCGATACTTTGTGTCATAACGTCCCGGATTTTCGGGGTCAGAAAAAAATCCAGGACCACAATTGCCAGTAGGACAAGGACGAGATAGGAAGCAAATACCTTTAAAAATAAAAAGTTTCTCACTCTCATGATGGCAACCCTCTTATACAAAAAATCTGTTCACATTTAATGGCAGTGTGATAAGTGGAACAAATCCTGGCAAGGTAATTTTCAATGTCTGCATAAAAAACACCGAGTGGATTTATAGACTAATTCAATCGAAACCTCAATACAATCTTCTTATTGCAACCATTTACCGGAAAGCGAGCAGCAGCAGGTAGACGGCAGCTGAGATTTGTCCACAAATCGGTATGGTGAGAATCCAGGCCCAGATAATATTTTTCGCAATCCCCCAGCGGACGGCTGTCAACCGCTTTGTAGCCCCTACCCCCATAATTGCTCCCGTGATTGTATGGGTTGTACTCACCGGGATACCCGCGACAGTAGCACCGATTATGGATACGGCGGCCGCAGTTTCTGCGCAGAAACCTCCCATGGGTTGAAGTTTTGTAATCTTCGTTCCCATCGTTTTGACAATCCTCCATCCCCCTGCCATGGTTCCCAGGGCAATGACCAGATAGCAGGTGAACTCAACCCAATAGGGGACGTAGAAAGTGGAACCCAGATAACCACCGCTGAAAAGGACGATGGCAATTATACCCATTGTCTTCTGCGCGTCGTTCATGCCGTGGCTTATACTGAATATGGCCGCCGAAAACAATTGAAACCTCCTGAACAATGTATCCGCAGTATGCACTGAAGTGTATCGGGATAAATTCAGGGTGAGTATCATTAGCAATAATCCAATGATCAGGCCGATTAATGGAGAAAGAATAATAAAACTCGCGGTCTTGATAATTCCCTTCCAGATGAGAACCTTAGTTCCCCCTTTCACGAGACCCGCCCCGATGAGACCGCCGATAAGGGCATGGGACGAACTGCTGGGAATACCCGCCACCAGGTAATGAGATTCCATGTGATCGCTCCGGCTAACGCGGAGAAGATAAGAACATTATCCACAATCGCGGGGTTTATAATCCCCGTACCGACGGTTTTTGCGACCTGTACACCGATAAAAAAGACAGCCACGAAGTTGAAAAAGGCTGCACATATGACGGCATGGTGGGGCTTCAGCACACGGGTCGAAACGATCGTGGCTATTGAGTTTGCGGCGTCGTGAAAACCGTTAATAAAATCAAAGATGAGGGCGATGAAGACAATGACGATCACGGAGATGAGAGGAGAGATTTCCATATTTTCGATCAATCACAACATTGTTTTGGGGGCATCATCTGCATCAATAGAACCCTTCGGAGATATGCGCGCGACCTCTATCACGGTTCTCTGATGAGTGTCAAGGAGCGATTATCGGCTTGGAAGTACGCTTGTTTCTTTTGTTAATACGTTTATAAACAGGACGCGTGATTTTTCCATATTGCGACCTTATCTGTAGAGTGTATCAGAAGTTTGTTACACATCGATGACAGGGGTATGAAAATATTATAAACGACTTTATGTGGCTTTTATTCGGTTGCGATTGACGTTCCATAGCTATACACTTTCTGGGGAATACGTAAAATGGAGATGAGATTGCAGTCAAAGATGACAGGATATTCTGCATTCACAGTAACTTCATGAAACTGTCATCGTAATGCAACAATTATTTTGTACATAACACTCAAAAAATACTGGAGGAACTGTATGAAAAAAACGGGAATAACATTTGTGATAGTACTGACTCTGCTTGCTGGTACGGGCTTCGCCTTTGCGGGTCAAAATGTCGTGATCAAAGGATCGACAACTGTCCTTCCTGTGGCTCAGGTAACATTGGAGGCTTATATGAAATCCCATCCCGGGGTGAATTTTTCACTCTCCGGCGGGGGATCGGGGGAAGGCATCAAGGCCCTTATAGACAAGTCAACGAACATAGCAACCTCATCGAGGGAGATCAAAAAGAACGAGATTGAGCTGGCAAAGAGCAAAGGTGTCAATCCTGTTGCCCATACTGTGGCGATTGATGCAATCGTTCCCATAGTTCATCCGAAAAATAAGGTGAAGGACATGACAATAGATCAGTTGAGCCAGATCTATCAGGGCAAGATTACAAACTGGAAAGAGGTGGGTGGTGACAATCTGACAATCGTTGTTGTCTCCAGGGACAGCAGCTCCGGCACCTTTGAATCATGGGGGCACCTGGTTCTCAATAATGCCAAAGTAACGCCCAAGGCCCAGTTGCAGGCCTCAAACGGGGCAGTCGTACAAACGGTGGCAAAGAATAGATACGCCATAGGCTATATCGGGTTGGGATACCTCAATAAATCGGTGAAGGCCTTAACGGTAAATGGTGTGACCGCCTCTATAGAGACAGCTATTAAAAAAGAGTATCCCATTGCGAGACCGCTGTACATGTACACGAATGGGCAACCAACCGGTGAGGTAGACCGTTACATAAAATTTGTGCTGAGTTCTGCCGGCCAGAAGTTGGTTGCCAGGGAAGGTTTTGTTCCCCTGACGTTGGAGACCAAGAAGAAAGCACCGGGAAAAAAGAAGGGTTGAAGCGGAAGGATGCCTGTAAGACGAGGATACTGGAGATGACGAGACAGCAGAAAGAAATCATCATAAAAGGTCTCTTTGCGATCGTCGCGTTTGTGTCCGTGATGATCCTCACACTGATTGTCGTGTTCCTGTTCCGGGAAGGGATTCCGATTTTTCGGGAAGTCGGTCTTTCTGATTTTCTTTTTGGCAGAGAGTGGTATCCCACATATGATCCCCCTTCCTACGGCATATGGCCTTTGATCATTGGCTCTTTTATCGTGACGATTTTTGCATGCCTCATCGCCGTTCCCCTGGGAATCCTTTCGGCGGTGTACATTTCTGAAATTGCCCCGCCTGCCGTCAGGGAGATTATGAAGTCCATCATCGAACTCCTGGCGGGACTTCCCTCGGTTGTCCTCGGGTTTTTTGGCATGGTTATTGTGGCCCCGTGGCTTCAGGAGACATTTGACCTCCCCACGGGACTGAACATCGTGAATGCCTCGGTTATTCTCGCGCTCATGGCCGTTCCGACGATTTCAAGTATTTCGGAAGATGCGATTTATGCCGTTCCCCAGGAATTCAAGGAGGCGTCGTATGCCCTGGGCGCGACAAAATTTGAGACCATTGTCAGGGTGATTATGCCGGCTGCCTTCTCCGGGATATCGACTGCCGTGATCCTGGGAATGGCAAGAGCTATCGGGGAAACAATGGTGGTATTGATGGTTGCCGGTGGTGCGGCGTCAATCCCGGAAAGTATCTTCGACTCGGTGAGACCAATGCCCGCCAGCATTGCTGCCGAAATGGGGGAGGCCCCATTCGGGAGCGGACATTATCACGCCCTGTTTGCCACCGGTATCGTGTTATTCTTTTTAACCCTCGTTTTTAATCTCATAGCCGATTATATTTCTCATAAGTTCAAGGAAGTAGGATCAGCGACATTATGAAAGGAACCGTCGGATTTCAAGCAGCATCGAGGGCAATACAGCAGTCATCTCCGGATGAGATGAAGAGGAAACTCCCGCGGGGATCTCTCAGGTGGCGCTATCTTAAACAACAGATTTTTTTTACTGTCGTTCGTCTGTCCGCATTGATCATATCTCTTTCCCTTGGTGGTCTGATCCTTTACATCACTGTCCAGGGGCTGCCTGCCATTAACTGGGATTTTCTGACCCTCCCGCCAACGGATTCCATGACGAAGGGGGGGATCATGCCCGCCATTCTGGGGACTCTTTATCTTACCATAGGTGCCATTGCCGTTGCCCTTCCTCTGGGAGTAGCATCGGCGGTCTATCTTGCGGAATATGCGAAACAGGGACGGTTTATCCGACTGGTCAGGATCGGGATCAACTGCCTGGCCGGTGTTCCTTCGGTGGTGTTCGGGTTGTTTGGCCTCGGTTTCTTTGTGGTGTTCCTTCAGTTTGGTTCCTGTATTCTGTCCGGGGCACTCACCCTGGGTGTCCTTATTCTGCCGACCATTATCGGCGCCTCCGAGGAAGCGCTGAAGGCTGTACCGCAGACGTTCCGGGAGGCATCTTTGGCACTGGGAGTTTCCAAGTGGCGAACTATCTATAAGATCGTTTTGCCTCTGGCATTGCCCGGCATACTTACCGGTTCGATCTTGGGTATCGGTCGGGCGGCAGGTGAGACGGCGCCGATCATGTTTACCGCGGCTGCTTTTTTCACTGCCAAGCTTCCCAGTTCCATATTTGATGAAGTCATGGCGCTTCCCTACCACATCTATGTATTGGCTACCGCAGGTACTCAAATCGAACTTACACGGCCCCTTCAGTTCGGAACGGTGCTCGTCCTCGTCGGAGTTGTTCTGGGAATTGATCTGGTGGCAATCGTCATTAGAAGTAATATGAGAAGGCGAAAAAGGTGGTAATGATGGATGATAATCATATCATAGAGCTCAACGGAGTGAATTTCTTTTATGGAGATTTCATGGCCATCAGCGATGTCACGATGGCTTTTGAAAAGAACAGGGTGACGGCATTGATAGGACCTTCCGGATGTGGGAAGTCCACACTGCTGCGGCTTCTTAATCGCATGAACGATCTGATTACGGGGACCAGGATTGAAGGGGAAATACTTTTTGACGGTAAAGACATTTATGCCCCTGAGGTGGATCCTGTGGATGTCCGGAGAAGAATCGGTATGGTTTTTCAGAAGCCCAATCCTTTCCCCAAATCTATATTCAACAATATCACCTATGCACCAAAACTTGCTGGAATTACCGGGAGGAGTGATTTAGAATACCTTGTTGAGGAAAGCCTGAAACAGGCGGTTCTGTGGGATGAGGTGAAGGATATTTTAGATAGGTCGGCCATGACCCTCTCCGGGGGACAGCAGCAGCGCCTCTGCATAGCCAGGGCGCTCGCCATGAAACCGGATGTGCTCCTCATGGATGAGCCGACATCAGCGCTGGATCCTATATCCACAGCGAAAATCGAGGAACTGATAGGTGAGTTGGAGAAAAACCTCGCGATCATCATCGTGACGCATAACATGCAGCAGGCAGCCCGCGTGTCATCAAAAACAGGTTTTCTCTATTTAGGTAGGTTGATAGAGTACAACGTCACGGAAAAGATTTTTACCAATCCGGATATGAAGCAGACGGAAGATTATATTACCGGCAGATTCGGATGATAAAAATGATCACCACGCATATGAAATGGAGATTACAGTATGGCGGAAAAAAGGCATACCAGTACCCACTATGGAAAGGAACTCCGGAATATAAAGGAAGGTCTCATTTATTTAGGGGCGATGGTCGAAAAGGCGATTGAGTGCGCAATAAGAGCCCTTGTGAACCGGGATACGGAACTGGCGCGCAAGGTAATCTGCGATGACGGTGAGATTGACCAGCTGGATGTAAAAATCGAAGAGAAGTGCATTCGCATACTCGCCTTGCGGCAGCCCGCTGCACGGGATCTGAGGTTCATTACAACGGCGATTAAAATCAATGGGCATCTGGAAAGAATCGGAGATATGGCGGTGAATATCGCTGAAAAGGCCATCATCTTGAGCGAGGAACCTCCGATAAAACCCTATATCGATATTCCCAGGATGGCGGAAGTTGCCCGGGGAATGATAAAGGAGAGTCTCGACGCTTTTGTCCATGAAAAGACCAGCCTGGCACAGAAGGTGAGGTCAGATGATGAAATCATTGATAACCTGAACGAACAGGTATTCAGGGAACTCCTTACCTATATGATGGAAGATCCCCGAAAGATACACAGGGCTCTTATCATTATGCAGATTTCCAAAAGTCTGGAACGTATTTCTGATCACGCGGTCGGCATTGCAGATATGGTCGTGTACATGGTGACGGGAAAAATAGTGCGACACGCACCCGTCTGCAAGAATGTGGAGTAATTTGTTGAAGAGTCGCCTGTTTTATAAGGTATTTATAAGCGGCACTGCGATATTGTTAGTGATCGTCGTCGCGTTAGGTCTGCTTTTTGCCCATTATATCAAAAGCGAGCTTGTGGCGGAGGTAAAAGTTGACCTGGTGGCTCAGTCACAAATCATCACCCTGTTATCAAAAAAACAACTTGAAAAGCACCTTTCATCTCTTTCCGATATGTCCAAGTCGCGGATTACCCTTATTGATGAGTCAGGATGGGTTTTGGCTGACTCTGAGAGGAACGTATCAGAGCTGGATAACCACCTGAACCGCCCGGAGGTTCAGGAGGCAAGAATAAAAGGGAAAGGGGAAGCGTTACGGTACAGTCATACCTTAGCTGTGGATATGCTCTACATCGTCTCACCCATCAGGGAAGGATCGAAACTGACGGGTTACGTTCGTTTAGCCCGGCCTCTCTATGCGGTGAAGAGGTCTGTTGATCGACTCTATCGTTTCATATACCAGAGCGTGCTCATTATATTCATTCCCTCTCTGATAATCGCTTTTTTCTTGTCCAGGAAATTAGTATTGCCGATTCAGAAGATCGAGTCTTATACAGAAAAGGCAAGCCGTGGGGAAATGCCGGGAACATTGCTCGTCGAGTCAACTGATGAGATGGGTCGTCTGGCAGAGAATATCAATCGGATGGTGTTGGAGTGTAAGGAAAAAATTGAATTGGCAGACGAGGAGAAAGGAAAACTTGAAGCGGCTTTTTCAAGCATGGTGGAAGGCGTTCTCATTCTCGACAGTCATGACCGTATAGAATTGATAAACAAGTGTTTGAAAGACATCCTTGGTAAATTGTACTCAGACCAGATTATCAACATCACACCCCTTGAGGCTTTCAGGAACGTGGAGCTTCAAAATGCCATCGAGCGATTCAAGAAAACTAAAACGCCAATCGTTCAGCAGATTACCATAGGTGAGGAGAATCCCGTTATCCTGGAGGTAAGTATCTCTGCCGTGAAGGGTCTTCCCGGGGGAGAAGAAAAGACAATGCTGGTTTTTCATGATGTAACGCGACTTAAGAAACTGGAGAAGATACGGGAGGACTTTGTGGCCAATGTGACCCATGAGATCAAAACGCCACTCACAGCAATAATCGGATTCGTGGAAACCCTGCAGGGAGGAGCAATTGATGACAAGGGTGATGCGAAGAAGTTTCTTCAGACCATTTCTGAAAATGCCCGTCGTCTCGACCGTTTGGTTGACGATCTGCTGACGCTCTCCAGCATTGAACTGGGAGAAATGAAGATGCAATTCGAAAAGGTATCCGTAGCTGATATCCTCGGGAGCGTGCTGCCTGTGTTCGAGGTGAAAGCCGTGGAGAAATCCATCGCAATTGACACGAATATTCCCGAAGATCTTCCACCGATTCGGGCAGACAGGGATAAAATGATTCAGGTTCTCCTGAATATTCTCGATAATGCCATGAAATTCACGCCGGATGGAGGACAGATATCAGTCACGGCTTTCCAGGAAACTGGCGCATTTGTCACTGTAAAGATTAGTGATACCGGTGTCGGGATACCGAAAAGCGAGATTTCCAGATTGGGAGAGCGTTTTTACCGGGTAGACAAAACGCGTTCACGGGAAGAGGGAGGTACCGGTCTGGGATTGTCAATTGTGAAACATCTCATGAAGGCACATGAAGGCCGTATTATATTCGATAGCCAGGTTGGTAAAGGTACTTCTGTTTCTCTCTATTTCCCTGTAAGTCAAGGCAAGACGGTATAAGAAACTTACAGCACAGGGGCAGGCTTGAGGCTTGAGGAAAGAAAACCGGGTCTGTCCTCTTTTTTTAAATATTCTCAATGAATGACTTGACATGAGCAAATTTATGTATATTTTATTGCCTGATCAATAAGCACATCAATTATCTTTCGAAATCTAAAAAATAGAAATATGAAAGGAGAGGTAAAAACTATGAAAATCAGACCTTTACAGGATCGAGTAATTATCAGGAGGCTCGAGGAGGAACAGAAGACAAAAGGTGGCATTATCATTCCCGATACGGCGAAGGAAAAACCTATCGAGGGAGAGGTCGTTGCGGTCGGTAAGGGTAAAACGGCGGATGACGGGAAATTGATAAAACCGGATGTCAAAGCGGGTGACAGGGTTCTCTTCAGCAAATATGCCGGTACGGAGGTCAAGATAGATGGTGTGGAACATCTGATCATGAGAGAAGACGATATTCTGGGAATCATCGAAAAGTAATAACCTGACTGTAAGGAGGATATAATAGATGGCAGCAAAAATACTTCAATATGATGAAGAAGCAAGGAAATCCATTCTCAAGGGAGTCAATGCCCTTGCTGATGCGGTGAAAGTTACCCTCGGCCCGAAGGGAAGAAATGTCATTCTGGATAAAACGTTCGGTTCACCCACGGTGACGAAAGACGGTGTTACTGTTGCCAAGGAAATCGAACTTGAGGACAAGTTCGAAAACATGGGTGCTCAGATGGTTAAGGAAGTGGCCAGCAAAACGAGTGATGTTGCCGGCGATGGCACCACCACGGCGACAATCCTTGCCCAGGCCATTTTCCGGGAAGGAGCGAAGAGTGTTGCCGCTGGGAGCAACCCCATGGATATTAAGAGGGGTGTCGATAAGGCAGTCGGTGTCGTTGTGGAAGAATTGAAGAAGCTCAGCAAACCGACGAAGGACCAGAAGGAAATCGCTCAGGTAGGGACAATTTCTGCCAATAACGATGAGGCGATCGGAGCCATTATTGCCGAAGCCATGGGGAAAGTCGGGAAAGAGGGTGTTATTACCGTAGAGGAAGCGAAGGGCTTGGAAACGGAACTGGAGATTGTGGAAGGGATGCAGTTCGACAGAGGGTACGTATCACCCTATTTCGTGACCAATGCGGAAAAGATGGAAGTAAACCTGGAGGATTGCTATATCCTCATCAATGAAAAGAAAGTCAACAACATGAAAGATCTCCTCCCCATTCTGGAGCAGATTGCCAAGATGGGCAGACCTCTTCTTATCATCGCCGAAGATATTGAAGGAGAAGCGTTGGCTACCCTGGTTGTCAACAAGATTCGCGGCACCTTGAAGGTAGCCGCCGTGAAAGCCCCCGGGTTCGGCGACAGGAGAAAAGCAATGTTGGAAGACATAGCGATACTCACCGGCGGGAAGGTGATTTCGGAGGATATGGGTTCCAAACTGGAGAATACGAGGATAGATGATTTAGGCAGGGCGAAGAGGATAACGATTGATAAAGACAACACGACAATCATTGACGGTGCGGGAGCAAGGGCAGCTCTTGAAGGCAGGGTGAAGCAGATTCGGGCACAGATCGAGGAAACGACATCCGACTATGACAGAGAGAAGCTTCAGGAGAGACTGGCAAAATTGGTCGGAGGTGTCGCGGTGATTAAAGTCGGTGCGGCAACGGAAACGGAGATGAAAGAGAAGAAAGCCCGTGTCGAGGATGCGCTCAATGCAACCCGGGCCGCTGTGGAAGAGGGAATCGTCCCCGGCGGCGGTGTCGCCTATATCCGGACACTGCCGGCACTGGAGAAGATGAAGCTGGAGGGAGATCAGCAGGTAGGTGTCAATATCGTGAAAAAGTCCCTGGAAGAGCCGTTGAAGATGATTGTGATTAATGCCGGTCATGAAGGCAGCATCGCGGTCGAAAAGATCAAAGCAAAGAAAGGTGCCTATGGGTTCAATGCCAGAACGGATGAATATGAAGATCTGATTGAAGCAGGTGTCATCGATCCTACAAAGGTGACCCGCTTTGCTCTCCAGAATGCGGCGAGTGTCGCCTCATTGATGCTCACTACCCAGTGCATGGTGGCGGAAAAACCCGAGGAAAAACCCTCTATGCCGGCCATGCCTCCCGGAGGCGGATACCCCGGCATGGGTATGTAAGGTTTGTAGTGCTATATGAAAATAGAAAGCCCCCTGTTTCTCGGCAGGGGGCTTTTTTATTTACTTCCTCTTGAAAGAGGTTTATTTCTGTGGTAGCTTCACCAATCACTGAATCGAGCGAAATTATTTAATTACATG
>Ga0194111_10009198_pt1 | contig 10788 bp, 9 predicted proteins | sample TA2KigC300mmetaG_FD_146194 | JGI IMG/M metagenome (GOLD analysis project Ga0194111, IMG submission 146194) | Freshwater microbial communities from Lake Tanganyika, Tanzania - TA2015033 Kigoma Deep Cast 300m | ecosystem: Environmental > Aquatic > Freshwater > Lake | place: Tanzania: Lake... | reverse complement strand
ATCGACTTGAAAGCAATCGGCTGCGATTTTTATACCGGCAACATCCATAAATGGCTGCTTGGCCCAAAAGGCACAGGGTTTTTCTACGTCACGCAAGAATTTCTAAATGATACCTCGCCCCCTATGTCCTCTCCCTCCCCTATCCCCCCCGTATACGGGGGGGAACAAGGGGGGGGCGGGGGCAGGGGGGACAGAGTAAATTCCCTGCAACCCACCTGGGTTGGCGCGGGCTCAGGCGGCTTTGACGCCCGGGGGCTTTTGCCATCGCCATCGGCGCAACGGTTTGAGTATGGCACCCGCGATTTTGGCAAGTATGCTGGCATCTCTCCTCTGCTTGATTGGTTTGAGACATTAGGCTGGCAAAACGTGGAAGAACATCTTCGCGAATTATCCAGTTTCCTTAAAACAGAACTCAAAAGAATCCCCAAGGTACGGTTGTTCACCCCCGACCAATGGGAACGGTCTTCAGCCATGACCACTTTTGCCCTCTCAGGCCTCTCCTCGAATGAAATCTCCAGGCGGTTGTGGGAATCGCATCGGGTGCTGGTGCGAACGGTGGGGGAATTTGATGCGGTGCGTATCTCGACTGCGGTGTTCAATACAGTAGAGGAGGTGGAATTGTTGTTAAGGTTGATTCGAGAGATGTGAGGAAGTTACACCACCTACTTAATTGGCTTGAGTTCCATCACCTTGTCGGGGATGAAAAGGCCAACAATCGTGTTCTTCCAATATTGTTGGTTGGTTAGCCATCTATTATACTCGGCAATATTGAGCTGGAAAGCGGCTATCTCCATATCTACATCTTTCGCACGCGCCCATTCGTAGGTGGCTCTTGCCTCCTCGAACTGTAGTATCTCTGATTTGATTGATGAATGTATTAAAGGCAAAGATATAGCAATAGCCACTATACCCACAATACCAAATAAAATGAGTATAACGCCTACACCTTCTGAAGCAAGAGAGAAATCGACACTTGCAATTTTATTCCCTAACTTACGCATCACAATACCAGTTGCCAACATGATAATGCAGGTGAGTATGATTATCATTTTTTACACTCCATCAAACAAATAATAGGAATGAAACTATCCCCCAAAGGCGGGGATTTCGAAAATCTCATCAGAGAATGGACTCAAACTTTTTTTGAGTATCCTTATCTTAGCACACTAATTTGCAAAAGGCAATCTGTTTTTTAGTTGCTTTTCATATTTTCGTTGATTTTAACAGACAGAAAATTTTTCTTGCAAAATTTACAAATTATGACTCCAATTCCTGTCATCTTGAGCGAAGCGAAAGAGCTCTTAGTGACCTTCGGTGATTCGCTCCAAGAGATTCTTCGCTTCGCTCAGAATGACAAAAACCAAATTCATAATTATTATAAAGAGTAATTATGAAACTGGTTTTATACTTTTGAAACCGCAGAGGACACTACCCACCCCTACCCCTCCCAGGAGGGGAAGACGCAGAGAACACTGAGATGATTTCTTACCTCTGCGTCCTCAGCGCCTCCTCTGCGTTCTCTGCGGTTATGAAAAAGATAAAAAACCAAATTCATAGCTACTAGGGGATATGAAAATGAAAATAGGTCACACTGGTATCACATGGGGTGGTGAAATTGAGCAGGCGTATAAAGAAACTTCTGAATTGGGATACCTGGGATTTGAAACGTTTGCACAAACAATTATTCAATGGAATAAAAAACCAGGCGGTTATCGCAGTTTAGTCAATCGTTTTTTAATCCCAACTGTAGCAGCTTACTGTTACCATAATTGGATTGATGCCCAGAAAGCGAAGGAAGACATTGAGACAGCAAAGCTGGAAGCTGACGCTCTGCGCGATTTGCCGGGGGGCAAGACACTGGTGCTTCAGGCTGGACCAAGGCATGAGGGCGGTTTAACGTCCGACCAATTTCACCAGCTTGCCGATGCGTTGAACACTATCGGTCAGTACTGCCTTAACATCGGGCTCATTACCGGTTTACACCCGCATACGGGGACAGCCATTGAAACCCGCGCGGAGATAGACACAATCTTAAACTTAGTAGACCCATCTTTAGTCGGGTTTGCTCCGGACACCGGGCAAATCGCCAAAGGCGGTAGCGATATCTTAGAGGTTATGCGCATTTACCGCAAGCAGATTACACACGTTCACCTTAAGGATTGGGGTGGCAAGTATGAGCGGGGAGAAGACGGGAGGGAAATCGACTTTACCGGTTATGCTAATTATGAACCAGTAGGTAACGGGGTTCTTCCGATGCCCGAGATTCTCGACATCTTGCTTGAAGATGACTTCGACGGATGGGTTAACGTCGAGCTTGACGGAACCCCACGGGCTCCAAGACCACCGCGTGAAGCGGCCGCTATGAGCCGGAGGTATCTTGGTGAGTTACTTGCTGATAGAGTTTCTTGGAGAAATTGAGTGGATTAAACGTAGTACACTGTTACATTTGTAGTGCCGACTTCAGTCGTCTCCCTTAATCCCCCTCAATAAAGTTTGTTAAGGGGGGAGGGGGGATTTTATCAAAGGTCGGGGCCCCAAACCAGTTCGGGCTTCCGACTTTCTGAGAGAACTCTAACTATTTTTAGAATAGAAACTCAATACCAGAATGCATAAGCAGGCACATTCCATAAGACGCCCACGATACTCCACAAAGTGCCGATGGTAAACTCTCCCAGAATTAGTCCAAAGAAGAAAGGCATAGCTTTGCGATAGGCTTTTAGTCCTCCGTGGCGGAGGATGGACAGTTTCAACAGCCAGCTTATGAAAAATATCAGCCACACAAGATTCATCGTCCAACTTCCCGATAATGCGTAGCCGACGGGATGAAACGGCCAACTGAGAAATCGCATGCGCATACTCATCAAGAAAATCGTGAATATCAAACCGCCGGCGATAGCAATAATCACCGCGTAATTGGTCGATTGTGGGTGTGTGAGCCAGCGGGAAAGATAACCGTTAAAGTAGAGGCCGCCGTAATAATCTACGCCCGGCGCCCCGGTTTTATAAGAAAAATGGAGTAGCGTCCAGAGACAGGAAATCACGCCCAATACCGATGCGATTACCAGACCCCAAAAGAGTCTTCTGCTATTCGAAACTTTTCTTTCCAAACTTTTTCTTTTCCTAAAAGAAAAAGTTTGATCAAAAAGAAAAGAAGAGGAAGTTCCATCATAAGAAACACTAAGGAATTTATTTATTCCAATTGTATTCGACGCCTCGGCTAATTTAAACGCTTCCAACTGGTGCGGCGCAGGGTGTCCTCGGTATGCCTTGTTGAACCACCAGAAGAAGGAAAACATCGTCAAATTTCGCGGGCCCAGGCGTCGAGTGCCCAAGAGCGGAACCAACATCATATCCGGATGTCCGAAACTCAAGCCCGATGTGTATGCCCAAAAATCATGGACCGGCGGGCCTAACTGGGCGCGAATTTTGGTGATAGTTGTCCAGAGGCCAAAATAGATGGCAAAATAAATGACGACTATCCAGGCTGACATGCCCGTTCTCTGGCAGAAAAACACCAAAAATGCCAATCCACCGAACAATCCCAAGACAGCGCCACGATAACTCAACGGTTCTTCTGAATCGTCAATATTCGCTTTACGGTTCAATGTTTTTCTGAAAACTTCCAGCAAATGCGCTCTGCTGTTCCAAATCGCCACGGACAACAAGCCGATAGCCGCGCCGAATAGTTGTTCATCGTAGTAAGGAAAACCTGGGATACTCGACCAACCCATCATACTGCCGATAATCTTCTGAATTTTGCTGAAAACATAGAAAAACCACGCCGAAAACAACAACTCCAACGGCGCGAAAAAGCAGAGACCGATGGCAAAAGGATAAAAGGAAATCTTGGTAGACCCCATCGCGTCCAACGGCTTTTCGGTAAACAGATAACTGATGTCACGGGCTTTGACAGGAATCAGCGGCACAGAGGGAAGCAGATAATGCAGTCCATTTATAAGGTCAAGACTTCCCGCTAAAGCGAAACCAACCCACAGCAAATTACTCTTCCAGAACTGACTCGACCCGCCTTCTTTTGTCAACTCTAAAGGAAGCTGGATAATCGGATAGCTCAACCGTTCTCGTTGCGTCCACTGGCGACAGAAAATGGCGTTGATGCACAGCATCATGAACAAAATTACCAGGTAAAATATCGACCAATAGGCAAGCGGCGGAATCCATGCTTTGAGAGTTTCCGCAGTATACAGCGTCGCTTCGCCTCGGTAATAGCCATGCAAAACGCTCTTATCCGAGATTGACAGCCAATTGGGAATATATCGGATAAATAACGCCTCCCAATCATTTTCGGGAGTGGCAAACCAGAAAGTATGTCCCAATGCCGACGGCAAACCTACCAAAGCGTCATGTCCTGATATTGCGGACGAGATGGCAAGCATGGCGTAAATAGTGACCAATTCTCCCTGGCTGAAGGCGAATTTAGGCAGGATGCGCTTCAACAAAAAATTCAGCAAGACCAATACTAACACCCAGAAAACAACGTTAAAAAACAACGATGCCGTAGTCGGATGCCCTGAATAGCGCAGTTCTTCCATTTGGATTAGCCAAACCCCGTTAATCGGAATTAAAAGCGAGGCAAGTATCAGGGAGCGAAAGGTAATTTGTGATTTAGATAAAACCTGTTGGGATGTTTTACCATTGGGAATCTGGGTAATGGAATCTTTGTTACTGTTCATTTTTAGTATATGTTTCTCAAGTGGCTAAAAATTCATTGAAGACTTTAACGGAAAGGGATTAGAATTATATTTTCCACGTTGATAATCAAGAAATGCTGTACAAGAATTTCTGCGAAAAGGGTGAGATTACCCATTTACTCACTTACCCACCTACCCACTTTCTCACTTTGCCTGAACAATGGTATCTGGATTTATGCCCACGTGTCGTAGTCCGGCGCAGTAACACCATCTAACAGATGGTGTTACATATTTGGTATAGGTTCGGTAGCATAAGTTTCAATCAAAAATTGTTCCATCTCCTCTGGCGAATCGAATATCCGTTCGCAGAGATTTTCAAAGAAGATACTTCTTGCGTGGGTATACACCGCATAAACCGGTTTATTGTATCGTGAAGCGAAATTCATCTCGCTCAACACGCCAGGGGATAATTTGTCTGTTGGATAAATGACAGCAATAAAGTCGCTCTGGCGGATAAACTGGTAATCTCTCGATATCGTGCGGGTTTTCATCCGTTCTATCATACCTTTATCTATATCTCCGATTTTGGCACTGGTATCGCTTTTTTCGAGTTTTGACAAAAGTTCCATATCCTTAATATCCAACGGGTCGAAAACAATAAAAAACTTTGCCAGACGCGCTCCTACTGCTCGAATCTGTTCGATTTTTTCTGGGGTTTCTCTAAGCAGGGTAATGGGATAGCTCAGATAGAGTTTTTTCTTCTGTGAAAATAGCAAGTCGTAAAAATTCTCCAGGTTGTGATTTTTAGTGACGATGTAGTATGGTTTATTGCTAAAGCTCGCAAATTGTTTTGTGAGAAATTCTTCTTCGTCAATCCAGACATTTATTTCATCTCTGTGCATCCCCGACCATTGAGGATTTTCAGACATCCTTTTTTCAATGTCCGCTAAATTATCGACAACGTTGATAAATACATCAGCGTGTAAAGTCAGAATATCGCGGAATGGAAGTCCTTCCAGCAACACGCCCCGCCATCGGAAACAGGCATGTATTCCGATAAAAGCGTGTTCATGATTTGGCGCCAGGTTGGCGGCAATCTCGTAAAATGCGGATTTTCGCGCGAGGGCAAGGACAGCAGTATCAGAATCCAAAACCTTTTCCGTGAATTCAATGCCTGCTTCAGCCGCCGCCTGTTTCATGAAATCACCGACGTTGAAAAACCCGATTTTCAAGCCTTTCTTTTCGCACAGGGCTTGAACATCGTGCATGAGTTCCTTTCGGCCAGAACAACTAATGCCGGTGCAAATGATTTTCACGGTAACCTCCTATTATAGCCGCTGATTATCAGATGCCGCTGATATTGATTGTTAATAACCCGAAGGCTTTCTATTTATTCTTGGGTCAATTGAATCAAACAAAGTCGTGGAATGAGCCATCCGTCTTTCAGACATAGCAATATAATCTGGGTTAATATCAATTCCAATCCAATGTCGTCCAAGAGCCCTTGCCACTTTACATGTAGTACCGCTACCAACAAATGGGTCAAGGACAATATCCATAGGATTAGAACTTGCTTGTATCATACGTTCCATTACTCCTTCAGGCTTCTGTGTAGGGTGTTCCTCTCGTTCTTTACTACAATAATGAACATGAGAAAATTGCCAAACGTCGCCGGGGTTTGCGCCCTCCATATTATTTCTCCGCCTATAATACTTTTGGGGAATGCGAATATTATCAAGATTGAAGGTGTAGTCTTTTCCTTTAACAAAGTAAAGAATATCCTCATGCCTTGGTGAAAAACCCTTAGTTCTTCCCATCCCTTGGGTGTAATGCCAAGTAATCCATCCATTAAAGAGTAAGCCAAAATCATTTTCAAGCATGATATATAGCCTTGATATAAACCTAACCCCCATAAAAATATAAATTGTGCCATTGTCCTTGAGAAGTCTTATCGCTTCACTAACCCATTGCTGAGTGAATTTCTCATATTCAGCCCAATCCTTTTTATCAATAGTATTACCATAGTCTTTCCCAAGGTTGTATGGAGGGTCAGAGCAGATTAAGTCAATAGATTTATCAGGAAAGGTCTTCATTATTTTAATGGCATCTCCACAATATAATCTATCTAACTCCATCCTTATCACTCCTTTATCCATTCATGCTGCCTCGCAAGACGCAGCCACGCTTCTTCGCCTTGCGAACGAATAAATTTCTTGTCCAACATCTGAAGAAACTCCCAAGTTGTCCGTTGGACAATATCAACATAATGAATATCACGGATTTGAAGTTGTCCTGTGCCTAAAGCGGGATTATAGTTAAGGTCTTGTTCTGATATATATTTCAAATCGTAAACAGAATGGGCTACAACTTCCATTATTCCATTAGTCATTCCAGTCGTTTGGTCTTTTTCACTATATACCTTGTGCTTCAAAGACAACACAATAAAAATGTAATCGGGGTCATCAATATATTCAGAACGAATACGAGCAAAAGAAGTAATATTTGGGCTTTTACCAGAGGTTTTTATATCTTCGGCGGTTGCTTTGACATCCACATTTGCTGAAACATAATCGGCACTGTTTCTTTTACGCTTGAACTGCAAGATAATATCAAAAGGGTCCAATCTTTTGCCCGGTTCAACATTGATAAGTTGATATTGGTTACCTTTGTCATCCGCGATAATTTCAAACTGCTCTAATGCCCACGCTTCCACGAATGGGCCTGCAACCTTATTTATGTTTTCCAGTGGCAATCCTCTTTTGAGGTTTGTGTGAATGAAAATCTTGTTCTTTTCGGTTTTAATAGCCGTTTCCATAATCTGCGAAATCCGTTCAACAACAAACTTTGAGTTTTCTGAATAATCATCGCTTTCTTGTGGCACTTTATACTTAACAATCATGTTATTCTCCTTAACGACTAATTACCAAGAAGGAAGGTTTGGCAGGAGCCTCGCCTTCCCAATCTCGGATTCCACCCACTCATTTACTTTCCTTCTTTCCACTCAAACAACTCTGTTCGGAACGTATTCCGTTGATACTGTAGATATTCCTCTTTGGTCATTCGCGGCTTTGATTTATCAAGGATTTCTTTTGCTTTTTGCGCGTTGTCGTAGAGCAAATCTACCGCTGTCATCGCCAATACTTTGGCTGGGGTCACATAAGCCATATCGGGGTCAACAATACGCCAATCCGCGCTGTGCCCTGAACCTTCTGCGCCGCCAATGTATGGATGTATAGCGGGCATTATGTGACAGATATCGCCCATATCTGTCGAACCGGTGCGGTGTCCGCCTTGCGCGAATTGGTCTGACCCTATCAGCGATGTTACGTTATTTTTAAATAGTTCAGCCATATCGAAATTGTTAATCTGCGGCATATAGCCAGGCAATGTTTGAATTTCAACTTTCGCGCCGACAGCCATCGCCCCCGCCCGTAGCGCGCGGTCAACTTTCATGTTGGCATCCTGAATTGCTTCTGTTGTCTTCCCGCGCACGTAAGTCTCCATCCGAACGTCGGCGGGAACAACGTTCACAAGGTCACCGCCATGCGTGATGATAGGATGTACCCGTATGGTATCATCATCACGAAAAGTCTCGCGTTGAGCATGGATTGCGGACATCGCGAGCAGCGCCGCGTTCAAAGCGTTGATGCCTTTGTCAGGAGCGCCGCCGGCATGGGCTGCGCGCCCGATGAACCGAATCAGTTTCACAACGCAACCGTTGGACGAATCGGCAATGCCTGCCAACCTATCTCCAGGACGCGCACTGGTGTGAATTAGCATCGCCAGGTCAACATCATCTAAATACCCCAACTGCACCAGTTCAGGCTTGCCTCCCAAAAATTCCAATTTTCCTTCTTTCACAAGATTTACTCGATATTCGACTTCGACATATTCTTCGGCAGGAACAGCAAAGAACACAACATTGCCCGATAACAATTCGGCGGCGTTTGTATCAACCATCGCCATCGCCGCGCCCATTAGTCCCGCTATCTGCGCGTTGTGTCCGCAGGCATGCGCCGCGCCTGTTTCCTTGTTTGCCAGCGGATGGTCAAACACCACTAACCCATCCAGTTCTCCCATGAGCGCCAATGTCGGGCCAGGTTTTGCGCACTTCAATATTCCTTTGACGCCGGTAATCGCCAATCCTTCCTGATAGGGAATACCAAGTTGTCCTAAAGTTTCCGCGACCAATTTCGCCGTATTAAATTCTTTGAATCCTAACTCTGGGTTGTTCATTATCTGTTCGCCAATAGATATAATTTGCTCGCGCCTACGGTCAACAGATTCACATAACTTCTTTTTCAATTCTTCACGTTGCATGTTTTCTCCTAAATTAACTTTCAATATTAAGTTCCTATTCGTAGAGTAAGCAAACTTTTCTTTAAGAAAGAAAAGTTTAAGCAAAAGAAATTAAGAGGAATTAACTAATTTTTGTAATGGTCAAAGACATTTTGCCAAAGATTATTAAAAGTAGCGGCGTTGCTCCGTCTCGCCAGTTGTCCCCCTTACCAAAGGGGGCAGGGGGGTTGTCCACTGAGGGACGACTCTACGAGACTTTTGCCGTAGGTGCGCAACATGTTATTGCCTAATACAGAATTAATGTATTAGGTAGGGACATGTTGCAGTAAAAAATGACGCACAACGGTCTTTCGTTTTCCTGTTAACCGCAGAGATAACAGAGAAGGCGCTGAGAACGCAGAGATTGCTGCTTCTTTTCGCCAAAGTATAGAAAGCCTAAAGCGTTAAAATGTTTTTGACTTGCAACATCTTATTGCCCAATACAAAAGTTAGTAATAAAAACTCACTTATTGTAATAATTTCTATCCCCCGATACCGTCCTAAATTGAGCAGATGCCTGTCACCAGAAACGATATAATTCACATTTCCTTCTACCGCGCATTCTAATATTCTATTATCGTCAGGGTCTTGTTCTATCACCTTTATTCTCTCAGTAGGAGTAACTACTATTATCTCGAAAAGGCGGCATGGCGCCGTCAGCTTGCACCCAAATGATGTCATCAGATTTGGTGCAAGCCTGGCGGAGCATACCGTAGGACAAATCCAAACCCACTAACATGGCTCCAGCAACGTCGGCATAATTAGCAACCAACTGATTGCCAGTATCGCAACATATATCAAGTATTGATAAAGAAGACAATGTTCTGTTGGGATGGTCGTTTAAGAACGTTAGCAAGTTAGGGTCAACTTCCTTTTGGCGGTAACCAAACTTTTCTTTTAGAAAGAAAAGTTTAATCAAAAGAAACACTGAGGAATAAATAAGGTTGTTTATCGTATCGTTGGGCAATATGGTCGTAATTTACACGCATCACTTTTTTCCTCGGTGTTTCTGTTGTTCCTCTTAATTCCACACGTCCCAGGCAAGAGCTACAGGATTCGGCTTACGAAAAGATATAATCACGCCCGTCTTCTTCGTCTCCACCCATTCACGGCTAACCCACATCAAGTGTTTCACATAGCTCGCATTATTAGAATAATAGCCAATGCTGCCAAAAATAACCAGATGGCGACGATGACACCAGTAGCTACCCAGTTTGTTGGTTTGTTTTGGCTCATAGTCGTCCGGGCTTGCTCTCGACACTCGACTAAAACAGTCTGAGGAATCATCTTCATCGCAAGGGCAATACCTAAAGGAATCAAAATAAGGTCATCTAAATATCCTAAAACAGGGATGAAGTCTGGTATCAAGTCTATAGGACTAAGGGCATATCCAATTACGCAAGCGGCGAAGAGCTTGGCGTACCAAGGAACTCGAGGGTCTCTATAAGCTAAGTAGATGGCGTAAGTTTCCATTTTGAGTTTTTTAGCTCGTTGTTTTACATTTGCAATAGCTTTCATTAGAAGAAGATACTCCTTTTTCGCCTGTCCAGACTTCCGAAGCCTCCAGGACTTCGGAAGTCTAAATATGAACTTACTTTATTCCTCTTATTTCTTTTGATGGAACTTTTCTTTTTGAAAGAAAAGTTTGGTTACCTCCAATTGACTATGATAGACTCACGTTGAAACAGAGATATTGCGATTCGCAGAATAATGATGTCCAATACACCGATTACGATAGCCATAATAATCAGTTTGAGCGGAGTAAACACGGTAAGTCCAATGAGTTGAATACCAATTGGAG
>Ga0194111_10009189_pt1 | contig 10800 bp, 8 predicted proteins | sample TA2KigC300mmetaG_FD_146194 | JGI IMG/M metagenome (GOLD analysis project Ga0194111, IMG submission 146194) | Freshwater microbial communities from Lake Tanganyika, Tanzania - TA2015033 Kigoma Deep Cast 300m | ecosystem: Environmental > Aquatic > Freshwater > Lake | place: Tanzania: Lake... | reverse complement strand
ACATGGAACGCGCGCTGCGGGAGCAGGGCCTGCCCTTGTACAGTCTCGAGTCGTTCACGCCCCTGGCGCACTTCGACGTGCTCGGGTTCTCGCTGCAATATGAGTTGTGCGTCACGAACATCCTGACGATGCTGGACCTCGGGGGAATCCCGCTCCGCGCGGTCGACCGCACGATGCGCGACCCGCTGGTGATCGCCGGCGGGCCGTGCGCGCAGAACCCGGAACCGCTGGCACCGTTCATCGACGTGTTCGTGATCGGGGACGGCGAGCCGAGCCTGCCGCGCGTCTGCGACTTGTGGTTGGCGCAGCGCGACGGGGCGCGTCGCGCGGGGTGGGTCGGCGAGGGCAGGGCAGGGGGGGAGCAGCGCGGCGAAGCGCTGGCCCGGCTGGCCGCGGCGCTGCCCTTCTGCTACGTGCCCCGGTTCTACGCGCCGGAGTATCGCGGCGGGCGACTCGCCGCGCTGACCCCAACGCGGCCAGGCATTCCGGAGACGGTCCAACCGTGCGTGCTGGAGGATCTGGACGCCGCGCCGGTGCCCTCGGCACTTCTGGTTCCGCTGGTGGAGTGCGTGCACGATCGGATCTCCCTCGAAATCATGCGCGGCTGCCCCTGGCAGTGCCGCTTCTGCCAGGGATCCGCCATCAAGCGCCCCGTGCGGCGCCGCGGCATCGAATCGATCGTCAACGCGGCAGTCGCCTGCCATCGCAGCACCGGCTACAACGAGGTCTCGCTCCTGTCGCTGTCGTCCAGCGATTATCCGGATTTCCCGGAACTGATGCGCCGCCTGAAACAGGCACTCGACCCGCTGGCGGTCCACGTTTCGGTGCCGAGCCTGCGCGTCAATGAACAGCTCCGCACGGTCGCCCAGTTGGTCGGCAACACGCGGCGATCCGGCTTGACGCTCGCCCCGGAAGCGGCCCGCGACGACATGCGCGCGAGGATCGGCAAGCAGATCCGAAACGACGACTTGTTCGAGGGCTGCCGCACGGCGTTCCGAAACGACTACGAGAGCGTCAAACTGTATTTCATGTGCGGGCTGCCTGGTGAACGACCCGTCGATCTCGACGGCATCGTGGAGATGGCCGAGTCGATCTCGCACCTTGGCGTCGAGGAGAGGGGCCGGCCGGCACGCGTCACGGCCAGCGTGTCGAACTTCATCCCCAAGCCGCACACGGCCCTGCAGTGGAACAGCATGCAGACGCGCGACTATTTCCGCCGGGCACACGCCCAGCTGCGGCACAAATCGAAGGTGCGCAGCGTGCAGATCAAGTGCCACGACATCGAAGCCAGCCTGCTGGAAGGAGTGCTCAGCCGCGGCGATCGGCGTGTCGGCGAGGCCATCGAACTCGCGTGGCGCCGCGGCGCGCGGATGGACGGCTGGTCCGAACAACTGGACGCCGGTCGTTGGTGGAACGCCTTGCAGGACGCGGGAGTCGACGTGGAAGCCACGCTCCACCGCGCCTATGCCCTCGACGACCTGCTGCCCTGGGACCACATTGGCGTCCGGTGCGGCCGCGCATGGCTCGCCAAGGAACAGCAACGCGCCACCGCGGCGCCCGAGCACCTCGACGAACCGCCGGACTGCCCGCACGACCGCGCGGAACAACGCGGAATGCCGGGCGGAGGAGCGGAACCGTAGCCGGCCGCCGGAAAGAATCCGACGGGCGGCTCGGTTTTCGGCTGTGGGCCCCGCTTTGGTCCCAAGCAAAACCTCGGTAGAATCTAGCCAAGACGCGGCGATTCGGCCGCGGAATGACCCGGCTGCAGCCCCACAAGGCCAACCGCCGCCAGGGTCCCCGAACCGCCGCGGGCCGCGCCGCCGGCCGATCCGATTTGTCTCTCACAGGAGCTCGAAACCATGCAACCATCCGATCAGGTCCCACCCGCCGATCAAGGCGCCCCAGGAGCGGCACCGGACAACTACGGTCCGCCGTCCAAGGAATCGTGCACGATGGCGATGCTCGCACACCTCCTCGGCGCCATCACCGGGTTCCTCGGGCCGCTCATCATCTGGCTGATCAAGAAGGACACCGACCCGTTCGTGAACGACCAGGGGAAGGAAGCCCTTAATTTCCAACTGACGCTGCTGATCGGGTATTTCGTCTGCGTCGTGTTGATGTTCGTCACGTGCTTCGTTCTGTTCTTCATGCCATTCATCCCGATGGTGGTGGGCCTGGTGTTCGGCATCATGGCCGCCCTGGAGGCGAACAAGGGCGTGACCTATCGCTATCCGTTCGCGATCCGTATGATCAAGTGACCCGTGGAGCGGCGGGCGGCGCAGGGAGCCCGCGACGTTGTTCATAGGTCTTGCCTGGCGAGAACCGGCGGCGATCTGGTCGGCGGTTCTCGCTCCTCTCAGGGATTCCGCCACCATGACGCGGCAGCAGCCCGACCTCACGTTTTCCGACTTCCAGCAGTTGATCCGCACGATGTACCTGCGGAAAGATGTCGCGCGCGGCGTGGAGGGCACGTTCATGTGGTTCATGGAGGAGGTCGGGGAGCTGGCCGCGGCGCTGCGCGACGGCAGCCACGCGGAGCGCGCGGAGGAATTCGCCGATGTGCTGGCCTGGCTGACCACGATCGCCAACGTGGTGAACGTGGATTTGGGCGAGGCGGTCCGCCGCAAGTACGGCGACGGCTGCCCGGGGTGCGGCCAGTTCGAGTGCCGTTGTGCGGATTCGGGCAAGCCGTAAGTTCAGCCGGCGGACGCGAAAGCCGGCCGCCGCTCCCCGACCGGGCTTTCGCACTCCGCCGTACGCCAGCTATGCTGGAACGGGGACGTCCGGCTCGGTGCCCGTCTTTCCCGTTGGTTTCCGCGCGGCGTGACGTTCGTCCTCGCGCCCCTGTCGGGCGGGGCGCGGCCGGCAGACCTCCCCGTCGCAATGGGAGAACCGTCCACCTTGAAGAGAGTTCATTGGCTGCCATTTGTGTTGGTTGGGCTGGCGTGGGCGCACCAGGCGGGACGCGCTGAGGGAGAATCATCCCCGCCCGTCGGCCCCGTGCTGGAAGAGATCCGCGCCGGGCTGGGCGGCAAGGTCAAGGTCGGCCAATGGGCGCCCGTGCGTGTCGCGATTCGGGGTGGCTCGGAGGCGTTTTCCGGACAGGTCGAGCTCATCGCGCCTGACGGGGACGGTACACCGGCCCGGTTCACGGGCGAACCCGGGGTCACGATCGACATCGCGCCGCACGCGCGGTGGCACGGTTGGCGCTACGTGAAGCTGGGGCGGATCGGAGGGCGCGTGCTGGCCAGGTTGCGGAGCGCGAACGGGCGCGTGCTGGACGAAAAGGTCGTGGAGGGACTTGAGCGGCTGGACGCAACCTCATCCTGGATCGTGACGGCGGGAGCGGACGTGGGCGCGGACCAAGCGGCCCGATTGCTGGCGCGGCAGCGGAATGAAAAGCCGGTAACCAGCGTGCTCGGCGGGCCGGAGGAATTTCCGGATCGCTGGTACGGGTACGAAGGTGTGAACGTGTTGGTGTTGCCCTGCGGGGCACCCGGTCCCGTGGAGTCCCTCAGCGACGAGCAGTTTGAGGCACTGCGACGCTGGATGCTGCTCGGTGGACGAATGGTCCTGGCGGCCGGGGGCAGGGCAGGGGAGTTGTTTGGCGCGGAACATCGCTTCCATGAGCTGCGCCCGGGCACGTTCGAGGAGCTGGCCGATCACTGGAAGGCTTCCGGGCTGGAGAACTTCGCGCAGATCACCGAGCGGCTGCCGAGCCCGGAACAGATCCCGTTGGCCGTATTCGCCGACGTCCGCGGCCAGGTTGTCTGTTATGAAGGTGCCGGCGGCGCGAACGACCGCCCTCTGGTTACGCGGTACCCCTTCGGTTTCGGTCAGATCACCTATCTCGCGTTGGACCTGGATCGGCCGCCGTTGTCCGATTGGGGAGAGCGGGCGCGGTTAGTGGCGCGTCTGCTGCGGTTGGACAGCGATCAGGAGGACACCGCGGGCGGCGGGGAGGGGCTGGGCAAGGTGACCCGTGTCGGCTTCGACGACCTGACGGGCCAGTTGCGGGCCGCCCTCGATCGGTTTTCGGGCGTGACTCTGGTCCGGTTCTCGTGGGTGGCCGCGCTGCTGGTGGTGTATATCCTGCTGCTGGGCCCCGCGGATTTCCTGGGTCTGCGACGGATTCGCCGCCCGCACTGGACGTGGCTCACCTTCCCGATCGTGGTGCTCGCGTTCTCGTTGTTGGCCATCGGGCTCGCCCACCTCTGGAAAGGCAATGATCAGAAGGTCAACCACGTGGAGATCGTGGACGTGGACGTGGAGCAGGCCTTGGTGCGCGGGACGGACTGGGCCAACCTGTACAGTCCGCGCGCGGCGACTTTGGACGTGCATGCCGAACCGGCCGCGGCGGTGGCAGCGTCACGCGGCGATCCGCGGGTCCTGATCTCCTGGCAAGGTCTGGCCGGCACCGGGCTGGGTGGCATGAACACAGCGTCGGCGGCGGGCGTATTGAGTGACACGTACGCCATCTCGAGTGAGGCCGGTCCGCAACAGGCGCGGATCCGCGGCTTGCCCGTGCACACGTCGTCCACGAAAGGGATCGTGGTGCGGTGGTGGAATGACGTGGAGCCGGTCGGGCGCGGCACGTTGTCCCTGGCCGACGGCAACCTGTTGGTCGGCGAACTGGTCAACCCGCTGGATGTCCCGTTAGCGCATTGCGCGGTCTATCACGGGAACCGCGTGTATCGTCTGCTGGAGGATCTTGCGCCGCGCGAGACGATTGATCTGGAAACGGCGATGGGCGACCAGCCGCCGCTGGCCCTGGACTGGCAGTTGACTCGCCGCCAGCTGGTCGGCTCGGCCGACGTGAACACGCAGTGGGACCGGGAGGACGTCTCCGACGTTCCCCGCATACTGGAGCTGTTGATGTTCCACGGCGCGGCGGGCGGCCGGAAGTATTCCCAGCTTTCGCACGCGTACCAGGAGTACGTGGACTTGAGTCAACACCTTCAGATGGGGCGCGCGATTCTCGTCGGCCGGGGGCGGGTGATGGCGAGCCGCCTGAGCATTGACGGGGCCCCCGTCGATGACCGGCTGCAAGGGCAGTGGGTGTTTTATCGGATCGTCATCCCGGTCTCGGCCAGCAGTCCGCCCTGATCGGGGCGGCGTGGCGCGGGCGGGCAACGAGCATGCCGGTGCGCCGCGGGTACGACGTGGTGTGCCGGCGGCGAGGCTCGGCCGGGTATCGACCGGCGGAACGTGGGAACTCGGATTCAAGTCAGAGACAACGCCGCGGCTCCGGAGCGTGCCGGACAGGCGGGGGAACGCGAGGACTTCGGTGATCAGAACTTACGACTTGACGAAGAAATACGGCGAGCATTTCGCGATCAACTCGATCGAACTGGAACTGCACGAAGGCGACTTGTTCGGATTCATCGGCCCGAACGGCGCCGGCAAGACCACCACGATGCGCATCATCGCGACCCTGTTGAATCCGACGTGGGGCGAGGCCTTCGTCTGCGGGAACTCGATCTACACCCACCCCAAGGAGATCCGCCGGTTGGTCGGCTACATGCCGGACTTCTTCGGCGTGTACGACGACATGAAAGTGATCGAGTACCTCGAGTTCTTCGCCGCGGCGTATCGCATCCAAGGTCCCGAGCGACGGCGGGTCTGCAACGAGAAGCTGGAGATCGTCGACCTGGATTTCAAGCGGGACGCCTATGCCAATACGCTCTCGCGCGGTCAAACCCAACGGCTCGGTCTCGCCCGCGTCCTGCTCCACGATCCTCAGGTGCTGCTGCTGGACGAGCCGTTGAGCGGCCTGGACCCGCGCGCCCGCATCCAGATGCGGAATCTCCTCCGGCGGCTGGGCGAAATGGGAAAGACGATTATCGTCTCCAGCCACATCCTGCCCGAACTGGCCGACATCTGCAACAAGATCGGCATCATCGAACGCGGGTACATGGGAATCAACGCCGAGGTCGCCGACGTCCTCCGCCAGGTGCGCGAACAAACCGTGCTGCACGTCCAGGTCGTCGACAACACGGAAGGCGCCGCGCGCTTGCTGGAGAGCGACCCGCTGGTCGAGTCGGTCCGCATCGAACCGAAACAGATGGCGGTGACGCTGCTCAAAGGCGCCGGCGACTACAGCAGTCTGCCCGCGTTGCTGCTCAGCCACGGGTTCAAGCTGCGAAAGTTCCACGAAGAGGAAGTCAATCTGGAGTCCGCCTTCATGGCGCTCACGAAGGGAATGGGACCATCCACCTGAGACGCCGAGCGCGAGGAGAGAAGTTGTCATGAGCACGCTGGGGCAACGACTTCTGGCATGCGCGGTGGCGACGGTCGCCGCAGTGAACGCGTCACCCCTCCAGGCCCAGACCCGCGCCGCGTACGAGGCCGCGCGCGAACAGATGGTCCAAGCAGCGGTTCTGGATGCGGGAGTCACCAACAAACGCGTGATCGAGGCGATGCGCGCCACGCCCCGCCACGAATTCGTCCCGCGACTCCTCCGCAAGGACGCATACAAGGACATGTCACTGCCGATCGGCGATCAGCAGACCATCTCGGCGCCGTTCGTCGTCGCCTTCATGACCGAGACGATCGATCCGCAGCCGGCCGACAAAGTGCTGGAAATCGGCACGGGCAGCGGCTACCAGGCGGCCGTGCTGAGCGGCCTCGTGAAGGAAGTCTACACCATCGAAATCGTCGAATCGCTCGGCCGCACCGCACACGCCACGCTGCAACGTCTCGGCTACCAGAACGTGCACGTCAAAGTGGGAGACGGGTTCGCCGGCTGGCCCGACCACGCGCCCTTCGACAAAATCATCGTCACCTGCTCGCCCGAAAGCGTCCCCCAACCGCTCGTGGATCAGTTGAAGGAGGGAGGCACGATGGTCATTCCCGTCGGAAGCCGGTATCAACAGGTCCTCTACGTGATGCGCAAACGGGACGGCGCACTGCGGACCGAAGCCCTGCACCCGACTCTGTTCGTGCCGATGACCGGCTCCGCCGAAGACGCCCGCAAAGTCCAACCCGATCCGCTCTCGCCCACCATCGCCAACGGCGGCTTCGAAAAAGCTCTGCTGGAGTCCGGCAGCATGCCCGACTGGTATTACCAACGCCTCGTGACGCGCGCCGCTGACCCCCGCGCGCCGGAAGGCCAATACTACGCGTCCTTCGCCAATACCGAACCCGGCCGGCCGGCCATGGCCATGCAGGGCCTCGCCATCGACGGCCGCCAGGTCCGCCAGCTGACGGTCTCAGCGTGGGTGAAGTACACCGACGTCCGACCGGGCAGGGACAACAACGAACTGCCGGTCATCGCCGTGACGTTCTACGATCAGAATCGCGCGGCGCTCCCCCACTCCTGGATCGGGCCGTTCCGCGGCACCAGCGATTGGGTCCGCAAATCCGAAACGTTCCGCGTACCCCCTGAGGCGCGCGAGGCCATCGTCCGGCTTGGCCTCTTTGGCGCAGTCGGCGAACTGGGAATCGACGACGTGCGGCTCGAAGGCCATCGGTGAATCGGCGAAAAGGGCGCATGGGTTCTAGAGCACCTAGAGGACCCATAGGACCTAGAACCGAAGGGCCTGGGGCATTCCGTATGCCGTCCGCACAGCGTCCGCCATTACCCAAGGGGTGTGGCCTCCAATGCGCAACCCTATCACGGTGTCGGTACTTTGATCATGCCTCCCCGTCAAGAACGCGCTGCGGACGGTACCTCGCTTGTCGACCACGATGGGGTCGGAAGGAACGAAACGAGGGGCGGTGTTGCGGCGCGTTTCATTTCGCCTGAACGTCCGACACAACCCACACGACCCATATTTCTTTGGCGTCAAGAGTTTCGCAGTTTGCTTGAATTACGTGCTAAGATTGCTAAACTGGCAACAGGACGTCGGACATGCCGGCGCGGGTACGGATCGGCCGCGAGCGCGATCGCGGCTCGATTTGCGACGGAATGCGAGCGGTGCTGTCCGGCGCGTTGCCATACTGGTCGTACTGGCGACGATGAGCCAGTTTCCTGGGGCGGCCCGATGCCGCAGTGTCTTTGGACTGGGGGTATTCTCGATGAATCGACGTACAATCCGCGGATTGATCGTGGGTGGGGTTTTGGCCACGGCCGTACTGGTGTTCAGTGCGGAGGCGAAGGCCGGTTGTGGGTGGCGGTGGGGTTTTGGATATGGCTGCTACTCGTATTACGCGCCGTCTTACACGACCTGCTACACGCCCTGTTACGTTCCGTGCTACACGCCGGCGTGCTACGTCGGGCGTTTTCGTTCGTGCTTCTGGGGCTGGCGCCACAGATGCTGGTATCGCGGCTGCTGTGCGCCGGCGTACGTTGACTGCTGTTCGTATTGCGGCAGTGTGACTCACTGCGGGTGCGTGGAGGGCGGCGGGGTCCTATACGACGCGCCGGCGACCATTCCGAACGCGATGCCTGTCGAGCCGACGCCGGCCACGCCCGAGCCAGCGGGAGAGAATATGTTGCCGGATCCCGGTGCGGCGCCGCAAGCATCGTTGAACGGTTCGGCCCTTTTGAGCGTGCGCGTGCCGACGGACGCGCGGGTGTTTGTCAACAACATTCCGACCCGGAGTGCCGGCGAGGCGCGCAAGTACATTTCGCAGGACCTGGCGCAGGGGTTCCGCTACACGTACGAAGTGCGGGCGGAGGCGGACGTCGATGGGCAGACCGTGGTGCAGACGAAGACGGTGCATTTGCGGGCCGGCGAGACTGCCGATCTCGCGTTCGTTTTTGCGGTGCCGGGCGAGACTTCGTTGACGCTGCACGTGCCGCACAACGCGAAGGTCTACCTCGCGGGGAACGAGACGCAGGGCGCGGGTCCCGTCCGCACGTTCCGCACGACGAAACTCAACCCCGGGGCGACATGGCCGGATTACGGGGTGCGGGTCGTGTTGGACCGTAACGGCCAGCAGCTCGTGGAAACCAAGACGATCAACCTCAGCGCTGGCGAGCAGCGTCAGTTGACCTTTGACTTCGACGTGGACCAAGTGGCATCGGCTCGCTGAGCCGCGGCCCGGCAGATCGGACAATTGCGACCCTCGCGCGGCATCGCCGCGCGAGGTTTTTTTTCGGTTGAACGGCCGGGTGGTCATCCTTATACTGACAACCTCCCTGGGCAGTCTCGGAGCCAGAGGCCGGCGAAGAACGAGCGGCGCGTGACGGCGCGGCGGTGGTGGGCGCGGCGCGCACCGACTCAGACGGCAGCTGCGACGACGCGGCAGGGCGACGCCGCGCAGGTTCGTCGCGTCGCGGCCAGCACGCATCGGGCGGCCGGGGGCATGGCGGGTAAGCGGTCATGCGGTGGTTTCGCCTCACGATAGCGTACGACGGGACGGCCTATACGGGGTGGCAGCTCCAGCCCGGCAGTGCGACGGTGCAGGGGGTGCTGGAAGAGGCGCTCCGCCGGATCACGGGTTCGGCCGTGCGGATCACGGCGAGCGGGCGGACGGACAGTGGCGTGCATGCGTTGGGGCAAGTGGCCAGTTTCGCATGCGACACGCATCTGGCGCCCGAGGCGATGTGCCGCGCGCTGAATGCGAACACGCCCGAGGACATCCAGGTCCGCGAGGTGCGGGAGGCCGCGGAGGGCTTTCACGCGATTCGCGACGCGGTGGCCAAGCGGTACCGGTACGTCATCCAGGACGGATCGCACCGGGACGTGCTGGCCCGGCGTTACTGCTGGCACATCCCCCAGCGACTGGACGCGGGCAGCATGCGGGCCGGCGCGGCTCACCTGGTGGGCACGCACGATTTTCGCAGTTTTCAGGCGGCCGGCGCACCCCGCAAGACGACCGTGCGAACGGTCTCCGACGTACGCGTGGCGAGGATCCGGGGACCGGCCAGCGATCCGATCGCGGTGGAGGTGGAGGCGGACGGGTTCCTCTACAACATGGTGCGGAACATCGTGGGTACGCTCGTGCTGGTGGGACGCGGCCGCAAACCGGCGACCTGGGTGGCCGAGGTCTTGGCCGGACGGGACCGCGCGCTGGCCGGGCCGACCGCGCCGGCCCGTGGATTGACGCTGCTCGAAGTCCGTTACGAATAGGCGTCACGCGTGTGGGCGGGGACGGACGGCCCGCCGGACGACGGACGCGGACCGATTGACACCATGCGTATTGCTCACATCATCACACGAATGATCGTCGGCGGGGCTCAGGAGAACACGCTGCTGTGCTGCCGGGACCTCGTTCGGCTCTTCGGCGACGAAACGCTGCTGATCACGGGCCCCGCGCTGGGCCCCGAAGGCGACCTGCTGACGCTTGGCGGCTGCGACATCGCGGTCCACGTCGTGCCGTCGTTGCGCAGGTCGATTCATCCGGTGCGCGACCTCCGCGCGTACGGGGCGATCAAGAGCGCGCTGCGGGCATTTGCGCCGGACGTGGTGCACACGCACAGCGCGAAGGGCGGGATCCTCGGCCGCGCGGCCGGCTGGTCGCTGGGCGTTCCCGTCGTCGTCCACACCGTGCACGGCGCGCCGTTCCATGCGAACCAGGCACCTTGGGCACGGTCGTTCTCCCGCTGGTGCGAGACGTGGGCGGCCAAGCGATGCCACCATCTGGTCAGTGTGGCCGATGCCATGACCGACCAACTCGTGGCCGCCGGCGTGGCGCGGCGCGAGAAATTCACGACCGTGTACAGCGGCATGGAGATCGCGCCGTTCCTGGCGGCCGACGACCAGCGCGACGCGATGCGCCGCGAACTGGGATTCACGCCCGATCAGGTCGTCGTGGGGAAGATCGCCCGGCTCTTTCACCTCAAGGGACACACGTTCGTCATTCAGGCCGCGCGGCGCGTCATCGCACAATGTCCCAACACGCATTTCCTGT
>Ga0194111_10009187_pt1 | contig 10800 bp, 8 predicted proteins | sample TA2KigC300mmetaG_FD_146194 | JGI IMG/M metagenome (GOLD analysis project Ga0194111, IMG submission 146194) | Freshwater microbial communities from Lake Tanganyika, Tanzania - TA2015033 Kigoma Deep Cast 300m | ecosystem: Environmental > Aquatic > Freshwater > Lake | place: Tanzania: Lake... | reverse complement strand
CACCTGGGCAGTCCCTGTCTTTCCCGCCACCTTCACATCTTTTAATGCGGCGCCCCCTCCGGTCCCGCGGGGTTCATTGACTGCCGCCATGAGCGCCTCCTGAATCACACGGAGCGTCTTCTCGGAGATGTTCGCCCTGCCCGTCTCCTCAGGGAGATACTCTTTCAATTTTCCCCCGTAGATATTCTCTACGCGCTCCACCACCTGAGGAAGGAATCGTTTGCCTCCATTGGCAACCGCCGAGATGAGCGTAAGGATCTGAAGAGGGGTTGTATTCAGGTACCCCTGGCCTACGGCAAACGAGAGGGTTTCACCGCTATACCATTGGACTCCGAACCGTTTCTTCTTCCAGGAGGTGGAAGGAACGATCCCTGATTTTTCATGAGGAAGAGTGATTCCTGTTTTTTGGCCCAGGCCAAGTTCGTTGGCATAATGAGCAATGGCATCCACCCCGACTTTCAAACCTACCTGATAGAAGTAGGTATCACAGGATTCGGCGAGTGCCCGATGAAGGTCGATGGTACCATGCCCTTTCTCCTTCCAGCACCTAAAATCCCGGTTCCCGTAGTGAATGGCGCCAGTGCAGGTCATCTGTGTTTCGGGAGTGATGGCTCCTGTTTCAAGGCCAGCGATCGCCGTAACGATCTTAAATACCGAACCCGGTGGGTACTGCCCCTGAAGCCCTTTGTTCTGGAGGGGATGGAAGGGATGTTCCAGCAATGCCTTCCACTCCTCGGCGGTGATGCTCCTCGCAAAAGCAGAAGGATCAAAGGATGGTTTGCTCACCATGGCCAGGATGCGCCCTGTTTTAATTTCCATGGCAATGAGAGCTCCGTTCTTGTCTTGATAGGCTTCTTCAGCCACCTTCTGCAGATCATAGTCAATCGTTAGAAAGACATTATTCCCTGGAAAAGAATCAACACTCCGGAGGGGTTTGATCTCCCTTCCAACAGCATCCACTTCAATCTGACGGCCTCCGTCCGCCCCTTTCAGCTGCTCTTCCCACTCGTATTCCACCCCGTACTTTCCGATCATGGAACCCATTCGATAAGCCTTGTTCTTCGCCTGCTTCAGCTCATTTTCGTCCACCTCACCGATGTAACCGATGAGATGGGAGGCAAGCAGGCCATATTGATAGGCTCTTCTGGGTCTGACATCGACCAGGATCCCGGGAAGATGAATCCGGTTTGACTCAAGCAGGACAAGCTTGTCCCAGTCAATATCCGATTTCAGCTTAATTGGTCTGAAGGCAGGCCGCTGTTTGGGGCCCTTCATCTTCTCGCCGATATCTTCCAGAGGGAGGTTGAGGATTTCACCGACCTTCTCCAATGTTTCCGGATTTTTACGGATGTCTTCCGGCACAAGAAAAACTTCAAAGGAAGGCCGATTGTGAGCCAGGATCCGTCCCCCCCGGTCCAACAACATTCCTCGGTCAGCGACCATTTCGCGAATCCGGATTCGATTATTTTCCGATAACTGCCGAAGGTCGCTTCCCCGGATCACCTGGAGGTACCAGAGATAAACAAAGAGGAGAAGAAAAGCCGCACCAACAAAGAACTTAAGGTATCGACACCTCTCTTTGAAATCCTCCATTCTCTGGGTGTTGAGCTCCATCATGTCTTACCCCGTACCCCCAGCCCGGTCCCGGGCTGAGCATATAACAGAGAATAGCCTTTTTTAAAAATGGAAAAAAGAACCGGAGCAAGGAGAGCGGTGCTAAAAGCTTGAGGAAGGAAACCGGTAAAGAAAAGAGGATAGGGAGGTTGGAGGGGCTCGGGATGAAAAGCTTTGATGAGGATCAGAATGACAATCCCCTCCCCTAATGTGAAGAGAAAGACAAAAAGAGACCTGAGGAAATAACTTTCCAGATAGATCCGGTCCTTAAAGAGCTGTGCGCTAAAAAAGAGAAGGGGTCTCGAAAAAGCATAGAGGCCAAAGCTATTTCCCGAGAAGAGGTCTATTACATAGCCCAGGAAAAAGACCAAAATCCCACCTGAGAGAGGGGAAAAGGAAAGACCCAGAAAGAGGGTAAAAATCAGAACAAGGTCCGGCTTGACCCTCTGGATCGGAAATGAGGCAAATAAGGTTGTTTGAAGGATTAAAAAAAGAATTCCTAAAAAAAGAGGAATAAAGGTTCGTCTCATTTGTTATTTTTAGTCCTCTTGTTTCTTTTTTTGACTATCTCCAAACTCCGAACTCCCGACTCCGAACTTATTTTCCTTTCCTCCCCTTCTTACCCTTCTCCTCAGTGGGTTGAGAGGAGAGTTCCTTTGTGATCTCCTTGATGATGAGGACTTCTTCTAGCCTTGTGAAATCAACACTTGGCACCAGCTCGGCATATTGAAAAATGCCATGACCTTTCTTGTCCACCTTCCTGATCTCTCCAATCATCAACCCCTTGGGAAAATATCCGCTGAGTCCGGAGGTAACCACCCGATCACCTACAACCACATCTTCCGCCCGTAGAAGGTACTTTAACTGACACCGGTTCTCACCCCCTCCCTCAACAATCGCTTTCGCACGGGTTCTCTGGATAATCGAGTCAATGGCACTGTTGTAATCGGTGGCAAGAAGGACGACCGCATGGGAAGGAGCAGTCTTAAGAATCTGGCCAATCACTCCCTCTGGAGAAATAACCGCCATCCCTTTCCGGATCCCGTCTTTCTCCCCTTTATTGATCGTGACGCTTTTGAACCACGACGAGGGATCCCGGCCAACCACCTCCGCAGCAATGACCGTTGATGAAAGTGTCTCCCGAAATTCGAGCAGTTTCCGGAGACGCTCTTGGGCCAAAACCATCTCCTTCATCTGGTCATTCTCTCTCTGGAGATCAGCCATCCTTTTTTTGAGCCTTTCATTCTCCCTGTGAAGATGGACCAAGAAGAAATACTCCTGAAAAACTCCTTTCACCTTCTTGATGACATAGGAAGCCCCCTTCTGAAAAGGTGAACAGACCTCCATGAAGAGTCCGTCAAAAAAGTCCACTCCCTTTCGTTCTTTAACCCTCAACGACATTAGGATTAAGGCAGATAACAGAAGGAGGATGATGATGGTTGGCAGGGTATATCTTCTATGGAGGAGGTTTCTTATCCTCATCAAACTTTAATAAGAGAGCCCCAAAAAGCTGTTTTAATTTATCTTGATTACAGAGATTTTCAAAAAAGATTACAAAGATTTTGTTTATTGAATATCTTTTAAATCTCTGGAATCATCTCCTAATCTGTGTAATCAGAGTTTTTATCTTAAAAAATCTCAGTACTGGAACGTGACGCTTCGAAGCAGATTTTCGTTGTCAAGAACCTTGCCCGCCCCTAACACAATGGCGGACAGCGGATCATCTGGAATCGTGATAGGCAGTCCTGTCACCTCTCGCAGAAGGACATCGAGATTTTTCAGAAGCGCCCCTCCGCCTACCAGGACAATCCCTTTGTCTGCAATATCCGCAGCCAATTCCGGTGGCGTCTCTTCAAGAGTGATCCTCACTGTATCGATGATCATATTGATCGACTCAGCCAGAGCCTCGCGGACCTCTTCGCTATTGATCTCGAGCGTCTTGGGAATGCCTGTCACCAGATCCCTCCCCTTGACCTCCATAGTCTCAGGGTTCTCCTCGGGGTAAGCCGTCCCGACGTTGATCTTGATCAGTTCTGCTGTCCGCTCACCGATGAGTAGGTTATATTTTCTCTTCACGTACTGGACGATGGCCTCATCCATCTTATCCCCTGCCACCCGGATCGATTGACTCGTTACAATGCCGGACAGGGAGATCACTGCTACCTCCGTTGTCCCTCCCCCGATGTCGACGACCATATTTCCCGAAGCCTCGGTAATGGGAAGCCCTGCGCCGATGGCTCCAGCCATGGGCTCTTCAATCAAGTAGATCTCCCGTGCGCCTGCGGACTGAGCCGATTCCCGAACAGCCCTCTTCTCCACAGGAGTGATTCCAGAGGGAACAGAGATTACCACTCGGGGCCGGAGTAGAGCCTTACGATTATGGACCTTGGCAATAAAATATTTCAGCATCTCGCCGGTGATCTCAAAATCTGCGATCACCCCATCTTTCATCGGCCGGATGGCAAAGATGGTGCCCGGTGTTCGGCCTAACATCTCCTTGGCCTCCCGACCGACGGCAAGGACGCGTTTGTCCCCTCTCGAATCCCTCTGGATGGCCACCACAGAGGGCTCCGAAGAGACAATCCCTTTTCCTTTCACATAAACAACCGTATTGGCCGTCCCCAAGTCAATGGCCAAATCCGTAGAGAACAGTCCTAACAGTGAATTGAATACCATTCCCTTCTCCTATGGAATTGATGAATGTTGTTCTATATTAACAAATCCCTCATCTCGATTCAAGGAAAATCCTTCCCTCGCTCTCCCCCTTGTCTTTTTCAGGAGGATTGATTAATATTTCCTCGTTGAAAGGAGAATAATGATGTTAACGATCCTAAGAAAACATGCCACCTCCTGGATGCTCAAGGGTCTGCTTCTGTTGGTGGCAGTGACATTCATCTCCTGGGGAGGATATTCTTTCTTCCGGAAAGAAAAATACAATTACGCAGCAAAGGTGGACGGGATTCCCATCCACGTCAGGGACTACCAGGAAACCCTTCAGGGGGTTTTGAAACGTTACCGGGATGCGATGGGCCCTGCCTTCACCGATAAGATGATCGAAGAGCTCCGCATCAAGGAGAACGTCCTGGAAGAACTGATCTCCCGAGCCCTCATTCTCCAGGAAGGAAAAAGGTTGGGCCTCCATATCTCGGACGGCGAATTGAGAATGGCCATTGAATCAATCCCTACTTTTCAGCTTAATGGTCAATTTGATTCACATCTCTATGAAAGATTTCTTCGCCTCAACCGGATGGTTGCAGAGGATTTTGAACAGATGCAACGGGAAAACCTCATTTACAACAAAGTGGTGAATCTCATTCGGCTCAACGGAGCAAAGGTCTCCGAGCAAGAAACATTGGAGACTTACCTCTTCGAGAATGAAAAGATCAACCTCCATTTCATTAAGATTGCCCCTGGGGCCTTCAGGGGACAGGTGAGCGCTAATGAAATCGAGATCAAGGACTATTACCAGAAACAGCAGGAGGAATTCAGAATTCCCACCTACCTCCAGATCCAATACATCGCCTTCCGCCCTTCAGATTATGAACCAAAGGTTCAGGTCTCTCCTGACGAAATCAAACGTTATTATGACCAGCGAAAAGAGAGCTTTAAGATCCCTAAGAAAATCAGGGTTAGGGAGATCCTGATCAAAGTGGATCCGCAGGATTCCCCTGAAAGGATAGAGGAGAAGAGAAAAAAGGCTGAAGAGATCCTCGGGAGGGCTAAAAAGACAAAAGACTTTGCTTCTTTAGCCAAACAGGTTTCTGAATCGGGAACCGCCTCAAAAGGAGGAGACCTGGGATGGCTTCAGAAGGGAAATATCGATGAACCCTTGGAGACAGTTCTCTTTTCATTGAAGGCCGGTACCCTCACGGATGTGCTCAGAGTAGGAGAAGGATTTTACATCTTCAAGGCAGAGGAGGTGACCGAAGAAAAACAGAAGACCTTTGAGGAGGTAAAGGATCAGATCCATCAGGGTTTGAAAAAGGAGAAAGCAAAAGCAGAGGCCTCCCGCAGGGCGGACGACGCCTTCTATTCCCTCTTCCGCAGCAGGGAAATTGAGAAGTTTGCGCGAGAAAAAGATGTTCCGATAAAAACGACAGGTTTCTTCAAGGAGGGCGACGAGATCCCTGAACTCGGCAAAGATCCCTCATTTTACTCCTCCGCCTTCTCATTAAAGACAGGAGAGATTTCTTCTGTGATCAGTATCCCGCCCAATTTTTACATCCTAAAACTGGTGGATAAGAAGGAATCCCGGATCCCTTCTTTGGAGGAGGTGAAAGAGGAGGTTATCCGGATGGTCGCTGGAAAGAAGGCTGACGAGAAGGCACGGCAGACAGCGGATGAGATACTCAATAAGATAAAAACAGGCATGGGGATGAGTAAGGCCATCGAAGGGAAAAGTTACTCAGTGGACGAGACAGGCTTCTTCCTTCGATCTGGAGGCGTGATCCCGAAAATTGGACCCGCTGGAGAATTCATGACTTCTCTCGCCTCCCTAACCGAGCAAAAACCTCTTCCCAAAGAACTTTTCCATACAAAAGAAGGATACTTTGTGGTCCGATTGTTAGCCTCGGAGCCAGCCGATCGAAATAAATTCGAATCGGTCAAGAAGAATCTTGAAAAACGGCTGACCTACCAGAAACAGGAGGAGTTCTTCAGAAACTGGCTCCAGCATCTTCGAGCCAAAGCAAAAGTCGAAATCAACAAAGACGTTCTCTGATTAGAGTAAAATACCCAATCCAAATTGTACCTAAAAATGCGATCGCATTTTTAGGTACAATTAATCGTTCCGATTAAACAAGATGTTTCTTTATCGGAATCTAACTGTTTTAAATAATCTAAATACATTTTCGTCGTTCATTAATAACGAAGCTGTTACAACCATTATCAGAGAAGAACGTCGGAGGCTAAATTGAAGAGTTCAGACCAAATTCGGATTCTGGTGACGGGCGGGGCTGGGTTCTTAGGTTCTCATCTCTGCGAACGCCTTTTAAAAGAAGGCCATGACGTCCTTTGCGTGGATAATTTTTACACCGGGACCAAGCGAAATATTTCCCATCTCCTTGATCAGCCCTATTTCGAACTCCTCCGACATGACATTACGTTTCCTCTTTATGTGGAGGTGGACGAAATCTACAACCTCGCCTGCCCTGCCTCACCCATCCACTACCAGAACGATCCGGTCCAGACGACAAAGGTCAATGTCCATGGTTCAATCAATATGTTAGGGCTCGCCAAACGTCTTAAGGCAAAAATCCTTCAGGCTTCTACCTCCGAAGTTTATGGAGATCCTTCCATCCATCCCCAACCAGAGAATTACTGGGGGAACGTCAACTGCATTGGACCCCGCTCCTGCTATGATGAGGGGAAACGGTGTGCTGAAACCCTTTTCTTCGATTATCACCGTCAACATCGCCTCAAGATCAAAGTCGCCCGCATCTTCAACACCTTCGGTCCCAGAATGCACCCCGATGACGGCCGTGTCATCTCCAACTTCATTCTCCAGGCCCTGAGGAATCAGCCCATCACCATCTATGGCGATGGCTCTCAAACCCGTTCTTTCTGTTATGTGGACGATATGATCGCTGGCTTGATCCGCCTGATGAACACTCCTGACGATTTTACTGGGCCGATCAATCTCGGAAACCCAACCGAGATCTCCATTCTCGACCTGGCCAAAAAAATCATCCGGATGATAGGCTCAAAATCAAAGATTGCCTTCCGACCCCTTCCTGCTGACGATCCCAAACAGCGTCAGCCCTTCATTGATCTGGCAAAAGAGAAACTGGGCTGGACCCCAAAAGTGTCCTTAGACGTAGGCCTGAAAAAAACAATCGCCTATTTTGAGGATGTCCTTAAAAATGGGGGTCAAAAATAGGAATCTAATGTTTCTTGGGAGTGGGAAAAGACAGCTGCCTTCCTGTATCATGATAGGGAATACCAAAATGTTTGTAAGCCAGTTCCGTAGCTTTTCTTCCGTTCTGCATCCTTGCCACAAAACCAATCTTTAAGAGAAAAGGCTCCACCATATCCACCAGCGTATCCGACTCTTCCTGAAGCGTTGCAGCAATGGCCTCCAGACCTACTGGCCCACCCTTGTAATAACGGATGATCGTCTCAAGAAACCTCCGGTCAAGGCCGGTCAGCCCCATCTCATCCACCCCTTCGAGACGTAATGCCTCATCGGTAATCTCTCGGGTGATCTTTCCTTCTCCGCGAATTTCTGCATAATCCCTCACCCTCTTGAGCAGACGATTCGAAATCCTTGGCGTGCCTCTGGAACGCTTGGCAATCTCCTCTGTTCCTTCCCGATCAATCGGTACGCCCAACAGTGCGGCAGAGCGTTTCACCACACGGTTCAGTTCCTCAAGAGAATAGAAGTCGAGATTCCTCAATATCCCGAATCGTTCCCGAAGCGGGGCTGAGAGGAGTCCGGCACGCGTGGTGGCACCGACGAGTGTAAACCGCTCGAGACGGTACCGGTGGCTTCGTGCGTGGGCTCCTTTGTCAAAAATAAAGTCAATGCAAAAGTCCTCCATGGCCGGATAAAGAAACTCTTCCACGATCTTGGGAAGGCGATGAATCTCATCAATGAAGAGGACATCTCCTTTTTCCAGATGGGTGAGGATGCTGATCAAGTCTCCTCCCTTTTCAATGGCAGGGCCTGAGGAGGTGACGATCTGTACTCCCATCTCGGTGGCAATGATATGGGCAAGAGTCGTTTTTCCAAGTCCCGGAGGGGAATGAAAGAGGATGTGATCAAGAGGTTCTCCCCGTTTCTTCGCTGCTTCAATAGCGATCTCCAGGGTCTCAACCACCTGTCCCTGACCGATATACTCGGAAAGCCTTCTCGGTCTCAGATCGAGATAATCCTCAACCTCTGGACGGCCTTCCTCGGACTTTGGCTTTGGATCAACCTCTTTCTTTTCTTCGGACTTCTTCATTTTTTATTATCTCCAAGACTCTCAATCTGCAATTTGAAATCTGAAAATGAACTACCCCCGCAAGCAGCAAGGTATCACCTTCTCTTCTTTGCCGTCATTCCGCGCTTGATTTAGCCTGCCCCGCACTTGATGCGGGGGAATCCAGGCGGGTTTTCTGGATACCGGTCGTTGCGACTCGAAACCGAGCTTTCGCCGGTATGACAAATTCGCCGCAAGCAGCGGGGAATAGAACCCCAAGGGATTTAAAATTTTATTACCCGACCCCCTTTTGTCCCCGATACACTTCTTCGAAGAGTTCCTCTGGGGTAGAGATATTCGGATTCCTCAACATCGCATCATGGACCAGTTTCTGTGCCTCGCCCATTTTATGTCCGAGATCCCTCACCAGAACCTCCTCCACCTGTTTCTTAATGTCTAAGACCTCTGTCTCGACAGGAATCTGATCCTCTCTCATCAGGGCAAACTTGCCAAGCTTTCCCTGAAGCGTCGCAATCATCTTATCTGCTGTTCTCCTTCCGATTCCTTTCAGGCTCTCAAGGGTCTTCGAATCCCTTTCCTCAATGGCTCTCGCAATTTTAGGGATGGGTTGGACAAGGGCTTTCACGGCTGTAAGCGGACCGATATCTTCCACCGTGATGAACTTCTCGAAGAACTCTTTCTCCGGTTCATAATTGAACCCAATGAGTACGGGCTTGGGTTGTCTTTCGGTCTGCTGATAATGGATAAAGAGCTTGACAATTTCTCCGTCTTCACCCGCTCTTTTGGAATGAAAGGTTTTCCTTACGATCGCAGGAAGGAGAATTTCGTACCCCACGCCATTAGCCAGGATGACCACCCGATCCTCCTCCTTCTTTAACAATCTTCCTTCGATGTATCGAATCATCGTTTTACCCCAAAAATCCGAAATCCGAATATCGGGCGAAGCGTCCGCTTAGGACCAACTCGAAACAAACCTAAATTTTCAAAATCTAAATTTTAAAAACTGTTTTGTTTGGAACATTTAAAATTTGGTCATTTGAGATTGTTTCGGATTTCGTGCTTCGAATTTAGAATTTCTCTGCTTCTCGAAAGAGAAGCAGAGGTTACCAGCGAAATTTACTCGTTCGGGAGAGGCCCGTCAGGGCTAAAGCCAGGGCATCACCTGCATGGCTTGATCCGAGGGAGCCCTCAATCTTAAGGTATTGCCGAATGGCCCTCTCCATCTGTTTCTTATCCGCCCGGCCGCTTCCGGTCAAGGCACTCTTCACCTCCGTGGGCCTCACTTCAACGAGAGGAATGTCCTTTTCCTGGGCGGCGAGAAAGATCACACCCCTCACCTCTCCCAACTGAATAGCCGCCTTTGGAAATTGTTTGAGCACAAAGACCTCCTCCATGGCAAGAAGGCCCGGCTCCCATTTTTCGATCAGACCCTTTATTCCATCATAGATGATTTTCAGGCGGAGGGAAATAGGGCAATCCGATTCCGTTCGGATGGCTCCCCAGTCGCAGGCTCTTCCTCCGCGAGGAAGAGTCTCCACAATTCCAAAACCTGTCATGGCTAGCCCTGGATCAATTCCAATTGCCTTCATAAGGAAACCTTCTTCAGATGTAAAAAAAGCCACCCATCTTGATGGCAATGATATGGTGGCTTTTGTAACAAGACAAAAAAATGGCTCCTAAGCACTGAGGCGTTCCATCTCTTCGTCGGAGATATCAAAATTGGCGTAGACTTTCTGGACATCATCCGTATCCTCAAGTCCTTCCATGAGCTTAAGCATCTGTTCAGCTTCTTTACCCGTCAAATGGACAGTGGATTGTGGCACCATGGTCAATTCAGAAGTGGTAAATTTAAAGCCTGCCTCTTCAAGAGTCTTTTTCAAATCATCGAAGTCGTTAGGAGGGACGGTCACCTCAAACTCTTTCCCTGCATCCTTCACATCAAGAGCGCCTGCATCCAGGGCCGCCTCAATCAGACGGTCCTCATCAATGCCGCTCTTGTCGATGAGGATCAATCCCTTCTTTTCAAACATCCAACCCACACAGCCGTTTTCGCCAAGGTTTCCATTATGCTTGGAAAAGACATGCCTCACTTCTGCAACCGTCCGATTTTTATTGTCCGTCAGGACTTCTAAGATGATCGCCACACCCCCGGGCCCATATCCCTCGTAGGTCAGGTCTTCGTAGTTGACCCCTTCCAGCTCCCCGGTCCCCTTCTTGATCGCCCTTTCGATATTGTCCTTGGGCATATTTTCAGCTTTTGCTG
>Ga0194111_10009182_pt1 | contig 10802 bp, 9 predicted proteins | sample TA2KigC300mmetaG_FD_146194 | JGI IMG/M metagenome (GOLD analysis project Ga0194111, IMG submission 146194) | Freshwater microbial communities from Lake Tanganyika, Tanzania - TA2015033 Kigoma Deep Cast 300m | ecosystem: Environmental > Aquatic > Freshwater > Lake | place: Tanzania: Lake... | reverse complement strand
TTTTCACCTCCCCCTTTAAAACACCCCTAGAAGTCTTCAAACCCTAATAAACACAAGAATTACTTAAAACTTTTGCATAAAAAACGCAAAAGTTTAGGATTAGTAGGGTTTATATATAAGAAAGTGTCATTAAGAATGTGGCGCAAAAAGAGTGTGATCTAGATACTTTAGTAAAGAAAGAATTATCTAAGTTAACTTTCTATAGCAAATATGACCTTATAGAATTAACCAAAGATGAGAACAATAATTACTTACTAGAGTATTATGCGAGAAAATCCAGGACTCCTGAGTATAAATCATATTTTAAGTGCAGCGTAGACATTAATTTTAAGCAAAAAGCTGCGACATGGGTTTATGTATGGCTTGATGAGAAATACCGTGGCAAAGGCTGGGGTGGAGAACTAGTAAAAAAAGGGGAAGGATTGTTTAAAAAACTCGACTTAAGCATAGCATATGTCCATAGCAACATGAACCCTGACTTCTGGACTAGCGTAGGATACCCTGCCTGTCTGAAGCCTATAAAGAAAACTTATGAAAAAAGCATATACTATCATACTTACGACTTGTTAAAAAGTATAGGTGTTAAGAATAAAAAAGCCAAATCTTGCGTGACAGAACTTGATGAAGACACTCTTGAGATAAGTTATGACTGTATAGAAAAGAATTACGACTTAAGTTTTGAAATAAAAATTGATATGAAAGAAAAAACTGCTACCTGGGTGAGGATGGAAGCGGAAAATCCTAAAAAGCTCATACAAAAGAGTGAAAAATTATTCAAAAAATTAGGTGTAAAAACTGTAAACGTGAACATATACTATTTCGATGAAAAAGAAAGAGTATGGGACGACGCAGGTTATAAAAAAGACGATAACGGATGGTATAAGAGATTATCTTAATTTTCTCATTTTTTCCAAGATTCTTTCATCGCAATTGTTTTTACCTAAATTATGATTTCCCGGCATCAGCTTTACAAGTTCTTTTCCATGAAAATCGCTGCCGCTCGTTAGGATGAGATTGTATTTTTTTGCGAATTTCTTTATTTGTTTTACAACTATTTTTTTTCTTAACGGCAACCTGTCACCGTTGTTAATCTCTATGCCTTTTAATCCAGCATTTACTAAGTTTTTCATATTCCTGAAGTTAATTTCAAAATCGTCAATCCAAGGATGGGCTAATACTGGTATTCCTGATGCTTTTCTTACAAGCCTTACTGCTTTTATGATTGGAATTTTTTTTAATTCTTTAGGTCTAGTCTTAGGGTTCTTCCAGAGTTTCGGGGCAAGTTTTAACGGCTTACCATAGCCTTTTTTATAAAGCAGGTATAACAAGTAGAACGCGTTTATGTTCCCCTTAGCTTTTGGAAATTTTTTTCTTATCTTTTCAAAGCTTATTTTATAACCAAATTTTTCTAGCTTATCGCACCAGTCTTTCGTCCTGGCTTCAGTCTTCTTGCGGTTAATAGTTAACTCTTTGAGAAGTTCTTTATTCTTATAGTCTATAAAATAAGCTAATATCTCTCCAGTGTCAGCTTCTATCTCAACGGCAGGGATTACGTTAACACCGATTTTCTTGCCTTCTGCTATAGCTTCTTCTATCCCTTTTACACAGTTATGGTCTGTTAATGCTAAGTTCTTCACATCTCTTTCCTTTGCTAATCTTACCAGTTCTTTTACAGAAATCTGGCCGTCTGAGTAATGGCTGTGCGTATGCAAGTCAGCGTTTTTTGTCATGTGATAATCTTAACGTTTTATCTTATATAAACTTTTAGAATAACAAAAACTATATAAAAACGTAAAACCTTTTCTAAGCTTATGAAAATCGAAATGGCTAAGGGAACTAAGGACATGCCTCCTGAGGAGGAATTGGCTAAGCAACAGATAATCAGCACTCTAAAAAAGACTTTTGAGGTTTACGGCTTCTCGCCTTTAGAGACTCCAGTGTTAGAGAGGATGGAGACTTTGACAGCCAAGTATGGCGGAGGTTCTGAGATAACTAAAGAGATTTTCAAGCTTACCGATCAAGGCGGTAGGGATTTGGGCTTAAGGTTCGACCTTACAGTCCCGTTGGCAAGGTATGTTGCCATGAATCCTAATATTAAGATGCCTTTCAAAAGATACCAGATAGGTCTTTCTTTCCGTGACGGACCTATAAAACTAGGAAGGTATAGGGAGTTTTGGCAGTGCGACGTTGACATTGTAGGCAGTAAGAGCACTCTTGCAGATGCAGAACTTATCAAGCTTGCTTTTGATTTTTTCAAAAAGATAGGGCTAAGCGTAGAGATAGAGATTAACAATAGGAAAATACTTGATGGCATAATGGAATCTTTGTTCATTCCAGAGAAAGAATGGAACGGCATCATATTAAGTGTTGACAAGCTGAAAAAAACCACTTTAGAGGATATTAAAAAAGAGTTGAAGATGAAGGGTATGTATGAGAAGCAGATAAATGAGATGTTTGAAATATTCGACATGCCGGGGGATAATGAGGAAAAAATAGCAAAGTTGAGAAAGATAATAACAAGCGCGAAAGGAATTGAAGGCTTGGACGAGTTAGAAGAAGTATTAAGTTATGTTAAGAATAAAGATTTAGTATTCAGGCTGTCTTTAGCCAGAGGCTTGGATTATTATACTGGTACTGTTTTTGAAGCTTTTATCAAGGATGAGAGTATGAGGTCTTCTCTCGCTGCTGGCGGACGATGGGATAAGATGATCAGCCAGTTCATGGAGAACAATACAGAAATACCTGCAGTAGGGATAAGCTTCGGAATAGACACTATTATTGACGCTTTAAACCTTAAGAAGAAAATCAAGCCTGTAAAGACGCTTACTAAAGTATTCGTCATTCCTATTAATGTTGAGAAAGAGGCTGTAAAACTTTTAGACAAGCTGAGAAATGAAAGTATAAATGCAGAAGTAGACCTTATGCAGAGAGGCATTAGTAAGAACTTGGATTATGCTAACGGTTTAGGAATCCCTTTTGTGATAATCTTGGGTAAAGAAGAGCTTAAGGCTAAAAAGTTCAAGCTTAAAGACATGAAATCTGGTAATGAAAAATTGTTTAACGAAAAAGGTTTAATAAAAGAATTAAAAAAATGAAACGAAAAGTCATTCAAATGGCTGGGAAAACTATGGTAATTTCTTTACCAGCGGATTGGGTTAAAAAATATGGGATAAAAAAAGGGGAAGAGATAGATGTTGAAGAAAAAGGACGTAATATCTTGATTTCTACAAAAAAAGGATACGAACTTCATAAAATAAGAATAGATATAAGCGATTTAGATGCCCAAGTAATAAAATGGACTCTATCAGCCATACAAAAAAGCGGTTATGACGAGATTGAAGTGATATATAATTCTAAAGAACAATTGAACATAATAGAAGGAATGATTAAAGATGTGATGATGGGTTATGAAATTACTGAACAAAGTGAAAAAAGATGTTTGATAAAAGTTATTTCTCAAGGCTTAGAAGCTGAATTTGATAACACTTTAAGGCGAATATTCTTAGTTACATTAGCAATGGCAGAAGAAGGATTAATTGCCATCAAAAAAGGGAATTATGACCAACTTGATGAAATAATACAGAAAGAAATTACAAATAATAAACTAACAAATTTTTGTGAAATGCTTATTAATAAGTCAGGGTTTAAAGACCAAAAAAAAGTAACATTCATTTATCTAATCGTTTGGTTATTAGAAAGTGTCGCTGATGATTATAGAGATATGTATAAGTATCTGATGACGAAAAAGAAATTTAAGCTGGATAAAGACATCTTAAGTATTTATGAACAAACAAATAAGATGTTACAAATGTACTACAGTGTCTTTTATAACCCTGATAACTCAAAAATGGTACAGGTAAATAAAGGATGTAAAGATATCGCCGAAAAAATATATACAACAGCTAAAAACCGAAAGCCGGAGGAAATGACAATATTGATATTTTTTTGGGGTATTGCCCAAAAGATAAGAGATTTTTCAACATCCACGATAGCACTGAATCTCTGATATAGGTCAGTTAAGATCAAAACTTCGTATTTCTTCTTCAACTTTCGAAAGACTGTTTTTTAATCCTTCTAACTCCTCTTTATTGGAAGATGAGAAGTCGTTTAGCAGTTCTTGTAAATCATTTAATTTTTGATGCTCTATAGAATTTTGATGAAAGTAAGATTTTAACCTGTTTATGTTCCAAACAGCTTTGTCTATAAATTTTATACACTTGTCGTAATCGTATTTTAAAGAAGAAAAACTTCCATAGTGAACAAGAGATCTTTGCACAGCACATGTGTAATATGCTTTTTCAAAGTCTTCAAAGTTTTCAATTTTTTCTTTCTGAAGGTTATATTTTTCGATTTGCTCATTAAACTTTTGAACATAAACTTTTAATAGGTTTTTACGACTGTTTTCTTCAGAATCATTGTCTGAAATAGAATTATCTTCAAACTCAAAGGCTGTAGCTAAATCCATTTGATATGGAAGATTTCTTAGAGTTTCAAAATCAATAGTGACAAGATTGTCCCTATAATCAATTAAGAAATTTTTAAAAATAGAATCTTTATAAGCTCCAGGTTTTAAATCACTTATTATTTCCAGAATCACTGAATAATCTTTAAAAAATTCCTCTTTGAAAATATTATCTTCACGATTTAGCTTTGAATTTATTTTATTCTTTATATCTTCTAACCTTTGGATATAGTCATCGTTGATGAGACTAGTTTCTTTCACTTCTATTTTTTGTATCAGCTTATTGTAACCTTTCTTATAATCCTCTGTTTCTTTTATAATTTTATCTTCTAACCTTTTTTTAATAGCCCCTCTCTCATTTACAATTTCGCTAAATAAAGAGTCTGCTTTCTTTTTTAAACTCAACCATAAGCTTCTTTCTCTCTGAACTAACCCTTCTACACCAAAAAGTTTAGTTCTAATTTTTTCTGTATAATACTCACTATTTTTTTCTTTATCTTCTGTGTGAACTATCTCTAACAAACCTGACCCCTCATCTGGGAACCACGCATGTATTTTTGCAATTTCTCCGACAAGCCGATTTAACAAATTACCCTTTTTTGATTCATCTTCTATCCCTAATCTAAATGAAGCATCTATTGCGTAAGCATTACAATGACTTGCAAGTTCGGACTCCATAACCATATATCCTTTATCTTCAAATTTGGTATAGCACAAAACTTCAGGCAAATTTAAACATAGCCCATTCTTTTTATTTATGCTTCTAAAATAGTCTATTGCTTTTTTTTCTTTTATAAACAACGAAAAGCTTCCATTTTTTTTAAATACGATACTGCCCGGTGGGATTATATCCGCAAAGAAATATGCAAATGGTGACTGATAAGTATACACTAATATATCATTCTTTGACTTACCTGATGTAGGGGGTCTAAGGTTGTCTTTTTCATTTTTTAAAATAAGTCCAATGGCATCTTTTAATAATTCTTTTGCCTTCAGGTCTTTACCTCTTTGTACATAAAGTTTGGAAAGTAGAATCTTAATTTTGAAATCCTCCTTTTTCTTTTCTAAACCCTCTAAATCTTCAACTAGCTTAAAAAAATTCCCCCCCCTTAAATAATCCTCTTCTATTTCTAACTCTCTATTAATGGGGGACTTAATAGAACTCTTATACCCTGAATGTTGTTCTAAACTTTGAAACTGTCTAGATTTATATTCACTAATTTTGTATTTCGCTAGAACATTTCTTTCATCAAACCCCAATATTTGTTCCCATATAACCTTTGCAATATAAGGTATTGAACCAGTCGTACCTCCCCATCTGTGTTCCCAAAAAGCGCGATTTGTTAGGATTTCTAAATGGTCTGGCGCGATTTCTGATAAAATTTCCCAAATATTCCCTACTTCCATATACATGTCAGACTTGAGAGTTTTAGGATTAAAATGACGTTCCCAATAAGGAGGCATTATTTTCTTTAAAATCTGTCTAAAATCTTCATCTACTTTTATTTCATCCTGTTTATAACTCAGCTGTTCTAAAGCTAAACCTAGTTCTTTATAAATTTCTACGTCCATAGGTTTTATACTATTTTTTATATCTTCCAAGAGTTGTGATGAAGAACTTATTGATAATCTTATTTTTCTTAATTCTTCCGATTCTGCTTTGCTTAAACAATCTAATGCTTGTATAAAATTTTTTTCTTCTAAGTTAATCTTACCCAATAGAAGTAATGCCTGTTTATTTTTAGGCTCTTTTTCCAGAACTTGGTTTAATGACCCCTTGGACTTTGAAAGTTCATTTTTCCTGTAGTAAGTCTGTCCTTTTTTCAATAAATAAGATAGGCTTTTCATATTATTATTAAGAAAAATAAGGTATATAAATCTTCCTATTTTATAACTACTATTAAGTAGTTACAATATAAACTATACTTTTTTCATTTATCGTTCGGGATGAATTTATTTAGGTTTTCTACTATTTTTTTGTCTATTTCGTCCATCGAAAGCCCAGACAGTATTTCCAACCCTTCTTTGATAGTAGACACTGAATAAATATGAAATTCTCCTTTCTTCACACTGTTTATCACTTCTTCACTTAACATGAGATCTTTTTCATTTATTTTAGGTATCATAACACCTTGGCTGCCAGTTAATCCTTTTGCCTTGCAACTCATATAAAACCCTTCAATTTTTTCATTAACCCCCCCAATAGCCTGTACTTCTTCCTTTTGGCTTACTCTTCCTGTTACAGCTATACCTATGTCTAATGGGAACTGCCCAATAGAAGATAAAGCAGTGTATAAACCTGTTGAGGAAGCACTGTCACCATCTATCATGCTATATGTTTGCTCATGCGCAAGTAGGCACTCAAACTCAATTCCTTTACCGGCATAACTTTTACTCAAAGGGCTTGCATATCTATCTTTTGCTATCATGTTAAGTATGTGGTCCCCCATTTTTTTAGAAGGACCTGAACGATCTATTTGTTCATGCACGTCTCTTATCCATCCTTTACCTTCAACTGGTTTTGATGCAGTTATTCTTGAAGGTTTCCCAAAACAAACATCCTCAAGTGTTAATACAGCTAAACCATTAAGTTCGCCTATTTTTTCACCTGATGTTTCTATGACATAGATGTTTTCATCTATATATTTTTGATATTTTTCTTCTATAAGGCCGTGTCTGTCTTTTATTGATTTTACTGCTTCTGCAACGTGTTCCCCTGTTATTTCCTTGTTGTTTCCTGCTTTAAGGTTGGCTTCTCTTAAGACTTGGGCTATTTCAGATATTTTTAACGTCAACTCACCCTGGTTGCTTGTTAGTCTTGTTGAGTATTCTATTATTTCTGCTATACCTTCTGGTGTGACGTTTTTCAGTCCTTTTTTCTTGCAGAACCTTGCAATGTATTTTGAGTATTGTTCTCTGTTTTCTTTTGTGTTGTCTGTTGTGTTGTCGAATTCTGATTTTATTCTGAATGTGTTGTTGAACTCTTCAAAGAATTCGTGTTTGGAATAGTGTCTTAGCTGTTGGTATACTTCATTATTACCATTGATTATTACTTTCACGTTTGATTTTACATCTTCGCTGATCGTTGGCACGTAGTACCTTAGTCTGAAATTTTCTATGTTTGTCTTTCCAGAGTCTAAGTCTTCTATTAGCCTTTCGAATGCTGCAATATCTTTTTGTGCCATCTTCATCATGTTAACCACATAATACCCACCTATCGCTTTTGTGAACGATCCTGCTTCTAATCTTAAATGCTGGTCTTTCTTAGGTTTTTCTGTACCCATAGGGCTTAGCATATGTTTTGCGGCTTCTACTGTTCCGAACATGCTTTCCAGTGTAGGCTTTTTTTCGTATATTACTGGTATTCCTTTTATTTGTTCTTCTGGTTTTATCTTGTTTAGAATCTTGACTTGGTATGGTGACTTGTCTGGTGGTGGTGGCATTTGCATCATACTGCCTAGACCTCCGCCCATCTTTGCCCCTACGTGCATTTGTGCCACGCCTATTTCAGTGTTTACATCACGCGTGATTGCTTCTTCGAATTGTTCCAAATATTCTTTTATTCTTTGTGTAGGATATTTATTTTTTAGTCTGTCTAGTTCTGGTTTGATTACAGTGTCTTTATAATTCTTTGATGCGTCTTTCTGGCCTGACGTGTTTTGTGACTGTAATACTTCCATTTCTGCTTGTATTTTCATCTCTTTTTCCAGGCTGTCTTGGTCCATTTCAGCATATTCTTGTGTTAGTTTCTCTATTTTGTCATTGTATTTTTCTGCTTCCTTTGCATCCTGTGTCTCTTGTGATAGTTTTTCTAGTTTGTTTATTTCTGCTTGTATTTTTTGATCTTCTTTCTTAAGTTTTTCTTGTTGCGCTTTTAGTTTTTTGGAGAGTTCGTTCATCTTTGAGTTGTCTGTCATGAATCCCATTTCGAATTGTTTCTCATAATTTTTTATGCCGTCATGGAGTATGTAATTTACTGCTTGGTTTAGGTCTTTTTCGAATTTTTCTCCGAATCCTTGTGGGAGTTCTAGTATCAGGGGGTTTTCTGGTGCTTTGAAATTATAAGCTGCGAGCAAGTCTCTTCTTTGCTTTATCTTTTTTGCGTGTTCTTCTGGCGACATGTTTTCTATGTATTGTTTTAATACTGTTCTGATTGTCTCATCTTTTCCTAAGCCTTGGCTTCCTGTTATGAATATGTTAGAGTATTTGTCTTCAAGTTTTAGTCCTGTCCGTATTGATTCTACTGCTCTGTCTTGCCCTATGATTATCGCTTCTAATCCTGGTTCTATCTTGTTTGTTGGCTTGAATTCTTTAGGATCAGCTGTGTACCTCAGTTTTTCTGGTGAAAGTTCATATTTTTTTCTTAGTTCTTTATCCATTTTGTAAAACCCCCTAGTTATTCGGGTTTGGTGATTTTTTATTATTATATAAACCTTGCTATGAACTCTGTTTTAGGTGTTAAATCTTTCTTAAGAATACTAAGAATCCTGTATGGCCTAGCATCTGGTTTTTCGGCCTTACTTTTTTTCCTTCTACATGCCATTCTCTTTCTAGGATTTCTAATGTTTTTTCGTGCAGGAAGTTTTGGCTGTTGGATACTAATTCGCTGACTTGTGTTATTGTCGGCAGGTAGGCTACTAAGAAGCATCCGGATTTTAGGCTTTTATTAGCATGCTCTAAGGCTCTCCAAGGCTCTGGCAGGTCTAAAGTTATAAGGTCTAAGTCTTTTTCATTAATTCCTTCGTAGATGTCTAAATTTTTCTGTTCTACATTTTTTATTTCTAAGAATTCAAAATTTTTCTTCGCCAGGTTGAAAAATTCCTTATTGACCTCATAGGTTATTACTTTTTTTACTACTCTTGCCAGTAATGAAGCAGTGACACCGCAGCCGGTTCCGGCGTCTAAGACTACGCTGTCTTTTCCTATACCTGTATTGGTTATTATCACACCTATGTCTTTTGGTGTCATTATTGCCGGCCCTCTTTTTATCTTGTCTAACTGGTCTATGAAGTTAGCGTCGAATATTAAGAATTCTTTGTCTTCATGAGACTTGACGACGTTCTTGGATTCTTTCAAGTCTTTTTCTTTCACAACGCCGTAATTAGTATGCAAGTCTCCTTCTGTCCAGTAATATTTCTTGTCCAGCCTTAAAAGAATTTTTCTTATCATTTTTTAATGTCGTTCAGTAATTTGTTCATTTTTTCAACAAATTCTTTAGCTGTTTTTAGCATATTTTCTGCTTCTTCTTTTGTAGCGAAAAAACTTATGCTGTATTGGTCGTCATGCCTTAATTCCCTATAATGGTCTAAAAGTTCTATCCATTTCTTTTCTAACATTCCTTTCTTAACATATTTTTCTTCTAAATATCTAGCGATGCAATAATGGCTTTTTTCCCTGAAACCGTCAAAGAACAGTATAGATCTTGCAGAATGGAACATAGCGAGATAAGAGGACATCACAGAAGAATTGAAAGCGTTGCTCTTCAGATTTTTTTCTGCTTCTTCAATCCATTTATGTGCAGTTTTAATGCTCCCTTCTGCCTTCCCTTTTGAAGGTGGAATTTTTCGTAACAGTTCTTCCTTTATACAATAATCATAGTCATATTGGTTCAAATTTTTCACCGTATACGATTATCGAGCCGAAAAAAAGTGAGTAGTAAAAGACTGTGTCTTCTTTTTTTAAAATTTTTAATTTTTCTGTCGTTAAGTAAATCGGTTTTATATTTCCATATTTTGTTTTGAGCTCATTTGTTAGTTTTGCTAAATGCTCGTCTTCGGTCTTTTCCATTAATACCCACAGGTCTATGTCAGATTTTTCAGTATTTTCCCCTTTAATAAAGCTCCCGTAAAGCCCTGCAGATTTGACAAAGCCATATTTTCTGAATATTCTCGTATCAAAACTTTCTAAGTTTAGCATGATTTTAGTTGCTTTTACGTTTTTATTGTCTTGCATCGAGAACCTGTTTTTAGTTCTTTTAAGTATGCCTTCTTTCACGAGTATGTTAAAAAATTTAGAAACAAGCCCTTTACTGATTTTTAATCTACTTGCTATGTTGTTTACGTTTAAAGGTTCAGTCTTATTAATTACAAACCTAAGTATCTTCAGTCGTTCTTTCGAAGAAAATAATCCAGGTATGTCCATACGCTAAGGATAGTGTTCATGGTTTATAAACTTTTCGTTCACAATTCATAAACAAATTTTAGGAGGAATACTTTGTTATATAGGCATGTATTCTGGTTTGCGCTTCTTAAACTTAACGATTTTAGTATATCCTACGTGCTTTAGCTTCTCTATAGCTTTTTCAAGGTTTTGCCCCAAGTTTTCTACCTTATGAGCGTCG
>Ga0194111_10009176_pt1 | contig 10807 bp, 8 predicted proteins | sample TA2KigC300mmetaG_FD_146194 | JGI IMG/M metagenome (GOLD analysis project Ga0194111, IMG submission 146194) | Freshwater microbial communities from Lake Tanganyika, Tanzania - TA2015033 Kigoma Deep Cast 300m | ecosystem: Environmental > Aquatic > Freshwater > Lake | place: Tanzania: Lake... | reverse complement strand
GCGCCTACATCGTGACCCAGTTCTGCTTCGCCCCGGCGCGCGTCATCGAGTACTGCGCCGGCCTCGCGCGCAAGGCGCCCGATGCGCCGGTCTACGTCGGGCTGGCCGGGCCTACCGATCCGATCGCACTAATGCGCTTCGCCCAGCGCTGCGGCGTCAGCGCCTCGCTGCGTGCCCTGCGCACGCAGGGCATGGACGCGGTGCGGCTTGTGACCCACACCGACCCCGGCGAGCAGCTTGCGGCCGTCGCGCACTATTGCATCTCGCACGCCAGCTGCAACGTGTTCGGGGTGCACCTGTTCACGTTCGGCGGCCTGACCGCGGCCGCCGAATGGATGAACCGCAGCATCGCCGCCGCGGCCAATCGCTAGCCTGGCGCATTAGAATCCGCACAGGGGGATTTGCACGATGCGCCTGCGTACCCGCCTGCGCTGCGCGCCGGCCGAAGTCCTGCTCGAGAAGCGCGCCGACGGCGCCGTGCTGCTGCGCTCACCGCAGCCGCTCAGGCCCCACGCGCGCGCAGTGGGCGACTGGCTGGTGCAGTGGCACGAGCGCGCGCCCGGGCGCACGTTCCTGGCCGAGAGGAAGGGCGAGGGCTGGCGCCGGGTGAGCTACGCGGAGGCGTGGGCGAGCGCGCGCCGCATCGGCCAGGCGCTGCTCGACCTCGGCCTGGGCCCGGACAGGCCGGTGGCGATCCTGTCCGACAACAGCGTCGAGCACGCCCTGCTCGCGCTGGGCGCCATGCACGCCGGCGTGCCGGTGGCGCCGATCTCGCCCGCCTATTCGCTGATGTCGAAGGACTTCGCCAAGCTGGGGCAGATCTTCGCGCTGCTCAGGCCCGGGCTGGTTTACGCCTCCGACCCGGAGAAATTCGCCCCCGCGCTGGCCGCTGTCGGGGCGAAGTCAACCCCCGTGGCCAGGCTGCTGGAGACCAACCCGGGTTCCACGCTGGAGGTGGCGTTCTCGCGCCTCACGCCGGACACGGTGGCCAAGATCCTGTTCACCTCGGGTTCCACCGGGACCCCGAAGGGCGTGATCAACACGCACCGGATGCTCACCTCCAACCAGGAAAGCTGGGCGCAGTTGTGGCCCTTCCTGGAGGAGCGGGTGCACACGCTTGTCGACTGGCTGCCCTGGAACCATACCTTCGGCGGCAACGCCTGCTTCAACATGGTGCTGCGCAACGGCGGCACGCTGTACATCGACGGCGGCAAGCCGGCGCCGGGCCTCGCCGAGATCACCGCCAGGAACCTGCGCGAGATCTCGCCGACGATGTACTTCAACGTGCCGCGCGGCTTCGACCTGCTGATGCCGATGCTGGAACAGGATGCGGCGCTGCGGGCAAACTTCTTCCGCGACCTGGACCTGGTGTTCTACGCCGGCGCCGCGCTGCCGCAGAACCTGTGGGAGCGGCTGGAGAAGCTGGCCCTCGACCAGAAGGGTGGCGATCTCGCCATGCTCTCGGCCTGGGGCTCCACCGAGACCGCGCCCATGGCCTCGTGCGTGCACTACCCGATCGAGCGCGCCGGCGTGGTGGGCAACCCCGCGCCGGGCTGCGAGCTGAAGCTGGTGCCTTCGGGCGGCAAGCTGGAAGTGCGCGTCAAGGGTCCCAATGTCACCCCCGGCTATTTCCGGCGCGACGACCTGACGCGCGCGGCCTTCGACGAGGAGGGCTACTACCGCATCGGCGACGCGATGCGGTTCGCCGACCCGGCGGCGCCGGAGAGGGGCCTGGTGTTCGACGGCCGGGTGGCCGAGGACTTCAAGCTCAGCACCGGCACCTGGGTGCACGTGGGCGCGGTGCGCGTGAAGCTGATCGCCGCCTGCGATCCCCTGCTGCAGGACGCGGTGATCACCGGGCACGACCGCGACCAGATGGGCGCCCTGGTGTTCCTCAGCCCGGCGGCGGCCAAGCTCGCGCCGGAGGTGGTGCGCGCGCGGCTCGCGGCGGCGCTGCCGGCGCTCATGGCCGAGGGCGGCAGCTCGACCCACCCGGGGCGCCTGCTGGTGATGGAGGAGCCGCCGCAGATCGACGCCGGCGAAATCACCGACAAGGGCTATCTCAACCAGCGCGCGGTGCTGGAGCGACGCGCGGCGCTGGTGGCGAAGCTGCACCAGGACCCGCCGCCGCCCGAGGTCATCGCGGCGCCGTAGCGGCCCGAATGCGTTGACAGGGCCGGGTGCGCGCCCCTACTCTCGCCCTTCCCTTACCCGAGGAGGAAACATGCGCTCCATCCGTTCGCTTGCGGCCTTCGCTGCATTCCTTCCCGCAGCGGCCATGGCCCAGGAAGTCACCCTGCGCGTGGTCAGCTCCTTCGCCGAGAACACGCAGTACGTGCGCAACTTCGACGGCTTCATGAAGAAGCTGAACGCCGAAGGCAAGGGCAACCTGCAGCTCAACTTCATCGGCGGGCCCAAGGCGATGCCGCCGTTCGAAGTCGGCAACGCGGTGCGCACCGGCGTGGTCGACATCGGCCTCACCACCGGCGCCTTCTACACCAACATCATGCCCGAGGCCGACGCCCTCAAGCTGACCCAGCTGCCGGCCACCGAACTGCGCAGGAACGGCGGCCACGACCTCGTCAACCGGATCTGGAACGAGAAGGCCAACATGGTGTACCTGGCCCGCATCGTCGACTACACGCCGTTCCACGCCTATCTCACCAAGCCGGTCGCGAAGCCCGACTTCACGGGCCTGAAGCTGCGCATCACGCCGGTGTACCGCGAATTCTTCCAGGCGCTGGGCGCCACCGTGGTGCAGACCGCGCCGGGGGAGGTCTACACCGCCCTGGAGCGCGGCGTGGTCGACGGCTACGGCTGGCCGATCCACGGCATCTTCGACTTCAACTGGCACGAGAAGACGCGCCACCGCGTCGAGCCGGGCTTCTACAACGCCGAGGTTTCGCTGGTGATGAACCTGGACAGGTGGAAGGGCCTGACGGCCGCGCAGCGTGATTTCCTCTCTCGCCAGGCGGTCGCGTTCGAGGCGCAGAACAACTCCTGGAAGAAGTACAACGAGGATGAAACCCGGCGCCAGCAGGCCGCCGGCATCCAGGCGATCAGCTTCGATGCGGCCACCGCCAGGCAGTTCCATGACCGGGCCTACGAGGTCGCCTGGGCGGGCATGATCAAGGCGAGCCCGGTCTACGGCCCGCAGATGAGGAAGCTCTTCAGCCGCTGATGGACCGGCTGTCGCGGCTCTACGGCCGCCTGCTGGCGGGGCTCGCCCTCGCCGGCTGCGCGGTGCTGTTCCTGATGATGGCGGTGATCTGCGTCGACGTGCTGCTGCGCAACGCGCGCCTCGCGCCGGGGATGCTGGGCCTGCCCTGGGCCAACGAGGTCACCGAGTACGCGCTGTACCTGATCACCCTGCTCACCGCGCCCTGGCTGCTGCGCCAGGGCATGCACATCCGGGTGGACGTCCTGCTGCGCGTCATGCCGGCGCGCCTCGCCTGGGCCTGCGAGTGGGTGGTGGACCTGATCGCGCTCGCCTGCTGCGTCGCCATCGCCTGGTACGGCTTGAAAGCCGTGTTTTCCAGCCAGGCCATCGGTGGCATGGTGGTCAAGGTGATCGCGATCCCGGAATGGTGGCTGCTCGCGCCGCTGCCGGCCGCGTTCCTGCTGCTCGCGATCGAGATCCTGTTCCGCATGCACCGCCTCTGGCAGGGCGAACGCGGCCCGCGCACGGACGCGGTGAGCGCGGCCTAGCACGCGGTGTCCTGGGAGGCCGCAGCCTGGCTCCTCCTCGGGGGTTCGACCGCCCTGATGTTCCTCGGGCTGCCGGTGGCCTTCGCCTTCCTCGCCATCAACCTCGCCGGCGCGGCGATCTTTCTGGGCGGCGAGGCCGGCATGATACAGCTGGCGCGCAACAGCGTGGCCTCCGTCACCAGCTTCGCGCTGACACCGATACCGCTCTTCATCCTCATGGGCGAGGTGCTGTTCCACACCGGCCTGGCGGTCAAGGTGATCGACGGCGTCGAGCGCCTCATCCGGCAGGTGCCGGGGCGCCTGGCGGTCATTGCCGTGGTGGCCGGCACCGTGTTCTCGGCGATCTCGGGCTCCACCATCGCCACCACCGCGATGCTGGGCAGCCTGATGCTGCCGGTGATGCTCGCGCGCGGCTACCACCCCACGCTCGCCACCGGCCCGATCATGGCCATCGGCGCGGTGGACATGCTGATCCCGCCCTCGGCGCTGACGGTACTGCTGGGAAGCCTGTCCGGGATCTCGATCTCCAAGCTGCTGGTGGGCGGGATCGTGCCCGGCCTGATCCTGTCGGCGGTCTTCGTCGGTTATATCGTCCTGAGGGTGAAGCTCGACCCCGGGCTGGCCCCCAGGGGCGCCATCGAGGAGCACCGCGGCTGGCGGCGCTTCCAGCCCTTCCTGCAGTACGTGCTGCCGCTGGTGTCCATCTTCGTGGTCGTGGTGGGGGCGATGATCGCAGGCTGGGCGACGCCGACCGAGTGCGCGGCGCTGGGCGCCTTCGCCACGCTGTTCCTCGCCCTGCTCTACCGCGCGCTCAGCTTCGACAACCTGGTCAAAGCCCTTCGCGGCACCGCGGGTATTTCCGGGATGATCCTGTTCATCATCGTCGGTGCCACCACCTTCTCCCAGATCCTGTCCTTCTCGGGCGCGAGCAACGGCCTGGCGCAGGCCATCACCAGCTTCGGGCTGCCGCCGCTGGCGGTGGTGGCGGGTATGATGCTGTTCCTGATCTTCCTGGGGATCTTCGTCGAGCAGGTGAGCATGATGATGATTACCCTGCCGATCTTCATGCCGATCGTGCAGCAGATGGGCGTGGACCTGGTCTGGTTCGGCGTCATGTTCCTCATCTGCATGCAGCTGGGCCTGCTCATGCCGCCGCACGGGCTGCTGCTGATGACGATGAAGGGCGTCGCGCCGCCGCAGGTGACGATGATGCACATCTTCCGCGCCGTGACCCCGTTCCTGCTCATCAGCCTGGCGGTGCTGGTGCTGGTGTTCTTCGCGCCGCCGCTGGCCACCTGGCTGCCCAACCTGGTGGGCTGAGAGGACGGGGACAACCTTGGAACGGTCCTTCAGGCAGGAAGTGGAACTGCTGAGACTCGGCGAGGGGGAAACCTTCCGCGGCGAAGGCATCCTCGCGGTCACCAAGGCCCTTCTGCAATCGGGCGTGTCCTACGTCGGCGGCTACCAGGGCGCGCCGGTGTCGCACGTCATGGACGTGCTGAACGACGCGCGCGGCATCCTGGACGAGCTGGGCGTGCACGTCGAGACCAACGCCAACGAGGCGGGCGCCGCGGCGATGCTGGGCGCCTCGATCAACTACCCGATGCGGGGCGCGGTGGCCTTCAAGTCCACGGTCGGCACCAACGTCGCCTCGGATGCGCTGTCCAACCTCGCCTCGGCCGGCGTCAAGGGCGGCGCGCTGCTGGTGCTGGGGGAGGACTACGGCGAGGGCTCCTCCATCATCCAGGAGCGCAGCCACGCCTTCGCCATGAAGTCGCAGATGTGGCTGCTCGACCCACGCCCCAACCTGCCGAAGATCGTCCAGGCCGTGGAGCAGGGCTTCGAGCTGTCGGAAGCCTCCAGCACGCCGGTGATGCTGCAGCTGCGGATCCGCGCCTGCCACGTCACCGGCAGCTTCCGCACCCGGGCCAACCGGGCCCCGGCGATATCCCGCCGGCAGGTAATGGCGAACCCGGACTTCGACTACGCCCGCATCTGCCTGCCGCCTGCGACCTACGCGCAGGAGAAGCACAAGGTCGAGGTGCGCTGGCCGGCGGCGGTGCGCTTCATCCGCGAGCACCGCCTGAACGAGGTCTTCCCGGGGGACATGGCCGATACCGGCATCCTCTGCCAGGGCGGGCTGTACAACGCCGTGATCCGGGCGCTGCAGCAGTTGGGGCTCGCCGACGCGTTCGGCACCTCCCGCGTGCCCATCTACTGCATGAACGTGACCTATCCCCTGCTCCCGGAGGAGATCATCGACTTCTGCGCCGGCAAGAAGCGCGTGCTGGTGGTGGAGGAAGGCCAGCCCGCCTATATCGAGGACGCCATCCTCGCCGCGCTGCGCCGCGCCGGGGCCAATGACGTCGTCGTCGCCGGCAAGGGCGCCCTCCCCATGGCGGGGGAATACACCGGTGAGGTCGTGCTCGCGGGCATCGCGGGTTTCCTGGATTCCGGCAGGGCACTGGAACCGATCCGGTCCCTGAAGGCGAAGGCGCTGGACCTGCTGGGCGCGCCGGCGCCGGCGCGGCCACCGGGGTTCTGCGTCGGCTGCCCGGAACGACCGGTGTTCTCGGCGATGAAGGTGGCCGAGCGCACCACCGGCCCGGTACATGTTTCGGCCGACATCGGCTGCCACCTGTTCTCGTCCCTGCCGCCGTTCAACATCGGCAACACCGTGCTCGGCTACGGCCTGGGCCTGGCGTCGAATTCCGCGGTCAACCCGGTGTTCGGCGGGCGCACCGTGAGCGTCATGGGCGATGGCGGCTTCTGGCACAACGGCCTCACCACCAGCATCGCCAACGCCGCGTTCAACAAGGACGACGGCATCCTGGTGATCATGAAGAACGGCTACAGCTCGGCCACCGGAACGCAGGAGCTGCCCTCCAGCCCGCAGCACAGCGAATCCAAGGCCGCCGACATGGCGATCGAGCGCGCGCTGCAAGGCGTGGGCGTGGGCTGGGTGAAGACCGTGGACAACTACCGGGTGGGCGAGGTCGCCGGCGTCCTCAAGGAGGCGATGACCACGGGCTACAAGGGCCTGAAGGTGATCATCGCCGAGGGCGAGTGCCAGCTGGAGCGCCAGCGCAAGCTGCGCCCCGTCGTGGCCGAGAAGCTGGCCAAGGGCGAGCGCCATGTGCGCGTGAAGTACGGCGTGGACGAGGACACCTGCACCGGGGACCATTCCTGCATCCGGCTCTCGGGCTGCCCCACCCTCACGGTGAAAGACAATCCCGACCCCCTGCGCCGCGACCCGGTGGCCACCGTGATCGAGGGCTGCGTCGGCTGCGGCCTGTGCGGCGAGAACGCCCACGCCGCGGTGCTGTGCCCGTCCTTCTACCGCGCCGAGGTGGTCCAGAACCCCGGCCTGCTCGACAAAGCCCTTGGCGGGCTGCGGAGCCTGTTCAAATGACCCTGCCTGAGCGACCGATCACGATTCTGATCGCGGCCCTGGGCGGCGAAGGCGGCGGCGTCATGGCCGACTGGCTGATCGAGGCCGCCGCGCAATGCGCCTATCCGGCGCAGAGCACCTCGATTCCCGGCGTCGCGCAGCGCACCGGCGCCACCACCTACTACCTGGAGATCTTCCCTGCGCGCGAATCCGAGCTGGGCGGACGCTCGCCGGTGCTGTCGCTCACCCCCAGCCCCGGCAGCGTTGACATCATGGTCGCCTCGGAACTGGTCGAGGCCGGGCGCGCGATGCAGAACGGCTACGTCAACCCGGAGCGCACCACGCTGGTCGCCTCCACCCACCGCATCTACGCCACCGTGGAGAAGATGCAGATGGGCGACGGTCGCTTCGACAGCGACCGGGTGGTCGCGGCCGGCAAGCAACTGGCGAAGCGGGCGGTGATGTTCGACATGCGCAGGCTGGCGCAGGAGAACGGCACCGTGATCAACGCCGTCCTCTTCGGCGCCATGGCGGGCAGCGGGGATCTGCCCCTGCCACGGGATGCCTGCGAGCAGGCGATCCGCGGCGGCGGGCGCGGCGCCGAGGCGAGCCTGCGTGGCTTTAGCGCCGGCTTCGAGATCGCGGCGGGCGCCCAAGCTGTGCCGCAGCCGCCGGCGCCGGTGCAGCGTGCCTCGGAGCTCCGGGAAATCATGGACCTGGGCGAGGGCCGGCTGCGTGACTACCAGGGCGAGGCCTACGCGGCGCTGTACCGCGAGCGCATGCAGCCGTTTTTGGAGGGCGACCAGAAGCTGGCCGCGGAAACGGCGCGCCACCTCGCCCTTTGGATGAGCTACGAGGACATCGTCCGCGTCGCCGACCTCAAGACCCGCGCCTCGCGCTTCGAGCGCGTGCGCAGGGAAGTCGGCGCCAAGGACGGCGAGCCGGTGGTGGTCATCGACTTCCTCAAGCCCGGGGTGGAGGAGTTCGCCTCGCTGCTGCCGCCATCCATGGGCCGCGCCCTTACCGGCTGGGCGCAGAAGAACGGCAGGCTGGACGCGTACAACGTCGGCATGCACCTCAAGACCTCGGGCGTCTTCGGCTACCTGCTGGTGCGGTCGCTGGCCTGGCTCAAGCCCTGGCGGCCGTATTGCTTCCGTTACCAGGAAGAGCAGCGGCTGATCGGGCGCTGGCTCGCACGCGTGCAGGAAGCGGCGGCGCGCAGCGTGCCGCTGGCGCTGGAAGTGACCGAATGCGCGCGCCTCATCAAGGGCTACGGCGAGACCCACCGCCGCGGCAAGGCCAACTTCCTCGCCATCTTCGAGGCGCTGGTGGAGAACCCGGCGAGCTCGGATGCCGCCGAGCAGGCGAAGGCGATCCGCAAGGCGCGCGAGGCGGCGCTGGCCGATCCCGAGGGCAAGGCGCTGGGCGGCGCGCTGGGCAAGCCGGTCACCTGGCTGAAACCGGTGCGAAGCGGCGGCTAGCGCCCCGGCAGCGGCCCGATGTAACCGGATCGGTTACATCTAATCCGCCTTCAGCCCGGTCTCCTTCACCAGCCCGGCCATGCGCGCGTGTTCGGCGCGCACGCGGGCGGCGAAGGCCTCGGGGGCGAGCTGCAGGCCGGTGGCGCCGATGGCCGCGACGCGCTCCGCCATCGGCCCGCCCTGCATCTGGCGCGTCACTTCCTGGTTGAGGCGCGCCACGATGTCCTTCGGCGTTCCGGCCGGTGCGTAGAGGCCGAACACGGTATCGGCGTCGAACTCCCCGCCCACCACCTCCGCGACCGTCGGCACATCGGGCCAGGCCGGATGGCGCTTCGGGCTGCCCACCGCGAGGAGCCTGAGCTTGCCGGCCCTGACGTGCTGAAGGCCGATGCCCGGGTCGAACATGAACTGCAGCTGACCGCCCAGCAGGTCGGTCATCGCCGGGCCGGCGCCCTTGTAGGCAACGTGCGTGGTCTGGATCTTCGCGGCGCGGTTGAACATCTCGCCTGCGAGGTGCGGCGAGCTGCCGTTGCCGGGCGAGCCGTAGTTCAGCTTGCCCGGATTGGCACGCGCGTGGGCGACGAACTCCGCCAGGTTAGCGGCCGGAATCGAGGGCTGGATCTCGAGGAACACCGACACCACGGCCACCGGCGCCACCGGCTCGAGCGCCTTCATCGGGTCGTAGCCCAGGTTGCGGTAGATGAGACCGTTCAAGGCGATGGCGCCGCCCGAGGACATGAGGATGCCGTGGCCGTCGGGCGCCGCCTTGGCGATCTCGCCGGCGCCGATGGAACCGTTGGCGCCAGGCCGGTTCTCGACCACGAACGGCTGGCCGAGGGTTTCCTGCAGGCGCGGTGCAAGCGCACGCATCAGTTGGTCGGCCGCGCCGCCGGGCGGGAAGTTCACCACGACGCGCACCGGCTTGGAGGGCCAGGCCTGGGACCGGGCCGGGGATGCGGCCGCCGCGGCAAGCGCGGCGACCAGGGCAACTGCAAAGCGACGCATGCGTTCCTCCTCCAGATTGCCCGCCTCCGGGGCAGTGCGGGCATTCTCGCATCCCCTCCGGCGGGCGCGGGACCCGGGGACGCGAAACCCGGTGCGGCGGCGATTGCGGTCGGTCGGCGAACGGGCGAGAATCCTCGCCTCACTCGAGCGGAGGGGCCGGATGGCGAGCGTTCTGCAGCCTGGCGTCGGCAATGCGCGCCAGGAGCTCTATCGGCGCATGGACCAGGATAACCTGGCGCCGCTGTGGGAGGTGCTCCACGCCCTGGTGCCGCCGCAGCCGCAGGGCCCCTGCCGGCCCGCACTGTGGAAGTACCGGGACATCCGGCCCTACATCGAGGAATCCGGCCGCGTCATCAGCGCCCGCGAGGCGGTGCGCCGCGTGCTGATCCTGGAAAACCCAGGCCTGCGCGGGCAATCGCAGATCACGCGCAGCCTGTACTGCGGGCTGCAGCTGATCCTGCCCGGCGAGGTGGCGCCGAGCCACCGCCACACGCAAGCGGCGCTGCGCCTGGTCGTCGAAGGCGCCGGCGCCTACACCGCGGTGGACGGCGAGCGGGTCACCATGCACCCGGGCGATTTCATCATCACGCCGTCCTGGACCTGGCACGACCACGGCAACGAGGGCCGCGAGCCGGTGGTGTGGATGGACGGCCTGGACATCCCGATCACGCACCTGTTCGACGCCACCTTCGCCGAGAACTACCCGCGGGAGGTGCAGCCGGTGACGCGCCGCGAGGGCGATTCCTGGGCGCGCTACGGCTGCAACCTCGCGCCGCTCGCCGGTGCGGCCCCCTTCGGCAAGACCTCGCCGGTGTTCAGCTACCCCTATGCCAAGAGCCGCGAGGCGCTGGCTGCGCTGGCCAAGGGCGGGGAGCCCGACCCCTGCCACGGCCACAAGATGCAGTTCATCAACCCGGCCAGCGGCGGCCCCGCCATGCCCACCATCGGCGCCTTCATCCAGCTGCTGCCGGCGGGCCTGCGCACCGCGCCCTACCGCTCGAGCGACGCCACCATCTACTCGGTGATCGAAGGCAGGGGCCAGGTCGTCATCGGCGGCCTGGAGTTCGCCTTCGAGGCGCGCGACACCTTCGTCGTCCCGGGCTGGCAGCCGGCGAACTTCGCCGCCGCCGACCAGTGCGTGCTCTTCTCCTATTCCGACCGCCCGGCGCAGATCGCGCTCGGCCTGTGGCGGGAATCACGGGGATGAAGGCGGGGATGAAAG
>Ga0194111_10009164_pt1 | contig 10816 bp, 12 predicted proteins | sample TA2KigC300mmetaG_FD_146194 | JGI IMG/M metagenome (GOLD analysis project Ga0194111, IMG submission 146194) | Freshwater microbial communities from Lake Tanganyika, Tanzania - TA2015033 Kigoma Deep Cast 300m | ecosystem: Environmental > Aquatic > Freshwater > Lake | place: Tanzania: Lake... | reverse complement strand
TCCCCTCTTGAGATTAGTGTGTATTTTTGAGCTATCAAGCCTGAAAACCGTATTCCCTTGACATTCATTACCCTGTCTTTTATAATTTTCAAAAAAGCTTATTTCTCAATGAATTCGGAGGGTTTTGCCAAATTTTATGGAATATTCAAATACGGGCTTGAATGCCTGCCTCGTCGGTTTGCAATGGGGTGACGAGGGCAAAGGTAAGATTGTTGATATTCTCACGGAATCGTTCGATATAATTGTCAGATACCAGGGGGGTAGTAATGCAGGTCACACGGTCGTCGTAAACAATGAAAAATTTGTATTGCATCTCATTCCTTCAGGCATCCTCAGGAAAAACAAATACTGCGTCATCGGCAGCGGAGTAGTCCTTGATCCTCGTCAGTTACTGGAAGAAATCGATGAGTTACGAACGAAAAATATTGAAGTTGGAAACAACCTCCGCATCAGCGAGACAGCACACCTTGTATTTCCCTATCATAAAAAATTAGACGAACTTTCCGAATCTGAAAAAGGCGATGAAAAGATCGGCACGACCCGCAGGGGAATCGGCCCGTGCTACACCGATAAAATGGCTCGCAGCGGTATACGGATAGCTGACCTTTTTCATCCCGAACACTTCAAACAACGGCTTAAAAAAATCGTAGAGGAAAAAAATAAGATATTTGTGCGTTTGTTTAACACCGATGAATTATCCTGGAAGGATATTTATGACGAGTATTGCGGGTATGCAGAGCAGATAAAGCCTTACGTGTGTAACACGGTGGTATTCATGGATGAGGCCATAAAAACCAAAAAGAAGATATTGTTCGAAGGCGCTCAGGGTTCGATGCTTGACGTGGATTTTGGCACGTATCCCTTTATTACTTCGTCGTCTGTTACTGCCGGCGGCGCAACGATTGGGGTGGGTGTTTCCCCCAAGCACATTCACAAAGTATTTGGTATCATGAAATCTTACACAACCCGCGTTGGCAGCGGTCCTTTTCCTACAGAATTGAATGATGAACTGGGTGAATTTTTAAGGAAAAAGGGGGGAGAATACGGCGCTACGACTGGCAGACCCAGGCGTTGCGGGTGGTTTGATGCGGTTGCAGTAAAGCATGCCATCATGATAAACGGTGTGGATGGCGCTATTCTGACGAAACTGGATGTGCTGGATGAACAAAAAACGATAAAGATATGCGTTGGGTATAAATTCGGCGACAAGGCGTACGACCTATTCCCCATGGATTTAGCGGCGCGGTCCGGTTGCGAGCCGGTATATAAGGAAGTGCCGGGTTGGCAGAAGGATACGTCCAGGATACGCAACGTAAAGGATATTCCCCTTCATGCGAGAAATTATATCGATACGCTCGAAAAGATCCTTGGGGTCAAAGTAGAAATGCTTTCTGTTGGTCCGGATCGTGGTCAGGTTGTGAGTCTTGTATGAGTGAAAAGGGGCATATACCTTCGCATATTGCGATTATTATGGATGGAAACGGACGATGGGCAAGGCGCAGGGGGTTTGCACGGTTCCGGGGTCACAGAGCGGGCGCCGAATCCGTCCGTGAAATAACGCGTGAGTGCGCAAAGAAACACCTGAAGCAGTTAACGCTGTATGCATTTTCCCAGGAAAACTGGAAAAGGCCGCAGCGTGAAATCAATTTATTGATGAAGCTCCTTAAGGATTTCCTTATTAAGGAGCGGAAAGAAATCAATGACAATAATATCCGCCTGACGGCAATTGGCCGGGTCAGCGAATTGCCGGAAGACGTGCAGAAGGAACTCGCCATTACTATGGAACTGAGCAAGAATAATACCGGCATGATCCTCTGCCTTGCGCTCAATTACGGAGGCCGCGCTGAGATCGTAGATGTGACAAGAGAAATTGCTAAAGACGTGAGAAACGGAAAGATAAATTTGGATGAAATTACGGAGGATACCTTCAAAAAACATTTGTATATGCGTGATATGCCGGATCCGGACTTGCTCATAAGGACAGGCGGCGATATGCGGGTGAGCAATTTTCTTTTATGGGAAATTTCGTATACGGAACTCTGGGTTACTCCTGTCTGTTGGCCGGACTTCAGAAAGGCGCATCTTGAAGAAGCGCTTAAAGATTATGCACGCCGGGAACGGCGTTTTGGCGGGCTACGAGAGTGAACACACTTCAAACCAGAGTCGTACTTGGCGTTATCATGTTCGCAGCGTTCTTTGGCGTTCTGTCGCTTGATTCCGTAATCGGTACGGATATAGGATTTGGATGTTTGGCTACCTTAGCCGGCATTATCGGTTTACATGAGTTTTACAATATCGTAGGCAAGAACGGGTTCGCTCCGTTCCGCATATCGGGTATTATTACGGGTGTATGGTTGTTTGTGGCATACTGGCTGTCTGTCCGCAAGAATGTTTCGGTAGATTACCATTTTTTCAGGCAGGAAATCTTTGTTGCGCTCATCTTCTGGCTCCTGCTCATCCAGGCCTTTAGGCGCGGCACAAAGGATGCCATAAAAAACATCTCGGTAACCATATTCGGGATTTTCTATACATTCTTTCTTTTAAGCTTTGCCGTTACTCTCCGTTACCTTCATAATGGTGTGTGCATACTCGTTATGGTCTTGTTAGTCTCTAAGTTTGGAGATATCGGGGGATATTTATTAGGCCGAAAGTACGGCAAACACAAATTAGCAAAGGTTATTAGCCCGAACAAGACGATCGAAGGGGCATGTTTCTCGCTTTCGTTCAGCGTTCTAATAGCGGTAATTTTCAGTCTGATTCCTGCAACCAGGGTATTCAGTTTAAAGTGGTCGGTCGTGCTGGGAATAATTGTGGGTTTTTCAGCATTGCTGGGTGATCTGGCAGAATCGCTTCTGAAAAGGGACGCCAATGTGAAGGATGCGGGTAACCTGGTGCCCGCTTTTGGCGGGATACTGGACGTTATCGATTGTTTATTGATTAGTATGCCGGTTGCATATTATTCCCTGGTTATTTTTAAATTCATCTAATATGAACCAAAAAGTAAAAATCCAAAAACTTCATGCGAACAAAGAATATCTTCAGGAATCCCCCACGTATCAAAACACCGTTATTCTTGAAAACGACACCGAGGCGTCTATTTTGTATGGCAGCCACGACCGGCATCTCCGGCTCGTCAGGGACGCTTTTCAGGTACAATTAGTGGCCCGGCATGGGTTACTGAAACTGGAAGGAGAAAAACAACGGGTAGACACCGGCAAGGAAGTATTGAACAAATTGCTGGAAATTGTCCGTTCTACAGGGAGATTAGACCTGGAAGACGTGGAACAAGCCATTATCGATGCAAAGAACGAAACGACGGAAGAATCCATCCAGGCTATCGATGTCTTCCAAAAAGGTATTTTTATAAAACCAAAAACAGAGGGACAAACAAAATATTTAGAAGCGATCAAAAAAAATGATCTGGTTTTTTGTATAGGTCCTGCAGGGACAGGGAAGACATATTTAGCCGTTGCCATGGCGCTTTCGTATCTTAAAAGCGGCCGTATCAGAAGGATTGTGCTTGCAAGACCGGCTGTTGAAGCGGGAGAAAAACTTGGTTATCTGCCGGGCGACATCAGGGCAAAGGTAAATCCCTATCTGCGTCCGCTCTACGATGCCATAGCGGACATGATGGATGTCGGACACGTGAAAAAATATCTCGAAAGTGACCTCATAGAAATTCTACCCCTTGCGTATATGCGTGGAAGGACTTTGAACGACGCCTTCATTATCCTGGATGAGGCGCAAAACTGCACGGTAAAACAAATGAAGACTTTCCTAACAAGACTCGGTATGAAATCAAAGGTGGTGGTAACGGGAGATATTACACAGGTTGATTTGTCGGCAGGAGAGATATCCGGACTGATTGACGTGCAGGAAAGGTTGATGAACATCAATAATATTTCCTTCGTGTACCTGGCCAAGGTAGACATCGTCCGCCACAAGCTGGTACAGGATATTGTGGACGCCTATGAGTTGTAAGCTGGAAATTATAAACCTGCAAAAATACTATCCGATTGACAAAAATAGTATAAAAAAAATCGTAAGAAACGTCCTGAAATTCGAAAAAAAAGATGCAGAACTCAACGTCATTTTTACCGATAACAAACGGATAAAAGAAATTAATAAGACTTTTCTGGGACATAATTATGCAACCGATGTGATTACGTTTGCTTACCATGAACCGCCTCTGCATAAAGTATTTTTACATGAAAGCACTATAACGGGTGAAATTATCATCTCCGTTGAAATGGCTAAGAAATTAGCACAAAAGCACGATTGCGCGGTTGAAGGGGAAATTGCACTCTACCTGGTTCATGGATTATTACACCTGTTTGGTTATGATGATAAGCAAAAGAAGGACGCAAAGAAAATGCATCAAAGAGAAGGAGAACTGTTGCCGGCTCTTGGGTTTCGAGTCCCTGTACCTCATTAATCAATGTTTCCGTACCTGATATGTCTGTCTTCAAAACAGAAGCAATTGCACTGAGAAGGACAGATTATAGTGATTCCAGTCAAATAATTACTTTTTACACCCGTGACTTCGGGAAGATTCATACCATTGCTAAGGGGTTTAAGCGCGCATCCGGAAGGCACAGTTCAAAAGCAGTCGACCTTTTAACGTACTATCAAATTCTCTTTATTAAAAAAGAACACACTCATCTTCATACCCTTACGGAGGCGATTTTACAGGAGAATTACCCCTTACTCCGAAGCAATCTGGATAAATACTATAAGGCTTCATATACAGCCGAGCTTGTAAACGAGTTTACTGAAGAAAACGACCCGTGCGAACACCTGTTTGACATCTTCTTGAATACGCTCATGGGGATATCGACAGACACAGATGCTACCATACGATTATTGGTTTTTGAGATAAAAATGCTGCATATTCTTGGTTATTTACCTGAGTGGAGGCATTGTGTAAACTGCAAGAAAAGCATTCAACACATATCTAAAGTGCTTTTTAACGCAAAAGAGGGCGGTGTGTTGTGTAAAACATGTCAGGTAAAGTATCGGAATGGAATTATTGTCTCTCCCGGTGTTGCACTGATTGCAGGGCGATTAGCAGACCTTAATTTGCAGAAATTGGAACGTGTAAAAATACAATTACCTATTTGTATTGAAATAGAAAAGATGCTGAGATATTATATCTCTTCAATACTCAACAAGGAGTTAAACTCGTGGAAATACGTAAACTTATAACCACCCCTCTTTCCCCTCCTTCGCAAGGAGGGGACTTCGTCGTGAGCTCAGTCGAACGATGAAGGGGTGGTCTTCCATTTTTAATAGTATATTTGGAATGAATACGATGAGAAAATTAAAATACGCCCTTCCCATGTTATTCATAGTCTATGCGATGGCAACACCCTCCTATGCTAAATGGGTATGGAATAAAGAAACGGGTTGGATGGATACCCCGTCCACTGCCGTGACCACGCTGGAACAACGTTACAAATATGCGTTATCTCTTCTTGTGGAACAAAAGTACGTCAATGCAATAAAAGAATTCGATGCGATTATCGATGCCGACCCTCGTTCTGAATATGCGGAAGTTTCTCAAATAAATATCGGTTGGGCATATTTTCTGAATGGTGATTACAAAAGGGCTTTAAAGGCGTATGAGAAGGCATTGCAAAAATATCCCGGTACAAAAAGGACAACGGAAATACTGGAAAGAGAGTATCAACTTGGCATTGCCCAAATGGATACCAATGAGCAAGCGGCTATAAGTGTCTTCGAAAAGATCATAGAAAAGCACCATCTGGGGCCACTTTCCCCTGACGCACAGGTTAAAATAGCGGATTGTTATTTTAAGCTTGAACAATATGAAGAAGCCCTTGATGCCTATGAGAAATTTTTGGAAAATTATCCAAAAAATGAATGGGTTCCCTACGTTCAGTACCGGATACCCCTTACGAAGGTGTATCACGAGAAGCAACAGGAACGGAACTACGGACTTCTGATCTCTGCGAGGGAGGGCTTTGAAGAGTATTTAGTCTCGAACCCAAATGGCGTCCATGTGGAGGATGCGAAGAGACTGATCGAAGAAATAAGGATTATTGAGGCAGAACGGGAATTCAATATCGGTGAGTTTTATCTCAGACGCAAAACCCCTTCTGCTGCCGCTATGTATTTCGAGTACGTCAAGACCGATTTTCCCGGTACTATCTGGGCGGAGCGGGCTAATGAAAGATTGGAATTCCTGAGAATGATTGAGGCTATAAAATAAAAAATGGGAAAGGTACAATAACCATGAAAAAATATTCAAACTTGAGCAGTCGCCGAAGGATGCCTGATTTAACGACCGTTCTTTCCTTTATCGTTTTGTCATTACTTTTTATTTCACTCGGAAGTTGCGGTTATAGTTCTAAATCACTGCTCCGTTCCAATGTTCGGAGTATTTATGTGCCGATTTTTGACAACAATACCTTTCGCAGAGGATATGAATTTGATCTTACCAAGGCCGTACGAGATCAAATATTATTAAGGACACGCCTGAGCATTGTTGACAAAGATGAGGCCGATTCCATCCTGTTTGGAAAGATTTCCAGCGTCAATGAAAATGCAATCATTGAAGATACGAGGGATAATCTCGTTGAAAGCCGGGTTTCCATTGGAGTTGATATTCGATGGGTTGATAAGCGGACGGGAAGGACAATTGTTGAACGGAAAAATATCAAAAAACCCACGGAATTTATTGTCAGGAGAAATGAGACGCTTAGTTCCGCCAGTAATGAAGCATTTGTAAGAGTGGCTCAAAGTATTGTGGAAGCGATGGAAGAGGATTGGTGACAATGCGAGAAGTTGTTGAAGACAGTCCGCAATCGGTTGGGTATAGTTGTTTGGAAGGCATAAAATGTGAGATTCAAAATGATAATTTTCAAAGAGCGCTGTTTGACGTAGCGTATCCACGCGGCAAATTGCATCTTGGCAGGAGAACACACGTCATGGGGATACTCAACGTAACCCCGGATTCGTTCTACGATGGCAACCGATACGATACGGCGGAAATTGCCGTTGATCATGCGTTAAAAATGATAGAAGAAGGGGCTGATATCATTGATGTTGGCGGTGAATCCACGAGACCAGGCGCATATCCAATATCAGAAGCTGAAGAATTAAAAAGGGTAATCCCTCTTATAAAAATGTTATCGAAACAGACCCGGAAACCTATTTCCATTGACACCTATAAGGCAAGCGTCGCAGAAAAGGCCATTGACGCAGGGGCTTCGATGATAAATGACATTGGCGGATTGCTTATGGATAAACATATGGCAAAGGTCGCCGCAGAGGCAAAAGCGCCCGTCATCATAATGCACAAAAAGGGCAAACCAAGAACCATGCAGAAATACCCGATTCGTAAAAATGTAATGTCAGAAATACTATCATCTCTGCGAAAATCCGTTTCTCGCGCAGTCAATGCCGGAATAGATGAAGATAAAATTATCCTGGATCCGGGGATTGGTTTTGGTAAGACGCTGCGCCAGAATCTGGAAATTCTAAAAAGGTTGAGAGAGTTCAAAGGTATGGGATTTCCCATACTCATTGGTACGTCACGAAAACAGTTTATTGGCGCTGTTTTGAAGCTTCCCGTTCAGGAACGTCTGAACGGAACGCTTGCAACCCTTGCTGTTGCAGTTATAAATGGCGCACACATTGTGCGGGTTCATGATGTGCGTGAAGCCGTCCAGGTTGTAAGGATTTGTGATGCAATAGGGAATAGCTGATGTTTGGAAAAATATCTGAATTATTCGAAAATGTGAATGCCTGGATGATCGGCAGGTCAGTGGGTGAAATATTCCTTATCTTCATGGTGGTGTATGTGGTATTGAGGATTATGCAGGGCACCCGCGGGACCAGTATTTTAAGGGGACTGGCGTTTATTATAGTTTTGATTTCCGTAGGCGTGTTATTCTTTGTGCGAAAATTACAACTCTATACGATAAACTGGTTGATAACAGAGTTTGTCCCTGTATTTATTATTCCGATAATTATTCTTTTTCAACCCGAATTTCGACGCGCCTTGTTAAGGCTTGGCCAAAATCCTGTCTTTCGGGTGTTTCTGAAACCCGAATACAAAGTAACTGATGAAATCATAAAGGCTGTTGGTGCTTTATCCAAAAACAAAACTGGTGCGTTAATAGCAATAGAGCGAGAAGTTGGCCTCGATAACTTTATAGAAACCGGAACGAAACTAAATGCGGATGTGTCAAGCGAATTAATATGTACCGTATTTTGTCCTGGTTCCCCTTTGCATGACGGGGCTGCTATTATTCAGGAGCAGAAAATGATTGCAGCGGGTTGTTTGCTCCCGCTTACGGAGAATACGGAGCTGTCAAAGAGTCTTGGCACACGCCATAGGGCAGGAATTGGACTTACAGAAGAAACCGATGCCATCGTTATTATTGTATCAGAAGAAACGGGCACTATCTCAACCGGGTTCAAGGGTGCGTTGAACCGGGACATCGACGAGAAAGGGTTAAAAAAGATACTCGACGAACTCTCTACCGAAAGATTTGGTATCGTCAGGAGCCAGCAGGCGTGATCAAAGAAATATTTACCGGCAATATGCTCACAAAATTCATGGCACTGGTCATGGCGGTTGCGCTCTGGCTCTATGCGATTAATCGTCAGACCGGAGACGTCACGGAAGTGGTCAAATTGAATGTTTCTGTTCCTGAAGGCATTACCGTACTCGAACAGAGCTTTGAGGAGATAACTGTACATCTGCGAGGGCCGCAAAGTATTATCGAAAGCGTTGAAGATATGATAAAGGACCGGAAAATCCAGGCACGGTACGTCGTCAAGGAATCGCCGGAAGGCATAGAAGACCAGGTAAAACAAACAATCCCCATTACTAGGGCGCACATGAACCTGCCAAGCGCCGTCAAATTGGTGTCTGTATATCCTGACAGAGTCGATGTATTACTCGGTAAATTACAGCAGAAAAAATTAAAGGTCGATTTGCAAAAGAAAGGCGAGCCGGCCGTCGGATATACAATTGCAAATGAATTCGTATTTCCGGGGGAAGTCGAGGTAACGGGACCTCTCAATACCTTAAAAGAGGCTTCTTTTATCAATACCATTCCTGTTGATATCAGTGGAATTACCTCTGAGCAAAACCGGACATTTCCCTGGAGAATCGGAATTGACCAGAAAGTAATCGTTAAGAGAGGCGATAAAAACGTTTCGGTGCCGGTTACCTGTAACGGAGACGTGCGGGTATGGATACAAATCGTGGAACAACAAGAAACAAGATTCCTTGAGAAAATAAAGATCAAGGTAATGAGACCGTCAGAATATCCTTATGAAATCAAACTACAGGATGAATATGCCAATATACGGCTAAAAGGTCCCAAACTTGTACTGGATAAGCTCAATACTGAAGATGTTGTATTGTATATCGACGTTACCTCATTAAAACCACCGGGGCCTTATAAACAACCACTAAAATGTGATTTACCGAAAAACGTGGAACTCGTTGATAAATTACCTGAAGTACATTTAGACATCCGCGAAAGAATGCGTTCTTTGGGGGTAAAATGATACAGTTAGGTGTAAATATAGACCACATTGCCACGATACGACAGGCCAGAAGGACATTCGAGCCTGACCCTGTGACGGCCGCCTCGCTTGCAGTCCTCGGAGGCGCGGATATTATTACCGTCCACCTGAGAGAAGATCGAAGACATATACAGGATCGAGATGTCAGACTGCTCAGAGAAACGATATTTACCAAGCTAAACCTCGAAATGTCCACAGCGCCGGAGATAGTGGATATTGCCTTGAAAACAAAGCCGGAACAGGTCACCCTTGTACCTGAAAAGAGACAGGAGATTACGACAGAGGGCGGATTAGACGTTGTATCCCAAAAAAAGACAATTATGAATGCAGTCAAAAGATTTAAAGACGCCGGCATCCTGGTCAGTCTTTTCATTGACCCGGAAGAACGTCAGATAGCTGCGGCTAAGGACGCAGACGCACAGTATATTGAATTGCACACAGGAAATTATGCGAATGCAAAAGATGCGGCTATCAGGAACAAAGTGATTCAAAAATTGCAGGACGGTGTGAAGGCATCTCAAGAATTGGGATTACAAGTAAACGCAGGGCACGGCCTGACGTATCAAAACGTTGGATTGCTTGTGGAATCCCTTGATGTCGGGGAATTGCATATCGGGCACAGCATTGTGTCACGAGCGGTCTTTGTAGGCATCCAGCAGGCCGTTTCGGAAATGAAGGAATTGATTTTCAAACATAACTTACAAAAATATATTCAAGGTCGAAAAGGAGAATAAATATGTTTACGGGTTCCCTTGTAGCATTGGTAACGCCCTTTAAAAATGGAGAAGTTGACTATAAAAAGCTGAAAGAACTCGTTGAATTCCACATAAAGAACGGAACAAGCGGGATCGTTCCTTGTGGTACAACGGGCGAATCCGCTACCCTGTCGTTTGAAGAGCACGAACGGGTGGTCGGCGAGGTTGTCAGCATAGTAGCCGGGAGGATAAAGGTGCTGGCTGGAACAGGCTCAAATAATACGGAGGAGGCCCTCCGTTTGACAAGGCATGCCAAAAAAGCAGGGGCAGACGGCGCCCTGCTTATTACCCCTTACTACAATAAACCTACCCCTGAGGGGCTTTACCGGCATTACAAATTAATTGCCGAGGAGGTGGATATCCCGATTGTAATATATAATGTTCCGTCCAGAACGGGTATTTCCATTTTACCGGAAACGGTGGCAAGGCTTGCAGAAATTAAGAATATTGTCGGGATGAAAGAGGCCAGCGGAAGTATTGATCAAACGACCCAG
>Ga0194111_10009151_pt1 | contig 10826 bp, 3 predicted proteins | sample TA2KigC300mmetaG_FD_146194 | JGI IMG/M metagenome (GOLD analysis project Ga0194111, IMG submission 146194) | Freshwater microbial communities from Lake Tanganyika, Tanzania - TA2015033 Kigoma Deep Cast 300m | ecosystem: Environmental > Aquatic > Freshwater > Lake | place: Tanzania: Lake... | reverse complement strand
AAACCCGTCCGTTCCCAAGGAGCTGGAACGGATTTGCCTCAAATGCCTTGCCAAACGCCGGACGCAGCGATATGCGACCGCGTCGGACCTGTTGGACGACCTCCAGGCTTTTCTGGCAACCTGTGCCGACTCGGCCAGTGTGACCGTCACCGAGCGCGCGAAGGTCGCAGCCGCCGAACCTGATGCCAGACCAGACGCGGCAGCTGGCTCCACCGCGTGTGCGGGGGGCGACAGCACTCCCCGGCTAGCCGGTCAAACGCCTGACTCAGGCTCAAGGCCGCCACTGAAGATCGTACCCAAGGGGTTGCGATCGTTCGACGAGGAAGACAAGGACTTTTTCCTGGAGCTGCTCCCAGGTCCCCGCGACCGGGATGGATTGCCAGATTCCATCCGATTCTGGAAGACGCGGCTTGAGCGGACGGACGCTGATGCCACGTTTCCGGTGGGCGTGATGTACGGTCCGTCCGGCTGCGGCAAGTCGTCGCTTGTGAAGGCCGGACTGTTGCCGCATTTGGCCGATCATGTGCTGCCGGTGATTGTGGAAGCGACGCCCAACGACACGGAGTTGCGACTGCTCAAGAAGCTACGGAATCACATTCCGCGTTTGGCCAGTGAGGCGTCACTGGCTGAGGCCCTGGCCCAGCTGCGCGAGGGACGCGTGACCGATGGGCGAAAGGTCGTGCTGGTACTCGACCAGTTTGAACAATGGCTCCACAACGAGACCAACATGGACACCAGCCAGTTGGTGCGCTCGCTGCGCCAGTGTGACGGAGCCCATGTCCAGGGCTTGATCTTGGTGCGAGACGACTTCTGGTTGTCTACGACGCGGTTCATGCAGGCATTGGAGATACCGCAAGTCGAGAACCAGAACTCGGCCGTTGTGGACCTGTTCGACCCTTCGCACGCGCGGAAAGTGCTCCGCGCGTTCGGTTTCGCGTACGGGCGGTTGCCAGAACACGACCTGTCGGTCGACCATCAGCGGTTCCTCGATCGCGCGGTGCAGGAACTGACCCATGACCGCAAGGTGATCTGCGTCCAGCTGTCATTGTTCGCGGACATGATGAAGGGTCGCGAGTGGACGCCGGCCAGTCTCCAGCAGGTTGGCGGCACGTCGGGCGTCGGTGTGGCTTTCCTGGACGACACATTCACTGCCCGCACCGCGCCGCCCACGCACCGTCTGCACGCCAAGGCGGCCCAAGCGGTCCTCAAGACGCTGCTGCCGGAGGTGGGCACCGACATAAAAGGGCAGATGCAGCCGGCCGCGCGGCTCATGGAAGCCTCGGGGTACACGAACCGGCCGGACGATTTCTCCGACCTGCTGCGGATCCTCAACACCGAGTTGCGATTGATTACCCCCACGGACCCAGAGGGAGAAGAGGTTCCAACGGTAGTGGCCTCCGCGCCTGATGGCTCGCCGGGTTCCCGATCTTCCGCTCCCGGTCTTCGCTTTTTCCAGCTCACCCACGACTACCTCGTGCCGGCGCTGCGAGACTGGCTGACCCGCAAGCAGAAAGAAACCCGGCGGGGGCGGGCCGAGATTCGCCTGGCCGAACGCAGCGCCGTGTGGAACGCGAAGCCCGAGAACCGCCATCTGCCCGCGTGGTGGGAGTACCTTAACATCCGGCTGCTCACCGACCGGATTAAATGGACCGAGCCGCAGCGAAACATGATGCGGCGCGCCAGATTCGTGCACGGAACGCGTTGGGGACTCGCGTTGATTGCTCTGGCGGTCGCCGCCATCGGATTGGTAGTGCGCACGCAAGTCACCAAACAACAGGAAGTGACCCGCGTCGAGGGGCTTGTCGCTCAATTGGTCACTGCGGAACCTGACCAATTATCTGACATCATACAGCAACTGAACACGAATCCCGACATTGCCGGGACCTTCCTGTCGCCGCTGGTTTCCGCCAGTGCTTCGACGGTGGATGGAAGACGTGCGCAACTTCACGCACGTCTTGCAACCGTGTCGCGAGATCCATCGCTAGTTGAGCCGTTGGTCGAGGAACTACTCACTGGCAAGTTTGCGTACGTGATTCCGATTCGCCAGCAACTGCGCCCATCAGCTCGTCAGCTCACGCGGAAACTATGGAGTCTGCTGCGCAACGAGAGAGCAGACCTTCAGCAGCGGTTTCGCGCGGCGCTGGCCCTGGCCGATTATGTTCCTGAGTCGGAGGCCGCGTCGTGGACCGAGCGCGACATGCGGTTCGTGACAGAGCAACTGGTATCGTTTAATCCCGAATTCCAGCCGCTAGCACGCGCCGCGCTGTGGCCGGTGCGGGCTCGACTTTTGGGGGATCTGGAGCGGATCTTTTGCGATGCCGAAGCGAATGATGCTCAGCGGTTGAGCGCTGCTAGTGCGTTTGCGGATTATGCGGGGGACGACATTGGCAGGTTGTCCAGGCTGCTGGCCGTGGCGACGCCAGGGCAATTCGCCGTCCTATACCCCCTGATGGCGGCCAGCCCCGCGTCCTTCACGGTCGAGGACCTCGGAAAGATCGCCGCGACGTTGCCGGCGAAGGAACTGGGCTCGGTGGAACGCGTGCCCTACGGCCAGCGGCGGGCAAACGCGGCGGTGACGCTGCTGCGACTGGGCGAACGGGAGAAGGTGCTGCCGGTGTTCGATATGACCGACGATCCGGAGGCGCTCACGCAGTTCATCTTCCGCTGCCGCCCGCGAGGAGTCGGCGTGGACGCGCTGCTGGACTGTCTGCAACTGGTCAGCGACGCTCCAAGAGACCGCTATCCGCGCAACACGCGGTACGCGTTGCTGCTGGCGCTGGGGGAGTTTAAGCTGGAGGAAATCCCCGAATCGCGTCGGGAATCGCTGCTGAGACAGTTGGCCGACTGGTACCGCCAGGATCCCAGTTCGGCGGTCCACGGTGCCACGGGCTGGCTCCTGCGCCAATGGGGGTCCACCGAAGCGGTGGAGAAGATCGACCACACGCCGATCCCCTATGACGAAACCGGCGGGCGAGAGTGGTTTGTGCTGGAAGTGAACGCGAAGCAGGAGGGGATGCTCGGTTTGCTGCGCGCCCCTGAGAAGATCCATTTCACCTTCATCGTGTTCCCGGCGGATGAATTCATGATGGGGTCGCCGGAGGGAGAATCCGATCGGACAGGAGATGAACTCCTTCATCGTGTGAAACTGCGGCGTCGGGTTGCGATGTGTGATCGAGAAGTCACGTGGCGTCAGTGGACGGCCTTTGAGGGCAATGGTCGCCTCGAAGCGTATTCCAAACAGTTCAACAGAGCAATTGGTCCCGAAGATCCCGTGTTTGGCGTCAATTGGTTTGATGCGGTGGGCTATTGCCGATGGCTGACGGCGCAGGCGGGTCTAGCGTCCAAGGATCAATGCTACGACGATCCGGAGTCGTTGCCGAAGGATGGTGAAGGGAACCCGAAGGACTGGCCGGTGCATCTGGACCGGCACGGGTTTCGATTGCCGACGGAGGCGGAGTGGGAGTATGTGTGTCGGAGCGGCACGAGCACGTCGTTTTCGTTTGGGAACGATCACCGACTGTTGGAGCACTATGGATGGTTTGTGGACAACTCGGAGAAATGGTCGCGTGGAGTGGGTCAACGTCGTCCGAACCCGCGCGGGTTGTTCGACGTGCACGGGAACTTGTGGGAGTGGTGCCACGACTGGTACGGGACGTACGAACCGGATGACTCGGAGGACGTGGGAGGTGCGGTAACGGGCTCGTTTCGCGTCTCCCGGGGCGGCGGCTGGAACGACGCTGCGTCGCTCTGCCGGACGGCGAGCCGGTACAGCTACCAGCCGGACGGCCGCAACCGCGACCTGGGCTTCCGCGTGGCCGCAGTTCCGTCGGCAAGTTCGGCAAGCCAAGCAAGCCAAGCAAGCCAAGCAGATCAAGCAGGTCAAGCAGGTCAAGCGAGCGGAGCCAAGCGTGAAGGCGACTGAGGCCGTAGGCGGAGCCTCGGCCTCAGTCAGCCGGAACGCTGGCGGAGCGAGCGACAGAACCTTGTCTCATCGGGCGGCCACGTCTCGAGCGGCATGGATCTCTCGTGCGTGTCAGTCAGGCCTCGGCGGCGAAGACGTGGCCATCCTGATCTCGCTTCCCACTGCGTGTCCAGCGCGGCGGTTTGGTGGCAGTCGTTGCTATCCGGTCACACGTTCGGCTTCGGTTGGTCGCGTCTTCCCACGCAGTGGCACGGCGCGGACTCCGCACGCGATTTCAGGCGGTGGCGGCAAATGCTCCGCGTAAAGAACTTGGCGGGTCTCCCCTGCATCCTGCTAGGGCAACCTTGGAGCCGGTTGCCGTCAGTGGTTGAGGGCAGGCTTCCCGAAAACCACCAACTGCCAGGAGATCCGCCATGATTACGGAACAGAAACAGCGTGCCCCCAGTCTGCAAGAGATGTTCGCCCCGATGCTCAAGCTGCTCGGGAAGCTCACCCAGCAACTGCGAGACGGACTCAGCGGCGACACCGAACTGGAGGACATGCGGTTCCTGCTCGAGACGCTGCCGTTGACGACCGAGCAGTTCGGGCTGGCCACCAACCGCATCCAGAACGCCTACCGGTACTTCAAGGCCAGCGAACGGGGTGCGGCGAAGTGGGAGCTGGACGCCTTGCGACAGCAGCTCAGGCACCAGCTGGAGCTGCAAGACGCCGAGCACGTCCCGAACCGCCGGCGGCGCAACGTCCAGTAGCGACATCCACAATTCCTGCCGGTTTTCGGAAACTGCGTGGCGGGTGATGCTGCTGCTCTGCTAGGAAAGGACTGAATGCCACCGACCACTGCCCCGAGTCCGGGCTGATTGCCGCCGCGCAGGCGGATCGGCTACAAACAACCGCGAGGTGGCCTGCCCCACAATAGGATGCGATCCATGTCCCACGACCACTCGATGACCAATCTGATCCGGGACCTGCAAGCGGGCAGGTCCGCCGCCGCCCAGGAGATGTGGGACCGCTGCATCGCGCGGCTGGTCAACGGTGCCCGGCAGAAGCTGCGCGGACTGCCTCGCCGCGCCGTGGACGAGGAGGACGTCGCGCTGGCGGCATTCGATGCGTTCCTGCGCGGCGTCAAGGAAAACCGGTTCGCGAAGCTGGAGAACCGGGGGGACCTGTGGCAGGTGCTGGGCATGCTGACGGAGCGTCGGGCCATCGCCGAACGTCGCCGAGAACACGCAGACAAGCGAGGTGGCGGCAACAATCGGGGTGAATCGGTGTTCGAGCAGGTCGGGGCAAACGGATCAGCTGCTCCCGGCATCGACCAAGTGGGCGACCCGAATCCCGCCATGATCGCCACGTTCACGCTGGAAGTGCGGGAGAGACTGGCGATGCTGGACGACGACGTGCTGCGGAAGATTGCGGTCCTGCGGCTGGAAGGGTATACCAACAAGGACATCGCCGAGCAGCTGGGCATCGCGCTGCGCGCGGTGGAGCGGAAGCTGCAACTGATCCGACAGAAATGGCACCAGGAGAGCCAGTCGTGAGCACCGAAATGGGCTTCGATGCGGCGAATCGCATCGACAAGCTGTGCGACGAGTTCGAGCAGGCCTTCAAGGCCGGCGGGACACCTGAAATCGAAGCGTTCCTCAGCCGAATTGAGGAGCGGCACCGCCCGGCGCTGCTACGCGATCTGGTCGGCCTAGAAGCGGAATTGCGGGCCGGCGTCAACGATCGGCCGCGAGTGGCGGAGTATTTGCAGCGATTCCCTGACCACAAATCCGATGTCGAGGCGGGTTATGCGCTTTTCGATTCGGGCTTCACTCCGTCCGCAGGTGCGGGAGGCGCGGAACCGGAAGAGCCCGTGCCGGAACAGATCGGTCCCTATCGCGTCGTGCGACCACTGGGGAGAGGTGGGTTCGGCGTTGTTTACGAAGCCGTTGATCCGAACAGTCGCGACCGGCTGGCGGTGAAGGTCTTGCTGCCTCGTTTCGCGGAGGACGCCGTACGCCGGCAGGAGCTGTTGGAGGAAGCTCGAAAGGCCATCGGGTTGAAGCACCCCGGCATCGTTGCCGTGCTGGGTGCCGACGAGCACAATGGCCGGCCGTTCATCGTGCAGGAATTCATCGGCGGTGGCGATCTCCGCACGTACGTGAGGCAGCACCGGCAATCCCACGACCAGATCGCCCAGGTGATGGCCAGTATTTGCGACGCGGTCGCCTACATGCATCACGAGGAACTGTACCATCGGGACCTGAAACCGGCCAACATTCTGATGGACGCCGCCGGACAACCGCGCGTGTGCGACTTCGGTCTGGCCATGCACGTTCGGAAGGCATGGCAAGAGCGGGGAAGAGTGCTCGGCACGTTGTACTACATGTCGCCCGAACAGCTGCGCGGGGAGTGGCATCTGGCCAACGCCAGCACGGATATCTGGAGTCTGGGGGTCATCCTGTACGAACTGCTCACCGGCACGCTGCCGTTCCGGAGGCACGCACTGGATGAATTCCGCGAGGAACTGATGCGTCGGGAGCCGCGCGGACTGCGGGAGATCGACCAGACGATTCCGGCCGAGTTGCAGCGGATCTGCCTGCGATGTCTGGCGAAGCAGTTCCACCATCGATATCCGTCAGCGGCGGACCTGCGGGACGATCTTCAGAGTTGGCGTACTGCGCCGCTTTCGCTCACGGCCGCCACGGAAGGCGTGGACAAGGAGGCGGTGCGAATTCGTCCTCCCGGCGGACTGCGCCCGTTCACACAAGAGCACGCTGATTTCTTCCTGGAACTGCTCCCCGGCCCGCGTGATCGAGAAGGTCTGCCTCAGAGCATCCGTTTCTGGAAGGACCGGATTGAACAGACCGATGCGGACGAAACCTTCCGGGTCGGTGTCATGTACGGTCCGTCAGGTTGCGGGAAATCCTCGTTGGTCCGAGCGGGTCTCTTGCCTCGTTTGGCTGCCCACGTCGTGCCGCTCTACGTTGAATCCACACCGGGTGAGACGGAGATGCGACTCGTCAAGAAGATCAAGAAGGTCCTGTCTTCACCATCCGACGACCTGACGCTTCCCGAGATCCTGGGGAGTCTGCGTGAAACGGGCCTGGACGGTGGCCGGAAACTGCTGCTGGTGTTGGACCAGTTCGAGCAGTGGCTCCACGCGCACGGCGACGAACCATCAAGTCAGCTGTTGCACGCGCTGCGGCAGTGCGACGGCGCGAATGTGCAGTGTCTGGTGCTGGTGCGAGAAGAATACGCCGTGGCCTGCCTGCGTTTCTTGGATCAACTGGACGCGGAGATGCGTGAAGGCGAGAACTTCGGACTCGTGGATCTCTTCGACCAGCGGCACGCGGAGAAGGTGCTGCGGCTATTCGGGAAAGCGTTCGGCGCACTGCCGGAGAAGGACAGTGCGTTGTCCACTGCCCAGGAGGAGTTTGTCACGCAGTCGATTCGCGAGCTGTCGGACGAGAAGGACCGGGTCATCTGCGTGCGACTGGCCCTGTTCGCCGAGATGGTGAAGAACAAACCGTGGGTGGCGTCGTCGTTGACCGAGCTGGGCGGCGCACACGGAGTCGGCGTTGCGTTCCTGGAGGAATCGCTGTCGGCCGACAGTGCGAAACCCACGCACCGGGTGCACCAAAAGGCGGCGCGGGCCGTGCTGAAACGGCTGCTGCCCGAGTCGGAAACCGAGGGGATCAAGGGCGGCATGCGCGGCTACCAGGACCTGCTCGAGGCATCCGGCTACGCGAAACGGCCCGACGATTTCGACGCCGTGATTCGCATGCTCGATACTGACCTGCGACTGATCACCCCGACGGATCCGGCGGCGACAAGAGATGAAGACGACGCTGCGGCGACGGAGCCCGCCGGGAAGCACTATCAGCTGACCCACGACTATTTGGTGCCCTCGCTGCGGGACTGGTTGACGCGAAAGCAGCGGGAAACGCGTAAGGGGCGGGCGGAGCTGCGGTTGTCCGAACGATCGGCACAATGGAACGCCAAGCCGGAGAACCGATATCTGCCGAAGTGGTGGGAGCACATCAACATCCGGCTGTTCACGCGGCAGAAGGACTGGACCCAGCCGCAGCGGAAGATGATGCGGAAATCGCGTGGCGTTCACGGAACCCGCGCGGCGGTGCTCGCCGTGATCCTTGGGCTCGTCGGCTGGGGAGCGTACGAAGCGAATGGTCTCTACCGGGCGGCCTCGTTGGTTGCCACTCTGGACAATGCGAAGGAAGACGCTGTCCTGAAGACGGTGGAGGAACTGCGGCCCTATTGGCGATGGGCACGGCCACTTTTGATAGAGCGGCTTGATGGCGACCCGAAAACCCCTGCGGAAGAGCGCCGCCAACTGCATGCGCGTGTGGCAATGGCAACGGAAGACGAGTCACAGGTCCCGATCCTGCGGGAGAAGATGCTCACCGGCGACGTGTCGTACGTGGGCGTGATTTGTGGCGCGCTCCAGAACTACGAGGCCGAAATCGTCGGTCGGTTGTGGAGCATCCTGCAAGACAAGTCCCTGGCAGATGATCGGCGCTTTCGTGCCGGATTGGCCCTGGCACAGCTTGCCCCAGACGATGAGCGATGGACCGGCGGCGATACCGGGTTCATGACAACGCAACTGGTCGGAGCGAATCCGGAAGAACAGCGACAACTGCGAGAATACTTGCGCGGTGTCGGTAAACGCCTGCTACCTGACGTGGAGACGGTTTTTGCGGATGAGTCAGCCGGCGAGCGGCAACAAATCGGGGCAGCCAACGCGCTGGCCGATTTCGCCGCTGACGACGTGCGGCGGCTGGCTCGGTCCGCCAGCATCGCCACGCCCGGCCAGTACGCGATCGTCTACCCGCTGATCGCGAGGTCTGATATCCCCGAGTTGCGAAACGATCTGCGGACAGAAGTCAGCAAACAACCGAAGGCATCGATGCCACAGAAGGATCGCATCGCACTTGGCCAGTGCCGCGCGGGGGCGGCCATCACGCTGCTTCGCAACGGCGATCGAGAGCAGATGTTCGATGTATTGCGCGTGACCGACGATCCCGAGTCGTTCACCCAGTTCGTGCACCGCTGCAAAGATCGCGGTGTGACGGCCAGTGAGCTGCTGGACTGCCTGGACCGGGCCGATGCGCTGCGACAGCCCAAGACTGGCGAAGATCGGAAGTCAGAGGACCGCGTCCTGTTTGGGTTGTTGCTGGCGCTGGGTGATTTCCGCCTCGACGACCTCCCCGAGGCGAGGCGGCAGCCGTTACTCGACCGGTTGACCGGATGGTACGCGACGGAGCCCAGTTCGGCGGTCCACGGCGCCACGGGCTGGCTCCTGCGCCAATGGGGTTCCACGGAAGCGGTGGAGAAGATCGACCACACGCCGATCCCGTATGACGAAACCGGCCAGCGCGAGTGGTTTGTGCTGGAAGTAAATGCGAAGCAGCAGGAAGGGATCCTCGATTTGCTGAGCGGCGGCGAGAAGATTCATTTCACGTTCATCGTCTTCCCGGCGGGTGAATTCATGATGGGGTCGCCGGAGGGAGAGTCCGATCGACAAACGGACGAAGTTCTTCATCAGGTGAAACTACCACGTCCGGTCGCGATGTGTGATCGAGAGGTAACGTGGCGTCAGTGGACCGCCTTCGAGGGCAATGGTCGCCTCGAAGCGTATTCCAAGCAGTTCAACAAAGCAATTGGCCCCGAGGATCCCGTGTTTGGAGTCGAATGGTTTGATGCGGTGGCCTACTGCCGATGGCTGACGGCGCAGGCGGGCACGGCATCCACGGATCAGTGCTACGACGATCCGGAGTCGTTGCCGAAGGATGGTGAAGGGAACCCGAAGGACTGGCCGGTGCATCTGGACCGGCACGGGTTTCGATTGCCGACGGAGGCGGAGTGGGAGTATGTGTGTCGGAGCGGCGCGAGCACGTCGTTTTCGTTTGGGAACGATCACGGGCTGTTGAAGCACTACGGATGGTTTGTGGCCAACTCGGAGAAGTGGTCCCATGGAGTGGGGCAACGTCGTCCGAACCCACACGGGTTGTTCGACGTGCACGGCAACTTGTTCGAGTGGTGCCATGACTGGTACGGGGAGTACGAGCCGGATGAGTCGGAAGACGTGGGAGGCGCGTCAGGGGGCCGCGACCGGGTGTCCCGTGGCGGCTGTTGGAGCCTCGACGCGGCGTATTGCCGGTCGGCGAACCGCAACACGTTGGGTCCGTCGAGCCACACGTACAACCTCGGGTTCCGGCTTGCCCTGAGTCCGTCTGGAGGCAGGCCGGAGGCAGTCCAGGCCAAGTAGCGGAGCCATCGGGCGGAGGCACGAGGGGAGCGGTGCGATAGCCCGCGACCGGAGCCGTACCCGGATGGCGGAGCGGCCGGTTTGCGGCAAGGAAGAGAACTGCCTCAGAGGTGGCAGCTCACCCGATTGAAAACCGCGTTCTCCTGCGGTCTGCGCGACTCATTGCGGGACATGCCGTCTGGACAGACTTCGCACCTGCCTCTGAAAACCAGTGGTGCTCGGCTCCAACCCCTTGGGGCGGAAAACCTTATGCCGCTTCCCGCACGCTGAACGGGATGGTCAGCAGCGAACGCATAAGTTGTAAAGTACTACACGCTCTACCGCTTCACGGAGGTGTTTGATCGCTACGGCATGCTGACCGAAATGATCGATCGGAACGGGAACGTGACGAAGTTTTCCTACAACAGCGGGTGGCAACTGGAGACGATCCGGGACACGTTTGGCCGCACCGTGTCGTTCGCCTACGCGTACTACCCGGATTACGATGCCTCGGTGCTGGATTCGATCACGGACTGGACCGGCCGCACGTGGGACGCGACGGTGGACCCGGTGACGCGGCGGCTGATTTCGCTGGAAGACCCGGCGTCGAACGTCACGACCTACGGCTACGGGTTCGGCGGCGACGATCGGACGATG
>Ga0194111_10009139_pt1 | contig 10830 bp, 7 predicted proteins | sample TA2KigC300mmetaG_FD_146194 | JGI IMG/M metagenome (GOLD analysis project Ga0194111, IMG submission 146194) | Freshwater microbial communities from Lake Tanganyika, Tanzania - TA2015033 Kigoma Deep Cast 300m | ecosystem: Environmental > Aquatic > Freshwater > Lake | place: Tanzania: Lake... | reverse complement strand
TGTTCATGCGCGGTTGTGCCATTGGGCCGCTCCCTCAAATGGTCTCCAGGTTGCACTGTAGGGCCAGGTTTGCAGCCTGTTCATCGCTCAGGGCGGGGTTGCGAGTCACAGAGAAGTCTTATTTCTCAGGCACCGCGCCGCACGCTTTCTCGATGTTCCGTTTGCGATTTCAGACAGCATAGCACCGGTTGTTTGTCAAGACAGCCTTTGGTGGATTGCTTCCGGAAGCTGACTCGTCGCATGCTTACGAGAAAGCTTGACCGCGAGGCCCCTATGGCACTAAATTAAATAGTTTGTGTGCGGCGGACGGCCGCCGCCCGGGCCCGGCGAGAGGATGCTTCCATGATCACCCTGATAAAAGGTTTCCACGACATATTGCCCGACGACAGCCCCAGGTGGGAGTTTATCGTGCGCACGGCCGCGGAAACCCTCCGAAGATTCGGTTTTCGCGAGATGACCCCGCCGATCATGGAGCGGACCGAACTCTTCGAACGAGGCATCGGCGAACTGACCGATATTGTGGAAAAAGAGATGTACACGTTCGAAGATCGCAACGGCGAGTCGCTCACTCTCAGACCCGAGGCCACCGCGGGCATGTTGCGAGCCGTCGCGGAGCATTCGCTGCTGCGCAAAGAACCGGTGCTCAAGGTATTCACCATCGGTCCCATGTTTCGCCGTGAACGTCCGTCCAAGGGAAGATTCCGTCAGTTCTTCCAGGTCGACGCGGAAGTGGTGGGGGATGATTCGCCTTTCACTGACGCGGAAGTGATCGCTGCCGCCCACGCGATCATGACTAATATCGGCGCGACCGGGCTCATGATGGAAATAAATTCGGTTGGATGCCCCGAATGTCGCGCGCGCTACCGGGTGGTGTTGCAGGATTTCCTCAGAGCCTACCTGACGGAGCTTTGCGATGACTGCCGACGAAGATACGAGCGGAATCCGCTGCGAGCGTTGGATTGCAAGGTTGCGCGCTGTGAGGAGATCGCGCGGGACGCGCCTTTAATCCTCGACCATCTTGATGAGTCCTGCCGGAGTCACTTCCAGGCCGTGCAGGACGCGCTGCGCATGCTGGGCATCCCGTATCGCATCGAGCCCCGGATGGTTCGAGGACTGGACTACTACACGAGAACCGCGTTTGAGATCGTCCATGAGGAGCTGGGCAGATCAAAGGCCGTGGGAGGCGGCGGTCGATACGACAGCCTCCTCAAGGAACTGGGCGGCCCTGACGTGGGCGGAATCGGGTTTGCCATCGGGCTGGAACGGCTCTCCATGGGCCTCTCCGACGACGATCCGCGCTTCACGCGATCAATCGACGTGTACGTGGCGGCTTTAGGAGATCGGGCCCAGCCCGAAGCCTTTCGGATTCTCGACCTTCTGCGCAAGGCGGGAATCGCCGCGGACACCCGGTATTCCACAAAGAGCCTCAAGGCCCATCTGAAGGTCGCGGACCGCTTCCGCGCGACCAGGGTGGTGATGTTGGGTGATAATGAACTCGAACGCAACGAAGCAACGATTCGCGATATGAACACCAAAGAGCAATTCACCGTGCGAATAGAGAACATCGTAGCGTTTCTGCAAGGAGCCGAATCTTGAAACTCGACTTCCTCAATGGATGGACGCGCACGCACCTTTCGACCGATTTGGGCAAAGACCTTGTGGACCGGGAAGTCATTCTCATGGGCTGGGCGCTCAGACGCAGGGACCATGGCGGAGTGATATTCGTGGACCTGCGCGATCGCGGGGGCCTGGCGCAGGTGGTGTTCAATCCGGAGTTTGCGCCGGAAACGCACCGAAAAGCTCATCATCTGAGGCCTGAATGGGTTGTGGCAGTGAGAGGGGTGGTCCGACTTCGACCGGAGGAATCGATTAATCCCGATCTTCCCACCGGCGCCATTGAGGTCTTCGCGAAGGAGCTCAGGACGCTCAACTCATCAGAGCCGCCTCCGTTTCCGCTCGATGACGAGACTCCGCCGACGGACGCGGTGCGCTATCGATACCGATACCTGGACCTGCGTCGCGAGGGAGGAGCGAGAAAGTGCCTGCTGATCAGGCACCTCGTGGCTGCAATCGTGAGGGATTTCCTGAACAAAGAGCATTTCATCGACGTGGAGACCCCTTTTCTCACGGTGAGCACGCCCGAAGGCGCACGAGATTATCTTGTTCCCAGTCGAGTGAACCCCGGGCAATTCTACGCGCTCCCGCAATCTCCGCAGATCTTCAAGCAGCTTCTCATGGTTGCGGGATTCGAGCGGTACTACCAGATCGTTCGCTGCTTCCGGGACGAGGATCTTCGAGCCGACCGGCAACCTGAGTTTACTCAGGTGGACATGGAGATGTCCTTTATTGAGGAAGATACAATCTTTGATATCATCGAGCGCCTTATGGCTCGTATCTTCTCGGAAGTCCTGGAGGTTAACCTGAGGATTCCCTTTCCCACACTTCCGTACGATGAAGCCTTGAGGCGATTCGGGTTGGACAAGCCCGATATGCGCTTCGGCATGGAGTTGACAGACTTATCGGACATCGTAAAGGAGACGCAATTCGGCGTGTTCCGCGCTGCGGTGGAGTCAGGCGGTATTGTCAAGGCTTTGAAGGTGACCGACGGAGAGCGACTCTCCCGAAAGGAGCTGGATGACCTTCGGGATTTCGCTGCCATCTACGGCGGAAAAGGAGTTGCCTACGCGCGGATCAAGGACGGTGGCGAATGGCAATCGCCGATTGCCAAATTCCTCTCGGATGACGAGCGTGAAAAGATCGTTGCGCAGGTGGACGCGAAGCCAGGGGACCTGGTCCTCTTTGCCGCTGACAGCGTGCAGGTCGTGAACGATGTGCTGGGCAATCTTCGTAACAGCTTGGCTCAGCGCCTGGGAGAGATCCCGCACGGAGAGAACCGATTCGTCTGGATCACCGAATTTCCCATGTTTGAGTATAATGAAGACGAGGGGCGCTTCCAAAGCATGCACCATCCGTTTACCGCTCCGCGGCAGGAAGATTTGTCTCTGCTTGAAAGCGACCCTGCAAAGGCGCGTTCAAGAGCATACGATCTGGTGCTCAATGGATCTGAAATAGGAGGCGGGAGCATACGAATCCACCGGAGCGACGTGCAGAAGAAGGTCTTCTCAGCTCTCAAAATAGGCCCTGAAGAGGCTGAGGAGAAGTTCGGATTCCTGCTGGAGGCGCTGCGTTACGGCGCGCCGCCCCACGGAGGCATCGCTCTGGGATTCGACCGACTCGTGGCCATCATAACGGGATCGGAATCCTTACGGGACGTAATTGCATTTCCCAAGACCCAGAGGGCGACGTGCCCGCTCACCGGCGCGCCCGCTTCAGTGACTCCCGATCAGCTCCGAGAGCTGAGCTTGAAAATTGTTAAGAAGTAGCAAGGAGACGAGACATGGCCAAATTTGATCCGAAAAAAGGAGTCATGTACCATGAGTTCAACAAATTCGACAAAGAGAGATCCGTCCGCGAGGTGAACGAACCCAATTTGCTGCGGAACATCTTTCCGTACAGCGAAGTGCCGAAGGTGGATTTCGACTTTGCCATTCTTCCCATAAATCCTGCGCGGACCTTCCTCATTACCGACACCACCTTTCGAGACGGGCAGCAGGCCAGGCCGCCTTTCTCGGTGGAGCAGATCAGCCGGCTCTTTGACTTCCTGTGTCAGCTTTCAGGGCCTCGCGGGATTGTTCGCCAGTCGGAGTTCTTCCTATACACCAAAAAGGATCAACAGGCCGTCGAACAATGCAAGGCAAAAGGTTATCCCTATCCGCAGGTGACCGGCTGGATCCGAGCCAACAAGAAGGACCTTTCTCTGGTCCGGGCAATGGGGCTTACGGAGTCCGGCATCCTCACGTCGGTCTCCGATTATCATATATTCCTCAAGATGGGTCTGAATCGCAAGAAGGCCGTGGAACAGTACCTCGATATCGTCCGAGCCGCCATAGAAAAAGGGATCGTCCCCCGGTGCCATTTCGAGGACATCACCAGGGCCGACATCTACGGCTTTTGCGTGCCTTTTGCCCAGACGCTCATGCAAATCCGTGAAGAGTCCGGAATGGACGTGAAGATTCGCCTCTGTGACACCATGGGCTTCGGCGTAACCTATGCGGGCGCCGCGCTTCCCAGGAGTGTGCCAAAGCTCGTCCGAGCGTTTATCGACGACGCCAACGTGCCGGAGGACCTCCTGGAATGGCACGGGCACAATGACTTCCATAAGGGGGTGGATAACGCGGTCCACGCGTGGCTCTACGGCTGCTCGGCAGTAAACGGGACCTTGCTGGGTATCGGCGAGCGCACCGGCAACACCCCCATTGAAGCCCTCATGATCGAGTACATGGGCATCCGGGGACACGCGGATGGCATGAACTCACTCATACTCAAAGACGTCGCCGAATACTTCGAGTTGGAGCTCGGACATCGGATCCCAGACAACTACCCTCTCCTGGGCAAGAACTTCAACGCCACCAGCGCGGGAATACATCTGGACGGAAACATCAAGAATGAAGAGATATACAACATATTCGACACCGCCCTGATACTGGGCAGGCCTCCCTCGATAAATATCACGGACAAGTCGGGAATGGCCGGTGTCGCGCACTGGATCAACACCCATATGGAAGTCCCGAGAGAGGAGAAGATCGGGAAACACCACCCGGCGGTTACAAAAATCTACGAGGCTATCTTGGCGCAGTACGAGAAGGGACGGGTAACCGTCATGTCCGACAAAGAAATGATGGCTCTGGTGAAACGCTATATGCCCGAGCTTTTCATATCCGACTGGGATCGGGCCAAGCTCATCGCCAAGGAAATGGCCTACAAGATTATTGAGGAATTCACCATGAGCGCGCCCATGAGGTCAGGCAAACGGCCTGTCGTCGATAAGGCCATGGGAGAGTTCATCAAGCATTATCCGTTCATCCAGTACTGCTACGTGGTGGACATGGAAGGAAAGCGGGTTGCCGATCGGGTAACGGATATCGCGGACAAGGCCAAGTACACGAGAATATTGCCGGAGGAAGATTTCTCGGACAGGGAATGGTTCATCGGCCCGGTAAAGGACGGGCGGGTGCATATCGTGGGGCCGTTCATATCCCGAATCACCGGTGTCCTGTGCATAACGGTCTCAGCCCCTATCAGGGACAAGAGTGAGCGTATGCGAGGCGTATTCGGCGCCGACATACGACTGGAAGAGCTCATGCGGGTGGAAAACGAGCTCATGGAAGAACACGGCGTCGATTTCACGGAGAAAGACATCCGCAACCTGATGAAGAGGTACGAATACCGCTGAATGCCGCGAAAGCTCTGACGGCTTAACATCATACCAAACGGGCAGAGTTTGAACCTGCCCCCGCCAAATAATCCTCGTCATCAAGGACCACAGGCGGGCCGGGCCCCCGGATCGCGGCGCGTGTCCATGTGACCGTCGAGGCGGCTCTTCGCGATCGCGGGAGGTCTGTTCCGAGGCGACAGGATCCTTTCCGCTCATAGTATAATAAACTACCCTTTCTGCGGTGTCGGAATCGGATCCATATCTTCTCGCAAGGAGTTTGTGAGCGGGTTCCGAGATCAGCTTCATCCACCTGAACGCGGGAAGGGGTAAAAACATATCCCATCGGAATGCGCAAGAAAGAGCGCTCACCAGCAGAAAATGCTTGACTATAATAATTAAAGCAGTCTAGGCTGGATGTACAATATTGCCTGAAAACCTACCCCCTTTTGAATGGATCTTGGGAGCGGCGCGTTTCCGGGGGGAGATTGAGCGCCATGGATGCAATCAAAACGAATTGCACGGCCCTATCGGCGGGAATAAATCACTCATCCGACATACGCTCTTCCTGTCCGCAGGAGGAACAAGCATTGAGCAAGGGGCGGGGGAAGTGTCGCTGGAGCAACCTTCCGTAATCCGCGCGATCTGAGGTCTTTGAGCCATGCCCGGTCTTCCGGGTTATGGACGGGCTTCGGCTTCGGCCGAGGCGCCGATAAGACCGCCGAATGGCGGCTATCTCTTCCTGAGGGGGTGTCTCATGGCGAATGGACTCAAGGCGGTGTACGAAAAGGCGAAAACCGATGCGGCGTTTGCCAAGGAACTCGTCTTCGATCCAACAGCGGCCTGCCGGAACGCAGGTATCAGCCTCAACAAAACCGAGATCAAGCTCTTGGGAGACGCGATGGCCGAGGTGAGAAAATACTTCGCGGACAAGCTGTTGCTTCTCACACAGGGCGCGGAAGTCTTGGGACACAACGGGTGCATCGGCATTTGCGCAGGGGGATGATCCACGCGAGAAGTTTTGGGATCGATCGGATGAGGCGCGCATAGGGCGCCCCCGTCCCCTTTCGGGGGGCCGGGGGCATTTCCCGCGCCGCGCTCGGGATCGTCTTTACTGAGGAGGTTCCATCATGGGGGATCTCATCATCGCGCTTTCCGACGACGCGTGGCAAAGCCGTCGCGACGCGAAGGACGAGTTCCCTCGTGAGCCACGGGAAACGCTCATACATCTTTCCGGACTGAACTCGTACATAGGCGATGCCCTCCGAGGGTCTCGAAAGGCCGCTCCGGAAATCTCCGTGCGGACTTTCAGCGCTTTGGGTTTTGCCGTGGTGGATGTTCCGGACATCGTTTATGAGGAGACTTTGGACGCGCTGCGTTCCGCGAAAGACTTGGCCGCGGCTGAACCGACCAGCGCCTTTGACCTGATCCTGCCTGACGAAGGCTTCCAGGAGATGGATGCGCTGGGGGAGCCTTACTGGAATCTTGCCTTGACCCACGTATACGATCTTCGCGCTAAGAAAGTGACGGGAAAAGGGGTGCTGGTGGCGGTCTTGGATTCCGGGGTAGACCTCAACGTAGCCCAACTTCAGGGAAAGGTTGAGAGCCACGCGACCTTTGACGCATCCGGCCGGGAAGTGGATCAAGCCATGGATGACTCTATCGGCCACGGCACCCATGTGTGCGGCATCGTTGCGGGAGAGGGGTTCGGAGTAGCTCCTGACGCTCGTCTGGCCGTTGGCAGGATAGCGCCGGAGGGCCGTTCCACGTTTCCCCAGATGCTGGCCGGTTTGAATTGGATATGCGAGCGATTTCCCCGTGTTCGCGCGATCAACATGTCCGTAGGCAAAGTTGACAATCCCACAGCCGAACTCGTTCGACTGGTTGACCGTCTGGCTCAACTGAACAAATTGCTTATCTGCTCCATCGGCAATGACGGGCCGCAGACCTCACGGACCCCAGGTAATTTGAGACAGGCGCTCGGAGTTGGAGCGGTGAATCAGGCGAAACAGGTTTGGCTCAAGAGTGGAGGAATGACCAGGGAGGATTCAGAAGGGCCTTACGTCAAACCGGACCTGGTGATGCCGGGCGTCAATGTCCCCTCGTGTATTCCCGGAGGCAAGGTGGTGACGGGGTCGGGCACGAGCCAGGCCGCGCCCATGCTGACCGGTTTGGCGGCCCTCATCCTGCAAGAGCATCCCGACCTGACCGTCGCGGAACTGAGAGCAAGGTTGCTTGCTTCTTGCGAGACCCTCCCTGAGCCCCCTGACCGGGACGGCGCGGGTCTTCCCATCGCGACGCGATTGCCTCCTTAGAACGCCGCGATGGCTCATTGTCGCTGAACATCAGGAGTCACCGATGTTGATCGGCGCGTCGCTGCGATGGGAGCTGACCATGCACTGCAACCTGGCTTGCCGCCACTGCCAGGTAGGGCAACATATTAATCACCGTCATGAACATCCTTCGCTCGATCTGGTTATGGGAGTCATTGAGGCGCTCGATCGCAAGCTGGTATCGCAGATCGGGCTCCTGGGCGGGGAGCCACTTTCCTATCCTCATATCGATCAGGTTATCGAAAGACTCGTCGACACGTGTATTCCCGTTACCATCAGCACCAACGGCCTGCTCGTCGACCGTCCTTTAGCCGACCTGCTCCGGGAAAGCTATCGCTGGAGCGTTATGGTGAGTCTGGAAGGCCCGGATAAAGAGACCCATGAACTGATCCGCGGCAAAGGAACGTTCAAGCGCACGGTCGAGAACACGCGCAGGCTCGTGGATTGGCTGGCTGATACGGATGTGGAGGTGGGAGTTTCATTCACGTTGAACCGGTTTACGATTCCGCGAATGGGAAAGATGCTGCAACTTGCGCGAGAGCTGGGCGTGAGTGTCTTGCAGTTCCAAGACGTGAAAGAGGCTGGGAATGCCGCTTGCGACTTCCATGAACTGAAAATCGACCAAGGGGCTCTGATAGAGGCGCTGGTCGGATACTTCCAAGAGGTGGACGGCCAAGGGCAAGGCCGCAGGCCCCAGGTGATTTTCGATTTCTTGGACAATCCCCTCCGTGAGGTTTTGAACGAACGCGCCGGCGCAGAGCTGCCCTTGACGGTGAGCGGATGCGCCGCCGCGGGCTCGTCGGCCGCGGTGGATTGCGACGGCCGTTTCTGGCCCTGCCCTTCACTCTCACGGGAGAAACACCCGAAGATTGTCGAATATTTCGATTTCGAGAAAAACTCGCTCCTAGAGAACGATTTCACCGACATATGGAATTCAGGGGGATTTCGGAAACTTCGGGATCTCAATTCTCGGAGGCTTCACGCTCGTTGGGCGGATCCATGTCGAGATTGCCGACATAATCAGCTCTGTTCCCCGTGTCCTCTACCTTTCCTCGTGGGCGAGTCGCTTGATCAGCCTCGCTGCCGAAAGTTGTTTGCTGAAGCGATCCCGCGCTGAATGCTCGGCAGGTATATTTCGTCGCGCGAGTTCCGAAAATGCCGCGTGTAGATCTGATCGGTTTATTGAACGCGGTCCTTTTACCTGTTTCGTGATGGAGGATGCGCATTATGAGAAGATTGGAAATGGGCGTAGGAAGCGGTCGGAAACTCATCTTGGATGTTTCGGCCACCGAAACAAGGGTGATCGGACGTTCGGGAAAGCCGGAGCTCACGGTGGAATACGCGTACGTGAAGAACGGGGAAGAAGTTCTGGAGGACGCTTCCACGACTCTCGATCTCTCGGTCCACGGAGATGCGGTAACGTTGCTCCAGACTGCTTCTCAAAGGTCCGCAGCGCGCCGCCACAGCGCGGTTTTGCGGATGGAGATCCAAGCTCCGGCCTCTATGGATCTTCAAGGCAAGCTTGGGGCGGGCACGTTGATCTGCGAAAGGCTCCGCGGGTGCGATCTCGTCATGTCCGCGGGAACAGTGGAGGTATCCCAGTGCTCCGGCGGCTTGAATATTGAAATAAACTCGGGCCAAATGGTCGTCTCCACCATTGCGCGAGGACACGCGCACAGATTCGTCATGGGGACGGGAGAGATTATCCTGGCCGCCGGTGACCTTACGGATCTGGTCCGAGCCGTGGTCAAGGTGGGATCGATCGACGGGGTCGATGAAGCACGAGTGAAAAGAATGGCCTTGGTAGGATGCAAGATGAATCCGTTGAAACACGATCCTTCCACCAGCATCGTGTGCGAAGTGGCGACCGGCTCGGTGAAAATAAAATGACGAGCGTGATTCGAGGGGAGCAGAGAGCATAGCGCTCCGGGTTTTGACGAGCGGCCAAGCATTGGCCTCTTTCAAATATTGGAAAGGACGGCGGATTCGTCCTCCGCGGGGAGTTCTTCCATGGGGGAGTAGGGGAGGAATGACGAATAGGTGGCGTTGAAATGTGATTTGACCATGCCGATGGGCCCGTTCCTCTGTTTGCCGATGATGATTTCGGCTTCGCCTCTTTTCGGATTATCTTCGCTCTTGTTGTACACCTCATCTCGATAGATGAAGATGATCACATCCGCGTCCTGTTCTATCGCGCCCGATTCTCTCAGGTCTGCCAACTGAGGCCGCTTATTGGGCCTTTCTTCCACTTTCCTGTTCAACTGTGACAAAGCGACCACGGGCGCGCTCAATTCTTTGGCCAGGGCCTTGAGCGACCGTGAGATCTCCGAGATCTCCTTTTCCCTGGAGTCGCTCCGCGTGGCTCCTCGCATGAGCTGGAGATAGTCCACCACCACCAACCCCAGGCCCTTTTCTTTCTTGAGTCGGCGCGCCTTGGCTCGCAGTTCCAGAGTGTTGATGGCGGGAGTGTCATCCACGAACAGCGGCGCCTCGGATATCAGGCCGGCCGCGCCGGTAAGTCGTGGCCATTCGTCCCGGCTGAGGTGCCCGGTGCGAAGGTTCTTGAGATTCACCCGAGCCTTGGAACAGAGTATGCGCAGCGCGATCTGTTCCTTACTCATTTCCAAGGAGAAAATAGCGGTGGGCGTGCGCGTCTCAATGGCCGCGTACGTGGCGATGTTTAGGGCCAGTGAAGTCTTGCCCATGGACGGCCGGCCCGCCACCACGATCAAATCCGATGCTTGGAACCCCGCGGTAAGCTGATCAAGATCCTTGAAGCCGGACGGGACGCCCGTCACATGCTCTTTCTTCTCATACAGAGTCTCGACGGTCTTGATGCCGGCGGTCATCAGGTCTTTGATGTGGATGAAGCCCGATTGCACACGGGACTCGCCCACTTGAAAGATAAGCTGTTCCGCCTCGTCCAGAAATTCGTCGATCCCGGATTCAACTTCGTAACACTTGGTCACGATCTCGGTGGAAGCAGAGATCAGTCGCCGCAGCAGGGCCTTCTCTTTCACCACGGTGGCGTAGTGAACGATGTTGGCCGCGCTCGCCACCGCGTCGATGAGTTCGGTGAGGTAAGCGGGACCGCCCACGCGGTCCAGGCAGCCTGTTTTCTGAAGTTGGGAGGTCAGGGTCACCCAATCGACAGGCTCCCCGCGATTGAAGAGTTCGGTAACTGCCGCAAAGATCAGTCGATGGGCTTCCCGATAGAAATCTTCC
>Ga0194111_10009138_pt1 | contig 10831 bp, 9 predicted proteins | sample TA2KigC300mmetaG_FD_146194 | JGI IMG/M metagenome (GOLD analysis project Ga0194111, IMG submission 146194) | Freshwater microbial communities from Lake Tanganyika, Tanzania - TA2015033 Kigoma Deep Cast 300m | ecosystem: Environmental > Aquatic > Freshwater > Lake | place: Tanzania: Lake... | reverse complement strand
TGAGGACGCGCCGCGCGTGCCGCGGCAGGCCAGACGCGGGATGAACTGCTGGCGAGCCTGGAGCATGCCTTCGCCAAGTTTGGCGGCGCTGCCCAGGAGAAGTTCCAGCGCAACGGCGAGTATTGAAAGGCCATCGTGTTACTGGACGATTACACTGAGTCTTTGAAAGGCATGGTTTGCCCGACATGAAGTGGATTAACGAAAAGAGCGCCGGCTATGCCTGGCTGGTGGTGGCGCTGCTGGTGCCCGTGGCGCTGCTCAACTATCTCGACCGCCAGATGCTGGCCGCCATGAAGTTCTCGGTCATGGGCGACATCCCGGACATCGGCACCGAGGCGAACTGGGGCAAGATTCTGGCCTTCTTCAAGTGGACCTACGCGATCTGCAGCCCGATCGGCGGTTATCTGGCTGACCGGTTCAGCCGCCGGCATGTCATTGCCTGGAGCCTGGTGGTTTGGTCAGCGGTGACCTGGGCGACGGGCCATGTGCAGACCTACGACCAATTGCTGCTGACCCGGGCGCTCATGGGCATCAGCGAGGCGATTTACATCCCCGCCGCCCTGGCGTTGGTCTCGGAGTATCATCTTGGCCCGACGCGTTCGCGCGCCGTGGGATTTCACCAGATGGGCATTTACGCGGGCGTGATCGTGGGCGGGTTCAGCGGCTACGCGGCGGATCATCCGTCGCTGGGCTGGCGGTGGATGTTCGACTTCTGCGGGATTGTGGGCGTGTTGTATGCCGTGCCGCTGTTCCTGCTGCTGCGGAATCCGCCGGTGGCCGCCGGCCAAGCCGCCGAACCTCGCACCTCGCCCCGCGCCGTGCTGCACGAACTGCTGGGCAACCGGTCGTTCATCCTCCTGGTTTTATATTTCACGCTGCCGGCGATGGCCGGGTGGATCGTGCGCGATTGGATGCCGGCGATCCTGAAAGCGGAGTTCGGCATCGGCCAGGGCAAGGCGGGCGTCTCCGCCACGCTGTATTGGATGGTCGCCTGCATCTTCGGCGCGTTCGTCAGCGGCTGGCTGGCGGATCGTTGGTCGCGACGCAACCCGCGCGGGCGCATTTACACCAGCGCCCTTGGCATGGTATGCATCTCCGTCGCCATGTTCGGCGTCGGCTATTCGCCCCAAACCGGGCTGCTGCTGGTGGCCGTCGCCTTCCTGGTGCTGTTTGGCCTGGGCTGGGGTTTCTTCGATACGAACAACATGCCCATCCTCTGCCAGATCGCCCGCCCGCAACTGCGGGCCACGGGTTATGGCATCATGAATTTTGTCAGCATCGGCTGCGGAGGCATGGCTGACTGGTGGTTTGGCATCCTGCGCGACTGGAAGGTCCCCCTCATGGCCATCTTCGGCATCTTCGCCAGCGTCGCCCTGGTTTCCGTGGTGCTGGTGCTGCTGATCAAACCGCGCGATACCGAATCCGGCCAGACGCCGCTGACCCACTGATCACTCTTCATGAAACCAATCCACTCCCTGACCGGCCTGGTGGCCGCCACGCATACCCCGTTCAAGTCTGACGGCTCGTTGAACCTCGCGGTCGTCGAAACGCAGGCCGCCCGGCTGCTCGCCGACGGCGTCTCGACGGCCTTCATCAACGGCACGACCGCCGAGTGCCTGTCGCTGTCGCTGGAGGAGCGTCGCACGCTGGCGCAACGCTGGTTCGAGGTGGCGCGCGGCACGGACCTGAAGATCTCCGTCCATGTCGGGTCAAACTGCCTGCCGGACGCCCGCGCGCTGGCCACCCAGGCCGAACAACTGGGCGCGATCTCGATCTCCACGTTTGCCCCGAGCTACTTCAAGCCGCGGGACCTCGACGCGCTCATTGCGTGGTGCGCCGACATCGCCGCCGCCGCGCCGGACACGCCGTTCTATTTCTACGACATCCCGGTCTTCACGCACGTTTCGCTTTCCATGCCGGACTTTCTGGAACGCGCGCCGACGCGCATCCCGACGCTGGCGGGCTTGAAGTTCACCAACCCGGACCTGATGTCCTATCAATTCTGTCTGGCGGCGGGCGGCGGCCGGTTTGATGTCGCCTACGGCTGCGACGAGTGGCTGCTGGCGGCGCTGGCACTGGGCGCGAAAGGGGCGGTAGGCAGCACCTACAACTTCGCCGCGCCGCTGTATCGACGGATGTGGGCGGCGTTCGCCGCAGGCGACCTCGCTGCTGCGCGCAAGGAGCAGTATCGTTCGGTGCAACTCATTCACCTCCTGGCGGGCAAGGGCTTCATGGGCGCGGCCAAGGCCACCCTGGCGTTGCTCGGCGTGAACGTCGGCCCCGCGCGCCTGCCCAACGCGTCGCTCACCGCCGCGCAAACGAAGACGTTGCGCGACGAGCTGGAAACGGTCGGTTTCTTCGATTGGATTCGTCATTAACCTATGAAAAAGGTCGCTCTCGTCCTCACCGCCCTTGTCGCACTGGGCAGCCGCGCTCTCGTGGCTTCGGAATTGCGGGACATTTTCGCCTGCCGCGCGCAAGATGTGGCGGCATTGCGGAAGGGCTTCGCCCAGCCCCCGCGCGAGGCCCAGCCGTGGGTCTATTGGTTCTGGTGGAATAGCGTCGTGTCGCGCGAGGAAATCGCGCACGAGCTGGAGGAACTGGCAACGGCCGGCTTTGGCGGCGCGGAAATCCGCGTCGCTACCTTCCACGGTTGGGGCGGGAAACCGCTCGCGGGCATGGACGCGGCGAACCTCGAACGCCCCGGCCATCGCAAACTCACTTACTTGTCCGACGAGTGGGCGGATATGATGGAATTCACCTGCGCCAAGGCCCAGCAACTCGGCCTGCGCCTGGCGCTGAACCTCGGCCAGGGCTGGCCGCCCGGCGGACCTTGGATCACGGACGAGCACCGCACCAAGCACCTCACTTGGAAACCACAGCAGGTCAAAGGGCCGACGACTGAAGCGATGCGGCACGATGGCCGCGTGGTTGATGCGGACTTCACCGCCGACGGTTCGCGCGTCCTGACCGCATCCTGGGATCGCACGGTCAAGATCTGGGACGCGCGGCCTCTTTCCAAGGAACAACGATTCGACTTGCCGCTGCCGGTGGTGTTCGCCGACTTCGCTCCCGATGGCAGGGCGGTGCTGACCGGAACAGGCCAGGCGATCTTCACCGCCGGGCGCAACAACGCCTGGCACATCGGCGGGCCGCAACGAATTGCCATTCAAGACCTGGCGCGTGATCAGGAGCCCAGGGTCGTGGCCCTGCCACCCAAGGCGGGCATCGTCGCCGCCCGTTTCACCTCCGCCTGGCCGCGCGTGTTGATCTCGGATCTAGCGGTCCTTTGGGGATGACCATCGCCGCCATATTTGCCAAAACTGATCTGGCGGTCACCCGACATCGCAGACAAGAATCTGAAAAAATGAACGCTACCACGAATCGAAGAAGGATGACTTCCGCTCTTGCGCGCTTGAGCAGTGCGCTCATCGCCGTGCTCCTTCCTGTCGCGTGCGGTGCGCTGGATCTGGCCGGGCTTTCCGTCACCCCGCACCATCAGTCTCCCAACATGCGCTACCGGCGCGCACCCGATCCCCAGCTCGGCGCTCGGGTCGAATTGTTTCTCCGGCACGACGGAGCGGTGCCGCTGACCATGAGCCAGGACTTTCGCGCGTTGTTCGACGGGCAGACCGCGGCCGACTTGATCGCCAGCAATGCCTGGACCTGGCACGACACGCCGGCGGCCCGCACGAATGAGACTCTCACGTTGACGCCGGGCGCGCTCACCGTATGGACGTTCAACTCGCGCGGCACCCACTGGGGTACAGAAACCACGCACCAGCTCGCGGTCGGCGATGCGAGCGCGAAGCCCATCGCGCTGCGATTGGAGACACCACGCGCGTGGCTTTCTGCGGTGACTTTCCTCGGCGATGGCAACGCAGTCCGGCCGACGAGAGCCATCGTTCATGTGGCAAACGAATCGGGCCAGTCGCGCACGCTGCGCGCTTGCCGGCTCTGGCTGCCCGCGAGCAACGCCGACTTCCGCGCGCTTCACCCACAACCGTGGCGGACAAACCTCAACTGCTTCCCCGCGTCGCGAGTCATTGCGTCAGGCAGCAAAGGCGGATTCGTCGTCGAGACTGGACCGCTGCCCCTGACTTATTGTGCGATCGAAGTGGAGACAGTCGATCCGGACGGCCAGGCCACGTCGCTCTGGGCGCACCTCCGCATCAAGCGGGAGATCATTGACCTCAGCGGTGGATGGGTTGCCTCAAAACTCGGCACCAGCAACACGCTGCACGCCGAGCCTTATCTGAAGACGCTCCGCCGGATGCACATCAACAGCGGCATGCATCAGGACGTCCCCGGTTATTCGGACACCGAATTGTTCGCAATGTATCCGCTCAAGTATATGAACCGCCTGCAGCCATCAGAGCGTTACGACACGGACGCGATGCTGCCGCGGATTCACGCGGTGGAGTTTCAAGGCGAGCCGCAGTTTGGCGGTGGCCGGCCGGTGCCGCCCCAGGAAGTGTTCACCAAATTCCTTCCCTACGGTCCGACGCGTCTGCCCACGAGTGTCACCCACAGCGAGGAACGGGTGTGGCGTTACTACGCGGGGCTCTCGGATTATCCCCACTACGACGCGTATCGCGTCTGCGCGCCGGCGCCCGACGCCTGGGGCCAATACGAACGTTGGGGCACCAACCGCCTGCGTTGGGCAGGTCCGCTCGAAACAATCGGCGACATGACCCGCAACCTGCGTGAGCTCAATCGCCCGCGTCCCATCGCCTACTGGTCACAGGGAGCGCACTACGATTGGGGTCGTTACGGAGGACGTCAGCGCACCTCGCCCACGCCGGACGAATTGCGCGCCCAGGCGTATCACGGACTGGCTTCGCGCATCACGTCGCTCTATTGGTTCAATCTCAGTTTGAAATCGCTCGTGAAGTTTCGCGACCTCATCGAGCCAATCACGCGCGTGAACCGCGAGATTCGGCTGATGGAGGATCTTCTTCTCGAAGGCGACGCGTTCGATTACCGCCGGGAACTTCAGAATGGCCAGCCTTCCTGGGATCTGGCTTCCGTCGCGGGGCCGAATGGCGCGTTGTTCTTCGCCAACGACCTGGCCTACGAGCCGGATCTCACCGAGAAGGTTTTCAAATTCACGCCGCGCGACGGTGTATTCACCTTCCCGCTGCCCGCTTATCTTCCCAAGCCTGCCGAAGTCTTCCGCCTCGATGCCGACGGAACGCACGACGTGAAGTTCTCGCTGACGGATGGTCGAATAACACTGCGCGACCGGGTGAATGTGGCGGGCATCTACGTCGTTTCCGTCCGGCCGGGACTCCGCCGTGAAATGCAGACGAAGCACGCCACGCTGATGGCATTCGAGAAATCCTCTGGATTTGATCCCGGGTCGAACGACTCCGATTTCGCAACCCTCCAGCGTTTGCTCCAATGAAATTCAAACTTTACCTCACCCTTTGTCTGTTAACGGCCCTGGCGGTTGACGCGGCGACGCGGCCCAACATCATCTTCATTCTTGCCGACGATCTGGGTTACACGGATGTCGGCAGCTATGGGACCCGATATTACGAGACCCCGCAGATTGACCGCCTCGCCGCGCAAGGGATGCGCTTCACCAGCGGTTACACCTGCGGTGCCAACTGCCAGCCCACTCGTGCAGCGTTGATGAGCGGGCAGTACGGTCCACGCACCGGCGTTTACACCGTGGGCGGCATTGATCGCTTTGATTGGCGACGTCGGCCGCTGCGCCCCGTGGACAACGTCACGCGTCTTGCGCCGGAGAAAATCACCTTCGCCGAAGCGCTCAAACAAGCCGGTTATGCCACCGCCCTGTTCGGCAAGTGGCACCTTGGTGATGACTCCAGCCACCATCCGCTCGCCCAGGGTTTTGATGAAGCCATCGTTTCGGCCGGCGAGCACTTCAACTTCAAAACCGTCCCGAAGACCGATTATCCCTCCGGCACCTATCTGGCGGATTTTCTGACGGACAGGGCGATGGGCTTCATCCGGCGCCACCGGGACAGGCCGTTCCTCCTCTGTTTGCATCACTTTGCGGTCCACGCGCCGATCGAGGCCAAGACCAATCTCATTGCGCGGTTCCAGAACAAGCCGCCGGTGGGAGGACACACCGACCCGGTCTATGCCGCCATGATTGCCAGCGTGGACGAGAGCGTGGGCCGCGTGCTCGCGTTGATCGACGAACTCAAGCTGGCCACCAACACGCTGGTGGTTTTCACCAGCGACAACGGCGGCGTGGGCGGCAAGGGCCGCGACGGTATTCGTGGCAAGGAGATTACCGACAACGCCCCGCTTCGTGGCGGGAAAGGCATGTTCTACGAGGGTGGAGTACGCGTGCCGTACATATTCCGCTGGCCCGGCCGCATCGCGCCCGGCAGCACGAGCGACGTGCCCATCAACAGCGTGGATCTGTATCCGACCCTGCTCGAGATTGCTGCCGTCGAACGTCCCGCCGGTCACGTGCTGGACGGCACGAGTTACCTGAGCGTGCTCACCGGCGGAACCGGAGCGTCCGCCGCGCGTCCACCGCTGTTCTGGCATTTTCCCGGCTACCTCGGTGCCGGTGGCGACACCTGGCGGACGTTGCCGGTGGGAACAATCCGTGCCGGCGACTGGAAGCTCATGGAGTTTTTCGAGGATCAGCGACTTGAACTCTACAATCTCCGCGACGACCTCGGTGAGAACAGGGATCTGGCCGCTGCAGATCCCGACAAGGTCAAGGAACTGCGCGCGCGGTTGCTGGCTTGGCGCAAAGAAGTCCGTGCACCCATGCCCAAGCCCAATCCGGATCCGAGTCCCAAGCCCTGAATTTGAACTGAGCACCCACATACTCGTCATGAAACTCATCCCAGGACTCTTCGCCGCCGCGCTGCTGATCGGCGCGCAGGTCAGTTCGATCTCAGCCGAAGATTCGCCGAAGCCCAACATTCTGTTCATTGCCGTGGACGATCTGCGTCCGGAACTGGGCTGCTACGGCCAGCGTTACATCAAGAGTCCCAACATCGATCGCATCGCCCGGGCGGGCATGGTGTTCGAGCGGGCCTATTGCCAGCAGGCGGTGTGTTCGCCTTCGCGCTCCAGCTTGATGACCGGAACCCGGCCGGACACGACCAAGGTCTGGGATTTGAAGACCCACTTCCGGGCGGCGTTGCCCAATGTCGTCACGCTCGGCCAGCATTTCAAAAACCACGGTTACTTCGTCCAGGGGATGGGCAAGATCTATCACGGCAATTACGATGATGCGCCCACGTGGTCCGTGCCGTGGAAAACCCCTAGGACGCCGCGCTACGCGTTGCCGGCGAATGCGAAGCTCGACCGGTTGCAACCCGAGGAAAGGCCGGTTGGCGACGCCTCGAGAGGGGGCGCAAGGCGAAATGCTGCGGATGCCGGAACCGCGCCCGACGGGCCGACAGGTTCCGGAAAAAACTCGCGAGGACCCGCCTTTGAGAGCGCGGAGGTGCCGGACAACACCTACCAGGACGGCAAGGTGGCCGAGTTGGCGATCGAAACGCTTGGCGACTTGAACCAGCGAAAGTCCCCCTTCTTCCTCGCGGTCGGGTTCGTCAAACCACATCTGCCGTTCGTTGCGCCGAAAAAGTACTGGGACTTATACGACCCCCAGGAAATCCGGCTCGCGCCGAACAAGTTTCGCCCAAAGGACGCGCCTGACTATGCGGTCCTGCCGGGCGGCGAGTTGCGGAACTACCACGGCATCCCCGAAGACTCAATCTCCGACGACCTCGCGCGCCAACTCAAACACGGTTATTACGCCGCGATTAGCTACATGGACGCGCAAGTCGGCAGGGTGCTGGATGAATTGGATCGCCTTCACTTGCGGACCAACACGATCGTGATCCTCTGGGGCGACCACGGCTGGAAACTCGGCGAGCACGACGCCTGGTGCAAACACAGCAACAGCGAGAACGACGCCAACGCGCCGCTGCTCATTTCCGTGCCGGGCATGAAGTCCGCCGGCCGGCACTCGAAGGCGCTCGTCGAGTTCGTGGACATCTATCCGACCCTTGCTGAATTGGCGGGACTGCCGCTGCCCGGGCATCTCGAAGGCGTGAGCTTCAGACCTTTGCTCGAGAATCCGGATCGCGCGTGGAAAACCGCGGCGTTCAGCCAGTATCCACGTGGCGCCGGCAGGTCAGGCGCCGGCCAGTTGATGGGCTACTCGATGCGCACCGACCGCCACCGCTTCACCGTCTGGGTCGGGCGCGACGATCACTCGAAGGTGGATGCGATTGAGCTTTACGATCACCAGACGGATCCGCAGGAGAATCAAAACCTCGCGAAGCGTCCCGAGAACGCGGCGCTCGTGGAGAAACTCATGGCCCAATGGAAACAAGGTTGGCGCGGCGCGCTGCCGCTGCGATGAACAGCCCGTTGCCACTGTGCCGGCCGCCTGATGCTCGAAAGCACTCCCCAAGAATTCACAATTCTATGAATCGAATCCTCTCCCTCCTCCTCGTGACCTTGCTGGCGGGCGCATGGCTCGGGCCCGTCGCCCAAGGGGCCGAAACCAAGCGCCTCATCACCCCGCACGACCTGTGGGCGATGAAACGCCTCGGCAGCCCAACGTTGTCGCCCGATGGCAAGGTGGCGGTGTTCACATAGGATGGGAATCGCCCCTGCATCACCTTGATCCGGTCGAACGATGCAGAGGGTTCCACCACCGATTATTACATCATTGGAATGGAGAACTGCTGAGATGATTTCAAGCCACGCTGGACCTCATCCGCCGAGCTGTCCGCAGTCCGTGGCGGATCTCCCATGCCTCCCATCGGAATGGACACGGCCAAAGCTTGCCGAATTGACCCGCATTAACCAAAGATCGGTGATGCATCTGAGATTTCTCCCCTTGAAGCTCCGAGTGATGGCGAATGCGTCGCTCCTTTCCGTGCTTCTGTCCACGACGATGGCGGCAGCGGCGACCACCAAACCGGCTGACCTGGTGATCTGGCACTCGCAACCTGTCAAACCCGGTCAGACCGTTCTGCTCTACGGCGATGCACTGAGCGCCGCCAGAGTGACGGCGCGGCGCTTGTCCGATGACGCACCGGGTGACCCCGGCGCGTCAGTTGCGGGCGCCGAAACCCGTGCGGACCGGAGCGAAGACCTGGTTCCGATCCAACCGCGCGAGCGAGCGTTGAAGGTTCTCCTTCCCGCCGGGGCGGTCCCCGGAGTTTTCGCACTGCGGGTCGAGGCTGAAGGGCGACGACAAACGGTGCTGGTCAATGGGCCTCAACCCTGGTGGGCGCGCGGGTCGCAACGATTGGAAGCCACGCCGGGCGAGGACTTGCGCGTCTTCGGTTTGGGATTGGGTTGGGCCGGAGTTCATGAAGCGCTGGCAGGTCTGCCGCCCGGTTCCCCCAAGACGCGTCTGGCTCTGCGCGGCAGCCGCAAGGTCGAACTGGCCGTGCAGGAAGCAGACCTCTACGCCGTGCGAGCGCCGTAACGGGTCAGTAAACGGGTCAGTCCCACACATTGACACTACCGTCGCCCCCGCCCGCCAGTCCTCCATTAACCGCTCGAACTGCTGACGCCCGGCGGCGCTGCCATTGGGCAACCGCACCGACTGCTGCTCCCGTGAGGTTGAATCTTCTCGCTGTAACCCCGAGGCGGTTCGTGCTAAAACAAGTTCGATGACAACGCGCGCATCGGATTTGTCGCCCGCCCCAGCCAATTTCCCGCCCGCCGTGTGGCTGGCGCTGGGGCTGGGCGCGAAAGGGGCGGTGGGCAGCACCTACAACTTCGCCGCGCCGCTGTATCGGCGAATGTGGACGGCATTCACCGCGGGCGACATCCGCCACGGCGGCCAGGTCAACAGCTACTGCGACGGCCCGCACAAGGCCACCGGCCAGTTTGATTTCGCCCTCGCCGCCCGCAGCACCAACTGACCTTCATGCAAAACCACTCTGAAATCGCTGAGTTCCTCTGGAAGATCGCCGACCTCGTCAAGGACGACTACGAGGCCAAGGATTAGGAGGACGTGATCCTGCCCTTCACGCTGCTGCGCCGTCTGGATTGCGTGCTCGCGCCCAGCCGGGAAGCCGTCCGCAAGGCCGCCGAGAAATACAAGTCCACTCCCGCCCAGACCCGAGACGCCCTGCTCAAGAAGGCCGCCGGTCAGTTCTACACCCCGCGCGACATCATCCGCCTCATGGTCAAACTCGTGTTCGAGCCGGACCGCGCCAAACTCGCCAAGGAGAAGCTCATCGCCATCTACGACCCCGCCTGCGGCACGGGCGGCATGTTGACCATCGCCAAGGAACACCTGCTCGGCGCGGTCAACGCCAACCTCGACGTGTATCTCTGCGGGCAGGAGATCAACGAAAAGACCGACGCCGTCGCCAAGGCCGACATGCTGATGAAGGGCGAAGACCCGGAGAACATCAAACGCGAGAACACCCTTTCCCACGACCTGCTCCCCGGCAAGCAGTTCAACTACATGCTCTCCAATCCGCCCTTCGGCAAGGACTGGAAGAACATCCGCGAGGAGATCGAGGCCGAGCACGCAGGTGGCGCGGCGGGCCGTTACGCGCCCGGCCTGCCCGACGTGGGCGACGGCGCGATGCTTTTCCCGCTGCGCAAGTTGAGCAAGCTGCCCCCGCAGGGCGGCAAGATCGCCATCATCTTCAACGGCTCGCCGCTGTTCAACGGCGACGGCGGCAGCGGGCCGACCAACATCCGCAAGCATCTGCTTGAAAAAGACTGGCTCGACGCCATCGTGGCCATGCCCAACGACCTGTTCTACAACACCGGCATCGCCACCTACATCTGGCTCATCAACAACCGCAAGCCCAAGGAACGGCGCGGCAAGGTGCAATTGATTAAC
>Ga0194111_10009136_pt1 | contig 10832 bp, 8 predicted proteins | sample TA2KigC300mmetaG_FD_146194 | JGI IMG/M metagenome (GOLD analysis project Ga0194111, IMG submission 146194) | Freshwater microbial communities from Lake Tanganyika, Tanzania - TA2015033 Kigoma Deep Cast 300m | ecosystem: Environmental > Aquatic > Freshwater > Lake | place: Tanzania: Lake... | reverse complement strand
GAGAATGCGGTCGGGTCCCCAATTCGGCGGGTCGAGCTTTCGAGCGGGCGGTCCAGGCCATTGACGAGCGGAATATCCGGACCTTCAAGCCCGGAGCGAGGAGGCGATTCTCCGCTTCCCCCTTCTTCCGCGAGCCCCCTCATTCCAATCCGAGGACGGACCGGAATCCGGGAATATCCAGGAAGCCGTGTCCGCTGATGTTGAAGGCGATGACCTTTGTCTCGCCCGATTCGCGGCACTTGATCGCCTCGTCGATGGCGGCGCAGATCGAGTAGGACGATTCCGGCGCCGGCAGCCAGCCCTCGGTCTGGATGAACAGCCGGGCATTCTCAAAAACGTGCTTCTCATCGCCGGGGTAGGCGATCGTGTCGATATAACCCTCGTGCCGCAGCAGGCTCAGGATCGGCGAACAGCCATGGTAGCGGAGCCCGTCGCCCTTGATCGGTTCCATATCGCAATGGTGGCCGAGGGTATACATTTTCAGCATCGGCGTCATTTCGGCATAGTCGGCGAAGTCGTATTGATACGTGCCCTGAAGGTTCGGGGCCACTCGGCTCTGGGCGGCGATGAACCTGATTTTCCGGCCCTTCTTCAGGACCTCGCCCATGAAGGGCAGGGCGAATCCGCCGAAATTAGACCCGCCGCCGAGGCAGGAGATGATGACGTCGGGGTAGTCGTCGAAGACCTCGAATTGCTTTTGGGCTTCCAGACCGATGATCGTCTGGTGCATGAGGACGTGGTTCAGGACCGAGCCCAGGCTGTAGGTGGCCGCCGGGTCCTTTTCGGCATCCTCCAGACCTTCGGAGATGGCGATGCCCAGGGAGCCGACATGTTGAGGATTCTTGTCGTAGAGCGATTTCCCGAACTTTGTGACGGGGCTTGGGGAGGCGTGGACGTCCGCGCCCAGAAGCTTCATCAGGGACAAGCGGTCTTTCTTCCAGTTGAAAACGCTCCGGACCCAGTAGACCGTGCATTTCAGGCCCGTCAAGGCGGCGGCGTAGGCCAGGGCCGTGCCCCATTGGCCGGCCCCCGTTTCCGTGGTCAGCCGCTTGAAGCCCTGTTGTTTGGCGTACCAACATTGGGCCAGGGCGGTGTTGACCTTGTGGCTTCCCGTCGGGCTGTAAAACTCGCCCTTATAATAAAGCCGGGCGGGGGTGTCGAGCTTCTTTTCCAGGTTCCTCGCCCGGAAAAGAGGCCTCGGACGGCCGGCTTTGGCGAAGAGGTCCATGATGCCGCCCGGAATGTCGATCCAGCTCTCCGGGGAGAATTCCTGCTTCAGGCATTCTCCGATCAAAAGATTCGGCAGGTTGTTGATCCGCGAGGGCCCCTCCACGGGGTCCATCGGCGGCGGCAGCGGCACCGGAAGGTCGGGAATGATGTTGTACCAGCGGTCCGGAACTTCATCGTGTCTCAGATTGACCATGTCTCTCATCGCTGTCCTCCTTTTCGGCCCGGGAGCGCATCGCCTCCCGTTTGTCGCCGTCTTCCAAATTATAAAATATATTCTATAATATCTATTAATGAGACGATGTCAAGCCCGAAAAAAGGCCGAACAGGGGCCGCGCGGGAGTGGCCCTCGTTAATAAAACATGCTGATGCCGCCGATCAGAGCGATCCCGGCCACGATGACGGTCAGGAGCGGCTCGGAAAGACGAAGGATGTGCCGGGTTCCCAAATGGACGCCCGGCCAGGCCCCCAAGGCGAGCAGGAGCGTCGGGAGGGCTTTCACATGGCCGTAGCCGAGATAGACAAGGCCCAGGACGACCGCGCGGCGGCGAGCCGGACGCCCGGAAGCCTCATCCTCCGGCCTTCCTTTGCCGCGGTTTCCGCGAGCGCGGCGTTTCGCCCGCCCGCACGGCCCGCATCCGGCTCGCCAGATCGGCGAAGCTCGTCCCTTCGAGGATCGCGGCGATGGAGTCGCGGGTCTCCTTCCAGAGTCCCTTCAAGCCGCAAAAGCGCTCCCGGGGACAGACTTCGTGGGCCGTGACGCTGACGCAGCCGATCGGAGCCAGGGGGCCGTCCATGACCCGGATGACCTCGGCTACGGAAATCCTGTCCGGAGGCTTGGCCAATGTGTAGCCGCCGTTCGGTCCCTTCCGGCTCCGGAGGTATCCGAACCGCTTGAGCTGGAGGAGGATCTGCTCGAGGAAGCGCTCGGGGATGTCCTGGGCCTCGGAGATCTCGCGGATGTGGACGGGAGGATCGCCGTGGCGGAGGGCCAGCTCAAGCATGGCCCGGCTGGCGTATTCGCCCTTTGTCGAAAGCCGCATCGGAGGCTCCCTTAGTCGACTTGTTCAACAGACTTTATCATTTATCACAGACCGAAGGCCGGTGTCAAATCGATTTGCGGCCGGGACGAGGCCGGTATCCGGACGCCCTTCCGTTCGGCCGGCGATTCGGATACCATGGGCCCGATAAGGAGACGCCGATGGCCTCCAAGACAGCGAAAATCCTGATCGTCGATGACGAGAAGACCTTCTGCTACAGCCTCGGCCTGGCCCTGGCCCTGGCCCTGGCCCCGGGTCTTCAACGCCGGCTCGAACCGCGCGGACTTCACCAAGGAAGCCATCGTCCGGCTCATCCGCAAGCCCGCCCCGGAAGTTGAGGTCGAAACCAAGGACCTGAGCTTCGACGGCGACATGCGGGACGCCGCCGTCTCGTTCGACCGGATCGAGCGCGAGCTCGGCTGGACGGCCCGCATCTCCGTCGAGGAGGGGATCCGGGAGCTCGTCGAGGCCGTCCGCACCGGCCTCCTCGTCAAAGCCCCAAACGGCGGCGTCCTCTCCTTCAATGCCGCTGGCGACTAAGACGATCTTTGTAGTACGACGAGTAGAAGGCCCGGAAGTCGGCGCTCTTCTCCTTGATTGTGCGCCACCAGGCCTCGTCGTCGACGCACCAGCGGACCGCCCGCTCCAGCCCCTCCTCGAATCCGACCTCGGGCTTACAGCCAAGGGCCCGGATCTTCCGGCAGGTCAAGGCATAGCCGCGGTCGTGGCCGAGGCGGTCGGGAACGAACTTGATCAGGTCCCGGCTCTTGCCCAGGAGCTTGATGATCCGGCGGGCGACGTCGATGTTCATTCACTCGTCGTTGGCCCCGATGTTGTACGCCTCGCCGAAAACGCCTTTCCGGGCGACGAGCTCTATGGCCCGGCCGTTGTCCTCGACGAACAGCCAGTCGCGGACGTTCCGGCCCTTTCCGTAGAGGGGAAGGCTTTTCCCCTCCATGGCCTTCGTCGTGAAGAGGGGGATGAATTTCTCGGGATACTGGAACGGCCCGTAGTTGTTGCTCGGCCGGACGATGAGAACGGGCGAGCCGCAGGTCACGGCGTCGGCGGAAGCGAGCCGGTCGGCCCCGGCCTTGCTCGCCGCGTAAGGCGAGGAGGGATTGATCGGGTCGGTCTCCTTGAAGAATCCTTCGTCCCGGCTGCCATAGACCTCGTCGGTCGAGACGCGGACGAAGAATTCGACCTGGGGCAAGCCCCGCAGGGCTTCGAGAAGAGCCCAGGTCCCGAAGACGTCGGTCAGGACGAACTCGCCGGCGTCGACGATCGACCGGTCGACGTGTGACTCGGCGGCGAAATGGAAGACGCCCTGGACGCGCCCGAAGATGCCGGCGGCCATCTTCGGGTCGCGGATGTCGCCGTGGATGAATTCGTGCCGGTTGTCGCAGGCGAGGTCGGCCAGGTTGTCGAGGTTTCCGGCGTAGGTCAACTTGTCGAGGTTGACGATCCGGATATTCGGATAGCGGTCGAGGAGGAGATGGATGAACTTGCTGCCGATGAATCCCGTCCCGCCGGTAATCAGGATCGTCTTTTCGTTGAACTTCCTCTCGGCCGCGCTTCGATTCACTTTTCTCTTATTCGTCTTCACCGGCGTCATCCTTTCCTCCAGGCGAAGACCCGGCCGATGGTATCGGCACCGGGAAGGGGACGCTCGAGACGGCGGTGCCAGAAGGGATTGCCCTTGTCCTGCTCCAAGGCATGGAGGCTGCCCAGGCGAGCCAGGACCATGAGAAAGGCCGCGGTAAAGACGGGCCGCATCGGAATGACGGGCCGGCCGGCGAGAATCTCGTCCGGTTCGCCTGCATCAAGTCCGACAAATGGCGGAGCCTCGGTCGCTGCGGCCTGGGAGCCGTTCTCGGTTCAAAGAATCTCAAGGGTCTCTCGTTCCGCGGAAACCCTGGGTTCGACAGTCATAGGCAGATTTTGAGCCATTTTTCGCTATAAGTTCTTTATTATCAACGTCCGATTCTTTCGTCAAACCGAAATGCAGTAGGCATGCGAATTAATTATTATATATTGACAAACTTGGTAGAATATGATTTTATTATAGGCATGTATGCGGGAACGATCTCCCGGAAAAATAAGGACGGCTCCGTAACCACCTATGTCCAGCTCGCCCATAATATCAGAGACCCGGAATCCGGATTTGCCCGCGCCCAGGTCCTCTATACTTTCGGAAGAGCTGATTCCCTGGATGTCGAGGCGCTCCGGCGTCTGGTCCGAAGCCTCTGTCGGTTCATCTCTCCCGAGGATGCTCTGGCCGCCCAGGCCTCGCTGAACGGAGCCACGTTTCTGAAGTTTATCCGGAGCGCGCCGCAGGGCGGCGCCCATCTTTTGCGCCGCCTCTGGGAAAGGCTGGGTCTGGAGAACGTCCTCCGGAAAGCTCAGGAGAAGAGAGAGTTTGTTTATGCCGTGGAGTGGGCCGTTTTTGCCATGGTCGCCAACCGGGCTCTGGCGCCGGACTCCAAGCGCGGGGTCGAGGACTGGGTAAGAGAAGATGTCGCCTTGGGCAACCCCGAGCCGATCTCGCTCCAGCATCTCTACCGGGCGATGGACTTTCTCCTGGAGCATGAGGAGCAGATCCAGAGGGAAGTCTTCTTTGCCACAGCCGATCTTTTCAACCTCGAGGTCGATCTTCTCTTCTTCGACACGACGACGACCTATCTGGAGTCGGAGGAAGAAGAGGGCCTCCGTCAGCTCGGCCATTCCAAGGACAAGCGGCCGGATCTTCCTCAGGTCGTCATCGGCCTGGCCGTGACCAAAGAGGGTTTGCCAGTTCGTTCTTGGGTTCTTCCCGGCAACACCCAAGACATGACGACCGTGGAGCGGATCAAAAAAGACCTCCTCGGCTGGAAGCTTTCGCGCTGCGTCTGGGTCATGGACCGGGGGATGAACAGCTACAAGAACCGGATCGCTCTTCAAAGCGCGGGCGGCCATTACATCCTGGGCGAAAAGCTTCGGGACAACCAAGAGGCTCATCAGGAAGCGTTGTCTTTCAAGGGGCGTTATAAGAAAGTCCGAGAGAACCTGGAGGTCAAGGAGATCGTTGTCGGGAACGGAGAACGGCGCCGTCGTTTTGTCTTGGTCTTCAATCCCGAACAGGCCAAAAAAGATAAGGCCACGAGGGAGAAGACCCTTCAGAGAATCGGGGAAGAGATCGCGGCTTTGGGTGATCAAACAGGGAAAGCCCACACCAAGGCGGTCTGCGGCCTGCTCTCTCATCGGACGATGGGCCGTTACCTCCGCCAGACTAAATCCGGGAACCTCCGGATCAATCAAGCCAAAATCCACGAAGAAGAGACCCTGGACGGCAAGTATCTGCTTTCGACCTCCGACGACACCCTCTCCCCGGAAGATGTCGCTCTCGGCTACAAACAACTCATGGAAGTCGAGCGGGCGTTCCGGACCCTGAAAACGACCCTCGAGCTCCGGCCGCTCTATCATCGCAAGGACGAGCGGATCCGGGCTCACGTGCTTCTCTGTCATCTGGCGCTGCTTTTGGCCCGGATTGCCGAACGGGAAACAGGGATGTCTTGGGATACGATTCGCTCCCATATGGAACGGATGCATCTTGGAGAATTTTCCTCAAAAGATGGGCGTATACTCCAACGGACGGAACTGACCCCTGAACAGTCTAACATCTTGAAAAAGCTTGAGATAGCGGCTCCTCCGGCCTTCTCTAAGGTGAGTTTGAGCACTTAAAAGCGTAGGCACACACGAAAAATCCGGCTCCCCGTTAACCCCTTGATATCTATAGAGTAAGCCAAGCCCATTTGCCTATGACTGTCGAACCCCGGGAAACCAAAAGGCGAAAATCGCCGATGATGATCTTCTCCGCGATTGCGGCCAGCGCATCGCCCGCAAGGGCCAAGAGTCGCCCGTCTCCGCCCTCTATCGTAAGTACGGCACGCCGATGCAGGCCGCCATCAAGGCCTGGAGCTCGAAGGCCCCGAATACGAGACGATCTATGCCCTCGGCGGCCTGAACGAGCTGGACAGCCTTGAAGAGGTCGCCTATTTGAACGTCCTCCGCGATCAGCTCGGCCTGGACACGATGAGCGCCGGGAACATGGCGGGATTCGCCGTCGAGGCGTTCCGAAGGGGCAAAATCGATTTCGCGATCGATTACAATGAACCGGACCGGATGGCCGAGCTTTTTAGGCGAATCGCCTGCCGCTTTTTCCGCGACATTATTCTATGGGAGGATCTCGGGGACATCATCAAGGCGACGACGGGCGTTTCTTACGGCCGATCCGAACTCGAATTCCCGGCGAATTCCATCACCCAGCAGACGCGGGCTTTCAATCACCGCGAAGGGATGATGTCCGCCGATGACGGCCTGCCGGAGAGATTCTTGAGGGAAAAAACGACGGACTGCGCCTCCCTCAGCGGGGCCGACCTCGACATCATGATCGAAGAATACAATGCCATCCGGGAAGGCCGGACGCTCAATCCGCCTCAGAGCTGATTCACCGGCGCCCGAAACCGCCTGACGACAAACGATGCGGGAGCCGTTCCTTTGGCGGCGCTTCGGCCTCCCCGTCCTTAAGAAGATATGGCCATAGTCCCAAAATGCCGCCTTGAATCGGCGGGGATCATGATCATCGCCGATCAGGAAGAGATGCGTATTCGGCCCCGCCGTAATGAATGGCGTTGAAGAGGATCTTGTACGTGGCGATGGCTTGGCCTCTCTGCAGCACGCTGAAACCGATCAGGATCACCCGGCCCTGGCCTAGCGGAACATCCGCGATGGCCGCTTTACCGAAGAGCCTGTCCTCCCCTCTGACCCAGCCGCTCATCAGAATATTTTTCTCGGCGTAGGAAGCCACGGTTTGAGCCGCCGTCGTCTCATAGATCGGACTATTCCAGAAGAAGGCGGCGGATTCGCGCTCCAACCCATAGCCTATGGGGTGGGTGGGATTGACGTTCATTCTCAGAATGGAGCCGGGGCAGTAGAAACCTTCCTCGGGAGCTCGTTTGACGGCCAATCCTTCGCCGAAATAGGCGATCGGAAACAGGCCGCCTCCGCTTCCGATTCCGATGAAGGTTCCCCCGTTTGTGGCAAACTCCCTGAGGCTCGCCGCTCCCTCTTTTCCGAGACCTCGAGCCGCCAGGGGATGAGGCTGCGGCGGGCCGTCGTAAAAGGCTCTGGCCGATCCGTCGGCCATGATGAGGACGTCGTATTTATCCTTCAGGCGGCCGTCGATGATTTCGGCATCAAGGACTTGCTCGAAAGAAAACTCGTGTTTCTCGAGAATCACCCTCGTATGTCCTTCTTCGATGTTGCCCTTCTGTCCGGTGACGGGCAGATAAAGGCCGATCTTGGGCTGTTTCATTTTGAGGGCCTTGACATCGGGCTTCGTCTGGAGGGCCTGGATGTCGAGGTGAAGCTCTTTGGCGATATCCGTCAGGGGATCCAGGACCCCGGGTTTCGCCGGGACGATGACGCTGCCTGCAGGCCATTCCGATTCCGTTTTGAATCTTTCGGAGGCCAAATACACGTCGACCTTCCTCTTGAGCAGCCTGTTTATGGCGATGGAGGCATTGTTCGTCCGGGGAGAAAAGACATAGGCAAAATCGGCCTTGGCATCCACGGATCCCGGAGGCGGCTTCACCTCATTCACGAGAGACAAATCGGCAGGGAACGATTTGTCGACCTGGCGGACATCCACGCCCGTCAGGTATCCCTGCGTCCAGGCCGTGACATCCGAGGGGCGTTCCATGGGCGGCTGACCTTGCACTTCGAGCTGATATTTCGCCCAGAGCCTCATCGGCTGGGCCATGAGGATGACAAAGGAGCCGGCCGGATATTCGATCCCGTCCGCGATAAAGGGGGCCTTGGAGACGTGGACCTCGGTCAATCCCCAGATGAGCTTGTTCAACAGGCTTGCGGCGACCACCGGGTCCCTCTGTTCGGAAAGGGGCGGGAAGACGAACGCATAAGGCTGCCCTTTGAGGCCTTTTTCGTACTGGTCGCGAAGCCTGAGGGCAAAATTCCCGAGAAATTGTTCGCGGTATTTCGCCACACAGGACAGGATCCCGTTGAGAACGGTCATTTCGTAGGTGACGCAGTCTTGCAGGCTCCATTTCCCGCCCGGCCAAGGCGCATAGTTATACCAGGTTTGTTTGAGGTCCTCCTTTCTCAAGCTCTCCGGCTTAATGACGACCGGAGAACCGCCCCAGACGCCGGCCGTCTCATTCATGGAGAGATTGGAACCGTGACCCAGCGAATAGCTTGCCGTTCCGCTGGGGTGGTAGAAAACCCCCTCGAATCCCGTACAATAATATCCCGTCAGGCCCTGTCTCGCCATGTCGTTGAAGACATGCCCCCCGAGCAGTATCCATTCGGAAATGATCGTCGGATGGGCCTGGCCGCCGTAGGGCCATGTCGCATGCGGCAGGAAGGTTTCTCTGGGTCCGAGGGTCCCGATCTGATGCATGCAGTGGTGAATCGTGGGGAGCCAGTCGTTGACCAGGCCGGCGAGATTTTTCGACTCCACGATTTGGAAGGCCAGGAAATCCCGGTTGTTGTCATGGCCGATGTACTTGTGGTAGTTCGGCGGGCTTGCCGCATACCCCAGACCCTCGTATTTCGTCCCTTTGTATCTGTAATACCAGTCGCATTGGGCGTCGTGGCCGTCGGGATTCTGTGACGCGATGAGCAGGGTTATCGTCTTGTCCAGGATGTCGAGCGTTTCCGGATCCGTCGAGGAGGCCAGCTTATAGAGAAAAGCCATGACGGTCTCCGCGCTCGAAACCTCGGTGGAATGGATGTTCGTCTCGATGAGCACGACCGGCTTTCCCCCGGAAACAAGCCGGGCGCTCTCGGCCGGGCCGACCTTGCGGGGGTCCGCGAGTTTTTTGATGACCGCCTTGTAATCCTCGAGCCTGGCTTGATTCTCCGGGGAGGTGACAATGGCGTACGCCATCGGCCGACCTTCCGTCGATTTTCCGAACTCGGCCACCCTGACTCGGTCGGAACTCTTGTCGACGAGGTTGAAGTACCTGAGGATCTCTCCGTAATAAGTCAGGCGTCCTTCATCGCCGATCTCGTACCCCAGCACGGATTTGGGCGAAGGGACATCCGATTCGGATTGAAGGGCCGCACAGAAGCCTTCCGGCGGTTGCGATATCGAAATGAGAAACAACGCCGAGAAAAGAAGCCAACGGCATTTTTTTTGATCGAACGGATTCATCCTCGTTCTCCTTTATCGGCGCCCATCCTGAGGAGCAGGGCTAATTTCCCTTCTTCGGCAATTCAATGCCCTTGAGCCATTTGTTGAACCAATCCAAATTGTCTTCCATGGCCGCCAATGACAATCGGGGCTCCGTGAGGCTGTGGCCCTGTCTCGGATAGACGATCATCCTGACAGGCAGGCCGACCTTGACCGCCGCGAAGTAAAATTCCTGGGCCTGGGCGAGAGGGACCCGGATGTCGCTCCCGCCGTGCTGGATCAACAGCGGAGTTTTGGCCTTCTGAATGAATAGGAGGGGCGAATGATCCATCAGGAGCCGCGGATTCTCCCAGGGGGTGGTGTCCATGTAGGCTTCCATGCCGGCGCCTTCGGCGTCATTCGTCCCGTAGAAGCTGATGAGGTTGGTCAGCCCCGCGCCGGCGGAAATGGCCTTGAAGCGGTCGGTGTGGGTCTCCGCCCAGTAGGCCATAAAACCTCCGTAGCTCCAGCCCATGAGCCCCATCCGGTCAGGGTCGGCGATCCCCTTCTCGATCAGCCGGTCGACTCCGGTCATGATGTCCTCGAAATCTTTCCCCCCGAAATCCCGGAAGTTGGCGCTGCGGAAGCTCTCCCCGTACCCGGTGCTGCCTCGCGGATTGGGAAGAAACACCGCATAGCCCTGCGCGGCAAACTCATGAAGCGGATAGGCGCCTCTCCCCGGATTGAACCCGTACGGGAATATTCCCGCGGGGCCCCCGTGGACGATGACCAAAAGGGGATATCTCTTTCCCTCCGCATAATCTTTGGGTTTGACGACCAGCCCTTCGAGGTTCAGGTTGTCCTTGGATTTGTATGGCATGACTTCCGTCAGAGGCGATGTTCCAGAGAATTTCTCGTTGATCCGGGTGAGCTTGCTTTTGGATTTCTCGGGAACTCGGATGAGATACGCTTCCTCCGGTGCATTGACATCGGAGATCACGGCCGCTCCGATCCGGCCGTTTTGGCTGAAGCTGAAGCTTTCGCAAACATGAAGGCCCTCAAGGGCCTTCACCGTATCGTACTGCCCCGTCGAGAGATCGGTACGGAAAACGACGACCGAGACTCCCCGGCTGCCGAGGAAGTCGATATGGCGACTGTCCGAAGCCCAGGCATAGTTCCGGATATTCTCGTCATAAGAGGCGGCGGCTTCTTTGGGACCTCCGCCGTCGAACCCGACGATTTGAAGTTTCCGATTGGCGAGATCCTTCTCCTGATGAATGAAAGCGATCTTTTGGCCGTCCGGGGAAAATTGAGGGTCCACATCGGGGCCCGGCTGGGTGACCAAATCCCGAATCGCCCCCGATTTCAGGTCGAGCATTTTGAGATTTGATTCCTTT
>Ga0194111_10009134_pt1 | contig 10834 bp, 8 predicted proteins | sample TA2KigC300mmetaG_FD_146194 | JGI IMG/M metagenome (GOLD analysis project Ga0194111, IMG submission 146194) | Freshwater microbial communities from Lake Tanganyika, Tanzania - TA2015033 Kigoma Deep Cast 300m | ecosystem: Environmental > Aquatic > Freshwater > Lake | place: Tanzania: Lake... | reverse complement strand
TGTTTTCGGTCTCCCGCCGGATCAGGGCCGGCGGTCCGCCCGAGGCCCTTCCCGATCTCTACAAGGCCCAGGGCAACGACCCTTACTGGCACGGCGTCTTCGGGGGGCTTTACCTGCCCCATCTCCGGGAGTCCGCTTACGCCCATCTCTTGAGAGCCGAGGCGTTCCTCGCACCGGGAGCCGCCTGGAGAAAGGAAGACCTCGACTGGGACGGGGCGGACGAGCTCGTCTGGCAGGACGGGAAATTCGGCCTGTTCTTGAAGCCGTCGGCCGGAGGGAGCCTCGTCGAAATCGACCATGCCGGCTCGTTCCGGAACCTGACCGACGTCCTGACCCGCCGCCGCGAGAGCTACCATTCGGCCAAGCCCGGGCCGGGGGAGGCGGGGCTGAGCATTCATGAATTGTCGAAGACATTGCCGCCGGAGTTCGAGCGGTATCTCCGCTGCGACCCAAGCCGCCGCCGATCTTGGGTCGACCGTTTTCTCGGCCCCGAGACGTCCTGGACAAATTTCCGGGACCGTGACTTCGAGGATTTTGGGGATTTCTCCGAAGCCGCCTACGAAGCGGAGGTCCAAGGGCCGCTCGTCCGTCTGGGGCGTCGCGCCCGGGTCCGGACCGGCGAAAGGGAGGTCGGCCTGAGTCTGGAAAAAACGGTCCTTCCCGGAGAGCGGGGGGTCCGTTTCGCGACCTCCGTCGTCAACGACGGGCCGGGGGAAGCGCCCCTCGTCTTCGCCCAGGAATGGAATTTCTACCAGATCCCTGGGGAATTGCGGATCGACGGCGAACGGATTTTTCTCTGCGGAGGGCGGCTGTCACTGATCGTCCGGCCCAAACCCGAGATTTGGACTTTTCCGCTCGAAACGCTTTCCCAATCCGAAGAGGGCTTCGACATCATCCACCAGGGATACGGCCTGTTGACCGTCTGGCGCCTCCAAATGGAGGCTGGAGGCCGCTTCGAGGCCGAGGCCGTTCTGGGAGAGAGCCTTGAGGATCCCGCCCTCCGCCGCGATCCTCCCAGCGGGCCGCGGGCATCGGGAGGTTGACAATTCGGCCCGCCGGCCTATCATAGACTCATGAAGCGCGCCGCGGCCGGCATCCTCCTTTTCGTCTGGACGACCGCCCTGGCCGCGGCCGTCTATCCCTTTCCGGACGTCTACAAAAAATTCGAGTTCAGCCTCTTCGGCGGCCTGGCGCCCGTGAAAATCAGCGCCGTGACCTCTTACGCCGACCTCTGGAACCATCAGTGGCTGAGCCGGGTCGAAGAACGGACGTCGATCGAGGTCCGGTCCGGCCGCAGCCGGCTGTCCGCGGGAGCGGCGATCAGCTATTTCTTCGGGCCGCGCTTCGGAATTCAAGCCTCCCTTTGCCGGGCCGGAGCCGATCTCGAGACCGTCTCCGACTTCGACTTCGCCTGGAGCTGGTCGGCGGCGGTGGGAGGCGGAAATTTTTCCCGGGCGGCCGGCTGGGACGGGCAGGGCCGGTTCCGGACGATACCCATCAGCCTCGATCTCCTCTGGCGGTTCTCCGGCCGGAGTCTGGAGACCTCGTTCTCGGCCGGACCGTCCGTTTTCATCAACAGCCTTTCGGCCGAAACGGGCTTCGGTTTCGGGTTCACGAAAATCGACGCCTCGAACGTCCAGTATGTCGACGCCCTCGGCGTCGGCCTCGACTTCAGAGACCGGACATGGACGGCCCTCGGATTCAATCTGGGAGCCGGCCTCGACGTCCGGCTCGGCGAAGCCTGGTCTCTCGTTCTGGAAGGCCGGTTTTATTTTTGTCCGGCCAAGACGCTCTCCTGGGACTTCGTCCTCGGGACCTATGACGGCCTTTTCTTCAGCCAAACCTATCCCCTCCTGAAGGCCGTCCCCTTCGACGCCTCGGACGTCGAATTCATCCGCAAGTCCGGGACGCTGTCCGACCTCCGCCTCAATCCCTCTTTCCTTCAGCTTCACCTCGGGGTGAAATTCAAATTCGGCGAGGGTTTTCATGAGAACTGACGCTAAGCGCGCGCTCCTTAGGGCCATGGTCTTGACCGGACTGTCGGTCTTGGCCGCCGGCCGAGTCCTGGCCGACCCGCCGCCGGACCGGCCGCGATTCACCCTGAAGGTCTCCGGAGGCGCCGGTTATGCCGGTCTCGGCGACCTCGCCCGCGGCCTCGAAGGCCAGAGGCTTTACCTGCAGGACGAGTACGGGCAGATGGAAGGTTCCCTGGAACCGCCCACCCTGGGAATGTTGGTTCGCGGGGAGTTGATATACGCTTTAAACAGCCGTTTGGCCGTCGGCCTGGGCCTCGGCTATCTCCGGCACGCCAAGGCCGGAGAGGTCTCGTACGGGTTCGGCGATATCGGGATCCGGGAACGGTTCGACCCCCGCCTGACCGTCGTCCCGGTCGAGTTGAACCTTCGCCTCAGCCTGCCATTGTCTCGAAGGGCCGTCCTCGGCTTTTTCGCCGGTCCGGGATTCTACCTGGCTCTTTTGGACTACGAATACCGGATGGATATCAAGCTCGGCGCTTTCAGCGGGTCCGACATCTACACCTTCAAAAGCCGCCGAGGCGCGGCCGGAGTCCAAGGCGGGGTCGGGATCGAGCTCGCTCTGGGCCCCCGGACGGCCGTCGTCATCGAAGCCGTCGGACGGTATGCTCGGCCGGCCGATTTCCAGGGCGACTGGACCGAAATCGGGGAAGGGGACTTCTGGAATTACCGGGACGCGGGCTCGGGCGATGCGATGTGGTATTACGCTTGGTCCCTCGGCGGCAAGACCTACGGCCAAATCGCTTTCCAGGCCGAAAGACCGTTCGGAATCCTGGTGGCCGACGTCCGGCCGGCCCGCATCGACTTGACCGGTTTCGGGCTCCTCCTGGGCTTGAAATTCGGGCTTTTTTAGGCCAAGGCCCTGTAAAGGGCGAGATATTCGGCGGCCGGCTTGTCCCAGGAAAAATCGCAGGCCATCCCGTTTCGGACGAGGGTCATCCAGTCCGTTTTTCGGCTATAAAGGGCGATCGCCCGGCGGACGGATTTGATCATGGCCGAGGGCTCGGCCTCGGCGAACTTCAAACCGTTCCCCGCGCCGGTTTTGGGGTCGTACTCCTGAATCGTATCGTCCAGCCCCCCTGTCGCCCGGACGACAGGGACGGCGCCGTACTTCAAGGCGTACATCTGGGTCAGACCGCACGGCTCGTACCGGGAGGGGATGAGGACCATGTCGCTTCCGGCGAAGATCCGGCGGGCCAAGCCGTCGTCGAAGGCGATCCGGAGGCCGAAGAACGACGGGTAACGGGCGGCGGCGGCCTTCAAGCCGTCCTCGATGCCCGCCTCGCCCTGCCCGAGGAGGACGAGCCGGAGTCCGAGCCCGAAAAGGCCTCCCGCGGCCTCGAGAAGGATGTCGAGGCCCTTTTGCTGGGCCAGACGGGAGACGAGGCCGAAGACGGGGAGATCCCTGGGCAGAGGGGGAAGTCCGAAGGCGGACAGAAGGGCGCTTTTGCAAGCGGCCTTTCCGTCGAGGTCTTCGGCCGAGTAAGTCCGGGCGAGGGCCGCGTCGCCGGCCGGGTTCCAAGCCGCATAATCGGCCCCGTTGAGGATTCCGGTCAGAACACCGCTTCGCATCCGGAGAAGCCCGTCCAGCCCGCAGCCGAATTCGGGCGTCTGGATCTCCCGGCTGTACTTCGGGCTGACGGTGCTCAAGGCCGAGGCGTAGAGAAGTCCGGCCTTGAGGAAACTGACCCGGCCGTAAAACTCCAGGGCCTCCGGATGAAAGAGCCGCGGCGGAAGCCCGATCCGGCCCAGGATTTCGCGATCGAAGAGCCCCTGGTAGGCGAGGTTGTGGATCGTGAACAGCGTCTTGGCCTTCCTGAAAAACGGGTCTTCGGCGTAAACGAACTTCAAGTAGGCCGGAACGAGGGCGGTCTGCCAATCATGGAGATGGAGGACATCGGGAGAGAAATCCAGGACCCTGAGGGATTCCAGGACCGCCCGGGAAAAGAAAGCGAAGCGCTCCCCGTTGTCGAGAAAATCGCCGGAGGGAGGGCCGTACAAGCCGTCCCGTTCGAAATAATCGTTCTTTTCGATGAAATAGACCGTCGCCTTGGCCGTCGGCTCCTCCCAGACCGAGAAAACGGCCGGCCCGTCGTGCCAATCGAAGCTCAGGTCGGCCGAGGCTCTGAGGAGAGGGAGGCCTTTCGACCGAACTTCCCGGTAGAGGGGCATGAAGACCTTGACCTCGGCCCCGGCCTTGGCCAGATGCTTGGGCAGGGAGCCGGCGACATCGGCCAATCCGCCGGTCTTGGCGTAGGGCCCGGCTTCGGAGGCGAGGAAAGCGACTCTCATGTCGGGCGCTATTCTAGCAAAACCCCCCTCCGGCGACAACGACGGAGCTCGGGGGGGATGAGAGCGGCGTTGCGCCGGCGCAGGGTTGTTGTTAAAATCGTCGCGAGGGCTGAAAGCATGAGGAAGGTCGCGGCCGCGGTCATCGAAGACGGGGCCAAGGTTCTCGTGGCCCGGCGCAAGCCGGGGGGCCGCTTCGGGGGTCTCTGGGAATTCCCCGGGGGGAAAGTCGAGGCGGGGGAAACCCCCCAGGCCGCCCTCGTCCGGGAGATCAAGGAGGAGATGGGATTGACGATCGAGGTCGGGGAATCGCTCGGCCTCTTTCCCTTTCGCTCCTCCGAAAATCCTTTCGGGCTCCTGGCCTTTCGAGCCACGGTCAGGGGGGGGGAGATCGGGCTGGCCGACCATGACCGTTTCCGCTGGTCGAGGCCGTCGGAACTCGACCCGTCCGAGTTTGCCCCGGCCGATGTCCCGCTTGTCGAAAAGCTTAAGGAACGTCCGGGACCCCCGGGACGGCCCCGCGGCAGGGATTGAGGGGATGACTGAGGCCGTCGTCCTCAAGCCCGGACGGGACAAATCCGTCCGCCGGCGCCATCCCTGGATCTTTTCGGGGGCCGTCGCCGCTCTGCCCAATTTCGAAGACGGAGATGTCCTTCCCGTCCGGGCGGCGGACGGCGCCCTTCTCGGCCACGCCTATTTCAACAAAGCGTCCTCGATCGTCGGACGGATGCTGAATTTCGACGGCCTGCCGCCGCTCGAAGCCCTGGGCGCCTCCCTGGAACGGGCGATCGCGCTACGCCGGCGGCTCTTCGACCCGGGAGAGAACGCCTGGCGGGTCGTCAACGGGGAAGGCGACGGCGTCCCGGGGCTGGTCGTCGACCGATATGCCGACGTTCTCGTTCTTCAGGTTTCGACCTTGGGGGCCGAACGGCTGAAGGCCTTCTTCGTCGAGATCCTCGAAAAGGGCCTGGAGCCGCGAACGATTCTGGAGAGGTCCAACCTCCCGTCTCGCAAGGAGGAAGGGCTGGCTTCGACCGAGGGATGCCTGCGGGGCGACGACGTCGAGGCCGTCGACATCATCGAGAGCGGACTCCGCTTCCGGGTGGGCTTCGTCCGTTCCCAGAAAACGGGGTTCTACCTCGACCAGAGGGAGAACCGGTCGCTCGTCCGGTCCCGGGCGGCGGGACGGCGCGTCCTGAATGTCTTCTCCTACACCGGAGGCTTCACCGTGGCCGCCCTGGCCGGAGGCGCCGCCGCGGTTGACAGCGTCGACATCTCGGAGAAAGCCCTCGACCTGGCCCGGACGAACTGCCGGCTCAACGGGTCCGACGGCCCCGGCCTCGGGTTCTTCGCCGCCGACGCCTTTGAATTTCTCAGAGGCCGCGACCTCGCGGCCTACGATTTCTTCGTTCTCGACCCGCCGGCCTTCGCCAAACGGAAGAGCGAGGTCGTCGGCGCCTGCCGGGGATACAAGGACCTCCATCGCCTCGTCTTCCGCGGGGCCCCGCCGGGGGCCCTCGTCCTGACCTTCTCCTGCTCCTATTTCGTCGAGGAGGGGCTCTTCCGGCAGGTCATCTACCAAGGAGCGGCCGAGGCCGGGCGCCGGGTCCGGATCCTCCACAGACATCGCCAATCGCCGGACCATCCGGTCAACGTCTTCCATCCCGAAGGGGACTACCTCAAAGGATTCCTCCTCTATGTCGATTAACCGGCCTTTTTCGATCACCAGCCTGGGGACGTTCGCCTCCTGCCGGCTCCAATTCCGGTACGCCTACGTCGACCGGGTCGAAACCGAGACCGAGTCCGTCGAAGCGTTCATGGGCAGCCGCGTCCACGAAGCCCTCGAGGAGCTCTACCGGCAGGTCAAAAACGGCCTGGTCCGGTCCAAGGACTGGCTGGTCGAGAAATATGAAGAGGGATGGCGGAAAAATTGGCATGCGGCGGTCAGGATCGTCCGGCGGGATTTCTCGGCCGAAGATTATCTTCGCCGGGGCCGCGGCGGCCTCGAGGAATTCCATGATCGATACCGTCCCTTCGACCAGGCCAAGGTCGTGGCCCTCGAGGAGAAGATCTCTTTCACGGTCCGCGACGGAGAGGACGAGTTCCCGTTCGTCGGAGTCGTCGACCGCATCGACTGGAATCCCAAGGAGAACCTCTTCGAAATCCACGACTACAAGACCTCGGGGAGCCTGATGACCCAGGCCGAGGCGGACGCGGACCGCCAGCTCGCCCTCTACCAGCACGCCTTGACCGGCCGGGACCCGGAATACGCGAACGCCCGCCTCGTCTGGCATTTCCTGCTTTTCGACAAGGAGGTCCGGTCGCGGCGAACGCCGGCCGACCTCGCGGCTTTGGCCAAGGACGTCGCCGGCGAGGCCCGGGCCATAGAAGCGGCCAAGGCCGAGGGGGACTTTCCTCCGCGCAAAAGCGCCCTGTGCGATTGGTGCGCCTATCAGGACATCTGTCCTCTCTGGAGGCATCCCCTGGCCATGGAAAACGCGGAGGTCAACGCCTATCTCGGCAATCCCGGGGTGAGGCTCGTCGCCCGCTATGCCGAGCTCGAGGCCGCCAAAAAGACGCGCCGGGACGAAATCGCCGAGCTCGAGGCCGAACAAAAACGGGTCGAGGAAGCGGTCCTGGATTTCGCCCGCCGGGAGAAGGTCGGCCGCATCGACGGCCCGGGCCACGAGTTGTGGGTCACGTCCCGCGAAGAATTCGGCGTTCCCCTGAAAAAGGACGACCCCGGGCGGTGGGAACGCCTCCGAAAACTCGTCCGGGAGGCCGGCCGCTTCGAGGACGTGGCGACGATCAACGCCTTCATGCTCAACGCCCGGGCCCGTTCCTGGCCGCGGGAGCTTTATGATAAAATCACGGCTCTTCTCGGCCGGCGGACGGTCTGGAAAGTCGAATTGAGGGAAAAAAGGCGATGACGACATTCCGACAAGCCCACAAGACGGCGAAGACGATCGGCGCGGCCATGATGACGTTTCCGGCCGCGGCCATTCTCATCGTCGAATTCGTCCGGTCGAATTTCCGGCCGTTCACGGGATTCGGCGGGGCCGGACACCGGACGGCGCTGCGATATGCGCTTTACGTCGCCGCGGCGGCCTCGGTCATCCTCCTCCGCGTCGTTCACGGCTCCCTCCTCCGGAAAAGGCGCTCGGAGGACGCCCCCTCCGCCCTCAGCCGGCTCGTCCTGGCCAACTTGACCGTCCTCGGGCTGGCCGAAGTTCCGGCCGTCCTCGGCCTGGCTCTCTTTTTTCTCGGCGGATTCAACAGGGATTTCTATGTCCTCGCCTTCGTGTCCCTTGTCTTGATGTTCATGTATTTCCCGCGGCGGCGGACCTGGGAAAGCTATCTCCAAGGCCGGAACTCCTCCTGCCCTCTCTAGGGACATGAAAATCCGCTTTTTCGGCGGCATACGTCAGGTCACCGGCTCCTCCTACGGCTTGGAGACGCCCGGGCTCCGCATCTTCGTCGACTGCGGGCTTTTCCAAGAGCGGCCTGTTCTCGACCGGAACTGGGAGCCCTTCGCCTTCGCCCCGGCGGAAGTCGACGCTCTCCTCTTGACCCATGCCCATCTCGACCACTGCGGCCGCATTCCCCGGCTCGTCGCCCAGGGATTCTCCGGGCCCATCCTGGCCACGGAGGCGACGGCCGACCTGGCCCGGATCATCCTCCTCGATTCGGCCCACATCCAGGAGGAAGACGCCGAGTTCAAGCGGAAGCGGCACCGGAAGGAGGGCCGGCGGGGGCCTCATCCGGAAATCCCTCTCTACACCGTCGACGACGCGAAAGCCTCCTTGCCGCTCTTCGAAACCGTCACCTATGACGCCCCCGTCCGGTTGAGCCGGGGCGTCGTCGCCCATTTCCGCGACGCCGGCCATATCCTCGGCTCGGCGATGATCGATCTCGAGGTCCGGGAAGACGACGGGCCGAAGCGGGTTGTCTTCTCGGGCGATATCGGGTCCTGGGACAAGCCCTTGATGGGTGACCCGTCCGTCATCGACCGGGCCGACATCGTCGTCATGGAGTCGACCTACGGCGACCGGGACCACAAAGACCCGGTTCCGGTCGACGAGATGCTGGCTGAAGTCGTCCGGTCGACGGCCGCCCGGGGCGGGAACGTCGTCATTCCCGTGTTCGCCATGGAGAGAGCCCAGCAGCTCTTGTATTACCTCGGCCGGCTGCGCCGGGAAGTCCGGATCCCGGAAATCCCCGTGTTTCTGGACAGCCCGATGGCCGTCGAGGTCACGGCCGTTTTTCAACGCCATCCGACCTATCTCGACGAGGAGGCCAAGTCTCTCATCCGTTCCGGACGAAATCCCCTCGATTTCCCGGGGCTCCGGCTCATCCGGACACCGGCTGAATCCAAGGCGATCAACACCCTGGGCAAGCCCTGCCTCATCCTGGCCGGTTCGGGGATGGCCACGGCCGGCCGGGTCAAGCATCACCTCGTTTTCAACATCGAGCGGCCGGAGTCGACCGTCCTTTTCGTCGGCTATCAAGCCCCCCAAACCCTCGGGCGACACATCCTCGAAGGGGCGGAGGAGGTCCGCATTTTGGGCCGAACGGTCAAGGTCCGGGCCCGGGTGGCCCGAATCAACGGCTTTTCCGGCCATGCCGACCGGGAAGATCTTCGGCGTTGGCTTCGGGCCTTCCGCCATAAGCCGAAAACGGTCTTCCTGACCCACGGCGAAGAAGCCGCGACCCTGGCCTTCGCCGACGGTCTCCGGAGAGAAGGCTGGAACGTCGTCGTCCCCCGGCCAGGAGAAGAGGCCGAATTCTGAGGGCTTCCCGATTTTCTCTTGAGAAGAGCGGGCTCTTCCCCTAAAATAGTCGGATAGGACCGGACATGACCGAAAAGACGGCGGGCGGAAGGCCGCGGCGGCGGCGGAGCCCGTTGAAACTCATCGAGCTGTCGCTCATCGTCGTCCTCATCGCCCTCCTGGCCGCCTTGGTCCTGAAATCGCCCTTTCCCCGCAGCCGAGACGAACTGGCCGTCCGGATCTCCGATTTAGCCATCGAAGAGGTCCGGCATGGCCCCCTCCATGAACAGCTGGCCGTCGAGGCCACGGTCCAGCCCATGAGCACGTTCCCCCTGGCCGCGGCCGAGGGCGGCCAGGTGGAAAAGATCTTCGTCGAAGTCGGGTCGATCGTCCGCGAGGGCGATCCCATCGTCCAGCTTTCGAGCCCGAACCTGGTCATGGACATCATGCTCCGGCGGGGCCAGGTCGACCAGGAAATGAACAACCTCCGCAGCGTCCGCCTGGCCCTCGACCAATTCAAGCTCCAGCTCAGCCAGCAGCTCAACGACCTGGACAACCAGATCCAACAGCAGAAAAAGCTCTATGACCGGTACCTCGAGCTCGACAAGGACAGCCTGATCTCCAAGCTCGAGTTCGAGAGGGCCCGGGACCAGTACGAATACCTTCTCAAGCGGAAGGACCTCATCGAGAAGTCCCAAAAATCCGAACTCGCCATCCGGAACGCCCAGATCGACAATCTCGGGCAATCGATCGCCCGGATGGAGGAAAACCTTCTCCTCGTCGAGGCCCGCAAAGACGCCTTGCTGGTCAAGGCGCCTGTTTACGGCCAGGTCACGGCCCTGGCCGTCGAGGTCGGACAGTCGAAGGCGGCCGGAGACCGGTTGGGCCAGATCGACTCCCTGTCCGGGTTCAAGGCCACGGCGACGATCCCCGAAAAACACCTCGAACGGGTCCAGGTCCGCAAGGCCGGGACATTCCAGGTCGAGGGGGCGGCCTTCAGCCTGGCCGTCAAAAAAATCCTCCCCATGGTCAAGGAGGGCAAATTCGAGGTCGAGCTCGAATTCAAGGGCGACCGGCCGAAATCCATCAAGCGCGGCCAGACCCTTCACGTCCGGCTCGAGGTCGGGGAGCCGGTGGAGGCCCTCATCCTTCCCCTGGGGGATTTCACCGCCGCCTCCGGCGGGGACTGGGTCTTCAAGGTTGAATCCGACGGAAAAAGCGCCGTCAAGACCGCGGTGAAATTCGGCCGGGAGAACGCCTCGGTCGTCGAGGTCCTCAAGGGACTGTCGCCGGGCGACCGGGTCATCGTCTCGTCCTACGCCTCCTTCGGCGGACGGGACAGACTCGTCCTCAAGGAGCGCTGAAGAGCCGTGGCCCGTCTCCGACGCCTCCTCGCCTTGGGCGGATGTCTGCCGATCGCCCTGGCGATCGGCCTCGACGGAGGGGACCGGGAGCGGGCCTTGACCTTGGAGGAGGGCATCCTTCTGGCCCTCAAGAACAACCTCGGCCTGGCCGTCGAGGCCATCAATCCGAGGCAGGCCGAGCTGGCCTTCGGGTTCGCCAAGGAAAAATTCATCCCCAGCCTCGGTTTCGGCTTCAGTTCGTCGTCGACGAGCGCGGCCTCGTTCTCCTGGATCGAGGCCACGGCCCAGGTGACGTCGGACGACCAGAATTACGCGGCCTTGATCTCCCAATTCATCCCCACCGGAGGGAGGATTTCGGCCGCGCTGTCCTCCTACAAGA
>Ga0194111_10009133_pt1 | contig 10834 bp, 14 predicted proteins | sample TA2KigC300mmetaG_FD_146194 | JGI IMG/M metagenome (GOLD analysis project Ga0194111, IMG submission 146194) | Freshwater microbial communities from Lake Tanganyika, Tanzania - TA2015033 Kigoma Deep Cast 300m | ecosystem: Environmental > Aquatic > Freshwater > Lake | place: Tanzania: Lake... | reverse complement strand
GATTTGATGCGCTAAACGTTTTCCAAACACATTTAGGCGCAGAAGCCACATCTTATTTGCATAAAGTCCTCCACAACTACGTGAATCCCCACACAGAATTGAAAGGAAAAACACCAGCAGAAGCAGCAGGGCTAAATTTACCACTAGGAGAAAATAAGCTACTCAACCTAATCAAATTAGCAAAAGAGAAAGAGATGACGACAAGTTGACTGTATCGAAGTATAGAAAAGCTTATATATCAATAACTATTACTAATTGATAATGATTATTAATAATAACTTCCGGACAAGGAATACAAACCAGAAGCTAAAGATAGTAGAGTATTTGAAACGCGTAAAAACCCATCCGACAGCAGAAGAAGTCTACAAGCAAGTCTCGAAAGACCTCCCAGCGATAACTCTAGCAACAGTATACCGAAACCTAAACCAATTAGCAGACCAAGGGAAAATCCTGAAGTTCAAGATACACCACGAATACCATTTCGACGCAGACACAAGCCTGCACCAGCATTTGGCATGCAACAAATGCGACAAAGTGTTGGACCTGTTCCAAAAGGAGATATCCGAGCAAGCGATAAAAAAAGCAATATCATTAGGGTTCAAGCCAGACTATGTAGACATAATATTCCACGGCTCATGCAAAGACTGTAACGGAGAATAAAACTATGTACTACTCAAACAAAAGCAAAGGCTATGAAATGGAAAGGCTTAATTATCACCCCAATAACTACGCAACTAGAGGGGCGTATTACCAAAGGAGGGGCTGCGAAAATAATTGCGCAGTCTGTTTAAACTGTAAGCGGAGGTAAACAAAATGGCAAGAAAAAAACAAGCAGAAGAGATGTGCTACTTCTTCAGCACTAAGAGAGTCTGCAAAGTATGCGGATGCGAAGACGGCACGTGCAGCTGCCACATGGCTGTTGTAGACAGGGAGCAACACAGAAGCATATAAGAAAAAGATGGTGAAACTTTTTAGATGCAAGATATGCGGCGATCCATATATAGGGACGAATCCGCCGAACAGGTGCCCTTTTTGCGGCGCTTACGAGAACTTCATAGCAGAAGCTAAAGACTACAAAGAGACTTTCGACGTAAACCTTAACGATAAGGACTTAGCAAATGCGAAAAGGGCATTAGAAGTCGAGATATCTAACTCGAGCTTTTACTTCTGCGCCGCTGAGAAAACAGACGACCCTGAAGGCAAGCAGCTGTTCAAGGCCTTGGGCAAAGTAGAAGCTGAGCACGCAGCGATATGGAAGAAAATACTTAAGCTTCCTAAGTCAGAGATACCAAAATCAGAGGCCTGCGCCGTAAAGAACAAGGATAACCTTCAAGAGTCGCATGACAGAGAGACAAGGGCGATAAGCTTTTACAAGCAGGCAGCCAAAGAATCCACTAGCCCTAGAGTCAGACAGATATTCGGAGCATTAGTCCAGGTCGAGACAGACCACTTGAACCTTTCTGAAGAAAGGCTAAAAAAATAATTCTTTTTTTTAATGGAATTTGCTTTCTTTCGATAATCCTTCTACGGCTAGCCTAAGCTTTTCTATATGCTTTTCAAGATCAGCTTCTAGCTCTTCATACATGCTCGTGCATAGCACATGCCCTTCTTGTTCAGCGTCCTTTTTGGCATGCCTTCTTATGTAGCTAGTTATCTTGCTTAAGTCGTGTAGAAGCTTGACTTTGTTATAATTGCAGTCACGCAACATTCGAATCACCCCCTTCTTCTGATATCGTCCCTATGAGAGGTTTTACTTTAAATACCTTTCCTTACTGTAGAAAAGTGACAAAAAAGAAAAAAGAAGTTTTTATAGAACGACTTCTGTTCTTATCTTCTTCTGCAGTTCCTTGTTGGCTTCTTCGACTTCTTTACCTGTTATAAGCTTCTTGTACTCGTTCACTACTTTCACTAAAGGCTCATGATTCAAGTCGAATATCTGTTTTCTTCCTGTCTTCGCGTCTTTTACCCTGTCGATTCCTTCGTATCCTGCCGCTGTACCGCTGAAGCCTGCGCTTTTAGCGCTTAAGAAAGTATCTAAAGGTATCTTAGTCTCAACTAGGTTGTAGCCTAAGTTTTTTGTAAGTTGGATTACTAAGTTCCTCTTGGTTCCTGGAAGTATGCTTTGGCTTTTGTCAGGAGTTAAGACTGAGTCTCCGACGTACACGAACAGGTTCTCTCCGCCGCCTTCTAACACGTTTCTCTCAGGGGTGTTGTCAGTTATTATCCCTTCTGAGTATCCTCTGGCCATCGCGTAGTCTTTTACTATTCCTCCGAACGCGTAGTTTCCGCCGGCTTTTATATGCCTTAGGGTAGTGTCTATCCCTTCAGGGTATACTATCACTTTGGGGCTTCCTGACAGGTAAGCTCCCCACATGAACGTTTCTATCTCTAAGACCACGCTGTGCTTTAGCGAGAAAACACCTAAGCTAGGGTCGAATTCTCCTTTAGCGTTCCAGACCTGGTCCCTGTACACTATCGGCCTTACGTAGCAGCCTTGCTTAGCGTCTATGTTACCGGCTTTTATGTTGGCTTGCACTGTCTTGACTATAGCATCTTTTATCTCGTCATAAGTTATGTTTAAGAATGTGAAGCTTTTTTCGTCAGGTCTTGTTACTCCAAATGCTACGTCATCTGTTGTATCATCTTGCCCGTTGTACAAACTGTTAGGGTCGAAGTTTCCGTGGAACTTGCCTTTTATAGAATTCAAGAACCTGTTAACGTGCTGGTCTAGCGTGATTAGGTATAGCTTGTTTTCTTTATCGTCCCATACGGCTCTTATTCCTTCGAATACAGAGTTAGCATAGTGCAAATTGTGCGAGTATGGCGTTTGTAACAAATTTTTTTTTGCCATCTCTTCTAGTGTGAAAAGCCCTTCATTTCCTCTTGTGTCTTTATGGTATATTACTCCAGGTTTTACCATTTTGTTAGTCCTCCCGTATCAGGTGTTAGTCACCTTATTTTTCAAAACTGGTTGAAATGCTCGACTTATTTAAACCCTTTGACATATCTGTTAGTTTTTTGTCCAATATATGCCAAAAACAAGAGGGGGTTTATAAAGGTTTTGAAAAAGTATGATAGTATCACATTTCATCATACAAAAAAGAAAGGTTTAAATACGTAACATGTTTATCCTAAAAAATTCAGGTGTGTTGTAACCATGAAAAAACGGGTAACGCTAACGATTGACAGCAACATTCTAGACAGAGTAGACAAAGAAGTAGATGGGTATAAATTAAAAAACAGGTCACATGCTATAGAGCTGTTCTTGTTGAAGGCGATAGGCGCGAACATACCTAAACAGGCCTTAATCCTCGCAGGAGGAAAAGGGACAAGGCTTAATCCGATAACCAAAGAGATACCAAAACCATTAATCCCCTTACAGGGCAAGCCATTAATCGAATACACCCTAGACTTGTTCAAAAAATTCGGGATAAAAGACGTAATAATCTCAATAGGCTTCAAAAAAGAGAAGATAAAAGAATACTTCGGAGACGGAAAAAGGTTCGGGCTGAACATTACTTACATTGAGGAAGATGAGCCGCTAGGCACAGCAGGACCATTGAAACGCGCGAAACAGATCATCAAAGGCCCGTTCATAGCCTGCAACGCCGACGAGATTAAAGACATCGACCTGATGGACATGTTCATGTTCCACCAAGAAAAACAAGCATTAGGGACAATCGCTTTAACAACTGTAGAGGACACGAGCAAATACGGCGTCGCAAAAATAGCAGGCAACAAGATACTGGACTTTGTAGAGAAGCCGCCGAGGGAAAAAGCGCCATCAAACTTCATCAACTCAGGGCTTTACATACTCGAGCCAGAAGTATTGGACTACATACCTGAAGGGTTAGCGATGCTCGAAAAAGACGTCTTCCCGAAGCTAGCGAAGGAAGGGAAGCTGTTCGGATACCCGTTCTCAGGGTACTGGAAGCCGATAGGCACTTTCGAGCAGTATGAAGAAGCGATGGTAGACCTGGAAAAAGGAAAGTTCAGACTGTGATTCTAATATACGTTACGTGCAAGGACTTAGAAGAATCCAAGAAAATATCTAAACGCTTACTGGAAAAAAAGCTTGTAGCATGCGCAAACTTCTTCCCAATCAACAGCATGTACCTGTGGAAAGGCTCTATCAACGATGATAACGAATGCGCTTTGATATTAAAGACAGTAGAAAAAAAATTCAACCAAATAGAAGAAGAGATCAAAAAGATTCATTCTTACGAATGCCCGTGCATAATTTCTATAAAAATCGGGAAAGCGAATAAGAAATATTTAGAATGGATAAAAAAAGAAATGAAGGGTTAAGCTTTTTGAAGCGTTCCCCAAGTTGTTTCGAACAGTCCGTTCAGAGCTGATGCGAAGTAAGGCGTGTTTATCCATATGCCCATGTCATAAGTCGGGTGTACTTCGTCGTCGTGCATCACCATGAACATCAGTTCTTTGTTGTCAACGATGCAGAACCTCGCGCTTATCTTGTCTGTCTTCCTGACTTCTATGCTCTTAGGCAAGGCTTTTACAACTCCTACCGCTTCCTTGTCTATTGGAGCGACTATCTTTACGTTCACTCCTTTCTTGCTCAGCCTTTCAAGTTCAGGGCCTAATGCTTCAAGCTTTCTAAGTACGCCTTTGTTAGTTGTCATTATCGTTACGTTGCTTTTGGCGTTTTTGATCATTGACTCTAGGTGTTGGTAAAGGTTAGGTCTTCCTCTGATGACGCCTGACAGGTCTGAAGGTTCTACATGCTCGATGCCTTGCTTGTGCAGCAGGTCAAGCTCTTTCATAACGTCTGTGCTTTTGAGCTCGTCGAGAGTTTTTATTTTTTCTTTTGCGTCTTGGTGTAAAAGCTTTTTGACTCTTTCAACAACTTCTTTAGGCTCTACAGCGATGTATTTTATCGGCTTGCCTAGCTTCATCACTATGAACCCTTTCTTCTCTAGGCTTTCAAGAACGTCGTAGGCTCTTGACCTTGGAACGTTTCCTATGTCTGATAATTCTCCGGCTGTTGACACACCTCTGGATAGCAGCGCAGTCCAAACCCTAACTTCGTAGAGATTTAGACCAAAGAACCTTCGCAGGTTGTTCAAAAATTCTTCTTTAACTATCATTTACCATTCCCTCCTAGGCTTTGTATCCGTCTTTTTTTTAGATTTTTTTAACTAGTTGTTAGATACTATCAGTGAGTAAATAATGGTCATTTATAAAGCTTTGCTTTTTTTTCGTATTGTTCAGTAGTAATTATTTTATCTTACTCTTGAACTTCTTCTGCTCATGATATATATGCTCAACATCAGAAAGGGTGTTGGCTTGGCTTGCTTTCTTGTCATCACTTCGGAGTCTTAAGACTCTTGGGAATCTTAAAGCGTACCCTGACTCGTATGTCGGGCTTTTCTGTATCTCTTCGTAAGCGACTTCTACCACTATCTCGGGCTTTATATCGACGTGCCTTCCTTTCTCGCTGATGATATAAGGCTTTAGCATGCTTGTGAGCTGTGCGAACGTTACCCCCTCTTCATCTTCTTTTTCTTTGATTCCTGTGCCTACCATGCCGCAAGGCATGAATCTGCTGCCTGACCTGCAGGCCAGGATAAAAGAGCTTAGCACATGGGCCCTCTTGCCTTCTCCGTAAGTCCCGCCGATTATGACCAGGTCTAAGGGCTCCAGCGTGGGCTTAATCTTCACCCAGCCTCCGACTTTCCTTCCTGAGGTGTACTCCTTGCTCATGCTTTTAAGTATCAGTCCTTCTACGCCGTCTTTCAAGGCTTGGTCGTAAAACTTTTCCAGCTCTTTCTCGTCACCGGATATCACTGCTCGAGTCAGGACTATCTTCCTGTGCACGGGCTTAACAATCTTCTCGATGAGCTTTCTGCGCTCATCCTGGGGCTTGCTCATCATGTTCTCCCCTTCGTAATACAAGACATCGAATATGTTTATCTCTACCGGCAGCTCTTTAGCCATCTTAGATATGTCATACTTCCTTCGGATCCTTTGGCTTATATCTTGGAAAGGCTTGTACTTGCCTGTCTTTGGATCGAACCCTACAAGTTCTGAGTCAAGTATGAACGTCTTACCTGCAACATGGCTTTTGACAAGTTCGACAACTTCTGGAAATTGTTTAGTTACGTTCTCTAATCTTCTTGTGAACAAGGTTATCTTATCATCCTTCTTGTGTATTGAGCAGCGGAACCCGTCAAGCTTATAGTCTGCTAGCACTGGCTTGCCTAGCGCTTCTAACGCTTCGCTGATGCTTTCAAGCTTTATCGCAAGCATGGGGTTTATCGGGGTGCCGACTTGGATTTCTATCTCTTCTAATGATTTTATCCCGTGGATTTTCAGGTTTTCTGCGACGATACCTAGGTCATTGCTGAGATTGTAGGCATTCTGTACAGATTCTATGAATTTGTTGTAAGCTTCTCTTGCCAGCCTCTCATCTTTTGCTATTACAAAATCGTACTTATCCAAGCTTTTCAGGCTATCAAGCGAGCTTATTTCCAACGTGTTCGCAAAACTTTTTCCTGTCTCATCTTTGAATTTGTTGCTCATCTCTCTGCCGCATTCTAAGCATTTCTCAGTATCGGGCATGATGGCCTTGCATTTCTCGCACTTGAAAAACACGCCAATGACTTTCGGATAGAACGCCCAGACTATAGCATCTCTCATAGTGCCTTCTGCTATTCCAATCCTTAATTCTTCAAGTATAGTCTTGACGACGTATTTCGCCTCTAACGGTGAGGCATTGCTTAGAAGCTCTGATATCAGGCCCACTTTCCTGTTTACTGTACCTTCCCCTTCTAGATCAGGCAGTTTTGATATGTTATCAACCACTTTTCTTATAGTAAGCTTTTGCGAGCCAAGCTTGGTCTGCTTGTTAGTCTTGACCAAATCTTTAGCAACCTCTCCTAAGTCTCCGGTTTTTTTCCACAGCCTTTTTATCTCGCCTTCTGATGTTCCTGTCACGTTCTGTATGACCTTGATTATAAGCATAGAGCTCATGCCTATCTTTCGCTCGTCCCAAGGTGGGAAGACCCTGCCTTCCAATAAGTAGATGACTTCTTTGATTACTTCTTTAGGTGATTTTTTTAAGAATTCAGAGATTATGTAAGTTTTTTCTAACCTTTTGGTTGTTTTTCCAAGGCGTTCGTAGACTTCGACCAAGTCTTGGTATATCATGATTATCCTATTCGGGTTTTTGGCGTTTAAATAATTTCCTTTTCAGTAGAAATCTTCACTCTTTCTTATCTAACTTTTCCAGCTTGTACAATGATATGTACTCTTCTGGTTTTATGAAGTGGTTGTATTTCTTGGATAGCTTCTTCAGCATCTCTGACTTCGTCTTGAAGCCTTCGTACTTAGCGTATTTAGATGAGAAGTCTTTCACTGTCGATACTGTGACTTGGCTTACTTTCACGTATCCTATCTCTTTCTTGTAGAATTTGTCTGAAGGGCTCGTCTCATAGCATTTTAAGTATAAGTCATCTTTCTTGCCTTTTGGGAGCCTTATCGTGTTGTGCTTGAACATTATAGTGTAAGCTTTGCCGGTCTCCAGCTTAGGCGTGTTGAAGTTGTAGAAGTATAATTCGTTGTCAAAATGTATCTTTACGTCAGGGAAGTCTTTTTCGACTTTTTTGACAACATCGTCAATACTACTGTTCAATGAGTATTTCTTTATTACTTTCATACGGTTAACCGTGTGTTACTAGTTTTAAAAATATTATGGTTCTAAAAGCTAATTAATGCAAAGTATCACTTTTAAGTGATTATTTAAGAAAGGTTTATATAAAAACGCAACATCCCTCTTATCGAGGGTGTTATCAATATGGGCAGGTTGCTACTAAAAAGCTTAAGCGCAGCGGTGATATCTTTAGGTCTTTTGCTAAGCCAGCCGGTTATTTCTCCTTCAATTCAAACCGTAGCATATGCACAAGAAGAGTCCAGATGGGGATACTCAAAGCGTGGATGGTATTACACGAGAGAAGAAGCTAAGCGGGTGTATGAGAAAGAATACGAAGAAGGTGAAAGGTTAAACAATTATATCAAGTTCGAAAATGGGGAGTATATTGGATCTAAATTCGGCAAAACATTTGAGGTTTCTGAAAATTTTATAAAACAAACCCTGAAGCAGCTAGAAGAGACTTTAGAAAAAGGCTACGCAGAGCACATCTTCAGGCTTGATTGTTTTCACAGCCACTTGTTTGTACCAGAAGAGTCATTCGACAAGTACAAAGACCTAGATCATGTTGAATCTGCTAAAGTTTACGTATATGATACGCAACTTGGCGCTCTATACCACAACGCAGAACATTTAACTGCTGTAGATAAAGAGGGTAACATAGACCCTATAGCAAAAGATCTTATAAGCAAGAGAAGCGTGTTAGGTTGGTATGACGGTAGACCGTTAGAGCAGACCCACCCTACAGAAGACATGCCCCTAGCTATTCGAGAGGCTAACAGCGCAAGCATACCTGATGGTTATCATACGATAGGTTCTTTGACTTTTAAGGCAACTAAGAATGGTGAATTTTCCATCTTTCACAAAGGTAAAGAGATAAGAGTGGACATAAGCTTTGATGGTGACGATTATTATTAGTGAGTTCTACCGCAACATGCAAAATAGTAATTACTGTATAGTAGTTACAAATAGTAAGGTTTATATAGACTGAAAACAATATAATATCAGGTGAAAAACTTGAAAAGGAACATACTAAAAGGAATGAGCATAGCGGCGATATCAATAGGCTTGCTAGTTAGTTCTCCGACAATAACGCCCAGACTTGAGACCTCATACGCAGAAGAATTCGGATGCAACCTTAAGGAAGACCAAGTTAAAAGAGCATATGAAGAGTATTATGAAACCTATCCTCAAAGGAAGAACCGCATAGCAGTAAAAGAAGGCAGGTACATAGCAAATTACGCTGACAAAGAGATAGAAGTACCCAAAAGGTTTATAGAAGAATTCCTAAACCATTTAGAGCAAGCAAAAGAACAAGGCTACTTTGAATACTTATTCCATGAAGACCTAAACCACTGCCACGCAGGGCTGCCTGAAGAGCATTTCAAAAAAGAATACGAAGGGCTAAGCATGGCAGAGATAAGAGAAAAATCATTGAAAGACCCGAAACTGATGCACTTATACCACAGCAGAGAAAACTTAACACCAGAAAGCCCTAAAAAGAATAATAGGAACTTTCTCGGATATTTTGATGGAAGAAAAATAAGGTTAATACATCCCAAGAAAGAAAACGAACACCACACAGTATTTGACTATGACAAAGAAGAGATGAAAGAACACGACAGTTACCAAACAGCAGAAGGCCTCTTGATATATTTTCAAGCCCACAAAAATGGGCTTTTCCAGTTAAAAGACGGGACAAGGTTAGACATAGAGTTATGAAAAGATTTAAATCTTCTAAACCCTAAATTAAGGGTATGCCTTTATTGTTCTCAGCAGGAGCAGTAGTGTTTAGGGAAGAGAATGGCGATATTTCTTACTTATTAATCAAGAACAGCCTAGGACACTGGGAATTCCCAAAAGGGGTAATAGGCGACGAAATAAAAGGGGAAAAGGCGAAAGATGCAGTGGTTAGGGAGTGCAAAGATGAAACAGGCATAGATGACCTTATCTTTGTTGAAGGGTTCAGGCAGAGCATACATTACTTCTTCAAGAAAGGCGGAGAGACTTTTTCGAAAAGGGTGACGTTCTTCCTGGCAGAAACGAAGAAAAAGGACATAAAACTGTCACCGGAGCATACGGAGTACGCATGGCTCAGCTATGAAGAAGCTTTAGATGTCATAACTTTCGATAACTCAAAGGGCATTTTGGAAAAAGCAGACGCGTTCCTAAAAAAGTCTAAAAAATGAGGACGGCAATACTCGCAGATATACACGGGAATATTGAGGCTTTGCAAGCGGTTGTCATGCATGCGAAGACACAGAGGATAACAGGCTTCTTAGTCGCCGGAGACATGGTAGGATACGGAGCAAACCCTAACGAAGTACTGCAGCTGCTGCAAGAGATAAAAGCCGTGATGATACTCGGTGATCATGACAAGTACTCAACGAATTCAGAAGATATCCGATTGTTCAACGAATACGCGCAAAAAGCGATGCTATACACGAGGAACGCGCTAACTCCAAAGAATAAAGAACTATTAAACAGCTTGAAAGAGACTTACGAACAAGTGATTGAAGGAAGGAAAGTGTTCATGGTCCACGGCAGCGTCAACGACCATTTGAAAGAGTATGTTCACGCGACGACTCCTGATAACGTATTCTCGGCCATGCTGAAGCAGGCTAAGGCGGATATCCTGATAATGGGGCACACTCATCAGCCGTTCGTGAGAAGAATAATGGGCAAGCTTATCATTAACCCTGGCTCTGTCGGACAGCCGAGAGACTACACTCCTAAGTCTGACTACTGCATTCTTGACACCCAGTACATGCAGGCGACGATACAGAAAGTCTCTTATGACATAGGCAAAGCTGCGAACAAGATAGTTGCGGCAGGCCTGCCAAGGTATCTGGGTGATAGGCTGTTCCAAGGAAGGTAAGAAACTAGCTCGAGGTTGAAGCAGACGTGGCTATCGTCATGTTCATCACCATTATTGTCATCATCATCATGTTCATCATCACTAGGTTGTTTGTCAGCTCTTCTTCTATCTGATTGTTTACGATTTCATTTACGACATCGTTTTCTATATCTTCAGTTTTTAAGCCTGAGTTGTTTATTATTGTGTACATCATTGTTGCGCTTTTTGCAATCTCGTCGTTAGATTTGAATATCCATCCTTCAGTCTTAGGCAATGCGCTTTCGAAGAACTTGTAGGAATCATTGAGC
>Ga0194111_10009130_pt1 | contig 10835 bp, 20 predicted proteins | sample TA2KigC300mmetaG_FD_146194 | JGI IMG/M metagenome (GOLD analysis project Ga0194111, IMG submission 146194) | Freshwater microbial communities from Lake Tanganyika, Tanzania - TA2015033 Kigoma Deep Cast 300m | ecosystem: Environmental > Aquatic > Freshwater > Lake | place: Tanzania: Lake... | reverse complement strand
GCTCATCCCCAATCGCTATCCCCGCCTCGCTCGCCACCTCATCCAACAGCCTCTGCACCGCCTCGTCCTCGGTGCGCACCTGGGCCAGCAGGTCAGCCAGCACCTCCGCGTCGGCTACCGCCAGCGCGCCAATCGGATCGAATGTCGCCAGTATCAAAGCCTCTTCGTCGGGCGTCAAGTCCACATATTTGACAGGCACGGTCGGCTCGTCCCGACTTATCGCCAGGCTAACCCGCAAATGACCATCCAGAACGGTCTCGACGCCTCGGTCTGCACCCCATTCCTCTGATGTCCGCCGGTTCACGATAACATCGTCAACCCAGCCAACTTCGTTTAGCACCCCAGAAAGAGCGTCCTGTTGGAACTTAGGATGAATCCTATAATTGTGGCTATTAGCCAATAATTGCGTTGGGTCTTCTTCGCCATAGCCAGTAATTTTATTAGCCCACTGTTTTGACTTTTTTGCCATTGGATAACCCAAAGATTGGGCGAAAAAGCAGGACGAAAGAAACTCTTACCTAAATAGCCCGTAAAGCCCACCGACTTTAACGGTGGGATATAAGGGCTTCACTTGCTTTAGCGGCTTCAGCCCTGATTTGACAGTATTTAACAAATATGCTATACTATAACTATGTATAAGACAGAATGTGTTGTAATCAAGATTATGCAACCTACCCGACGCAAACAGCAATTCCTGGAAACCTATCAGGGCCTCTTCACCGAAGCGGTTCGGATAGGGCTGGATTTTGCCAAGGAGAACCATACTTCCAGCAGGGCCAAGATTCACCACGCCTGCTATCGGAAGATGCGAGACCTGGGCCTGCCCGCTGATTATGCTCGCATGGCCGTCAACCAGGCCGTCAGCATGGCCCGTTGTTACTGGGGGATGCGCAAGTCCAAACACTTCAAGAAAATGTCCTGGCCCACCATCGACGACAACCTGCCCATCGGCCTGGGTGTCAATTCCTACAGACTTGTCCGCGACGGCAACCGTTGGGTTTTGCGCTTCTCCCTCGGCAAACGTGGCCGCTATCTCTGGCTTCCCCTCTGTGTCGCTCAACGCTATATGGATACTCTCTCTCTGGCTTATGGCGATGCCCGTATCTTTGAACGAAATGGCAAGTGGTACGCCCAATTGCCAATTCGCTATTCTACCGACGCGCCTGCCGTCTGTGACGGTGCTCAGTTCTTCGGCGTGGACTTGGGGATTGCGAAAACGGCAACTTTGGCCGGGCCTGGCGTCGTCAAGTTCTGGTCTGGTAAAGCTATTCAGGATAGGCGGAGACGATTCCAGACCTACCGCCAACGCATGGGACGCAAAGGCAGACTGGACAAGATCAGAGCCAGCAAAGGTAAGGAGCGAAACTGGCAACGCGATGTCAATCATAAGATAAGCCGCGAACTCGTGGACATCGTGGCTGGTGTCCCCGGCGGGGTCATCGTCGTAGAATCTCTCGACGGTATCCGCGACAGAACACGGGGCTCCAAGCGCTTCAACAGGATGATCGGCAACTGGGCGTTTCGGCAACTCAAAGACATGATCGTCTACAAGGCCGACCGTGCCAACGTCCCTATCGTTTTCGTCGATCCTCGCGGTACGTCTAAGATGTGCTCTCAATGTGGCCATGATTCTCGCTCTAATCGTCCTGATCAAGCGCATTTCCGATGCGTCTCTTGCGGCTACCGAGCCAATAGCGATTTCAACGCTGCGCTGAACATCTCTCGGAAGGGGCTACATGCTCTTTCCGATGCGCCGCCTGACACGGCGCGGGCCTCCTCGGAGGTTCCGGGTGTCCATCTCCAACGAGGGCACTCGATGCCGAGCAAATCGGCAACCTGCTAGCTCCCTGTGGGAGCCCCACCAGCTTCAGCGGTGGGAGGATGTCAGAAATCAAGGATTATCTTCAGAGCTTGGCATAATACTAACCCCAGCGGATTCGCCAACAACTGGTCGGGCGATTCCTCGCCGTAGCCTACAATCCTGTTACGCCACTCGCCCATCGTCCCTTAGCCTACCCCCACAGCTCCATCAGCTTCACGAATGCAAACAGCCCGATGACGAACACCACCACCGCCATCAAGCCACCCACGAATCCTGCCACTAGACACTCCATCAGTCCCCCCGCTCTTCTCTTCTACCCATGAGAAATAAAAAGGGCGCACCTCGTCAGTCCCCTGACGCATTGGTGCGCCCTTTGCTTCGGCTACGCAGTGTTGTGATCTCTATGCCTAAAATTCTACAATAAATTACCTGGTTTGTCAAATCGGGGCGAAATGGAAACTCCCTGTCCATGCTGTGGCCAGGGAGTCTTTTGATTGGAGGCAGTCGAAAATACGCTTTCACCGGTTATGCTCTTCTAAGTCTAACGTACACACTATGCCGAATCCCGGCATCTCTTCATGCCAGGGACAGTTTTCACACTGTTCCCCGTAGGTTTCATCTGGGCGCATACCTGCTGGGATTTCGGGCAGTGTGCACTCGGGGACATCATGTACCATCCTCTATCTCACCTCCTTCTGATTGATTTTTTGTGCCCAGGGTGGCTTCAGGTGGCTCTCACCCGCCCCTGTCCTCACTCTTGTGCCATGCCTCAGCCGACACGTCCATTCCCTCCCTTCCTCCCACGGTTGCCAATCAAGACTGTCACACGATCTTCCTCTCCCAGCAACAAGGAGATGCGCTCACGGAGCTCCTTGTACAGGGCATTGTGAGCAAACGTCGCATCCTCGCCTGGCGCGACTTCCGCCGAGGCGGAGAGCTCGATGGTGCGCCAGCCCCGAGCCCCATAGTCCTTCGACGCCCTCAGCGTGGCGACTATCGTGGTCACAGAATAGCCGCCATTGATTGAACGACCCCTGTGATCTACTATCATTTCTGCCTCCTTTTTGAATTTGCCCAATCTGTGGTCTCATGGTACAATAGGAGGCGAAGGGAGTGCAAACCTTCCCCCCTTTTTTTGACGAAGCCCATAGCCCGCCCCGGCGATGGGCTTCCCTCTTTTGGAACTCATTGCGACCCCTGCTTCCCCCTTCTCGCCCACCGAGCCTGGATGGCAGGCCACACCTCGGCCCGGAACTGCTCGAAATTGGCCCTGGGAATGATCAGGTGGGGCGAATCCCCACCGATCGTGATGGGCCGCAGGATAGCTCCGTAGCGATCCATTTTGCACCAGTTCTGCATGGTCTGGGGATGGACCTTCAGGAGCTTTGCTGCTTCCGTAACGGTCACAAAACCCTCGTCGTTAGCCATAATAAAAGCCTCCTTTCATCTCAATTTGCGTCGGCATCTTCTGCGATGATCACGGACAGGTGGACCACCTGGGGGCGGAGCATGGCGGCGCAGATGGCATCCACTCGACAGAGCCCACACTCATGTGCCCGCTCGGGACAATCCGCGCAAACGTACGGCTCGCTGTATAACTGGACTATGTCCAGTCGGGTGCCTGCCAGTGCGGCGTGGAGCTCGTCCAGGATGGCGGCTGCCGCCTGTTCCCAGATGGCTCTCTCGCGGGCAATCTCGTGGTTCTCCAACATGACTCCCCAGGAAACCTTGATGGTCATCGTTTCATTCTCCTTTCTTTTTCTGTGTATCCTGTGCCGGGCCTCTCACTCCGGCGTGTCCTCGCTGTCGCGGCTTGCACCGCTCCCTACTGCTCCCGGTCGCACTCCGGGAGCAGGTGGGAGGGGTCAAACTACGAGTGGGCGGCGGCCTTCTCGCAAAAGACCAAAGCGCTAGTCTGTTGTCAGGCCTAAGGCAAGGGCCTGATAAATGCTGCGGTTTCCAGCATCCCACGCTCTAAGCTGGTAGCGCAGCTGGGCGAGGCGCTCCGCCTGCTTTCTGGAGGAAGCCATTTCCTCCGAGATGGCTGCCCCGATGCCTCCAGTGGGACTTTTCCCACAGAGGCCATTGTGCCGATCCCATTCGGCAATGGAAAAGGCACAGCAAACGGGGCATGAGTTACAGATGATCCACCGTTCTCCTTGGGTTTCGTATAAGTCTCTCATTTCCTTTACCTCCGTTGTTTTTTTCCCGGGCCTCTCACCCCGGCGTGTCCTCGCTGGCTCGCACCGCGCACAAGTCTCAATTATACATGCTCCTGAGTTGCTGATTCGCTGATTTGCTGATTTGCTGATTCGCTGATTCGCTACTACCCTGAATCTGCAACGTTTTCCAGCCGGTCTTGACATTCGCATACAAACTGATACCACGCTTTACCAGTGACGGCAAGGCATTGGTCCTGTGCCTCACACAGCGTGTCTGACATATCCACGATGCAGGAGTGCAAACCATTTTCTGCGGCAAACAGGAACTGGTCTACGATACATTCTAACGCGATCTGAGTCATCTTCATTGTTCTCACCTCCTCTCTTTAGATATCACCTTGATTGGTTAGACGGCAAGGCGGAACAGGGCGAATTATGACGCATGGTTGTCCATGCCAAACTCGTCCTCGCATCTGAAGCGTAAATTCCTCCGCAATCTGTTCTGCCTGCTCCTGGGTAGGTACGTTTTTCGCCACATATTCGGCGTCGTAACCTGTCCACAAGTGAATTACGTCAAACATTTTAGTCCTTCCTTTCTCAATTATACACTCCTGATTTGCTGATTCGCTGATTTGCTGATTCGCTGATTCGCTGAGTCGCCAATCTCTCCTTGAGATCCATGTTCTTTCCTCTATGGTAATATCCTGGTTATCCCTATCTTTCTATATATATTATACCACAAAATCTCAATTCTGTCAATAGGGAATTTGCCTTTTTTCCCCGTTTTTCCGAATATTTTAAGAATTGATTTGAAACAAAACGGGGCAGGAGAGGATTCCCCCTGCCCCGCTCTTCGCGCCCGGGCCATGCGATATGCGATCAATCAATCTTGTCTGGCTCTATGATCATCCTTCCCAGGATGACTTTTACGTCGCCAGGCGAATAATCGATCACAAATTGGATATTATTGCCCGGCATAGAGCCGATGCCATTCTTGCGTTCGAGAATAGCCCTGATTATCTCGATGACTCGTTGTGGAGTATCTTTAGGAATTGTAGGTATCATAACTGCTCCCCCCGCTAATCCGTATCCTCTATCGGATCAATGCCACTGCCCCACCACATCCTCCGCGCAGCTTGCGACGATAGCCTCCACCCCTACCGCCCGCAATGCCTCAATGCTCTCCCTTTCCCCCTCGGTCAAGTCAGCCTCCATCCCAGGCTGCTTGACCTCCACGGGCCTGACCTGGCCGCGCCAGAACACCACCAGGTCCAGCGCGGGCGTCGGCAGGTCGTGGGTGTCCCACACCACCGCCCCCAGCGCACGCAATTGCTCCACGATGCGCCGCTGGTTGATGTCAGGCTTCGTCCACTTCGGCCTGGTCATCCCTGACCTCTTTTGAGAATTCTCCTCTCATCCGCCTCCAACCAGCCTATCCAGCACCGCCCACCAGAACTCCAGCAGGTCCAGCACCTCCGCCTCCAATCGTGAGTTTCACATCATCGTTGGCTCGCACTCCGTTTGTGGGTTTCACACGTACGATGGCTCGTACTCTTTCCTTGGGTTTCACCTACCCCGTGGCTCGCACTTTCATTTTGGGCTTCACAACACCAATGGCTCGCACTCGCTTGATGGGTTTCACCGCCGTGCTGGCTCGCACGCTCTCGATGGGTTTCACTTCCGTGCTGGCTCGCACCTTTCACATGGGTTTCACCTAATTAGTGGCTCGCACCGTTGACTTGGGTTTCACCGTTGACTTGGCTCGCACACCACCTATGGGTTTCACACGCCGCCTGGCTCGCACAAGTTCAGTGGATTTCACACCCCGGTTGGCTTCACGAACTCGTCGGGACCGTAGTACCTGCTGTGACCCGGCTGCGCCAGGATGTAGGGCTCGCTGACAGGCAACCCCTCGGCCTCCCGCCACTTCACCCACAAGTGGCTGAGGAAGATCTTGACCATCTTCCTGATCGCGGCGTAATGGCGACGCAGGGGCTTCCAGTCGGGACGATTCTGCTCGTAGTCTGCTTTCGCCTCGTCGTAAATCCTGCGATAGGGCGAGTTCACCATCAGCATCTGCCGCCCGACGAGGAAGCAGACCGTTTTCAGTCGCTTGTTGAACACCGCCTTCTCGCCTTTCACCAGCCTGGAAGCTGTGGGATCCTGGCCCGCAAACCGCCACAGGCTGCTGACCGTGGGAGACACACCGATGTCCCCGATCAATCCCAACAGCTTTCCGCCCAGGACAGGCCCCACGCCTTTCACCTGGGTCAACCAGGGCCAGGCCGAGTGTAACTCCAACTCACCCTCGAACTCCTGCGCTATCTCGCCCTCAATGGCCTTAACCCGCGTGAACCATTGTTCCCATCGGCCTCGGTCGATGGACCGGGCCTCGTCCGCTTCCCTGTCCAACGCCGACAGGCGGTTGCCGACGCTGATCCTGAACTTCTGTATCTGGTAGTACATGTCTACCAATTGACGCAATTCCTGCATGTTGCTCCTTTCTCGCATTGTTTTGATGGGTTTCATTCACCATATGGCTCGCACCGTTTTGATGGGTTTCGCGCAGATTATGGCTCGCACTTACGGTTTGGGTTTCACATCAGCATTGGCTCGCACAGTTTTGATGGGTTTCGCACAGACTATGGCTCGCACTTTTCACGTGGGTTTCACAGCCCGGTGGCTCGCACGATTTCATTGGGTTTCACATACCCGGTGGCTCGCACGATTGCTCTGGGTTTCACAACTCTAATGGCTCGCACAAGTCCTGTGGGTTTCACTTGTCAAGTGGCTCGCACACATCTTCTGGGCCTCACGCTAGAAATGGCTCGCACCTCCTCAATGGGTTTCACCAGCCGCATGGCTCGCACTTTTGTCATGGATTTCACCCCCGTTATGGCTCGCACAATTGTCATGGATTTCACTTGTTAAATGGCTCGCACCCCGCTTATGGGTTTCACCTTCTCAATGGCTTGCACTTTATCCTCCGCCTCCAACCAGCCTGTCCAGCTCCATCCGCCAAAACTCGACTTCCTCCGGACTGGCAGCCTCGGCAACTAGCTTCTCCAGTTGCCGCACCTTCGCCGCCAACGCCCGTTGGAACGCCTCCCGCTCCCGCTGAGCCTGGCGGTTCGGCTGAATCACACGAGCCTTCTTTGAAGTAGCCCCGCTGCCATCATCGGCAGGCGTTCTACGAGCTGCCCCGCCTACAAACACCAATCCAACCCTGGTGGCGGCCCTCATCGAGCTCAAGCAAGCCAGCCCGCCCGGCCGCCTGTTAGCCGAGGGAATCGAGCGCAGCCTTGTCATCTTCCCCTTCTAAGATCTTATTGGCCCGTGCCAGGTAGAAATCGGCATCGTGCACCACGGGCCTCGGCGCAAACACACCCATCAACGTGGCAAGTTCATCGGGCGTCAATTCGCTGACTGTAACCTTGCTAACCATCGCCGTTCCTCCTCATCCTGAGCCACCTCCGACAATCCCCACACAGCACGTTCCAGCCATGCACCGGCCTGCCACATCGTCGACAGTGCTCGTTCCTCGACCGCCCCACCACCCACCACGCGATCTTCGCCACGACGATGGTGCAAACCGTGATCAGTATCAGACTGCTAATTGAGATCGCCACTGGTGCTGTCATCGTTACACCTCACTACTTGACCGCGTTCGCCTTTTCTGGTATAATGTAGGTGCTTCTAAGACGCGCCTCGCCACCTGGCGAGTTGCCTTTCGGAAAGACCGCCTTCGGCGGTTTTTCCTTTTCCTGAAGCAGGTCTTGACAAAGATCGAGTCTTTTGGTATAATATAGTTGATTCGCAATCGGCCTTGACAAACCGTCTTTTTCCTGGTACAATACTGGTGAGTATCAGTCAGGCTCTCTTGCGCGAATAGGGAGCGAACTCGTACAGAAAGAGTCAGCCTTTACATCGCTGGCTCTTTTCTATTCCGTCGCGCCCCTCTCTTAGCCTAAATCAAATAAGCAATGCAAGCTGATCACCCCCAAGAACAGGTGTATCACCCTCATGAGCCCGCCGAAGGGCCTCAACACAAACATCTATACGGCCAAGTCGCTCGATCCTCTTGATCGGCCAGAGATAGTAGGGATCACCACTTGCATTGTGCGTATCCCATGAAACATTCCAAAAACAGACCGTAGTATCCCGAGTCAACTCCGTAATATCACTCTCAATTTGATGATTACTTGCTGCTACCCAACGAATAGGCATATACACCGTTTTCAACCACGCTGGGGGAATGCGATCTATCCACAACCCGGACTCTGCCTCCTCTGTAGAATCCCTCGTATATTTGACTGCAAATAACCTAGGTATTTTATCTCGACGGCCCAATAACACAGGCCATACTTCTATTGCAACATTGCCTGTATCAACCCGAAATGTTACCGTTTTGGCATCTACGTAAAAAAAGAACCTGGTCTCAGGATACCAAACTTGTAAATCAGGCCGACATCTTAGCTTTAATGCCTCAAGCGAATAATCCAGCCGTATTCCCGATTTATCAATCCCGGGGGCAGTATCCTCCAATCCCGCTTTGTCAACCTGGAAACCGGCTTGCCGTAATCGCCTTTCTAAATCCCACACGTAATCATCGTGCTTCCCGATCATCCTATCTAGCGTGGCCATGATCCAACCAATCCAATACCCGCCTTTCTATGATGTGGATTCTTTCCTCCTCTTGGTCGCAAATCCAAAACTCTCTACCACTCTCCAGGGCCGCTATAGCAGTGGTTCCGGTCCCGCCAAAAGGGTCGACTACCAGGTCGCCCTCGTTGGTCAGCTTTTCGATGCAATACCGTGCTTCCATAGTCCCTTGTTGCCAATCGTGCAGGTTCTTCTCCTGTTGCGATTGGATTACGTCATTCATATTGCGCACATTGGCACGCCCCCCCTTCACAAACCAAAGCAACGGCTTGTAGCGCACAGTGACCCCTTGGTGAAACATTTTGCTTGACCCGCCAGAATGTAGCAAGACAAGTTGCCACCAGAAATCGAGGTGAGGACACATCAATGCAAAAATATCTGGCAACAGATAATGAGCCGCATAGACCACCAGGCTGCCCTCGGGCTTCAGGATTTGCCGGGCAATCTTGGCCAGGTCCCCATACAAGGGAAGATACTCCCTCGCGTAGGGCGGATCAGCAAATATCAAATCCACTGAGTTGTCGGGTAATGTGGCCAATAGCCCCCTGAAGTCGCCATGATGAATCCTTTTCAGTAACTCTGCTTCCCGCTTGAGACGAATCACTCGCCGCGCTTCCTCTGCTGTGCGTGTTTCTACCCATACGCGATAATCCTCCAGGTTCTGGGCAATGTGTAGCCTGATCTCCCGCTCAGCTTCCTTAACTCTGACCAACGTTCTGGCCTGGCGATTGGCCAGCTCTCCTGCAAACGCTGCCCGGGCATCATAAGCGTAGGGCTGCGGCTCATCTGCCGAGAAGTCATACAGTGTCGTTGCCTTATCCAGGCTGTTGTACACCTGGTCGGCGTACCCCATCCACTCCTTCCATTCCCTCACCCTGTCCCGCGTTTCCCTGGTCGTCCGCTTTACTGACCATTTGGCCAATTCACCCCATGCCTGTTCAGAGGTCAGCCAGGGAGAGAAATATAACCCGGGTAATAATTGCGTAATTTCCCTTAAATGGCCCTCAGTGAGTAAATCTTGAGTAATAAACTGTTTAATGCTGTCGGGAAATTCGTGTAATCCCTGACGGAAACTTACTAACGGCTGGCTTATCCCCTTCACCGCTGCAATCTTCTCTTGCGTCCACCCCTCCTCGTCCCTCAGCCTGGCATACTCGGCCCACACGTCGGTGATGGACACGGGACAATGATATTCGTCATTCTCGTTATCCTCGTCACTCAGGCGACTATAATCCTCCTCCGTATAGCCCTCGTGAACTATTACTGCTACCCGCACTCCAGCCCGACTTGCTGCTTCTAGCCTCGTACCCCCAGCAAAGACATGATACTGCCCGTTTTCCCTGTAAACCCATACTGCTCGTGTTAGCTCAAATCCATTCTGGGTCATCCTGGAGGCCAGGCGGTGCACATCCTCGGCCGATCGCGTCTTGCGCGAATTGAATCTGCTAATGATACACTCGGCAGGATCTATCCCATCCAAGAATATCTGTCGCCGTCCATCCCGCTCAAATAGATTCAATTGCATCATCATCGTCCCCCTTAAGACACGCTCTCTCGTGCCCCTGCCAGCCCCTGGCCGACCGAAAGCCCGTCTTGTCACAGTGCTGGCAGCGCCACACCAACGTCTCCCGCTCCTCGTCGGTCAGCAGCCTGGAGGCCAACTCCAACGCCGACTTCCAACTGCCAAACCGCCGCCGCCAGGTCTCGAACCGCCCGACCTCACCGATGCTCGGCGGCCGCCCCAGCTCCCGCCATATCTCGGCCAGCTCCCCCAGCAACTGGTCGTCATTCCACTTCGGAACGCCAAAGATGTTGCTGGTCGCCCCACCGCCCCGCCCGACGTGCGGCTCGGCCCGTTTCGCCGCCGGCGGCCTGAACGGGCATGGCTTCACCGCGTACTCGTGCACGCAATGCGGACAATACAACTCCCGCCGCGTGCGGACCTGTCCGTCCACCGTCAGCGGCAATAAACTGCCGTTCTCGTTGCGGCAGGCGAAGGGGCGTTTATCCATGACGGCGATTCCCATGAGTTATAATTCCAGTCCCAACTGGCTTCTCTCCAGGCGGTCAGCCTCAATGCGCTCCAGGGCCAGCTCCACGTATTCGCGGTTGATGTCACACCCAAACCACCCGCAGCCTAGGCGGTCAGCGACCACAGCAGTGGTACCACTGCCCATGAAAGGGTCAAA
>Ga0194111_10009128_pt1 | contig 10837 bp, 10 predicted proteins | sample TA2KigC300mmetaG_FD_146194 | JGI IMG/M metagenome (GOLD analysis project Ga0194111, IMG submission 146194) | Freshwater microbial communities from Lake Tanganyika, Tanzania - TA2015033 Kigoma Deep Cast 300m | ecosystem: Environmental > Aquatic > Freshwater > Lake | place: Tanzania: Lake... | reverse complement strand
AATCATGCCACCTTCGCCAGTCGTGATGCTTTTGGTCGCGTAGAAGGAAAAGCAGACCGCAGACCGCTGACCGCTGACCGCTATTGTGCCGATAGTTCGTCCCTTGTATTTGGCTGGGAAGGCGTGAGCAGCGTCTTCGATGACCGCCAGACCGTGGCTCTTCGCGATGGCGTAGATGGCATCTATATCGACGGGTGAACCGGCAATGTGAACAGGGATGATAGCTTTTGTGCGCTCGGTGACAGTAGCCTCGATTAGATCAGGATTGATGTTAAAATCGGCGGGGCAAATGTCGACAAACACTGGCTTTGCAGCGAAGTAACGCACGACTTCTGCCGTAGCAGCGAACGTATAGGGCGTGGTAATTACCTCGTCTCCCGCTTGAAGGCCGAGAGCCTCCAAGACCAGGTGCATGGCGGCGGTACAGGAGTTGACGGCAACTGCATACTTGGCGCCAACGGCAGCCGCGAATTCAGCTTCGAATTGGCGAGTTTTGGGACCAGTGGTGATCCAGCCAGAAACCAGGACATCTTTGATCTCAGCCAATTCGGAATCATCTACGTCAGGTAGAGCAAAAGGAAGAAAGCGGTCTGTCATCGTTGAACCTCCCGCACCAGCATGAATGCCTCTGCAGCAGCAACACCGATCACGCTGCCCCAGTGGGCCGCACGAGTACGTAATGCTTCCAGAGAGCGGGGATGCGGAAAGGAGCGCAGTTCTGTAGTATATGCTGATACGGCGCTCAATTTGCTTTCCAGGTAAGCTGTAATGTCTACATACACATTGGGCACAAAGTGATTCTCAGCGTACGGCCCGGCCCACTCAGTCGCCGACGGCGTCTCATAACAGAGGATACGCTCGACATATGGTGCCCTGTAGGGGCGGGCGGCCGTCAAGGTTGCTTCATAAACAATCTGATGATCGTGATTGACATCACCGCGGTGATGAGTATAGATAATCTGAGGCTGAATATTACCTAGAATTGCCTCAATCCGCTGCGTGATGTCGAGAATGGGCAATATATCGAGCTTCTGATCAGCCAAGCCCGCAAACCGCACATCGGAAATGCCAAGCCGGCTAGCAGCCTCAAGAGCACAGCGTCGCACAAATTGCACGGTTTCATCCTCATACCGAGCAGTTCCGGCATCAGCCATGAGTGCGATGACAACTCGGTCGCCTTGACTCACGTGCCAGGCAATTGTGCCACCTAAGCCCAGAAGTTCGTCATCGGGGTGTGCGGCAACAACCAACACCTGTCTTGGCATGTTGTTCAATCTTCCCTCACGTGGCGGAATCGCGGCGCTGGGATAGAACGGACGAGGAGAGAGCCATGATCAACCGGGTAGAAGCATCTTGCCACCAGCTAGCACCTTGTTGCGTTCCAGGCCAGCATTGAAAAGCATATCAAGGTAACTAAGGAACGGCACAAAATCGCCGTGGCGCTGTGGATAGACCGGATAGCTGTATTCGTGGAACCTGAGTTCAATACCTTCGGCGGCAAACTCCGCGATGTCTAGGTACTCTCTGCCGAATCCCCCGGAAAGATATATGTTCGAGCCAAGATACTTGCAGATGTCCAGCAGTAGCCGCGGTCCCTTGCCTGACACAGGCAATTCGGAAGAGTAGACAAACTGGCAGGTGATACCCAGAAGCCGCAACGCGGGCTCCCACGAAGCACGGTCGAGTTGGACCAGTGTGTCGTGTGGCTCCTCAAGAATGCTGTTAATCTCTGGCGCGTAGACTTCATAGCGGGGTGCCTTACTGTAGAGGGTTTTAAGCGTTTTGATGGCTTTGCGCTGCCAGGGCTGCCCGTTGTCCATGTGGGTGTGGAGGATGAGTTGTTCCCGGCTGATCTGGCGCATTGGCACGGTGAGCCATTTTGCTCCTTGTGGAGCTTTGAGCTTTGTCCTGTTTTCCTCGTGGCGTGGGTTGTATTGGACCGTGTCGAGGATCACGAATATGTCGGCTACCATCATTCGGTGCAGATAATGCAGTCCGGGAAAGAACCGCGGCTGGCTGATGATGCAAACCGACATCGTCAATTCTCCCTCTCGATGGGCCTAAACATGACAACGCTGCGAGCGCCGCTGGCTCCAATGATCTCAATCCCGTCGGTTACCTCATTACGACCGCGGGCTTTCAGATAATCCTTCGTTTCCTGTGGGCTGGCCAAGCGGTAGCCAAGGCTGTGGTAGAATATGCGTGCCCGCATATTAGCCGTGCCGAGCTCAACAGTCATACGCCAGACACCCGCACGGACTACCGCCGCCCGCCAGAACGCGCAGAAAAGGAGCCGCGATAATCTACCGCTTCGACATGAAAGCTCGACTGCCACTCGATGCGTATGTGCCTCGCCGATCACACGCTCCGAGCCGATCCAGAAGCCCAGCACATCGGAGTGGCTTACAACTACGAAGCTGAGTTCGGACTTGCCCGGTAGTGGGTAGTCAAAATTCGCCACCGTCCAAGGTTCGTCCACGTAGTCTGTACCAAGTTCGTTGAAGGTCTGCTGATCGAGCGCCGCCAGTGGATCCATTGTGTGAAGTTGGTTCAACGGGCGCGGCTGGGCATCCTGGACAGGCAACACATCATCGAGCGTCAGTATGGAGCCTACCGCAATGTTCCTGGCCAGGGTTTTTCCAATCCAGTCACGATGCGACACCGGGCGTTCGAGCGCATCGGGTAAGAGGACATGCCCCGCTCGAATATCCTGCGCTACGCGACACACAGTTTTGATCATATCCCTGCTTCTCCAGCAGAAGTCTGCTTCTCACACTGATGTCTGTTTTCCTACTCCCGCTGCAGGCCGGATCGCTATCAAATAGTGCGTGTTTAAAGAGGCGCAGACGTTCTAGTACGTAGCAAGCCAGCCACGAGCGAGGCGCCAGCAAGCGAGTAATGGGCAGTGCTAGAGTAATAGGGTGAAAGGAGAAACGACACTCCGGAAAGAGAGCGCGGACTTCAGCCGGGCGGATTCCTTTTATGTGGGGGTTGGTTGGATTGAGCCAGTAATCATACCACAGGATCAGTCCATTAGGGTTGAGTACCCGGCGCATCTCTCGGGCGACGTTGCACTTTATGGTATCGTCCAGAATGGAAGTGAAGACGGTGCATTGCAGGACCAGGTCAAAACAGCCGTCAGGGTAGGGCAGATTCTGCCCATCGGCGCAGGCCAGAGGCAAGTGGGGACCGAGAGCTTTGGCATTGGCCACGCGCCAATCTAGCAGGTCTATTCCATGCAGATGTTGTGGATCTGCACCGAAGGCCAGGAACTCACGCAAAACTCCACCGGCACCGCAGCCTACCTCCAGGATGCACCGCCTCGCTAGAGGATAGAACCCCTCGCGACGCAGAAGAGCCAACACAGCTCGTTGTCTTTGCTGAACGGCAAACAGGGTGGCCGGGTTGAAGAGGGTGTAGGTGTCCTGCCCGGCGAAATGCTGCTCCCGGCGTAGATATTCAGCGCGCAGGCGATGCAGATCATGGATCATCGGTCGCGCCATCGGCGGGCAAACCGCACCAGTCCGGTGAGGAACCCCAGCCCGTAGCTCAGGTGGAGCGTGGCAAAGACGACCGGTAAGAGCAACAGATGACGCCAGCCCTGCTTGTAACTCGTCCAGACGGAAGCAGCCAGGTTGACCAGGACGTATGATCCGGCAACCAGTGCGAGCGCCAGGTGGCCCAGGCCCGTCAATGGCACTAATAGTGCAGAACTCAGTAGGGCAGTCACAAAGGTCGGCGGTACGAACTGGCGCATACGCATCTGTCGAGGGTGTTTCTGCAAGACTAGCACCTTCCAGAAGCCGTACTGGAAGTACTGGCGCCAGAGACCACCAAGTGTGGACCGGCAGTAGTAGCGGCTGCAGATGGCCGGATTGCAGACAATGCGGCCGCCGTGCTTCCGGAGGCGATAACTTAGTTCGTCATCCTGATTGCATGCCATCTCCTCATCGAAACCGCCGATGCGTTCGTACAATTTCCGCCAACAGAGTCCCATGTATACCGTGTCCACTTCCTCTTCCCGATCGGTGTAGTGGGACCGACCACCGCCAACGCCAAAGGGAGTACTGGTTGCCAGGGCAATGGCCTGGGCAGGCTGGGCCTCGCCGTAGGCTCGCATCGGGCCACCAACCATGTCGGCGCCTGTGCGCAGGAGTGTCTCCACAGCCGTGGAGAGATAGTCGGGTTCCAAATCGGAGTGGGCGCTCACAATCCCGATGATCTCGCCCCGAGACTCACGGATGCCCAGGTTCCACGCAGCCGCCTGAATGACCCGTGGGTTGGAGAGCAAGCGGGCATTAGGATGTTGCGAGCAGAGAGCAGCAGCAATCTCCCAAGAGCGGTCGGTTGACATGCCATCAAATACGAGTACCTCAAGGCGATCAGTTGGATAGCGTTGCGCGAATATGGAGGCCAGACAGCGTTCGATGTATTTTTCCTCATTGCGCATCGCGACGAGTAGCGAGACGACAGGTGAATATTGGTCCCCGGTCTGCGCTACGTGAATGACTGTCGGCGACTGAGCGGGGAGTTGTGGAGACGCCTGATCCTTCATCTGTTGTTACCGCCTGCCTGCCGTGCCTGATCGATCACAGCAAACAGCCCCTCCTTTCGTTGCTCCACTGAGAAACAACGCTGAACCCGTTCCTGAGCCCGCCTGTGCAGCTCATCACCGGCATCCCAGGCTTGCCGAATGGCCTCAGCCACATCCTCTGGCGCGTTCGACGCCGCGTAGACGCCACAATCACCTACCACTTCAGGCAGTGCACCCACCCTGGTCACCGCCGGGATGCAGCCAGCCAGCATCGCCTCGGCCACTGAAAGGCCGAACGCTTCGTGGAGCGAGGGCTGCGCGTAGACTCGTGCTTTGCGATACTGAGAAAACAGTTCCTCATCGGGTAGATACCCGGCAAACTGAACATTGGGCGTCGCCAGAGCCCGCAACTGAGCCACCGTCTCGTCGTCCCATTGCCCCGCCACCACAAAAGGGATTGTTGGGAACTGCGCTGCGGCACGTACGAACGGTTCCAACCCTTTCCGCCAGCGGTTCTCATCATTTACATCTCCCACTGTAAGAACCCGGTCACGGATAGGTTGTACCGGCAGCGGTCCACTATGCGGTAAGGCAACTCCAAGATAGAGCACCACCGTGCGCTCTAGTGGAACGCCCAAATGTTCTCTTGCCTCATCCGCGGCGAAGCGTGAGTGGCAAATGCAAACAGTAGCCTTCTGTGCAGTGAACGACACAATCCGCGATTTCCAAAAACTGACATGACTACCATAGTTAATCTCTGGGAGCCGCGCTGTGTCGTGGCCCCCCACTGCCAGAATTGAGGGCTTCTTCTGACACTTAGCAAAGAGTACCGGAAACGTCGAATGCCAGCTAGCGAACCAACAGAACACGATATCGCTGATCAGGGTCTGTGCCCAGAGCTCGCGCAGGCGTGGCCGGCGCGAGCGACTGTGGTGCTCTATAACCTCGTAGCGGGTCGCCAGCAGGTCACGGTCCTGTCGTACGAAACGGCTGAGACGGTTATGGACAAAGAGAATGCGCATCTCAAGTCTGGACGAGCTCGTGGTAGAGTGCCAGCAGGTTGTCTGCTGCTCGCTGAATGGTGAAATGTTGTTCGACCCGACGTCGAGCATTACACCCTAAGCGCCATGCCAGTTCAGGGGCACGCAGCAACCGGAGGATAGCACCAGCCAGTGCTTCGGCGTCCTCAGATGGAACAAGTAACCCTGTCTCACCGTCTACCACTACTTCTGGCACACCCCCGACCTTCGTCGCGACAACTGGCTTGGCCAGAGCTCCGGCTTCAATCAAAGTAAGACCAAAGGACTCACGACGTGACGGCAGGACGATGAGATCACACCGTTCCATCAGTGCCAGAACATCTTCTCGGTGCCCCACGAAAGTCACATGGTTCTGAAGATCTAGCTGGACGACCAACTCCATTAAGTTGTGTTTGTAGTTAGTTTCACCAAAGATCGCGTCGCCAGCAAAGATGAAGCGAGTCCCTGGGGAGGTCTGGCAGACCCGTGCAGCGGCCTTGATGGCGACATCAATTCCCTTGTCATAACCTAGACGCGCCACTATGCCGACCACTGCATACTGCTCGATTGTTGCCAGAAGCGATTCCAGGTCAGTTTTAAGGGGGTGAGCTGCATCCGGCACCTTCTCCAGATCTACGGCGTTGTAGATGACAACGCCACGTGTCCGGGCAACCAATGCAAGATCGCCCCTGCTAACTACCACGACGCGATCAGGGAGTAGCGCCGTAAGCCCTCGGAAAAGCTGCCTGAACAACCCGAATAGACGTCTCTCCTCGATCGTGTCGTGCATGTGCCAGACCACGGGCACGCTTAACCAGCGCCCGACAAGCCCCCCGTAGAAATGGGCAGCCATAGTGTTGGTATGGATCAGGTCGGGTTTGTAATGGCGCAACGGTTCTTGGTGAAGTCGAGCAGCCCGGGCAAATTGGCAAAGGTTAAAGCACACCGCCGCGGGATTGAAGACCTTGTGGCCTTTAGTCACCAGACTGATCGAAGCGAATGGCCCGGCCGGCACGACTGTTGTTTGAAGGCCGATCGTGCCAACCTGTGCCACCAGTGGTCCGGATTCGGCACAGAAGAAACATCCATCAACTTCGTTCCTAGGTAGCCGAGCAAGGATCGAGAGCAACATCTGTTCTGCGCCACCGATCATGCCTGTCGCTTCCAGATAGGCCACACGAAGGGGTCGGGCGATGCTCATTCGCGCAGTCTCCTCCGCACTTCATCCTCATACAACATCGCGTATACCATAAAAATATAGAAGGCACGGTACACTGACAGAAAGAAGCCGCGGAATCCATCGCGATAGCCGCCTAACCGGAAATAGTAGAGGGCAAAGAGTGCTGCCGGACGCAAGGTGACGTCCCGCCAACGCCATCGCTTGTCTCGCTTGCGCAGTTCCTGCAACTCCCAATTGATCACCTGGCGGGCAAATTGCTGCAACTCGACTGAGAGCGAGTAAACGTCATTGTGGATCAGGTGGTGATTCAGCGTTTTCACTACATCTAACCCCTCAACACGAGCATGGACAGCGCGGTCCGACCAACGGCCGTTCGCCGCGCGGAAAAGGCGCAATTGGTAGTCGGGATAGTAGCCGCATGAGCGCACCCAACGCCCCCAGATCAGATTCTTGCGTGGGATGCGATAGCCATCCATGCCGCCGCTCCTGGGTAAGATGTCCAGGATCTCCTCCCGCAGTCCTGGCTCCAATGTCTCATCCGAATCAATCTGAAGAACCCACTCAGTGGATATGTGATCCATAGCCCAATTCTTTTGGCTGGCAGAGTTGATGTACCCATGCTGGAGGATCCAATCAGTATATTTTCTACAGATTTCCAGCGTGTTATCCGAACTGAAAGAGTCGACAACGAGGATGCGACCAACCCAGGCCACCGATTCCAGGCACTGTCGCACCGTGCGCTCACAGTTGAAGGTCGGCAGCAAAACCGTTAGTTGCTCCATCAGTATCCGCTCCTACCAATTGTAGTACTTCCCCGGTGCGCCCAGGCGACGGCCCGCACAGTTGCAACAGGCACTAGCGCCATCAAGGAGCAACTCCAACATCCAGGTAAACGATTCCGGGAAGGTCTGCTAACTGAAACCCATAGATTTGTTCCGAATACCGAGAAGCACGACCTGCCCAAAAAACCGGTATCCCAGTGCGTACCATTTCGCCAACCTCCGGCTTGGTCAGCAGGTGAACGTACCGAATAGGTTGCGATGATGGACACTGCTTCTCGACATGGCTCAACTCTCTGATGTAGCGGATGCTTGGCAGACTCCAACCAACTATAACCACCGACCCGCACGGGACATCGGCCTGGAGCACGGCATAGGCAAAGTCAATCTGCCGCTGACGATCCAGCCAGTCTTGCACGACCACACCGGGTTGAACGACTAAACGATTCGACCACTTCATCCCGTTCACACTATCCCGTAGCCAGAACTGGGGACTGACAATGGCACTCAAGAGCATGAGGATCACAAGCGAGGGAGCCACCCAGGTCGAAGACTTCGTGAGCCTGTCTAACAGGAGCAACAGGAATGGCACAGCAGGTAGCAGATAAGCACTATCGTCAGGGATTATTATAAACAGGACAGTCACTACTGCAATCGCCGTAACGGCGTAGGCAATTTCCGGGCGTCGCAGCCATGTGGCTAAATCAGACCATCCCACACGTAGTAATGCGATCAGCACTGCGGCCACGACAGTGATAGTTCCGATCACACCGAAGCCCTGCACGGCGTTATAGCCTATCTGCAAAGGCGAGAAGCGAAGTGCAAACCCTGGAAGGACGTCTAATCCATAGGTCAACAACACCGGTGAGTAGGCCGCTATTCCAGATACTGCAAAGGTGAGCATGTAACCCAGCACACTCCGCCAATTGTACTTTTGCAACACGAGCATGACGATGGACGGCATGATGAAGATGCCCGACGACGGCCGGAAGCCGCAGGCTATGCCCAATAACAGCGCTGAGAGCCAAACCCGTCGTGCCAGCAGGGCATGATAGCTACCTAGAATCCAAAGCAACGCATAGACATAGTCCATCGTCTCGCTACTGGTTATCCAACAGACTGGTGTGGCTAGCAGGAGCAGCCCAAACCAGAAAGGTCTCTGGAGTAACCCATACCGTGACAGCCGATAGAAGAGCACAACGATAAGCGCGCCAGCAGCCACCGTAATCAAATTGGTAATCCACCAAGCGCCAGGGGGTGTAAGTGCTACTAACCCCTCCATGAGGGGATAACCAGGGGGCCGCGAGAATACGTACTGACCCTGAGCCCGCCAATGCCAGCCAGCCTCAGCAATATGCCAGGCGTCTGAATCGTATCCATAGCCAAGCTGTATGAATGGGAGCCGTGTGAGCACCATGAGTAACACCAGAACCCACAGGTGTAGCACCTGAACCGAAGGGAACATGGTAGCCAATTTGTCGCCTACCTTGCCTGTGCCATCGGGCAAGTTATCGCCAACCAGCAAAATGCGTAGCTGTTGCTCGAGGATAACGATTGCGTATACTAAATAATCTAGGTTCTCACGCTCGTTGTGCGTCGGAATGACAACTGATGCAGGCAGCATGCTCCACGCCTCAGGCCTCATGTTTGGTGTACGAGACTCTTGCTATTGCCTCATGGCGTGTATATACCTTTGATTGGTCAAGGGCATCTTCTGGCCAACCCGCGGTGTACCAATCAATGTAGGTGCTGGGGTTACTTCTTGCAGTTGAGGCAACCGCAGTGCTAGCGCATAGAAGAACCACACAGAAACTGCAAGAGGGGGAACCTCCAAAATGGGGTGCATTTGCATACTGCCTAGGCATGCCAATATTGAGACGAACAATGCACCAGCAAAGCCGGCAAGATGCGTCCCCGCCAGCTTGACACTCACATGACGCAAGTTGCGAAAAGCCTGAAGAAGTAGCCAAGCGAATAATACCAGTGCCGGCACCCCTACGTCGGTAGCAATCTGTAGAAAGTCGTTGTGAACCAGAAACCCAGCGCCCCATCCGTTCCCCAAAGGGTTGTGCAATGTAAGTTCCCAGGCGCGTTGCCAGAGCCTTTGCCTTGTGGTGACAGCACTATCCGGCTGGATTAGCACCGCATAGATGAGATGGTTGTAGATAGTATCAGGCAGAAACTTGAAAGCAGCGGGCAGCGTCAAGATGGTGAGCCAAAACCAACCTTTTTGTTTTTGAAGGCTCGGATAGACGAATATGATGAGCACAACTAAGATCCACGCGGCTCGATTTCCAGAAAGGTAGACAGCCACAAGAGAAATGAACACGGAGGCTAGTCCCAGTAGCCTGAGACCCGATGATCGTTCTGGGTATTGGACAATAAAGAACAGCGTAAGTGGCAGTAACCAGATCAGGTAGTTACTGGCCATGGTATTTCCCCAGATACTGTAGACAACACGCACGAAACCTCCCGACGTGACCTGCGTGGGCGTGGATGACCAAAAAGTGGCACGGAGTGGTTCAAACAGCGCTGGCACATAGTACTCCAACACCGCGAAAAGCGCTACATAAAAGGCTGTGAAAATCAAGACCCAACTGGCACGACGAACTTCTTCCCACGAGGTAATCAACTGCCGTGTCACGAAGAGCACCGGGATGAGCGTTAGGTATATGAAGTAGCGTGTGAGAATGATCCCGGGGGAAGCAATTGCTCGCCATAAACCTGTGACAACCGCCAGGGTGGCCAAAAAGAAGAAAATCTTCCAACCTGTGGCGAGAGACCATGGACTACGAATTCCCCGTCTCCGAAGGCGAAGCAATAGTATGCCCGCTAAAGACCAAAATAGAAGCTGAGCCGGATAGATCACCAGGTCTTTTAAAAGCGAATTGCTCACAATATCTCCTACATACAAACCTTTCAGACCCAATCCAAAGGTGAGTAATCCCACAAAGAGATACCACTTAAGCTGACGATCATTGGCCAGGCTGGGCAGGACGACCAAAACTAAGGCCAGCACTGTCATGAGCACCAGATTCGTGGTGATACTATGCTGAGGCAGGTAGAGCCCAGCTGCGGCAGCCAGCACAAGAGTGAGGGAAAGCCCCAACCACTGCTCCCACCTGATCTCTTGATGGCGATATCCAACCAGGTTCATCTCATCCCTTTTGCCAAGACTCACTCCGACGCGCAGTCATGGCCTGCTGGATCATCCCGACACGCCATGCCACGCCAGCAAGGCACAAGGCTACACAGCCTGGTACCCAATCCGACATCCGGGGCAGACGGACGGTAAAGAGAAACGGTTGGTAGAAAGTCCCAAAGA